>Ga0207641_10000114_pt1 | contig 118531 bp, 111 predicted proteins | sample KBSSwiS62_FD_184306 | JGI IMG/M metagenome (GOLD analysis project Ga0207641, IMG submission 184306) | Switchgrass rhizosphere microbial communities from Kellogg Biological Station, Michigan, USA - KBS Switchgrass S6-2 (SPAdes) (version 2) | ecosystem: Host-associated > Plants > Roots >... | reverse complement strand
CCAATGCTCGAGATCCCGCTGCCAATCCTCGTCCATCGCCAGCCTCCATCAAAGCTGGCTCCCTATGAATCACGCATTTCTCCTGCAGGGAATCCCAAACATCACACTTCTGCCAAAGTAGTGCTAGAGAGCTGCCTGTAACAGAGCCTGACCGTCCTGGCGCCCGGTGCTCCTCGATGTCCGCTTCAACACCTGCCAGTTGTTCCCGCGCTTCACGAGTTCCCAGCACTGATAGGACTGGCGCCACACCTTCACGTCGCCGTCGCTTCTGACGAACACGGTGGCGTATCCACTTGCCGTTGCCTGCTCACCTTCGATCCGAATGACGTAGGGCCCCATGATATGAGCGCAGTTCGGCAAAATGGATTGATGCACATCGTTGGTGACGATGGTCTTGGTCTCTTCCCGACCGTGGGCGAACCACGAACCGTCTATATCCACCTCACAATCCTCAGCATAGATCAACGAGGTCTTCTCCGGATCATTGCTGTCGACGGCCGGCCCGTAGCGATGAAGAACGTCGCGAATCTGCTTCTCGTCCTCAAGTTCCGTGATGCGCCTTTTCAGCGCCATGATCTCGGTAGTGATATCCACGCAGGTTCCTCTCTCTGCTTGAACGCGGCGATCAATCGGCTGGTCCCCGCGCGCTCGATGAAGAGCCGCCCCATCGCGACCATAGTATATGCACTATGATGATCTTATCAGCAATGGTTTAAGGATATAGTTGTCAGCATTCGGTTCGACGCGCAAGCGCGGCTTGACGATGTCTCGAAGACTTGCGTACGTCCGCACGGGTTGAGGCTTACGGGGCATCGCAATGGCAGCCAGCGAAGCGGCAGCAGGAAATCTCACGATCCGGCAACTCCAGATATTTCTGGTAGCAAGCCGGTCGGAAAGTTTTAGTTCGGCCGCCCAAAAGCTGGGGATCGCGCAGCCGACCCTGAGCGCGAGCATATTGCGGATCGAACGACAGCTCGGCGTTTCCGTCTTCGACAGGTCGAGCCGACACATGCGGCTCACGAGGGCGGGAGGACGGCTGGCCGTCGCGGCGGCGGACCTCGTGCATATCTACCAATCGACGATCCGCAACCTGCGGGAGGACAAGGATGCGAGATCGCGCATCCGCTTCGCCATGGTGCCGGCGATCAACGGAGCCGTCGTGCCCGCCGCGATCGCCCGGTTCAGGACCATGCATCCAGACCAGGAAATCTCGCTTCATGACGTTGATGCCGAGGATGCCATTTCCATGGTGCTGGATGCGACGGTCGATTTCGCGATCTTGAGCAACCTCCCGCCAATGTCCGATTTGCAGCATGAGCTTATCGGGCAGACACGGATCGATGTCGTCATCTCTGCGAAATCCGAACTGGCACGTCGAACGTCCGCCGGGTGGGACGATCTGTCCCAATTGCCTCTCATCCTCGCCGGCTCCCTGAAGCGCCGGGGGCACCTGCAGGCCATTTGGGAAGAGGCGGGCTATGAGTTGCGGGCCACCTACGAGGTGAATGATATCGCAACCGGCGTAGCGCTCGCGGCCGAAGGATTGGGCTACATCCTCCTGACCAACACCTATTTACCGCGCCCCATCGATCCGGCGTTGGCAGCGATTCCCCTCACATCTGGGTCCATGCCGCGTCCGCTTCATGTCGCCTATCTGGACAAAATCCCGGCGGCTGCGCGCGCGCTCGTCGATTGCCTCAAGGAGCAGCTCGCCTTTAACCCATGACGTCGACCACTGAATAGGCCGTCCTCTCCAGATGACCGCTAGCGACGTTCGCGTATTTGATATATAGCTTATTATAAATACCGGGGTCCACGCAATTTAGCGTGAACTATTCATGGTAATGGAGAGGCCCATGGGTGAAATGTCTGGAAAGGTTGCGATCGTCACGGGCGCCAGCCAGGGGCTTGGCCGGGGAATGGCGATCGCCTTTGGCGAAGCGGGCGCGTCGGTGGTGTGCGCCGCCCGCAATGTGGAAAAACTACGCGAGACATGCGCGGCTGTTGAAAAGGCGGGCGGTAAAGCCGTGGCGGTCGCCTGCGATGTCCGTAAGCTGGAAGACGTGGAAAACTGCGTTGCAAAGGCGGTCGAGATGTTTGGATCGATCGATGTCGTCGTCAACAATGCGCAGACGATCCAATATGTCTATCTCGATGACGCAAGCGATCAGACGATGTTGGACACGCTTCATTCGGGTCCGCTGGCGAGCTACCGGTTCATGCAGAGCGCCCGTCCGCATCTCAAGGCGCGCGGTGGCGGCGTGATCGTCAATGTCGGTTCGCCGGCGCAAAATCTTCCCGTGACCGCGCGTTATGCGTGCTACAATGCGGCCAAAGCCGGTATCGAGGCGCTGACCCGGGCAGCGTCCGATGAATGGAAGAGCGACAACATCTACACGTTCATGATCTCACCTACGGCCGAGACAGCGATGACACTGGCGATGAAGGCGCGTGAGCCGGAGAGATACGCGCGGGAAGTCGCCGCCTTTCCCAAGGGACGCTATGGTGATCCGCTGGAAGATATTGGCCGCCCGCTTGTGCGGCTGATCACCCATGCCGAGCGATTTACCGGCAAGTCCATCAGCATCAACTCCAAAGGGGTCGGCGAGATCATCAAGGCGGTTGAGGACTTTCCGTTCGCGCTGCCATAACGGTTCCTGGGCGATCAGGGGCCGGGGCATCCGTCATCGCGGGTGATGTGCCTCTGTGATCCTAGCAGATGAGGGCCTTTCGGGTGCTCGCCATGCCTCTGCTGGACAGAGATTGCGACAGCGCGGGCGCAATGGTGGCGGGATGAAAAGAGGGAGCGTCGATGACTGACGAGGAATTGGTGATCGAGCGCCAGGAAGGCCTTGCAGTGGTCAGGTTCAACCGGCCGGAAGCCATGAATTCCCTCTCGATGAGCCTGCTGGAACAACTCAGTCAGGCCATCCCTGCTCTTGTTGCCGATCGGGCGGTGCGTGCGATCATGCTTACGGGGGCGGGAACCCGGGCGTTCTGCGCCGGCGCCGACGTTCGGATCATGGGTGGCGAGTTCGATTATGAGCATACACTGGCGGGACTGAAATCCTGGCATCACTGGATGATCGCACTGCGGATTGCGGAAAAGCCGGTGATCTCCGCAGTCAATGGCGCTGCGGCGGGCGGCGGCTTCGGCATCGCCATGGTGTCCGACCTCGTCGTCGCAGCAGACAGCGCTTTTTTCAAGGGCGCCTTCGCCACGCTGGGCGTCGCTGCCGATTTCGGCCTGGGCTATACCCTTCCGCGCGCGATCGGGGACAAGCGGGCAATGGACCTGATCGCGTCCGATCGGCGGATTACCGCTGCCGAGGCCAAGGCACTGGGGATGGTGGCGGAGGTGTTTCCGGCCGAGACATTCGCCCAGGATGCTCGGGCCTGGGCGCTCGCTCACGCCCGGGGGCCGCGCGGGACACAATTGACCAAGCGCCTGCTGCGGCACGGCGAGCGGGAGGCGTTTGCCGCTTACCTGGAGGTAGAAGCCCATGCCCAGGCCGAAGCGCTGGGAAGCCAGGACGCCGCCGAGGGCGTGCGCGCGTTCCAGGAGCGGCGGTCACCGGCATTTGCCGGGTGCTAAGGCGATCGGCTCACTTCTGATTCTATCGGGCGATGCAGAGCTCCGACATCCGTTCCCCGCACTGTCAATTTCGCGATGCCAGGCCGACGCGTCGTGAAGCCCTGCGATGCTCGCGATAGAGAAGCGCACTTATGACGGACGGCACGCAGGAGAAGGCGAGCACAGTGGCGCCAAGCGTATATGTGCCGGTCTGCTCATAGGCCCAGGCTAGCGCCGGGGGTGAGAAGTTAGCCACGACCGTCACGGTATTCGCCAGTCCGTACGCGCGCGGAAAGCCGATCTGGCCGAACTCCGCCACGATACAGGATGACAGCATCACCCACGCCGATTGGGAGATGCCGAGGCAAACCAGGGCGAACGCTATCACCTCGAACGACCTCACATAGCCCATCATCAACGCGCCCGATGTCGCCAGGAGGGCCACCGCAATCAGGGGAAGCTTGTTGCCGATCCGGTCGCACACCATGCCCACGCTCAGCTTGCCAAAAGCGGCGGCGACATTGAAGATGGCCAGCAGCGCGGCAGCGCGCCCGGGCGTCAGGCCCTTCGATTGTATCAGCGGCGCGAAATTCGCCTGAATTCCCGCACTCGCCGTGATGACTGGCGCGAAAACGAGGAGCACGAGCCAAAAATTGCGGGTGGTGAGGATTTGACTGGTCGTCGGCAATTCGAGCGGCGACATCAGCTCGAAGTCCGGGCGGGCGGGTTCAGGGAGCGGGTCGTCCTCCGGGCGATCCCGCAGGACGAGGCCTGCGATGCCCGCGACGATCAGGACGATGACGCCGAATGTCCACCAGGTGGCCCGCCAGCCGGCAATACCCAGTAGCCAGACCACAATCGGCGGGAACAGGATGCCGGGCAGCACCAACCCGGTCGCGGCGAGGCTGAAGGCAAGTCCGCGATGCTTGACGAACCAGCGCGTCACCAGCGTATTGGTGGGAATGCCGGTCGCAAACGTGATGGGGATGGGGAGCAGGGCATATAACAGGATGATCTGCCACCCCGCGGTTGCGAAGCCGACCAGCATATGGAGAAAGGCCAGACCGATCAAAGCGACGACAACGACGATCCGCGCGGAAAAGCGCTCGAGTAGGTGGCCCACGACCGGCGCGAGAGCCGACGCGCAAAAACCGAAGAGCACGAGTCCCAGGATCAGGTGGCTCGGCGGCATCCCGAACGCCGCCGACCAATCCTTCAGAAAAAACGAGAAGCAACTGGTCGTGACGCCAAGGGCAACGCACTGGTTGGCGATGCACATCGCAACGATTTCCCAGCGCCTGTGCCATCGCCGGATGGAGAAAGGGGAAATCGCGGCTCTCCTGTCTTTATCTTCGTTGCGGTCTGGTAGGCCCCGCTTTTCCCGGGACCGCAAGTAGAAAGGTGCCAGGGATCATGGCGACAGCGGATTGGCGCCGATGCTCGGCCCGGAACAGCAGCGTTGCGCCGGTGCAAGTGCGAATATTCCATGGTGGCGGCAGCGTCAGGAGGCAGGACGCAGAACCATATCAGCGATCGTGACCTTCTCGCCCGCCATATTGGTGGCCCACAAACGCAACTCAGCCCTGTCACCGTGCACATCTTCGACGAACCCGCCGCAGGAAACCGGGCCCGGATAAAGCGGCCGCAAATACCGGATCCGGTATGAGTCGATGGTCGCGACGGTCGGGACAGCCCAGTTTGTCACGCAACGGCACATGTGTGCGAAACACAGCCAGCCATGCACCACCACGTCGTCAAATCCCGCTGCGAGCATCATTGGCTGATCCCAGTGCTGCGCGACATAGTCGTCGGCTGCGCCGGCATAGCGGACCAGGTCGGCGCGTGCGATGATCACGTCCAGCGGCGGCAGAACGACGCCTTTGGCGATCTGCGCGAAGCTATCGGATGTTCTGACCTCAATCATGTCCGTTTCCCGTCGCGATTGTGCTGAAACTGCGCATTTCGACTTCCACGGTGGAAACCGTCCGGCCGTGCTGATTGGTGAGGGTCACCATGCCGCGCTGGATTGTGGTGGGTCCGCGAGATCCGATCTTGCGCGCGATGTCGCTCAGTTCCGCCGTCGCGGTGATCGTGTCACCGGGGCGGATGGGTTCAAAATTGACCACCGCATCCGCGCTATGGAGAAACATGTCGTGTTCAGGGGTCTGTGTGAAGACCCCCGCGAGCACTTCGCAGAAGGTGGCCACATAAGTGGGAGGCGCGACCAGATGCGCTGCAGGTTCGCCTCCGGCGTCGGTAAACATCGGATCGGTCTCGCCGGTGGCCCGCGCAAACTTCAGGAGAGCGCCGGCTTCGATATGCCGTGTCAGCGTTCTTCGCGGACCCATTTTGCCTGGATCTTCGCCCGCCGGCATTTCCTTCACCGATTGCGAACCCGAGCACGCCCCCGGTGTGGCAGCTTCGCTCGTGACACGGTCGCGCTCTCTTCCATCATGAAGAACCGGATCGGGTCTGTATGATTTCCGCAACTCATGTTTGGCCAGTTTGCCCGTGGCCAAACGCGGCAGCGCCTGGACGAAATCGATGCTTCGCGGACAGCTCAGGGGCGAGATGAGCGCGCGGCAGTGATCGATCAGCGCATGCGCCAGTTCGGGCGATGCCTTTGACCAGTCCTTCGGTTCGACGATCGCCTTGACCGACTCTCCAAATTCCGGGTCCGGCACACCGATGACCGCGACATCCGCCACGGAAGGATGCTGGATCAGGGCGTCTTCCGTCGCCCGGGGATAGATGTTCACCCCGCCGGAGATGATCGTGAAATCCCTGCGGTCCGTCAAAAACAGATAGCCGTCCTCGTCCACCCGGCCGATGTCTCCGATGGTCGACCAGCTGCTGTGTTGCCGATGAACGGCTGCGGCGGTACGCTCGGGGTCGTTCAGATATTCGAACGGGCGATCATTCTCGAAATAGATCAGGCCCTCGGCGCCGGTGGGCAATTCCTTGCCGTCCTCGTCACAAATGTGAATCGTACCCTGGAGCGCGCGGCCGACCGATCCAGGCTTACGCAGCCATTCTTCCGGAGAGATGAAGCAAAGCCCGTTCGCCTCGGTCCCGCTGTAATATTCGTGGATAATCGGGCCGAACCAGTCGAGCATCCGTCGTTTCACCGAAATCGGACAAGGCGCCGCGGCATGATGCACCCGCCGGAGCGACGAAAGGTCAAATGATTCGCGCTCCGCATCAGGCAGCGCCAACATCCTGACGAACATCGTTGGCACGAACTGGGCGAAGGTGACGCGCCATTGTTCGATTGCCCGCAGTGCGGCGACGGCGTCGAACTTGCGCAAGAATACCGCAGTGCCGCCGGCCCGCAACGTCGTGATCATGGAGACGAGAGCCGCCCCATGATAGAGGGGCGCGGCATTGAATGTGACCAGCGGTTCCAGATTGCCGAGGCTGAGACGCGATGCTTCCTCGATCATGGATTCCCGTTCGATCGGACCGGACTCGTGCGACAGGACGATGCCTTTGGGCCGGCCGGTCGTCCCGCTGGAATAGATCATGTAATAGCCCGAAACCTGGTTGGCGATCGGCGTGACCGGGAGGGACGAAGTGGCTTCATCCCAAGACATCGCTCCGGCCAACGGCTCTGGCCCCATCGAAATGACATGCTCCAAATCTGCCGCCAATTGTTCTCGATCACGAGCCAGAGCCTCTGCCGTGTCGCCCACATCGGCGGATGTGATCAGTAGTCTGGCTCGGCAATCGGCGAGGATGTACCGTGCTTCGGCGGCTTTGAGATGGGTGGAGATCATGGTCACGATCAAGCCGGCACGTTGCCCCGCCCAATATACGATCGGGAATGCGGCGCAATTTTTCAGCAGCAGCCCTATCCGGTCGCCGGGCTTCAGGCCCAATTGGCGGAATAGATGCGCGCCCTGATTTGTCAGGTCATCAAGCTGGCGATATGTGAGCTTTTCACCGGTATCGGCAACGATAAAGGCAAGTCGTTCCGGGGTTTTCAATGCGTGCTGATAAGGATGCATGGCCTATTCCAAAACAAATTACATGTAGATCGATTTCATTAATGAAGATGGTGAATGTTTTTTCATCAACTTGCGAAACAATCATTCTTTATCATTTCTCAAATCATGGTCCGCGATATCGCTCAGATAGAATTTTGAAGCGCGCCAATAACATGCCACAGCAACCAGCGCAGCTGCTCCGGCGATCGCCAGCGCATAGGCTATGGACAAGACGCCCAAGCGCGGCTCCAACGCATCGCTCATGATGCCCACGACAATCGGCCCGACGACGCCGCCCAAAAGATTGACCGCCAACTGGGTCACGGCCGAAGCGAAGGCGCGCATCCTGGCGTCCGCGATTGCCTGCGTCGCGGTATAAGTCATCGGCAGATACCCTCCCGTGAGGACACCGGATGTGACAAGCAGGATGGTTGCGGTGGCCACATCGGTCGCGAACCAGGCTGCGATGTACAGGGGCGTGCGCAGCAGCATGCTGATCGCCGCCAGCCAGAGCACCCAGCGCCGATCACGAAGGCTTAGCCGATCAGCCAGATAGCCGCTCAGTATGCCACCTAGCGCGCCTGCCAGACCGACGGCGACGCCAATGATCAGCCCCGCGGTCGCCAGCGTACTGCCATGCACGCGCATGAAAAAGCTGGCACCAAACGCGGCTGAACCCGCACTTGAAAAGGTGCACAACATGCATCCCGCAACCATCCAGAAGAAGGATCGCTGGCCCCAGAGCCGGGCGCAGGCCGTCCTCAAGGCCGGAGGCGTGCTATCGCGCGCACCATGGCGGGGAGGCTCTTGTACGAAGGCCACGAAGATCAGGCTCAATAGGGCGCCAGGTATAGCGGCCAGCATCAATGCCGTTCGCCAATCCATCCACTGCAGCGCATATCCGCCCACGGCCATGCCGACCAGCACGCCCAGAGATATGCCGGCAGAGGTAAGTCCCAAGGCGAAAGCACGCTGGCGCGGCGGAAACAGATCGGCCACGAGTGAATGCGTCGCAGGGGCCGCGCCAGCCTCGCCGAAAGCGACGCCCGCACGTGAAGCCAGCAGCTGGAAATAGTTCGTCGCCAATCCGCCAGCGGCCGTGCACAGGCTCCAGACCGCGATCGATCCGGCAAGAACCAAGCGACGGGAGCGGCGATCAGCCAGCCGGGCCAAGGGCAGCGCAGCGAGCGCATAGACCAAGGAGAAGCCAATTCCCCCAAGCATTCCCAGCTCAGTATCCGACAGATCAAATTCGGCCTTGATCGGCTCCGCCATGATGAAGGGCAGTTGCCGATCCATAAGGTTGACGATGGTCGCCAATACCAGCAGCGCCAGAATAGACCATTTTCCCAGAGTGATTGTTCGTCTCCGTCTAACGACCGTGGCGCTATCGCCGGGACTGTTCCGAGACTGCACGTCCAACTGATTTTTCCTCTCTGGGTCGTGCCCATTTTCGTCGACCGGCGCGCCTCGCCCCTGCCCTTGTGGATGCACCGGACGTCGATTTTTCAGCACGGCCGCTGGCTTTGCGACACGCGGGGGACGCACCAAGCAGGCCATCGACCGGAACAATCCGCGACGGGTCCACCCGGCCCGGCAGCATAAGGGTCTTTCCGGACTGAAGCCCATCTGAGGGCTTATGCGCGGAAGGCCACGCGTTCCTGCGGGAATGTGAATGCCCTCTAGGACATTCTCGCTCTTGATATTGGCCGCGCCAAGTTCAGCCCGTGTGGATGTGCTTTGGCATCATGCATTGTCATGCCACATCAAACGTACGAAAAAAGGCGAAGGCGGGAGAGATGTTGTCGATCAGGGCTTTGCATACCGTCTCCATTTTATCTTTTATAATATTATTTTCACAGTTACACTGTAATGTACAAGATCAAGCATGAGATATTCAGTAAATAACAATATCTCGTAAATAAACACCAAAATAAATATGCCAAACATACGCGACATTTTGACAGCATGAGAACATCTGCCTTTCTCAAAACACTGTCAAATGCAATACTGTTCTGGGCAGGCGTGCACCTCGCTACCATTCTGGAAGAGATAGACACATGTCTATTTTAGAGTCAACAGGTGATTGTCCGACAGTGGTGAAACCGCATCGGAGATGAGAGGAGTGGATCGGCGTACCTTCATTTCGGGGCGTCCCGGTTCCACTCCTGATCCACGGCCGCAGATTGCGCGCAGGGTCGGGAAAATCACGCGCTAAGTCGACCGGAGAGAGAGGCGCACCAAGTCCCACGAAGAGACTAGAGCATCGAACGTGAAATCTGAATCGCAAGGGATTCCCATTGCCTGAGCAATATGATTCACTCTTTTTGGAGGTGGATCATGGGCAAGAGCAGTTCGGTTGATCTTCGGGTTCGGATTGTTGGGGAGATTGATCGCGGGGTTCGCGTCGACCGTGATGATCCGGTACACTCTTCGAGGCGGCAGAGGCGTCGCCCATCATCGGCGAGGTGCTCGAACGCCTGTTCGCAGGCGATCGTGACCACGCGACTCAGCGGATGCTGGCGGCTACCACCGCCGCCGCCGCCGGGCTGCCGCCGCGATCGTGCGGGCAGTCTACCGGGTCGATTGAGCAGGCCGTTTCCACGCAGGGGCAAAACAATATCCATATAGAATCGGTATAAAGTTCGGATAGATCGCCGCGCTTCCTAAGCTGCCATGGCTGCAATTCGCAGCATGACAGAAGGAGTGCATCATGGAACGCGAAGACAATGTCATCGACCTCGGCACCGCCAGCATCGAGACCAAGGGGCCGGGCGGCAACGCCGGCGACGTCGGTCTCAACCAGATCCTGACCGGCCTGACCGAGGATTGATGCGGTGGCGCGCGGTTCGCGCCGCGCGCCATTGTGTCGCCGGTGCCCCATGGCTGGCTATAGATTGCGCGACGGCTTGAGCTTCTGCAGGATCGGTGAACGATCGCTGTTCCTCGACCTCGTCGCAGACCGCTATTTTTGCCTCAGTGCGCCGCTCGACAGGGCGTTTTCCGCCCTTTGCGAGACCGAGCCCGCAGATGCTGCGCTGGCCCAAACGCTGGTCGGTATGGGCATCCTCATCGCCAGCCGCGATGCCCCATCACCAAGCCCCTGCGCAGCCCGATCCTTGGTGGCGACAGTGACATCCGACCTGCATGCCCGCCCATCCATCGTCAGCACAGCCATGGCGCTGGCCAGGCGGGCCTCATGGTCGCGGCGCGTCAGGCGCCTTCCGCTCGCGCAGAATGTCCAGTATCTCGAACGCCAGAAGCAGGGAGGCGCAAGGAGGGAAGCCCCACCGCCCGCCGCGATCGCCCGGATCGAGGGGGCCTATCGCCGCGCCGCGCTCATCGTCCCCACGCGCGACCGGTGCCTGGCGACGTCGATGGCCCTCATGTCGGCCCTCATGGCGCAAGGCGCACGCGCCGACCTCGTCCTCGGGGTCAAGCTCGATCCGTTTCAAGCGCATTGCTGGGTCGAACTGGACGGGGCGGTCATTGGCGACGAGCCCGATCTCCTCCGGCCGTTCACGCCCATCCTGGTGGTATGATGGAAGGCTATCTCATCATCGCGAGCACAGGCGGAGCGCATGCTCCGATCGCGCCATCGGTCCGATCGGCCATCGCCGATCGCTCGGACCTCAAGATCGTCGTCGACGAGATCGGCCTCATGATCGTGACGACGGCAGGCCTGCCGGTGGGTTGGCTGCAGGGCGGGCGCGGACTGGTCCTGGGATCGATTTTCCCGGCCGCAAAAAGCGTGCCGGTGAACTTCGCGACCGAGGCCCCAGGCCCCCTGTCAAAGCAGATCGAACCTCAGGCCTTCATGCGGGCCTATTGGGGCAATTATATCGCGATCCTGCGGGATGGGCCGACCGCGTTGCAGATCATGCGGGCCCCGTTCGGGCAATTGCCCTGCCTCCATGCCAGCCATGGGGACATGCTGCTGGTCGCGTCCGACCTCGCCCTGCTGGATGCCGCGGGCTGGCGGTCGGCGGGGTTCAACTGGGATGCGATCGCACACCGGCTCGCTTTTCAGAACATGCCGTCGCCAACGACCTGCCTTGTGGGCGTCTCGGAAATGCAAGGCGGCGTCTGTCTTGGGATCAACGATGGCTGGATCACCATCGCACAGGCCTGCCCTGTGTTTGGACGGATCGTTCGGCAGCTGTGCGCAGCAGGGGCTTGAGCTTCGCAGAATTTAGGCAATCTAGCCCGATTCAGTACTACCAGCTACCCTAGAGCGAGCCTCAATGGTGGACCCGAGGTGGACCCGCCGTCCCGAAAAGAACGGGGGTCCAATCATCCTGATCTGATAAATCCTTAGTTTTCCTAAGAAAACTGGAGCGGGCGAAGGGATTCGAACCCTCGACCCCAACCTTGGCAAGGTTGGGCAAGTTTTCCAAATAATCGCTGACAGTTTAAGTCGATCGCTGGCGAGGCTTGGCGGCCAAGATAGCCATCATATGATCATCCCACATACTCAGTGCTTCCCGTTTTTCGTCTCGCCAATCGTGCCGCTGGTAAATGCCGGCGACGCCGGATCGAGAACTGCCCACGTGATTTAGCACGGCCTCGGTAACCTCAAAGCGGACACCCAACCGCTGAAAACCGGTAGCCAGGGTCCTACGGAGATCATGAAGGCGCCACGGGGGCAGGGGATCACCGCCATCGACACTTATCAATTTATCGAGCCTCTTCTTTTCCTTTGCGTAGGCTGTGAAGCCTGCACCGCTTGATGTCGGGAAAACCCTGCCGTGTCGGGGCCACCGCTCGCCCCGCGCGACGCGATCAAGCTCCGTCATTGCCAGATCATTGAGTGGGATGCTGGTGGGCTCACCATTTTTCGTGCGGTCGCCCGATAGCTTCAGTTCCCGCTGGTCTCGGTCAAGTTCCTCCCAATGGAGCCCTGCAATTTCCTCCCTCCGCTGTCCGGTGACAATCAGCAGGCGGACGATCGGACCAAAGCAACGGTGGCATTTTAATGCTTGATGCCAGACTCGTCTCAATTCTTCGTCCGAAAGCCACCGCTCTCTCGGTTTGACCGGTGGCGGCGTTTCCATGCCTTCCATAGGGCTTCGCTCGATATCGCCTCTACTCACCGCCCATTTGAATAGTCGTCGCAGGACAGCGAAGACATTTCGGCGGTTTGCCACTTGCTCCACGGGCATGTGGTCGAACACATCCACAACATCCGTCCGCGTGATTGTCGGCAAGGCTTTGTCCCTAAGGCGGGGCTTGATGTGGAGGCTGAAAGAGCGTGTGACCAGCGTCTTCCAACCCTTGCCCTTGCAACTCCCAGCAAAGCGATCAGCGTAGTTTGAAAAAGCCAGGTCGACGGCTTCGCGCCGCCGCTGCTTGTCGGATTCAACGGGGTCAATCCCTTGGGCGACCAGAAGAAGGATGCGGCTGGCTTCCTCACGCGCTGTGGCCGGCGTCCATGGTGAGCCGTGGGTCCCAATAGTGTATCGTCGTGTCTTCGCCTCTCGACCGCCCATCCGATATTGAACGACGTAGGAGGCGGCTCCACGTGACGTGGTCTTCAGCCCGAAGCCCCTCAAATCCTCATCCCACAGAAAGCCATCGACGGCTGCCAGCAGCAGCGCATCGAGCGTTCGTTTCGTGATCCTTCCGGTGGCCATGACGATACCTCAGGTACCATAAAAGTAATCACCCAGCAATCACCGTTGCGGAAACGGTGGGCGATCATGGCGTAGCATGGCATAGTTAAGATATTGAAAAATATGAATTCTAATACATAGCATATTGATCTATTTACGGCGGTATCGGAAGTACCAGACCTCATGCCCCTGCCGCCGGGCTTTCGCCTCATAGCGGGTCTCGGGCCATCCGCCCGGACGCTTCAGGAAATCCTGCGGTTCGTTCGCCAGCCAGTCGAAATCGGTGCGGCCGTTCATCACCATCAGCGCCCAGCGCAGATAGACGGGGTGATCGGTGCCGAAGCGAAACTCGCCGCCCGGCTTCAGCTTGGCGGCGATCATGTCGACCGGCCCCTTGTTCATCATCCGCCGCTTGGCGTGGCGCAGCTTGGGCCAGGGGTCTGGATGCAGCAGATAGACGAAGCTCAACGCCCCGTCCGGCACGCGTGACAGCACGTCCAGCGCATTGCCCATATGCAGGCGGACGTTGGGCAGATGCTGATCGCGGATATGGCTTAGGGCTGTCACAACCCCGTTCAGAAAGGGTTCGCAGCCGATAAAGCCATGATCGGGCAGCATGTCGGCGCGATAGGCCATATGTTCGCCGCCGCCGAAGCCGATCTCGAAATGCAGGGGGCGGGTCTCGCCGAACAGCCGCTCGGCGGTGATCGGGCCGTCGTCCGGCACCGATATCTGGGGCAGCAGCCTGTCGACCAGGTCCTGCTGTCCGGCGCGCAGCTTGTGGCCGGACTGCCGGCCATAGAGGCGATTGAGTGTTGTCGGGTCTTTCACCCGGCGCGGTTAGCGCCACCGGGTGAGAATTCCAAGTGCGTCAGTTTATTTCGGGCACTTGATGAACTTGCCCTTCGTATCCTTGCACGGCGCTTTCTTCACCGGCTTGGCGGGCGGGCACTTGATGAATTTCCCCTTGGCGTCCTTGCACGGCGCGGCCTGAACGGGCGCGGCGGCAAGCATCGCGAGCGACATGGCGCCCAGGACTGCGGTCAGTGACTTTTTCATGAAAGGCCTCTCCTTTGTGAGGGCGGAGGGTGTCGGCGCGGGAGGTCAGGGGTCCGGGCCCGACGCCGACAAGGGCTGTCTACGTCAGCGGGCGACCGGACCCTAATGAACTCTTCGTAATGTTCCGCGATGTAATGTTTACAGCGCGGCCTTCAGCTTGTCGACCAGATCGGTCTTCTCCCACGGGAAGAAGTCGCCGTCGGGCTGGCGGCCGAAATGGCCGTAGGCCGCCGTCTTCTGATAGATCGGCTTGTTGAGGCCCAGATGGGTGCGGATGCCCTTGGGCGTCAGGCGCACCAGCGTCGGCAGCACGGCCTCGATCGCCGATGCCTCGACCGTGCCGGTGCCATGCGTATCGACATAGAGCGACAACGGTTCGGCCACGCCGATGGCGTAGGACAGCTGGATCGTGCAGCGGCGGGCAAGACCGGCGGCGACGATGTTCTTCGCCAGATAGCGGGTGATGTAGGCGGCCGAACGGTCGACCTTGGTCGGGTCCTTGCCGCTGAATGCGCCGCCGCCATGGGGCGATGCGCCGCCATAGGTGTCGACGATGATCTTGCGGCCGGTCAGGCCCGCGTCACCGTCCGGCCCACCGATCTCGAACAGGCCGGTCGGGTTGACATAGATGCTCTCGTCGTCGGGCAACCAGCCCTCGGGCAGCACATCGGCCATCACGCCCTTGACGTAATCGCGCAGCTTTGCGCGGCTCTCGTCATTGTCCATGTCCTTGGCGTGCTGGGTCGACACGACCAGCGCGGTCGCGCGGACCGGCTTCTCGTTGACATATTCCAGCGTGACCTGGCTCTTGGCGTCCGGCTCCAGGAAGTCGACGACCTTGCCATGACGGTCTGCGGCCATGCGCTCCAGGATCTTGTGCGAATAGTAAAGCGTCGCCGGCATCAGGTCGGGCGTCTCGTCGCTGGCATAACCGAACATGATGCCCTGGTCGCCCGCGCCCTCATCCTTGTTGCCGCTCTCGTCGACGCCCTGTGCGATGTGGGCGGACTGGCCGTGCAGGTTATTCTCTAAGCGGAAAGTCTTCCAGTGAAAGCCGTCCTGCTCGTAACCGATGCGCTTCACCGTCTCGCGAACGGTCGCCTCGATCTCCTCCTGCGCGCCGGGCGCCCAGGCGCCGTTCTCATACACGCCCTTGCAGCGGATTTCGCCGGCCAGCACGACAAGCTGGGTCGTCGTCAGCGTCTCGCAGGCGATCCGTGCTTCCGGGTCCTTGGACAGGAACAGGTCGACGATCGAGTCGGAAATCTGGTCCGCGACCTTGTCAGGATGACCTTCCGAAACGCTCTCGGACGTGAAGAGGAACTGGTTGCGCATGGAACTCCCGCTTGGCTTAGGGTCGCCGGGCCGCGCGCGCGGAACCGGACATAAAGAAAAGTTTATGTGCGCGCTTTAGCTTCTGGACCGGCGCGTTGCAATGGCCAAGCCGACGAGCAACAGCACCAGCAGCATCGACGCCCAATTGCCGATGCGCGAAAAGACGGTGCGCGCGCCGGACGGCGGCAATTGCGTGTCGATGAACCCCGCTTGCTCATGCGGCACGCTGTGCAGGATGCGCCCGCGGGCATCGACAACGGCGGAAACGCCCGTCGGCGTAGAGCGGATCACCGGAATGCCTTCCTCGATTGCCCGCATCCGCGCCTGCGCCAGATGCTGCGGCGGTCCCCAGCTTCCGAACCATGCGTCATTGGACGGGTTGAACAGGAAATCGGGCCGGTTCTTCTCATCCACCACCTCGCCGGAGAAGATGATCTCATAACAGATCTGCACCCCCATCTTCAGCGCGGACCGACCGGGCGCGGCGGGCAGGGGGAGGGTGCGCGGGCCGGGGCCTGGCCAGAAATCGACGTCGCCCGGCACCAGTCGGGACAGGCCGATGGCGGACAGGATCGGCCGCATCGGCAGATATTCGCCATATGGGACGAGGTGCGCCTTGTCGTACCTACCGATCAAACGGCCCTCCGGCGTCATCACCCACAGGCTGTTGTTCGCGCCCGTCAGCGTGCGGCCGACATAAAGCCCGTCCTTTTCCTCTTCCTTGAAATAGATTTTGTCGCCGCCGGTCATTAGGAGGTCGTCCGGCCCCATCAGCAGGGCGAGCTTCTGCCGCCACTCCGGTTCGAAATCGAGATAGGCGGGGATCGCCGCCTCCGGCCAGAGGAGCAACCGGGGCTGGGCGGAGGGCTTGCCTGACAGCATCGCAAGTTTTTGGAAATTGCGCGCCTCGAACGTCTCGTCATATTTGTCCTGTTGCCCGATATTGGGCTGGACGACACGGATATGCGGGGCGGAGGCGGATGGCGTAGGCGCTGGGATAAGAAGCCCGACGACTCCGATCAACAGGATCGGCAGGAGCAATGTCAGGGCAGGCCGGACCTGCCGTTTGGCAGCGAGCATCACGCCCCCCGCCGCGATGATCACCAGAGCGGAAACGCCATAGGTGCCGATCCATGTGGACGCGATGGCTACGCCGGTAGGCAGGGCGGCGACGCCCAGGGGATTCCAGGCGAATCCGGTGAACAATGTCGCGCGCAGCCATTCCGTCGCAATCCATGCGGCAGCGAATATCAGGATGAAGGATGTAGGGCCGATACCCTGTATCCGGCGACGCGCCTCAAAAGCGGCGAGCGCGGCCAGACCCGGATAGACCGCCAGATAGAGCGACAGCAAAACGACCGCGCCATAGCCGAACCAATGCGGCATGGCGTCCTGGAAGGTAAAGGCATGGGCGATCCAGTTGAGTCCGACCGTGAAATGGCCAAGCCCAAAGCACCATCCGATCAGGAAAGCGTCCTTGCGCGCCGGCGCGCGCTCCACCAGCGTCATCAGCAGGGCGAGGCACGCCAGCGCAACCGGCCAGAACTGCAGCGGCGCAAAGCCGGTGGCGGATGCCAGCCCTGCGGCCAGCGCTGCGATGCGGGGATGTCTGGCGAGCACGGATGCCGCTATCGCCGCAGACGGTTACAGTTTCAACCTTCCTATTGAAGCATCAACCTCAACATCCGTTCGCTCGAAGCGAACGGGCGTGAGAACGGGTCAGATCAGGCAGGCGTGCTGACAGTCACCTGGCTGCACTTGTCGGTCTTGGCCGGGCCGCTGGTCAGCATCGATGCTGCGATGAAACCGCCGACGATCAGCACCAGGAACAGCGCGGAGAGCATACCGAGATATTTCTCAATGAATGCCTTGATCGGCCGCCCGAACTTCCAGAACAGGAAACCGACCAGCATGAACTGGAACGCGCGCGACAGGACGCTGGCCCAGATGAAGGTGAACAGCGACAGGCCGATGAAGCCGGCGGTGATCGTGATCAGCTTGAACGGGATGGGCGTCGCGCCCTTTATCAGGATGATCTCCGCGCCATATTCGCGCAGATAGCATTGCGCGGCCGGAAAGCTCTTCGACAGCCCCAGCGCATGCAGGAGCGAATCCCCGAAGGCGGCGAAGAAGAAATGGCCGATCGCATAGCCGAGCAGCCCGCCCAGCGCCGATGCGATTGTGCAGATGAACCCGAAGCGCAGCGCCTTCTCCGGGCGGGCAAGGCACATCAGGCCAAGCAGCGGATGCGGCGGGATCGGGAAGAAGCTCGATTCCATGAAGGAGAAGAGGGCCAGCCAACGCTCCGCATGGCGGTGAGCGGCCTTGGCGAGCATCCACTGGTAAAGGCGAGCTATCATCGCGTTCGCCGGTAGCCCAACTGCGCCATGCTGGCCAGCGCGATATTGCCCGCCCTTGTGTCAAATCGGGCTGCTCCGGCGGGACAGGCGAAGGTGCGCAGCACATGCCTCGACCCCCAAAGCCATTTCCTGTAAGGCGGCGCGATTGTTACCGATAGGACGGCGCGAAAGATCGCCGGACTCAGGATGGTGTAATCCGTTGATGCCGTTGCAGAATGGGATGACGACAGGGGATCCGTTGGGAAGCCCTGACCCCTCAGGCCCGCCCATGGTCGCCCTGGCGGAAGCGTCCCGCCTGTCGCCGATCGGGCGCGGGCGCAGGATGGGCGCGCGCGCAGCGCGCGAAATCGCCGCCTTTGTCGAGGTCGTTGCTCTTATCTCCGCTCTTGCGGCGGCGTCGCTGACCATCGACCGATGGCACGCCAGCACCTTGCCGACGCTGGTGATGTTCAGCCTGTTCTGGGTCTGGGTCTATGTGCTTCTGACCTACAGGTTCAATCGGACCTCTGACTCGCTGCTCGCGCGTGACCTTTTGGCCGACCGCATGGGGAACTGGCTGAAATCCGCGCTGCTGGTGGTGATCCTCGCATTCACGACCAAGACCAGCGAGGATTTGTCGCGCTTGTGGTTCGGCACGTCGGCGGGACTGGGTTTGGCCGCCATTGGCGTATCACGCACCATATCCTGGGCGATCCTGTCCTCGCATCGTTTCGGCGGCGCGCGGACCCACATCGCCATTTACGGCGCGGGCGCGAATATGGATGAGCTGCGCGCCCGGCTCGACGCCAATCCGCTCGGCGTCATAGACGGCCTGTATGATGACGGTGTCTCCGGCCCGCAGAGGAAACAGCGCAACGCGGGTCTGGCGCAACTGATGGACAGGGCGCGTAGCGGCAGCATCGACGCGGTGGTCATCAATCTGCCGTGGAGCGCCGAGGATCAGATCAAGCGCGTCGTTGAACAACTCGAGTCTGTAAATGTGGACGTTCTCCTCGTCCCGCCGGAGGCATTGGCCGAACATGGCGCATTCCGCTCGGCGCGGCTGGGGCAATTGAACGCGCTCGCCCTCTACACCCGGCCTGCCGATGGGATCGCTGCATTGGTGAAGGCCTGCTTCGACCGTATTTTCGCCTTGGCTGCGCTTGTTGTTCTGGCTCCACTGATGCTGATCGTGGCGCTGGCGATCCGGCTGGAATCGCCCGGGGCGGTGTTTTTCCGCCAGCAGCGCTGCGGCCTCAACAACACGCCCTTCACCATGTGGAAGTTCCGCAGCATGCGGCAGGCGTCTGAAGACCGGAATGGCGACCAGCTCGTGATCCGGGGCGACAGCCGGGTGACCCGGGTAGGTGCGCTCATCCGCAAGCTCAGCATCGACGAGCTTCCCCAGTTGCTCAACGTGCTGAACGGCACCATGTCGCTGGTCGGCCCGCGCCCGCATGCCTATGGCGCGAAGGCGGCCGACCGACTGTATGAGGATGTGGTCGATCGCTACGCGGCGCGCCACCGTATGCGCCCGGGCCTGACGGGTCTGGCGCAGGTGCGCGGATTCCGGGGCAATACGGAAAATGAAAGCGACATACGCAACCGCGTCGCCGCCGATCTGGAATATATGGATCGCTGGTCGCTTTCGCTGGATCTGGCCATCCTCTTCCGCACGGCCATCATCCTCGTCTGGCAGCGCAACGCCTACTGAATTTTCTTCGAGCAACATCTTGAAAGCATCGAGAGGCAACCTATTATTGCCTGAGCAATGATTGCTTAGGCAAGATAATGACCGGCCCCTATTATTCGATCGACAATTTCTATCCGCGAAATTCGGCGGGTTATCTGCTGAAACGGGTCCACAAACTGATCCATCAGCGGATGGAAGAGCTGTGTGAAAAGGAAGCGATCAGCTTCACACAATGGGTCGTCCTGGCGCTCCTCTGTTCCGGCACGGCGTCGACGGCGGCGGAATTGTCGCGGGAGGTCGGGCATGATGCCGGTGCGATGACCCGCGTCATCGATCAACTCGAAACGCTGGGGCTGCTGACCCGCGAACGCGATCTGGAGGATCGCCGCATCGTCAAGCTGCGGATGACGCCGGAGGGTAAGGCGCAATTCGACGCGCTTTCCCCCACGATCATCGATCTATGGAATGGCCTCTTTGAAGGATTTGAGACTGTGGAGATCGACGCCTTCATCGGGACGCTCCGAACCTTGCTGAACAGACTCGAACCTAGTGAGGGAGAGAAGTGATGCGGCGCGGATTGTCCGGGCTTGCCCTCGCCACCTTGCTGGCGGGCTGTTCAATCCCCAATGCCAAAGTGGCCGTGACGCCCCTCCCGGCCGAACGGCTGGGCCTGAGCGACGTTGCGGCATCGCCCGTGCAGGCGGACTGGTGGACGATGCTTGGCGACAGCCAGATCGATCGCGTGATGGCGGATGCGCTCTCCGCCAGCCCGCGGCTTGACGAGGCGCTTGCGCGCATCCGGGAGGCGAGGGCGCTTCTGGCCTCGAACAAGGCCGAGCAACTGCCGCAGCTTTCGGTCGACGCCAACGAGCAGCGGACTCGCCTCAGCGAGAAATATATCATCCCTCCACCCTATGGTGGGTCGACCCAGTGGGTGGGGCAGGCGCAGGCCAATCTCAGCTGGAACCTCGACCTGTTCGGGCGTCAGGCTGACGCGGTCAAGGGCGCACAAGCGTCCGTCCGCGCAGCATCACTCGACTATGACGCCGCCCGCCTCGCGCTCTCGGGCGCAGTGGTTCAGACCTATATCGAACTGAGCCGCTCGGAACGGCTGATCGGCATTGCAAAGGCGAATATCGGCCAGCGCGAAGATTCCCTGAAACTCGTCCAGGTCCGCATCCGCAGCAAGCTGTCGAGCGATCTTGACGCGCGCGCCGCCGAAACCCTGCTCGCGCAGTCGCGTCAGGCACTTATCCGCGCGGAAGGGCAGCGGGTGCTGCTCGTCCATGCGCTGGCGCTTCTCGCCGGGCGCGGCGCGGATTATTATCCGACGATCGGGGTTACGGCGTTGCGGCTCGACTCGATGCCTGCCGTTCCGCAAAGCCTTCCGGCCGACCTGCTGTCCCGCCGTCCAGACATATTGGGCGCACAGGCGCGGATCGAAGCCGCTGAGGCTGGCCGGTCCGTGGCGCACAAGGCCTTCTATCCCAACATCAACCTGAATGCTCTCATCGGCACGCAGGCGCTCGGCCTCGGCAATCTGTTCTCGACCAGTGCGGGCACTTACGGCGCGGGCGCGGCGATCCATTTGCCGATCTTCGAGGGTGGCAAGCTGCGCGCCGACCAGGAAGCCGCGACCGCGCGGCTCGATTCTGCGATCGCCGCCTACAACGGCGCGGTGCTTGGCGCGGTCCGTGAAACGGCCGACGCCCTTGCGCAACTGGACACGGCCAAGGTGGACCTCGTGCATCAGCGGCAGGTTGTTCAGGGCCTGTCTGACGTGTCGCGGCTCAATCGCGTACGCGTCGCCTCCGGCCTTGATTCCCGCGTGGAGTTGATCGGCTCCGACATCCGCCTTCTGCAGGCGCAGCAGGATGAGGCGAATCTGGAGGCGCAAGCCGCGCTGTCCAATGTTCAACTGCTTGTTGCGATCGGTGGCGGATATGTTCCCGCGTCCGACCGCCTTCTGCCGCCCGGCAACTCGACAGGAATCCAATAATGACTGACGCGCAGGCATCTGCTGAACCATCCTCCAATGGTAATCCCGGCGCACGCCGCAAATGGCTGCTTATCCTGGCGGCGGTCGTGCTGCTGGCGGCCATCGGCTACGGCGTCTATCTCCTGCTCCGGCCGGCGACGGAAGAAACGGACGACGCCTATGTCGCCGGCGACACCGTCACGATAACGGCCCGCGATCCCGGCACGGTGCTTGCCATCCACGCCGACAACACCCAGATCGTCAAGGCTGGGCAGCCGCTGATCGATCTCGATCCGGCGACGATGGACGTGGACCTTGCGGCGGCCGAAGCGAAGCTGGCCCAGGCCGTGCGCGGCGTTCGCGCCGATTTTTCCAAGGTGAATGAAAGCGACGCTGCGATCGTCAGCGCCCAGGCCGAACTCGGTCGCGCCCGCAGCGACCTCGCGCGTCGGCGTCAGGCGGCGGCGGAAGGGGCCGTATCGGGCGAGGAAGTGGCGCACGCGGCGGATGTCGTGAAGACCGCGCAGGCCGCATTGACCCTGGCGCAGAGCCAGTTGGCGCAGGCCAATACCCAAGTCCAGGGCACCGGCCTGTCGGATAATCCCGCTGTGCTGTCGGCGATCGCGGACTATCGCCGCGCCGCCATCCGTCGCAGCCATATGCATGTGACCGCACCCGTGGACGGCGTGCTTGCCCAGCGCACGGTCCAGATCGGGCAGCAGATCGCTGCGGGAACGCCGCTCATGACGGTCGTTCCGCTCCGCCGCGTCTGGATCGACGCCAATTTCCGCGAAACGCAATTGAAAGACCTGCGCATCGGCCAAGCCGCGACGATCACGTCCGACACCTATGGCGGCAAGGTCGTGTTCCACGGGAAGGTGATCGGCCTTGCCGCAGGGAGCGGCAACGCCTTTGCTCTCCTTCCACCGCAGAATGCGAGCGGCAACTGGATCAAGATCGTTCAGCGCGTTCCGGTCCGTATCGCGCTCGATCCCCGCGAACTGGATCGCTATCCGCTGCGCATCGGCCTCTCGGTCAATGTCGAGGTCGATACGGCGGATACCTCCGGCACACTTGCCGGCCAGCCGGCGCGGGCAATCTTCCCCGCGCAGACAAGCGACACTGGAGATAGCGGCGTCGAACAGCGCATCGCGCAGATCATCGCCCGCAACCGGGGTACTGGCCGGTGAACTCCGGCGCGGCGGGACAGGCACCGCTGCAGGGCGGGGCGTTAGCGCTCACGGCCTTTGCGCTGGCGCTCGGCACCTTCATGCAGGTGCTCGACACGACTATCGCCAACGTCTCGCTGCCCACCATAGCAGGCAATCTCGGCGTCAGTTCGGATAGCGGCACCTGGGTCGTGACCTCTTTCGCAGTGGCGAATGGCGTCACCGTGCCGCTCACCGGCTGGCTCATGGGCCGTTTCGGTGTCGTGCGCACTTTTTGCGTGTCGGTCGTCCTGTTCACGCTGGCGTCGCTGCTGTGCGGCCTTGCCTGGAATCTCAGTTCGCTGATCGTCTTTCGCATATTCCAGGGCGCGGTTTCCGGACCGATGATTCCAGGCAGCCAGGCGCTGCTGATTGCTATCTTCCCGCCGACCAAGCGATCGACGGCGCTTGGCGTATGGTCGATCACGACATTGGTCGCGCCGATCCTTGGGCCGATCCTCGGGGGCTATATTTCAGATAATTACCACTGGAGTTGGATCTTCCTGATCAACATCCCGGTCGGTCTGTTCTGCGCGGTCGTGTGCTGGCGGGCGCTCGCCACGCGGGAGACGCCGACCAGGAAACTGCCAATCGACGTTATCGGCGTAGCTATGCTGGTTCTTTGGGTCGGGGCGCTGCAGATCATGCTCGACCTTGGCAAGAACGCCGACTGGTTCTCCTCCGGCATTATCGTGGCCACCGCGCTGATCGCGCTGATAGGCTTCGTCGCCTGGATCATCTGGGAACTGACCGACGCGCACCCCGCCGTTGACCTGCGGATGTTCCGGAACCGGAACTTCGCGTTCGGCACCATAGCGCTCTGTCTGGGCTATGCGGTGTTCTTCGCCAACGTGCTGATCATGCCGCTGTGGCTGCAGACGCAGATGGGGTACACGGCGACATGGGCTGGCCTTGTGGCGGCGCCCAGCGGGGTTGCGGCAGTGCTTTTGACGCCTTTTATGGCGCGCATTTCCGGCAAGGTGGATGCTCGGTTGCTGGGAACCTTCAGCTTCCTGATATTCGGATTGTCCTATTTCCTGCGGGCCAACTATACGACGGGCGCGAGTTTCTGGGACCTGACGATACCCTTGTTCGTCAACGGCATCGGGATGAGCTGCTTCTTCCTGTCGATGATCAATATCCAGCTTGATGGCGTATCGCAGGATCGGGTGCCATCCGCGACCGGCATTTCGAATTTCGCCCGTATCACCAGCGGCAGCTTCGCTGCGTCGATCATCACCACGTCTTGGGATCAGCGGGAGGCGCTTCATCAAAGCCGCCTCGCCGATCATCTCAGCGCCACTGCCCCGGCCTATGAATCGGTAGTGCGAACGCTCGGCAGCCAGGGAGCCACCAGCATTCAGGCGGCTGCAGCCGTCACGCGCCAGATGGTTCAGCAGGCGTATCTGCTCGCCGTGAATGACCTTTTCTGGTTATCTGGATGGATATGTGTCGCTCTGGTCGGTCTTGTATGGCTAACCCGCCGACCCAGCGGCAGCGCAGGTCCCGTCGCTGCGGATTGAGACTGAGTGGATTTTCCGCTGTGCTTATGGTGATTTCCCCGGATAGCGGAATTGAAATATTGGCATTTCTCTGAGAAGAAGCGCGCATGACAGACTCACTGACCTTTTCCACCATTCCCCATGCCGCGCCGACATCTGCCGATGCCCGGGCGGCCTTGCTGGAGGACCCCGCATTCGGACGGGTGCCCACCGATCATATGGTGATTGTGAAATGGACAGTGGAAAAGGGATGGCATGATGCGACCGTTCAGGCGCGGGCGCCGTTTCAGCTCGATCCCGCCTGCGCGGTGCTGCACTATGCGCAGGAAATCTTCGAAGGGATGAAGGCTTACCGGACTGCGGAAGGGGCGATCACCCTGTTCCGGCCGGAGGAGAATGCGCGCCGTTTCAATGAATCGGCCGAGCGCATGGCGATGCCGACGATACCTGAAGAGCTGTTCCTCGACGCGATCGAGGCGCTTGTCCGCGTCGATGCGGACTGGATTCCGGCAAACGACGGCGGCAGCCTTTATCTGCGTCCCTTCATGTTCGCGTCAGAGGTGTTCCTGGGCGTAAAGCCCGCCTCGGAATATATCTTCTGCGTCATCGCCTGCCCGGTCGGCGCCTATTTCAAGGGCGGCAGCAAGGCGATCACGCTTTGGGTCTCCGACGATTATTCGCGGGCGGCAGCAGGCGGCACGGGCGCGGCGAAGTGCGGCGGCAATTATGCCGGCAGCCTGATCGCGCAGGCCGAAGCGATGCGAAACGGCTGCGACCAGGTCGTATTCCTCGATGCGGCAGAGCATCGCTGGGTCGAGGAACTGGGCGGCATGAACATCTTTTTCGTCATGGAGGATGGCAGCGTCATTACCCCTCCGCTCGGCACGATCCTGCCCGGCATCACCCGCAAGTCGATCATGGAACTGGCGCAGGCCGCCGGCCATTCGGTGCTGGAACAGCCCTATAGCTTCGATCAGTGGCAGGCGGATGCCCGCAGCGGAAAGCTGCGCGAGGCTTTCGCCTGCGGTACGGCTGCGGTCGTCGCAGGTATCGGAGAGGTTCGCCATTCGGGCGGGTCTTTCGCCATCGGCAACAGCGGCGATGGCCCGGTGACGACGGTTCTGCGCGATAAGTTGGTCGGCATCCAGAAGGGCAAGATTGCCGATGATCGGCACTGGCTGCGTTCGGTCGACTGATCGGCGGCAGGTCCGCTCCGTCGCGTTCGTCGCGTTGGGGCATCCGATAACGCGGATTTGCTTGACAATCCGGCCATAGTTTCGCAATGCGCCCGCGACTTTACGCGGCCTCGCGCAATGCGATGGCCCTATGTTCCGGACATTTGAATGAACTTTGCCGATCTCGGCCTATCCGATGAATTGTTAAGGGCGGTCACTGAGGCCGGCTACGACACCCCGACTCCCATTCAGGCGCAAGCCATTCCGCCTGTCTTGATGATGAAGGACATCATCGGCATCGCCCAGACGGGCACCGGCAAGACGGCCAGCTTCGTCCTGCCGATGATAGATATTCTTGCCCATGGCCGTAGCCGTGCGCGCATGCCGCGCTCGCTGATCCTGGAGCCGACCCGTGAGCTTGCCGCGCAGGTCGCCGAGAATTTCGAGAAGTACGGCAAGTATCACAAGCTCTCCATGGCGCTGCTGATCGGCGGCGTGTCGATGGGCGATCAGGTGAAGGCGCTGGAGAAGGGCGTCGACGTCCTCATCGCCACGCCCGGTCGCCTGATGGACCTGTTCGAGCGCGGCAATATCATGCTCAATGGCTGCAACCTGCTGGTCATCGATGAGGCAGACCGGATGCTCGACATGGGGTTCATCCCCGATATCGAGAATATCTGCACGAAGCTGCCCGCCAACCGTCAGACCTTGCTCTTCTCCGCGACGATGCCGCCGCCGATCAAGAAGCTGTCCGACCGCTTCCTGACCAACCCCAAGTCCATTGAGGTCGCGCGGCCCGCGACGGCGTCTATCAACATCACCCAATGGCTGGTGCCCGTCGACTCCCGCAAGAAGCGCGATGCGCTGCGCGATCTGCTGGAGCTTGAGAATGTGCAGACGGCGATCATCTTCTGCAACCGCAAGACAACCGTCCGTGAACTGAACAAGAGCCTGCAGCGCCAGGGCTTCAAATCCGGCGAGATCCATGGCGACATCGACCAGTCGACCCGCATCGCCGAGCTTGACCGGTTCAAGAACGGCACCGTCAACATTCTGGTGGCGTCCGACGTCGCTGCGCGCGGGTTGGATATCAAGGGCGTCAGCCACGTCTTCAACTTCGACGCGCCCTGGCATCCGGACGATTATGTCCACCGCATCGGCCGCACCGGCCGGGCAGGGGCGAAGGGCGTCGCCTACACCTTCGTGACCGCCGAGGACGCCGAGGCGATCGACAATATCCAGAAGCTGATCGGCACCAAGATCAACGTCGTCGAGACGGCGAAGGTCTCTGCCGATAAAACTCTGGCTGCTGAGCCGCAGGAAGAGCGCGCACCCCGACGCGAGCGTACAGCGCGGGGCCGCAAGGCTGACAAGGTGCCGCGCGAGGAAATCACAGCGGAGGCCGCGCCGCCTTCATCGCCCGTTCGCGCCGAACGCCCCCGGCCTGCTGATCGTCCCAAGCCGGCCGAACCGCGCCGCCATCATCGCCGCGACGATCATGACGATGGCCCGGACGAGGGATGGAACGGCCCGATGCCGGACTTCCTCTCCTTCGGCTTCAACAGCATCGCGCAGTGACGTGAAAAGGCCCGGTCGATCCCTCGACCGGGCCTTTTCCTTATGTCGCTGACTTAATAGGTGCGGCCATAGGATCGGCTCGACCAGCTTTGCGAACCATAGGCGTCGCGGCGGGCCTGATCGTCACCGAACAGAGCCTGCTTCTCCTTCTCCGTGCGCCAGTGGTCCTTGGCCTGATCGGCCGTCTTTTCCAGCGTCACTGTCTTGGAATCCACCGAAGCAATCCAGCGCGACGGAATGCTGTGATGTTGTCCACCAGCGTCGCTGTCATTCTTCGTCAGGATGATGCGGTCGCCGGCAATCTTGTCCACGGTGCCCACATGCGATCCGTCGCTGCCGACGACCTCCATATGCTCCTGCACCTGGCTCAGCGACGAGCGCTGCTCGGTCCGGCGATTGCGCCATGTGCCGAACTCATTGTCGAACCGGCTGCGGTTTTCCTGCTGATATTCGGCATAGTCGCGATCCAGTTCCGACAGCCGCTCCTGCCGCCAGGCCTGATAATTGCTGTCATGATGCTGGCCGAAGTCATGCTGCGGACCGTAATTCTCCCGCTCGCCATAGCGCGAACTGGCAAAGCCGCTGTCCTGCCCGGTATAGGGCGCATAGCCGCCCGAACTGCTTGGCGCGAAACCGGTGCGGCTGCTCTGGTCGCGGGGGTCGCCATAACGGCGGTTCAGATAATCGTCATATTCCCGCCGACGCTCGGCCTCTTCATCACCGAACCAACTGCGCACCTCGTCGCCTGCGCGGTCGAAAAAGCCGCGATCGTCATAGTCATAATTTGACGGCGGCCGGCGATAGTCACTGCCTGCGCCATATCGGCCGCGCTCCGGGCGGTAACCGCCTTCATTCCGGTAGCCGCTGTCCGACCGGAAACGATCGCCATGGTCGTTGCGGCCATATCGGCGTCCATCCTGATAACCCATGATGTCTGTCCTCTCTCTCGCTATGATTAAGGCGGCGCGTCGATCACGCCGGTAACCAAAGAATGAGAGGCGAGGGCCTTTGTTCCTGGCGTTACGCAGGGGTAATGTCCTGCGCTGCCAACGCTTCGACGATGCAGGACACCGGGTGCTTGACTTGGATCAAATCTAGCTGGATCGGCGTCATGCAAAAGACCGTTGCAAGCCGCAAATCCCTCTTCTATAGGCGTCGCTCCCCTGGGGCCGTAGCTCAGTTGGGAGAGCGCGTCGTTCGCAATGACGAGGTCAGCGGTTCGATCCCGCTCGGCTCCACCAGGGTGTAACAAGGTATTGAAATCCCTAGAAAGTATTGGGAAATAAGGACTTTTTCACAGTTGACTGTTACATTGTCAGACTATGGAAAAGCCAATGCAGACCTATCTCCAGCGCCGCCAAGCTACCTACTATTATCGCCGTGTCGTCCCTCTCGACGTGCGGAAAGAGATAGGCCGGGAACACTGGACCTTCTCGCTAGGGACCAAGGATGCCGGGGAGGCTAATGCCAAGGCTCGCTTGCAGGCTGTTGAGCATGACCGGCTCATTGCCAAGGCTCGCGCTGCTGTCGCTCCCGTCCAGCCTGTTGCCTCTATAAGCCGAGAGGAATGGGAGTTTCAGGAAGAGCAAGCCGAACTAGCATGTGCGGACCTGTACGAGCAGGACATGCAGTCCGAAGAGCTAGACGACTTCCTAGCCGCCAATCCTGCGATGGCCTCGCGGATCGAAGCGGAGCAGCGAGAGCAGATCGGCCTTGCGCTTGTCGAGGAACAAAATCGGCGCGCATCCCTAATCCAAAATCAGGCCGTCGATCAGGCAGGCGCTATCAAGCCCAAGGGCAAAGGGAAGGGCGTCTATCTCGATACCGATATTCTCGACCCGTGGGCGGCAGAGCGTGGCGTCGTTCCCAAGGGCAAGGATACGCATAAGGCTGTAGCGAAATGGTTCTATGAGCGCGTAGGTAGAATGTCCGTTGAGCAAATAGAGCGGAGCCATGTCTTAGCTTTCAAGAACAAACTGGTTGAGGAAGGGCAGAGCGTTGCCAATATCAATCAGAAGTTGAGTAGGCTTAGGACGCTGTTGGGGTGGGCCTTTGCTAATGAATACACAGATGGCAATGCCGCATTTGGCATAAACCTTAAGCAGGCTGACGGGAGAAAGAACAAAAGGCTTCCTTTCTCTATCACTGATCTACAGACCATCTTTAGTAGCCCTATCTATTCCACTGGAGAGCGGCCTTAGAACGGCAGGGGAGAGGCTGCGTACTGGCTCCCTGTGGTGGCGCTGTACACTGGGGCGCGACTAGAAGAGCTTGGCCAGCTACGGATCAGCGACGTGCAGCATATCGAGTATCCCGACGATGACGGGGAAATGCGGGCCGGGTGGTTCCTGCACATAATAGAAAACACAGATGAGGAGGGGCAGGATAATAAGCTAAAGAACTCGTCTAGCGAGCGCATGGTTCCTGTGCATCCTGACCTAGAAGAGCTTGGCTTCCTTGCATATGTAGCAGGGCTAGAAGATCAAAAGGGCAGAGTATTTCCTGAGCTAAAGCCAAACATATACGGGAGGCTTACTGCAAAATGGGGAGAATGGTTCGGGCCATACATCCGCAATGACTGCGGGATCACCGACAAGCGAAAGGTGTTCCATTCGTTCCGCCATACCTTCAAGGACTATGCTCGCAAGCGCATCCCGGCAGAGATACAGCGGCAGCTTATGGGCCATGCCGGGAAGGATACAGCGGACGACTACGGGGAAGGCTATGACCTGCATTCGCTGTCCACCGCAATGGCTAGATACAAGGTGCCGGGGCTGACGATCCCCGCACCGCCGAAACCCGCCACACAGATGCAGCCGAAATAGGCTACACTGTGCGGAGACGAGGTTTTGCATTCTAAGGAATTTCGGCCTTCGTAAAACCCAGTGTTTCCGGGCATTTCGTGAAGGGCTTAGCGTAACCAAATCGGGGGTAGGGTACTACCATACACGGGCCGGTTTCTGTTACGCTAACTCAGCGCCGTTTGACCGGCTTGGGGCTTTCGTCAAAGCCGTAAATGCCCAGTCTGCGGAGCGCCGATAGGAACTCGGTATCCGTCATGTCGGGCCGATGCTTTACGGTCTTCGCTGCCAGCGCCTCGGCTAGGGTCATGCTCGCCTGCTTGGGGCTTAGGCCAGTGGGCCGGTTGTATCGGTCGTTATACTCGGCCAGCGCATATGAGCGCGGAACGGTCAGGCCGTAGGTTGCCGGTCGGGGATCGCGGCTATTCACCGGACCAATCTGCCCCAGCACTCCTATGAAGGTGAGGCGCTTTAGCAGGATGTCGTCAGCGTCAGGGGTGGAAGGCTCTGCGCCTCGGAATGCCTGATTGCGGCAAGCGGTAGAGCAGAAGACGGAGGTGGACCTTTTGGCGCGGTAGGTCGAGCCGCACTGTTTGCAGGATTGTTCCCGCCCCAGCGTTAAGGCCGGGACGGAAGTCATATAGTTCATTGGCAATTCCTTGGTTTGTTGGGTTAGGCGTCAGGGCCTAGTGGAACGCCTGCCTCGCGGCGGGCTTGTATGCCGGTCGGGACGGCCCGGAAGCCGGTAGCGGTCTGTTCGTAAGCGATGCCGCCCAACGGGACGTCAGCCCAACGCCGTTCCTTCTCGGTCGGGGCGCGGGCCGGTGCAGCGGGAGCCTGTGCAGCCGGGGCAGGGGACGCCGATGCCTGCTGATCCCGTGGCGACCACTGGCTGCTATTCATCCCATTGTTGAACTGGAATGAGCTAGTCTGCGGCTCGGCTGCTTGGGCCGGGGCCTCCGCTGGCGCGGTAGCGTCGGCAACATATGGCGTCTCCGCAAAGGCGGTTTCGTCAATGCCCAGCGCGGCCTGTATGTCATCGAACAGGGCAGAGCCTTCCGGCAGTTCCCCGGTCTTGATTGCCAGCGCGGTCATGTCACTGACGATCATGGGGGCAAGGGCTTCTAGCGCCCCGTCATCGCCCGTATTGTTGTAGTGGTTGATCGCCCCGTCATAGAGGGCAAGGGTTGCCTCGTCGCTCGCGGTGACAAGCTCGATTGCGAGGTTGAGCGCGGTACGCATACCGGGGACGGATACGGCAAAGGCTTCTAGGGCTTTCGAGTAAGCATCCTTGGGGGTAAGGCCCCGTGCGATATAGCTATTGGCTGCGGCCTGCACTGGCCGGGGGTCATGACCATGCAGGGAGATGAGGGTAAGAGCGGCCTTGGCGGTTACGCTCTGGCGCGGGGTAAGTGCTGTCATATCGTCTGTTCCTTTGTTACGATTGCGGAACGGAATGCTTTGTAGCATCGCGTTAGTCGGGCGGGGGTGATGTGCGGACGGCCTACGGCCAGCCAGTCGCGAAAGGTTTCCTCAGCTACGCGGATAGCTTCGGTGTGGGAGCCGGTGGACAAGTTGCCGATGGTCGCGAATTTCGGCAGGTGGCGAAGGGGCAGCTTGGCCCGAATGGCTCGACCCTCGCGGACTAGCTCGCAAGCGACCGTCGCAACTTCGATAGGCTCGGTGGTGGCAGGGGCCGATTTCAGCCAGTGCAGGATTGCGCTCCATTCGGCATAGTTGGCGAGCGCAGGGCCATGCTCCCCGACCCGCTTGCGCAGGTGGGGCAGGTTCGTGATGTAAGACATGATGGTTCCTATTCGGAGAACTGGGGGTCCGGTTCGTCGCTACCGGGATAGGGTGCGGCCTCGTGACGGCGGATACGGCCTTGCAGAACGGAGTAAGCCCGCTCGCAGGTTTGCCCGGTAAGGCCGGGACGGTCTGCGGCCTCCCAGTCTGCATATTCCTGCTTGGCGATGCGGATCACCTCGCGTTGGCCCTCTGGGGACAGGTCGTGGAATGCGGCGGCGTATATGGCCTGCGAGGCACCCCAGCCCAGCCGGTCCCTTGCGGCATCGGCAAACAGGCTAACGGCCCGTGAAGGCTGGCGGGGATCAGGCGGGGTAGTCACTACCGGATCGAACGGAGACGGCGCAGGATAGCGTTTGAAATCCCGCTGTAGGGTCCAACTGCCAACGGCCTGCCATTCGACATGAAAGACGGCAGCATCGCCATAGGGGCCGCACTGTTCCCGCAACGCCTCAATCGTTTGAGGGCCGGGGCCTGTATTGCGGAACACCTTAGCGACTGGGGTGCGAGGCAGGGGCGGCTTGGTGACAATGCCTAGGACCTCTTTGGCATTTTTGATTTGCCGCTTGGTTTCCTGCTTGTCGGATAGCAGCGCGGCCATGTCCTCGGCGGATAGTTCAGGCTGCGCCCGCTTCTCCAAATAGGCCGCTTTGCGTTCCTTGGCGTATGCCTTGGTCGCGTCCTTTAGACCCTTCTCCCGTAACCGCGCCTCTTTCAGCGCAGCGCGAGCGGCCTTCGCCTCTTCCTGCGTAGCTTTGATGCGGCCTTGGTTCTTAGCGCGCCACCGGGCGTTATACTCCTTGCGCTTCTCCTTGGCTTTCACCTCGGCTGCTATAGCGGCGAGCATTTCTGCCCGTTCTACAGTCGTCTCCATTACGCAGCTACGGTCAGATCAGACGCAGCATCAACACGGCTGGCTGTGCGAAACACGCCCCGCTGTCTGCCTTAAGTAGGCCCGGAACGCTTCGTGCGGATTGCCCGGATGCAGCGCCATAATCTCAGCCGGGATAGCGTCGGGCCGCTCGGTGACGAGATAAATGTAGGCGTCATCCGGCAGAGCGGGGAAGCCATTGACCGAGTGCTGCACCGGCAGCGACTGACGATAGCCGCCGTTCCATTCCAGCCGTGTGTAACTAATATCGAAGGTGGCGCGCAGCAGGTTGTTATCGCCCTGATTGGGATAGCTCGTCGTGATGCTAATGTCAGTGAAACCGGCGATGCGCTCTTTGCGCTCCTGCTCAGCCTTGTCCGCCAGCGCAACAGCATAGGCGTCTTGGGCCTTGGCAATCTCCGCTTCGATTTCCCGGCACTTGGCGACGGCGGGTTTCCCGATCAGATCGCTTGCAGCTTGGACAACGCGCAGATCGTTACGCAGGGTTTCAATCTCGGCGGCAATGGTGTCGATGGTAGGGGTGGTCATGGTAGCAATTCCTTGGTTTAGCTGTTGAGTGGGTCGAAGGCATTAGGCATGCCCAGCTTGCGAGCCTTGTCGGCTCTGGCGATGTCGGGATTGTCGGCATGGAAACCGGACATGAAGGACGAGATAGGCGGACGGCCTGCTTGCTTGCGCAGGGCAGCTACAGGCAGGGGAATGCCCAGCACTTCCAAGGCAACACGGAAGCCCGTAACAACGCGGGGATCGGAGCGGTCTAGGTAATTGGCGAGGGCGTCAGAATGCAGCCCGCTATCGTCAGCGGATATGATGGCCATAGGGCCTCCTTTTAATGGTGGTGGAAGTTACCGGCTCAATTAACGCCATGAATAAAGGGGCGTAATTAAAGCGCGTAAGTGAGAAAGATGCCGCTTGCAGGTGTAGTAGATCACTAAGACACTTACAGGGAGGGTCATCCCTTCAAAAGCCTACGCTAACTGACACAGAGTTGCCGCAAGGTGTCATGCCGCTAAGCATAGCGTAGGCTATTGGAAGGATGATAGTTGTCAGACAGGCTCATATCAGGAGCTTATGTCTAAGTCATAGAGTAGGGATGATTAGAGACTACGGATATACATATAGGGGTATATCTATATATGTCCCAGATAAGGTAGTTGGATAGATGTATCCTGCCGCTCCCCTCTCTTACATATAGATGCAGCCTTATGCTGAACCCATTGTAACTTAGGAAGTAGGATACAATCAGATATGTCCCGTCAAAGGTCAGCCGATAGATTGTAGTGCCTGCCGCTTTGCGCACACAGTCGAATGCCTTCGCACACGCCTGCGCCCTCGACCTCTCGGCCTACCTGCGCAATGATGTTTATAGACCTCCCGGTCCCGGCTCCCTGCTCGAAAGGGACGCTGGCTGTATCTGCCCAGTATCTTGGCGCTGTTGTGTGAGGGTAGGGAAATGCTGCCCGGTTGTATGAGGGTGACGAAAATCACCGGCTATGCAAGAGGGTGCCGAAATCATCGGCTATGCATGAAAGTACCGAAATGCTGCCGTGCTCGACGGCCCCGTAATGGCTCTATGCATGACGGCCCCGTAATCGTCTTGTGCATGACGGTATCGAAACCGTGCTGTGCATGAATGTAGGGTAATCGCTGTGCATGACGGTAGGCAATTGGCCTTGTGCATGAGTGTAGCGAAATGCCCGTGTGCTCGACGGTGCCGAAACGCCTGTGGAAGTGTGCATCGGAATGCGTAGGGCGTCGTTTGGCTGGTAATCAGGCAAATAGATGCAATGTTCATCTGCTATACGGTATCAATTCAACAATCCCGTCCTATCGTTTCCATTTGTGTGCTAATGGCCAGCCGATAGCCAAGAAAATGATACAGATGCCCCCCGTTCTACAAACGGCCTACATACGGCCCCTATGTACCCTATTTCGCCCACAGATGCCCTCTCAGGGCTTTAATGTGAAATCTGGCTGTCGATACCGGAGCGACCCTAACTCCGCTGTACGGGCATCCTAGACGGCCTGAGCGCAATACCGCTTCACACTCGCATGGCTAACTTTGAAATGCTCCGCTGTCTGCGAAATGCTGGCGTTGTTCGCCTTGCGCCATGCGGCAATCTCAGGGCCTTGGTCGAGCGGCTTGCGGCCTAGGCCATGCTTGCCCTTATGCGTCTTGCCCGTCAATGCGATGGCGTCCCGTGCAGCAGCCCGTCCAGTGTCACAGCGTTCCTTAATCCTGTTGCGCTCCATCTGCGCCACCTGAGCCAGCACGGCGACGATGATCCCGCCAACATCGCCGCTGATCGGTCCCAGTCCATGAATGTCCACCGTCACACCCTTGGCGATCAAATCCCGCACCGTGGTCTGAACGTCGATGGCATCACGCCCCAGCCGGTCTACCGCATAGACGCACACGGTATCGCCCTTGCGGACAGCCGCCAGCATCTTAGCGAAGCCGGGACGGTCAGCAGCCAGCGTTGCGCCGCTTATGGCCCTGTCGTCGTACTCCTGATCGAAGCTCCCGCCTAACGCTGTGCGCTGTGCCTCAATGCTCTGATCCCCAGTGGATACGCGGTAATATGCAATACGATGTGTCATGCTTAGCTCACAAGTTACGTTGGCAGATAGCATGGCTCTTATCCTAGCTCTTTGGTCCTGTCAACATATCCTGTGAGCCTAGCGCCTAGCTTATAACCTGCGAGCCTATCCGTGGGCCTGCCTTTGGTCTGGCCGCTGCCGACCCCGGCACGGGGGAAATGCGCGCGCACTTTCTCTGAGTTACCCCCTCGTAAATCAGCATCAAAATTTAAGCCGTTGGGGTTGCGCCATTGTTTCTTAGCGGGTGCTAATCTGCATCAAAGCGAACATTTGTAGAACGCGTATGCTGGTCGGCAGAAAGGGGGGCTGCAATGTTTAATACTCTCGTAGTCGCCACCGTGGCCTTTCCAGCTATGGCCGTTGGCCTGACCTATTTCATCAGCCGGGGCCGTTCCCTGAATGATTGATCTGAATTAGCTTTTTTCATGGATACGAATTTGATGTGCTGAGTTAGCTTCCGATCAGGGGAGTTAGCTTTGGCACATTATAATTTTGAGGTTCGAACCGAAACGCACGTTCTGCATACGCAGGGCATGGAGCTTGCTACCAATGATGCCGCCCGTGTCGAATCTGCCAAGCGTATCGGGGCGCTGATACTGGATCATGCTGCTGAGCTTTGGGTTGACGAGCATTGGCATATGGACGTGACCAATGAGGACGGCTTGATCCTTTATACGATCTACCTTGCCGCCATCAAAGCTGCCGCGACTGCCCCGATAGCGCCAACCGGCCTTGCAAAACCCTGACATTCGGGTATTACATCGGCAACAGGCTGGTTAGAAAAAACCTTTATTTATCAATACTTAGGAGCATTTGCGGCGATCCCGCTCGGCTCCACCAGGGTTCTCCAGCCCATCGCCGGCACAACCCTGCGCGCGTTAAAGGTCGCCGATAATCTCCGCCAGCACCGCCAGGCAATCCTTCCCCAGTTGCATCGACCGGGCGGGGGACCAGCCATAGTCCGCGTCGGGCAGGTCGTCATTATCCTTGAACGGCATTTCCAGCGTCATCGACACCGCGCCATAGCGCTCGGCCAGTTGCGCGGTCGACATGGACAGATTCGCCTTGCCCGGCGCGCCCAAGGGATAACCGAGCCGCGTCTGGAAGTCCGGCGTCCGCGCGGCCAGCGTATCGCGATACCGGTTATAGAGCGCCAGCCTGTCCTGCTTGAGCGACGGTATCCCCTCGAACCCGGCAACGAACACGGCGGGGATCGCCTCATCCCCATGGACATCCATTGCAAAGTCGACGCCGGTGCGGTCCATCTGCTCCCGCACCAGGAACACTTCCTGGCTCTTCTCCATGCTGGGCGCATGCCATTCGCGGTTCAGGTTCACGCCCGCCGCATTGGTGCGCAGATGCCCGCGCTTGCTGCCGTCCGGGTTCATATTGGGGACGATGTGGAACGTAGCCTCCTGCCGTAGCAGGCGCGCGACGCTGTCCTCCAGGTCGCAAAGGCGCTCCAGCGCGCCCTCCATCCACCATTCGGCCATGCTCTCGCCGGGATGCTGGCGGGCATAAAGCCACACCTGTTTTTCGCCGTCGCCCAGCGTCAGCATATCCAGCGGCTGGCCGTCCAGGGTCGTGCCGAGTTCCGTCTGGGTCACGCCCGGCTGGCTTGCAGCCCAGGCGATCAGGTCGTGATGCCGCTCCATCGAATAGGGCGCGAAATAGGCCACCCAGCAGGCGTTGGTGTCGGGCTCGATGCGGATAGTCAGCCTGCCATTGGCATAGCTGGTGTCGGCCTGCAGCCAGTTCTCCCGGTCCTCGCTATAGCGCGCCTTGTAATCCGCCCAGCCGTCCGGATAGGCCGACGTGGCGCAGTTTGCGATCACCAGTTCCACTTCGCGCCCCGCTGCGCCTGCAACGCGGAAATGGAACCATTGGTAGAAGTCGCTCTGGTGATCCTTGACGATCTCCAGCTCGGCCCGGCTGTCGGTGGTGGAAAGGACGCGGATGTTCCCGCTGTCGAACGCGCTCGTGATGGATAGGGTCATTTGACCGATATAGTCTGCCCCGACTGGCCCGGATAGTCCTTGAAAAGCGCATAAGCGAGCTTACCGGCGGCAAGGCCGGGCTGCGCGGCGGGCGTGCCTTCCTTGGCCTGGGTGACGGCGCGTCCTTCCCACACGGCGACCGCATCGGACCGCTTGCGGATCTGCACGAACATCTCGGTCGTCACGACATCCTTGGGCGGGCCTGACAGGTCGATGCCGATGCCAAGTCCCACGCCGCTGCCGCCATAGCCGCGACCCCGGCCGCCTCCGCCGATCGATCCGCCCACGGACCCGCCGACCGTAACAGGCTTGTAGGGGCGTCCATCGCCGGTCGGGCGAAAGCTGCGGCGGAAGGAGACGAGTGCGCGATACTGGCTGTCGGCGCCCTTCACCTCGCTGAAGCCGACCCGCTGCAATTCCTGGCCGACAGCGGCGGCATAGGTGCCGAACTCCAGCCCAACGTCCGGATTGCCATCCATTTCCTCGATGGCCACCGTGCCCGACGACACGGGATTGGGCGCGTGGAACCGGGTGACCTCTACCGGCGCGATGGCGGTCTGACAGGCGGAGAGGGCGATCACCATGGGAATGGCGGCAAATATTGGCTTCATCATTCGTCTGTCTCCGCGCGACCTTTACGCAAGGCTATAACGTTTCCAAACGCTAGAGACAGTATTTTGCTGCACCGGACCTGAACGAAAAGACGCATGAAAAGGCGTATGGCCGCCTTGACTTTCATGGCGCTCACACATAGGGGCGGCACTTCGAATTTCCGAACCACAAGAATCATCTGAAAGCTGCGTCATGAAGATCCGCAACTCGCTGAAGTCGCTTAAGGACCGTCACCGCGATAACCGCGTGATCCGTCGTCGCGGCCGCACCTACGTCATCAACAAGACCAACCGCCGGTTCAAGGCCCGCCAGGGCTAAACACCGATTATCGGTTCGCGGCATTGAGCGCCCGGTCGGCACCGACCGGGCGCTCAATGCGTTTGCGCGCGGTTTTGGCGATTTCTCCGGTCATCCCAGCGAAGGCTGGGATATCCAGGCCGCAGGGGCGGACCTGGCCTTGCCAAGATCCCAGCATGCGCTGGGATGACGAAAAAGGGTGGGGGTGGGAAGTCGTCGAAGTTCCTCTAACACCCCGTCATTCCCGCGAAAGCGGGAACCCATCTCCCCTCCCGCGCCTTGCGAGCCAAAGGCGCGTTGGGTCCCCGCTTTCGCGGGGATAACGAGAAGGGGTGGAAAGCGGAAAGTCCGGTTTTGGTGATCGAACTCCGAAAGTGCCCAGCGGGGAACCGCCTAGCCGAGCCTGTAGTCACAACTCCGATCGTTTCCAAGACAGGTGCGTAGTGCGGCTAGTACTCAGGACCTCGGTTCCAAGCATCTAGTTCGGCTTGAATTGCCCGCACCTCCGCGTTTCTTCCGCCTGCATTCAAGCGAACAATCTCCAGTTTACCTTCCCACCGATGCTTAGAAGCTAGAAGAAATCTTCTGCGATCTCCTTTGGCTACATGCAGTTCGTCGCGGATTTCTATCAATCGCCGCCGGCATTTCTTCATTTGCTCATCTAAGTCGCCCGGCACTCCTGCCAGTATGTGCTGGCCGCGAAGGACCGCACCTCCACGTTGGCGTGTTTGACTAGTGGTCAGTCTGATTTCCAGCAGCAGCGTACTGATCGAAGTTCGAACTTTCTCGCCCGGCGTCTCTGGGAAGTGATCGTCCAAAGAATGGAAGTTCAGCGCTTGGATGTGGGATGCGATGTTTTGGTCGGTGAACGAAACCGGTAACCAGTTGTGGGCAAACTCATTACGAATTTTGCGGAGCCTATCGAAGTCGCTGGCTTGGTGGGGCGTCAACAGGCCTAACGCATCTGCCATGCGGAGGCGTGCGGAGAAAGTGCCCAGAGGGGCGTTAAAGCCATCAAGGAGCTTATCTGCCGATTCGCCCGGCATAAGGTAAGCTTGGATTAAATCGCGCAGCGCCTCTTCTGCGAAGGCCGCAAGCGATAGTATAAGCGCTCTTTCATCAAGGTCAGCGAGCATTGAATTCAGGCGGTTCAGGTCGCTAAAAACATCTTCTTTTTCGGTTTCCAGTCCCTTCGCTTTAGCCATTAGTTCGCCCTAGGTTTTGTGAACGTTCGAAGCCGTCGTGTTCTGGTCAATGGCCGCCTTGAAGTATCTACGAAATAGTTTCCAGGGTCCACAATTGGTCGCTTCCTGATGGGCTGCTCCCTATGGTCGAGCTACAATAACTCCACCAAACTCTGTCCTACATCCCCGCGGCCATGCTCTACTTCCCCTCATGGAACAGCATCCCGCACACGCCCCTATCGTCGATAAGTGTTCCGAGCGCGGCGCATATGGGACTCACCTGGGACGTATATGCGACCCAACAGGGACGCACCTGAGACGCACATGCGACCCAGGTGAGACTCAAGTGCGACGTACATGGGACTCAAGTGCGACGCATGTGGGACGTAAGTGCGAGGCACATGAGACTTTCATGGGACTTTGTTGCGACTTTCCGGGCAAAACACGTCACGACCCGCAAATTCCGCAACTTCGTTGGATTTTCGGTCATGCCGCAGCGACTACAGGCCGAGGGGCAATCCCATGGAAAGCCCGCCTTTACCCCGTCCCTAGTCCTCCCTGTCCTTCAACTCATCCCCACGGATGGTGGCGACATGGATGACGTTGGTCGATCCCGGCGTGCCGAACGGAACGCCGGCCAGCACGATCACCTTGTCCCCGGCCTTGCCCATTTCGTGGCGCAGGGCCATGCGGCGCGCCTTGGCGATCATTTCCTCGAAGCTGCCGATGTCCTTTGTGCGGATGGCGTGCACGCCCCAATAGAGGCCGAGCTTGCGCGCCGTGTCCAGCCGGGGCGTCAGCGCCATGATGGGCGCGGACGGGCGTTCGCGGCCCACCCGGCGGATGCTGTTGCCCGAGGAGGTGAAGCAGATGATCGCCTTGGCCGTCACGGTGTCGGTGATGCTGTTCGCCGCCTCCGCCAGCGCATCGGATGTCGTCGCGTCGGGCTTCGTCTCGGTGAAGTGCAGCCGCCGAAAATATCCCGGATCATTCTCGGCACTCTGGGCGATGGCATTCATCATCGCCACGGATTCCTCCGGCCAGTCGCCCGCCGCGCTTTCCGCCGACAGCATCACCGCGTCCGCGCCGTCATAGATAGCGGTGGCGACGTCGGACACTTCGGCGCGTGTGGGGGTCGGTGCCTTGATCATCGATTCCAGCATCTGGGTAGCGACGACCACCGGCTTGCCGAGCCGCCGCGCGCTCTCGACGATCTGCTTCTGCAGGGGCGGGACGGCATAGGGGGGCAGCTCGACGCCCAAGTCGCCGCGCGCCACCATCACCGCATCGGCCAGCTCCAGCAACTCGTCCAGCCTCTGGACGGCCGCAGGCTTCTCGATCTTCGCCATCAGCGCGCCGTAACCGCCCATCAGCTTGCGTGCCTCGGCCAGATCCTCGGGCCGCTGCACGAAGCTGAGCGCGATCCAGTCGCAATGCTGCTGCATGGCGAAGGACAGGTCGCGGCGATCCTTCTCCGTCATGGCGGCCATCGGCACCACGACGTCGGGTACGTTCACGCCCTTGCGATTGGACAGGGTGCCGCCGACTTCGACCACCGCCTCGATCCGGTCGTCCTCAACAGCCTTGACCCGCAGCACCAGCTTGCCATCGTCCAGCAGCAGGCGCGTGTCGGGCAGCAGGGCGCGATAGATTTCGGGGTGAGGCAAGTTAACCCGCATGTCGTCGCCCGGCTCCTCGTTCCGGTCGAGCACGAACTTCGCGCCATTTTTCAGGACGGCGATGCCGGTTTTGAACGTGCCGACGCGCAGCTTTGGTCCCTGAAGGTCTGCCAGGATCGTCGTGGGCCGGCCGAATTCCTTCTCCAGCGCGCGGATCGCCGCGATCCGTTCGGCATGATCCTCATGGCTGCCATGGCTCATATTGATGCGGAAGGCATCGGCGCCGGCAAGGTACAGCTTGCGGATCATCTCCGGGCTGTTGCTCGACGGACCCAGTGTGGCCAGGATCCGGACCTTGCGGGGGCGGGGGCGCATTTTCTTCAATGGATCGCTCCTGACAGTCTGCTCGCCGCCTGGGTTTGCGGCATAATTTTCCGTTATCCGAGCTGCACGACAGGGATATTGCAGGGGGGACTGCAATTGGCGCGCACAATAGTCGATGATCCGCCCGCCGCAACCGCCTTCGGAATCCGCGGGTGCGTTTCTTGCCGAACGACCGGTGTTCTCGTCCGGGCAAATCGCTTCAGGAAAGCGTGGCGAAACCCGTGCGGAGTCATTAGAGGCAGCCGTTCCGATTCACCATATGCGGTAACGGATGCGATTCATTCCAGGCAATGGCTGTTGCCGGAGCATCGCGCCGTGACGCGGAACAGAAACAGGATTTGATATGGATACTGCTACGCCTGAGGGCATCCGTGATGGCGCCGTCGCTGCAGACGAACTTCGCCTCCTTATCGAGCGCGCCGAGCGTCTTGAGGAAGAGAAGAAGGGCATTGCCGACGATATCAAGGACGTGATGGGCGAAGCCAAATCGCGCGGTTTCGATGTGAAGGCGATCCGCAAGATCATGTCGATCCGCAAGAAGAACAAGGAAGAGTATCAGGTCGAGGAAGCGATTCTCGAAACCTATCTGTCCGCCTTGGGCATGATCTGATCCGTTACCCGGTCTGATGCCGCAAATAGTGAAGGCCTCCCATCCGGCATTTTTGGGCCGCATGGGAGGTTTCGCGAAAATCTAGCGGCATTTGACCTTCTGCTTGTTCCGGTCGACGCTGCGACCCAGCAGCGCGCCGCCGCCAGCGCCCAGCAATGTGCCAAGCGTACCGCCGCCGATCACATTGCCCAATACGCCGCCGGCCACGCCGCCGATGACAAGGCCGGTCGTGCCGTCGTTGCGCTTGCAGTAATAGCGGCCGTCGCTGCCCCGATAGACGCGGTCGTCATCGCGCAGCCGGCGCTCCCGGTAACGGCGGTCGTCATAATGGTTGGCCGGGTCCCAGTCGCTGTCCCGGTCGCCATCCCAGCGGCGATCATGATGATCCTGCGCCAGCGCTGCGCTGGGCAATGCGACGGGTGTGCAAATGGCCAGCATCAGGGTGGCTACTGTCGCTCTTTTCATGACTGTCTCCTTCAATATGCTGCTCAAACCAGCGGGAAGGCAGAATGTTTCACTTCCGGTGTCTTTCTCACCAAAAATGGAACGCGCCCAAGTGCGGCGAGTTGAAGGTTGCATGGAAAGGCGGCTTCACAGCCCCACATCACAAGCACCATGATCACAATGGAACCAGAAACCCGCGACCGAATGAAGGTCGCATTCGCCGTTGCCGTCCTGCACGTGGCGCTGGCCTTTGCCCTGATCGCCGGTCTCCACGTCGACATGCCCTTGCGTATCAGCGATGAATTGAAGGTATTCAAAGTCCTTCCCGATGCGCCGCCAATCCCCGAACCCAAAAAGCCGGTGTCGCAGCATGAAAGCCCCCGTGCCGAGGGCGCCGCCGCCCCGCCTAATTTGAAAGCGAAGCCTGCTCCGCTCGTCGCTCCTGTCCCCGTCATCTCCGTTCCCATCCCACCTCCAATCATTGCTGCTCCGGTACCCGGCGTCGGCAACCAGGCTTCTGCAGGAAACGCGGCTATCAAAGGCCCGGGAACAGGCAGCGGCGGCTTGGGAGACGGTACGGGGAGCGGCGACGAGGGCTATGGCGACGGCGATGGTGGAAACAGTCCGCCACGCTGGATCAGAGGGCATATCCGGGACTCGGATTATCCAAAGGCGGAGGCAGAGGCGGGCGTCGGCGGAACAGTATCGGTTCGGTACGCCGTAGAAGCCGACGGCCGGGCAACGGGATGTATCGTGACCAGATCAAGCGGCAGCGCCGATCTCGATTCGGTTACATGTCGTTTGATTGAGGACAGGTTCCGCTATCGGCCGTCTATGACGCCTCAGGGGCGGGCGGTGCGGTCAATCATCATAGAAAATCATCATTGGGAGATTGATCGACGGGCAACGATTTCGCCAAATGAAGCTGACCGATGATGACCATCGCTGCAAATTAGGTTTGCGGACCGAATCAAGATCGTCCGTCGTGATGTCCCGATCGGCTGTCTCCTTGCAACGCAAAAAAAGGGCTGACCTCGCGGCCAGCCCTGAAAGTTTTAGGAGAGGATGCCTGAAAGGCGAGTTTCTTGTCATCGATGTCAGGCCATTTCGCAAGTGCGAAAGCTTTGTTCGCAGTTGCAAAGATTGCAATCATGTTACCAACTTTTGCCCTGCGGAATGCAGGGCAATTATGATGCCCGGGGCTTTTTTGACCAACCGAAAGTGCGCTGCTGGAAACAAGAGATCGCATAGTGGCTTGGCGAATCCTTGGCATGTTCGCGGCGATTCCGCACTATGAGCGCCGCCCATTGGTCACACCCCTGGTGCCAAAATTATCCTTTTGAAGGTTCTGCGACGCTGTTCACATTGCGGTTAATTGCTGCATATGGAGCCGCGCAGATAAGTGCCGTGGAGACAGGCATGGAGAATGACGTTGCACGGCTGACGGAGGTACAAAAAAAGATTCTGCGTCTTGTCGCCGAGGCAAAGACCTCCAAGGAAATCGCGCTGGAAACAGAGCTGACACCCATGACGGTGGACCAATATATTCATCGTGCGATGCTGGTGCTTGGCGCGGGCAGTCGTCGGGAAGCGGCTAGACAGTTTGTGAAATGGGAGTCGTCACGGGAGTTAAGACGGTTTGAATTCAAACCGGCGTTGCTTGCCGAACCGCAAGAAACTGCCAATTCTTCCGATGCAGTTCGCGGTTCGAACTGGTTGGCGGCACTCAAGCTGCCACCCACGGGAGGAAAGCCAAATGATCTCGACTCCGTAACCAGATTGTTCGCGATCTTCAGGATCGCGCTTGTTTCGACTGTGGTCGCCATATCGATCATCATCATCGCAAAGGGCGCCTTCGTTCTTTTGTCCTGAGTTTAGGCGCCTTTCCAGACTTCTCGAAGCACATCACGCTGCCCATCGGTAGTGAAGGAGGAATCATGCCTGGATACAATCCAATGACCGCTCGCCGGATAGTAGTGGAAATCAACCGCACCCACGCAGCCATAGATGCATCGTTGCTGCGGATGACCCAGTTGGCATCCAGCATTGTGAATGCCAGCAACGAAGCGAAACTTCCTGCTTCGGCGTCGCAGTTTGCGCTTGAGGACATGGTGAAAGGTCTTTCGACGATCGTCGAGGGCCGCGGGCAGTTCGTCTCTGCGCATCATAAAATGGTTGAGATCAAGAATGCTTCAAACCTCAAGAACACGGAGATAGGCTGTTCGCCAGGCCCGATCTGCAATCCGTTTCAGCCGGCGGCACAGCCGGAGCACACCGTTTTGCGTGAAGCATCATAACTGAGATGATCTTGACGGATTACCAGAGCTACTGAAGTGCAAAGTACAGATGATGCTCCTGCTCCTCTATGTGATTTTCACCTTGTGCTGTTGCGGTTACGCACTGGCCGTGGGGGGCATCACGGGAAGGGCAGGGGCCGCAGTCATCCTTACCAAGACGGTATTGGATCTTTCGACGGCGTGGATAGATTATTCCTGGCAGGAAACCATGTACCCCCTGCTGGCCATCGATCTAGTCTGTCTCTTTTGCTTTATTATCCTGGCTTTGCGGAGCGATCGCCTTTGGCCTTTGTGGGCTACCGGTTTTCAGTTGGTTGCCGTGCTCATCCATCTGGCGACTGTCTGGGAGATCAATATTGCTCCAAAGGCCTATCAGGCTCTTCAGCAACTTTGGACCATCCCGATGCAACTCGCGATGCTTTCTGGAATCATGGCCGATCAAAGAAAAAGGATTGCCGACCTGATAAGCGAAGCCGCGCTCCGCGGGCGAACACATTAGGTTGCCAAATTCCGCAGATATGATCGCGGTTTCAAGCAGATTTCGATAGGAATAAGTAATGACAAGTCGCTCATCGCGCGCCGTCACGGGCAGCGATCAAACCAAAGAACATGCTCAACGGACGTTGGAACATCTCAAGGATATTGCAGCCAATCCAGATCGTCTGACGTTGCCGACCGCGTTCCCAACCCGACCGCGCAAGGAAGGAAGGGCTGGAGCGATCAGCCATTACCTGCGTATGCGCCGCTACCGTGAAAAGCTGTTCGGGGAGATTTTTGCCGATCCGGCTTGGGATATGCTGCTTGAACTGTATCTGGCCGAACTGGAAAAGCGTCAGCTCAGCGTAACTGCTGTATCGGTCGCGGGTGCAGTGCCACCGAGCACCGGTATCCGCTGGATCACCACCATGACCGAGGCGGGTATGATAGAACGGGTCGCCGATCCCTATGATCGTCGCCGGACCTATCTGCATTTGTCCAGACCGACCTATGATCTTCTGGATGAGTGGACTTCGCGCGCCCTTGCAGTGGAATGAAGGTAATTCGCGTCAGACCGCCCATTCTTCGATATTGGGTTCCAGGCCGATCCGAGCCAAGCCGTCGGAAATAGAGGTAAGTTCTCCACCGCTGGCGATCCGTTCCCTTCCGAACCGTCGGATAAAGATATCCCGTATGGCGGGGATGAGCGAGGATCCGCCGGTCAGAAATACTCGGTCGATATCCCGCATATCTGAGCCTGCATCGGCCATCGCCTTGTCCACGGTCGCCTCAATGCTCGCGATATCCTGCGCTATCCAGGTTTCGAAATCCTGCCGGGTGACGTCTGCCTCCACCTCCAGCCCCGCGCCGGAAAAATGGAAGTGCGCGCTTTCCTCGCTGGACAAGGTACGTTTGAGTAGACCGACTGCCTCATAAAGCGGATAACCCAGTTCGCTTTCGATCACCGCGATCATGCGCCCGATGGCGTCAGGATCGATGGCGTTTTTTTGTAGTCGCGCCAATTCGTCCATGGTCCGCCGGTTTCGCATGAGCGCCAGCCGCGACCAGTCAGCGAAATCCGCGAAGTAGCTGCGCGGGATTTCTAATATCTTGTCGAATGATCGATAGCTGCCGCCCTTGCCCAGCATTGGCAGGACGAGGCGATCGACGATGCGATAATCGAAACGGTCGCCAGCGATGCCAATGCCAGCATGGCCTAACGGAATGCATCGGCGCGCCTCGCCCGGCGCGGCCACCCTCACCACGGAAAAATCGCTTGTTCCGCCTCCAAAGTCGGCCACCAATATCGTTGCGGGATGTGTCAAACGCGAGGCATAACTGAACGCGGCTCCCAGTGGCTCGTAGACATAATGGATATCGGCGCCCAGATGTCCGAACATCATGTCATAGCGCTGACGCGCCAAGCCATGGTCAGGCCGGCTTCCGGCATATTCGACGGGTCGGCCCACTATCAGGCGGCCTGGGATCGCGGATAGTCTGGTCCCCGCATGCGCAATCAGCTTGTCGACGAATATGCGACCCAGGTCTTCGAACTTGAATCGCTTGTCAAATACGGAGGCATGCTCAAAATTTGCGCTGGCCGCGACGGACTTGAACGACTGGATGAACCGGCTTTCCTGGGGATATTCCAGATATTCGGAGATCGCCCACGGACCTGCCTCAACCGCGAGGCCACCCTTTACGTCATCATCGTGCCAGAAACACAGGGCGGAGCGAAAGACTGCGCTGCTTTCGCCATTATTAGAGAATTCGACAAGATCTGGCGCAGAATCTGCGCTTACGAGTGATGCGACACTATTCGTCGTGCCGAAATCGAGGCCGAGCACGTCGGCGCCGGAGCTTGTCATGATGATTTTCCGGCGCCACGAGCTTCGAAGCGGCTGCCTATGCCATCGGAATGCAAGCCATGGCAAGCACACGGATTGACCCGCATGGTTTAACCGGTAGCGTCGCCGCTTGGCATAGCCGCCGACAGGAGAGAGATCATGCGCGCCGATTTCACGATCGCATTTTGCACTGTGCTGCTTGGCATTTCGCAAGTCCCAGTGCTTGCCGGCGAGCCGGTCTTGCCCGCCGCTTCGGTGCAGGCTCCTGCCGGCAACGCGGCATTGTTGAAGCTCTTTTCAGATTGGCGAGCATTCGTTGAGCCGCACATGGTGCATGGCGTACCCGATTACAGTCGGACGGCGATGGCGAGAAAAGCTACCGAACTGCCCCGTTATCGTGAACGCTTGAAGGGTATCGACACGCAGGGGTGGAACGCCGCAGATATCACAGACTACCGGTTGATCGAGGCCGAGATAAATGGCTTCGACTTTTTTCTGCGCGTGCTGTCGCCATGGTCACGCGATCCCAGCTTTTACCAAAGCATATTTGCGGATGAGAGCGACGTGCCCGCGCATGAAGGGCCGTCGGCTAGTCCGAATATCGACCTGTTTCGATTTTCCTGGCCCTTGTCCCCGGCCGATGACCGTCGCCTGACGAAACTCCTGGATGCCGTACCTGCGACTTTGTCTGCCGCGCGCATCAATCTTGCGGAAAGCAACGCGCGCGATCTCTGGGTGTATGGCGATCGCGCCTTCAGGGAGCAAAGCGCGACGCTGGCTGCGTTGGATCAGGGCGCTCTGACAATGACGACCTTGGAAGGGAAGCGGAAAGCTACTCTCGACGGGGCAAGCCCTGCGCTGCAACGGGCTGTGCGCGCAGCGAAAGCGGCGACCGATGATTTCGCTGCGTGGGTTGCGTCCGAAGCGCAAAAGAAGACCGGCCCATCGGGCGTGGGGAAGGACAATTATAATTGGTATGCCGCGCATGTAGAACTTTCGCCCTATGATTGGGATGCGCAGGTCCTGTTGCTGCGTCGCGAACTGGATCGGTCGTTGGCGTCGCTACGGCTGGAGGAACTGCGCAACCGGGCCTTGCCGCCGATCGCCGAGATTAGCGATCCGGCCGCATACCGGAAGATGGCGGAGGCGAAGACCGCGAAGTTCAACGACTTCCTAGTGGCCACGGGCCTTGTACCGGACAAGCCGTATTTCCGGGCAGCTATGGAGGCGCAAACCGGCGTGTATGTGGCACCGGCCGATCGCAACTTCTTCTATCATGGGACCGCGCTCGATCCCTTGCCGCTCTTGTCTCATGCGACACACTGGATCGAACTTGCGCGGCTGAAGCATGAGCCCCGGTCCAGCCCGATCCGGCAGGTGCCGCCGCTGTTCAATATATTCGCCGACCGTTCCGAAGGCTTCGCCACGGCGATGGAAGAGATCGTCATGCAGGCGGGCCTGTACGATGATATCCCGCATGGGCGCGAGCTGGTGTGGATCATGCTGGCGAACCGCGCGGCGCGGGGACTGGCCTCTCTTTACGTTCAGGCCAATCAGATGGATCTAGCGCAGGCCGGGAAGTTTCATGCCGAATGGACGCCCCGCCACTGGTCGGATCCGGACAGTCCGCTGGTGGGTTTCGAGCAGCTGCTGTACCTTCGGCAGCCCGGATATGGGCCGAGCTATGTGCTTGGAAAGCTGCAACTGGATCGCTTGATTGCCGACGCCTCGCAGCAGGCGGACCGGGCTGGGAAGCCGTTCGTGGTCGGGGAGGCATTCGCCAAGATCATTGCGGCGGGGATCGTTCCGCCTGCGCTCATCGGGGATGAGGTGACCGCGTCAAAAGCGCCGTAATCCGGCGGCTTTGGGCGTCCGATATTGTCGGCGAAGTGTGTGGATGATTGGGGACTCTTTTTATTTGCAGGATTCTATGGTTAATAGGGGAACAATTGGTTTCCAAAGCGTTACCGGACTATGGATGAGGGTGATTTCACTTTGTTGGCGATCGCATCCCTGCTGCTGACGGCAGCGGGGGGAGCGGTCGCGGCTGTCCGTCGCGTCATGGTGCATATTTCCTTTGAAGAGCAGAGCCTTAATTGATGTACCGCCGCGCCGCGCAGCATTCCAACCAACGCTATGTCTATTCAGGCCTGTCGCAGCGCATCACGCTGGATGGCGTATTTCTGGATGTGGTCATCTTTCGCCCCTATGAAGGCGGAGGCTGGAAGCTCACCGTCATAAACGCCCAGGGCAAAGCGACGATATCTGACGCCGCATTTGCAACGGATTGGGCAGCTTTCGCCGCATTTCAGCACAGTTCGGCGAAGAATGGTGCGGAAAGCTACGCTTCGAACGACAATGTGGTGGCCTTTCCACACCATGGACGGCGGGCGCGCTGAACGCCTGTTGGCGTTCCTCACTGTCATAAGTCAGATCAGGCGCGGTTGGAGATCGACTTCAATTCGCATTCCGTCGCCAGTTCCAGCAGCGCCTTGCGCGATCGCCCGAGCGGCATCCGGCCAGCAAGCTTGCGATAGTTGCGCGCGGCGGCGGTGAGGCGTTCCATGTCGGTCATTTCGGTTAATCGCTCGAAAGACGGACTGGTTCCCCGCAAGCCGTTGAGAACGCAAAAAATTTCTAAGGCAAGGTCGTCACTTCGTCGGTATGCACCTTGAAGGAGGTCAGGACGGCCGTACCGAAAGCCGTGGTCAGGGCGGTGTCAGTGGCGTCCCGACCGCATGCCATCAATATCCGGCCGATCCTGGGGAAATTGTGCCGCGCGTCATAGGTGTACCATGCGCCATCGACATAGACCTGAAACCAGGCGCTGAAGTCCATCGGCGCGTCCACCGGCCGGATGCCGATATCGCCCAGATAGCCGGTGCAGTAGCGAGCCGGAATATTCATGCAGCGGCACAGCGTGACAGCCAGATGCGCAAAGTCCCGGCAAACGCCAACCTGCTCTTCGTAGCCGTTCCACGCCGTGCGATCGACGCGCGCGTGCTCATATCCGAAGCTGATATGATTGTGGGCAAAGTCGACGATCGCCTCAACGCGATCGCGGGCGGACGTAATGCCGCCAAATTGCCCCCACGCGATCTGCATTAGCCGATCGGTTTCGCAGTAACGGCTGGCGAGCAGGTAGATCAGCACGTCATCCGGCAGTTCCTCCACAGGCATTTGCGGGCCGTCGGGCGCCCGGACATCCGGTTCGCCATCATCGGATATCACGAAGTCGGTCGAGAGCGTCATGCCGCCCGCCGGCATGGTCAGCCGGGTGCAACTGTTCCCGAAGATATCGGTGTAGTTATACATGGGGATGTCTGGCGAGACCTGAATGCGATGCGGTGTCCGCAAGTCCTTGTTGCGTGATGGGTGAATGGTGAGCAGCGCCAGCATCGCGGTAGGCGTCTGCGTATCAAACACGATCTCATATCCGGCGCGGATCAGCATGAATGCGCAGTTCCCATGGCGATTAGCAGGAGCGGGCCGGAGACGGCTCTATCATCCTGCGTAACGCGCCATTTTACGGGCCGTTCCGGGCACTAATCTGCGTTATGAACTTTCTCTTGCATCGCGCGATTGCGGAACAAATCCGCGCTTGGAGTGGTTCAGATGACCCTAATATCCAAGAGGTGCCATCATGATCCGTCTTGCCATTATTTCACTGGTTATCGCAGCCGTGCTTGCGATTTTGGGGTTCGGCGGAGCGGCCGGAACGTTCGTCGGCATTGCCAAGATATTGTTCTTCATCGCTGTCGCGATATTCGTGCTCTTCCTTGTTCTCGGCCTTCTGGCCGGAAAAGGCATAAAGAACGCGATCGACTAGGCAGAAATCTGTCCCGGGCGGTCATTCAGCAAGGCTGGTGACCGCTCCAGACATGTGATCACGCACGAGCTTGGGCAGGGTTATGGGATCGAAGGGCTTGCGGATATAGCCTATCGCTCCGACGGACCGATATCGGTCCAAGTCTGACGGCCGGTCGTTTGCACTGACGAAAATGATGGCGACATCAGCGATATGGTCGGTTGCGCGAAGGGCGGCAGCCAGTTCGCATCCGTTCATCTCCGGCATCATCATATCCAGAAGCGCAATGTCGGGAAGCCAGCCGTTCGGCGTGAGCATCTCCAGAGCATCCCTGGCCGATCCGGCAGAGCGCACGTCCATATGCGGGTCCATTTTCAAGCATATTTCCAGGACGGCGCGAACATCCGGTTCATCGTCGACACAGAGTATTTTGAAAGCCGTCGTCGATCCGGATCGGGCATGTTTCATGCCGGTCACAGCGCCAAAATCCCCATCCGCTCGGCGTTTACACGTCGCGCGTAAGACCCCTGAAACAAGGTGGCTGACACATACCCTCCGACTCCGCTCGATGGAAGCGGCCCTGTGTTGTTAAACAGTCGAACGGCAAAAATGTCGATACTACATTCGTCGGTTTCCAAATCGTTAACGCAGGAAGTCCCTGTATTGCCACCTGTTCACTGGTCGAACCCGGATTGCCACCAAGCCCCGAGGAGGATAAGGGCAATGTTGCGATGCAACAGAATCGAAAAACCTTATCAATCAAGGTCTCCAAAGATCAGCTGCCTGATCTGGCGCCTGACGATCCCGCCAATCTTATCGCCCAGGCCATTCAGGTCCGGGTGTGCCTGACCGCGATTTACAACAAGGCGTCGTTCCTGATGGCGCCCCATGTGCTTTACAAGAAGCATGATGAGTTGTTCATCGACGCCATGACGATCGAGTGCGACGGCAAGCCGCCGCGCGAGCCAAAGATCGGCACGTTCAAGCTGTCCGGGTTGAACGATATTGCGATGACCGGGCAGAGGTTCGTCGCGCTGGAAGGCTTCGATCCGGCCGATCCGAAATATGAAAATACGCTGCTGGTGGTTAAGGCCTAATTTCCCGGATTGACGCGGATTTGTGCGGGGCATCCAAAGGCGTGTCATGCTGATGAAAATCAGCATCCATTAGCGCTACCTCTCGATCGTAGTCCCGAATGGATCCTGACTTTCGTCAGGATGACGGAATGGAGAATACGCTTCTGTTCTCCCTGAGCTTTGTTGAAGGGCTGCATTTCTTTCTAGAGCGGGATGACTTGAGACAGCATCCCAACCGCCGTTCGTGTCGAGCGAAGTCGAGACACGCTCGCGCCGCGCTTGGTCCCTCGACTTCGCTCGACACGAACGGGTGTAGGATATGGGTGTAAGGTAGATATCGCATCTCAGCCCACCTATTTTTCGGGCCTTGTGCGGATCAGTCTTCGCCTACGTCCTCAGGCTTTCCATCGTCCGCATCGCCCCGGCCCTTAAACCCCTGTGCCACCACATACCATTCCACGCTGCCCTTCCGGCTGGCAGGCGGCTTGGCATGTTTGACGGTCGCGAAATGCTTCTTGAGCACCGCCAGCAATTCTGTGTCGGTCCCGCCCGCGAAAGCCTTGGAGACAAAGGCGCCGCCCGGGCGCAGGGTTTCGATCGCGAACCAGGCGGCGGCCTCGACCAGCCCCATGGTGCGCAGATGGTCCGTCTGGGCATGGCCCACGGTGTTGGCAGCCATATCCGACAATACCAGGTCCGGCGCTTCGCCCAACGCATCGCGCAGCAGGCCTGGCGCCTTGTCGTCCATGAAATCCATCTGAAGCAGGGTGACGCCGTTGATCGCGTCGACCGGTAACAGGTCTATGCCGACAATCTGCGCCTTGGGCGCGACCTTGCGCACCACCTGCGCCCAACCACCTGGCGCAACGCCCAGATCGACCACATAGCGCGCCCGGCGCAGTAGTGCGAACTTCTCGTCCAGTTCGATAAGCTTGTACGCGGCGCGGCTCCGATACCCTTCCGCCTTTGCGCGGCGCACATAAGGGTCGTTGAGTTGCCGCTCCAGCCAGCGGTTGGATTGCGCCGTGCGTCCCTTGCCGGTCTTGACCTTCACCCGGCCGCCAGCGCCCCTCATCTTATATTCCCGTCACGGTCCATCAGGCCGCGCAAAATGCCTTCGCGAATGCCGCGATCCGCGACGCCAAGGCTTTTGGCCGGCCAGATATCCAATATGCACTCCAGTATCGCGCAGCCAGCGACGACGAGGTCGGCCCGCTCATTGCCGATGCAAGGAAGCTGCCGCCGCTCGGCGATCGACATCTGCGCGAGGCGGGACGATATGCCGCGCATCGCCTCCGACGGTACGATCAGGCCGTCGATCGCCTGCCGATCATAGCGCGGCAATTCCAAGTGAAGGCTGGCGAGGGTCGTGACCGTCCCCGACGTGCCCAGCAGCCGGATGTCATCCGCGTCCCTGGGCAGGCGGCTGGCGAGCGCCTGGAACGCGTCCGTCACGCGCTCGCGCATGCGGGCATAGGCGGTCAGGCGCGCCGAAGGGCTTTCGGGGTCAAATATCTCGCTTTCGGTGAGGGACACGACGCCCCAGGGCGCGCTTTGCCAGTCGAGTATCCGGGGCACTTCGGTGTTGGTGTCGACCAGCACAAGCTCGGTCGAGCCGCCGCCAATGTCGAAGATGAGGGCTGGGCCGTCGCCCGGCTCCAGCAGCGCGTGGCACCCCAGCACCGCAAGGCGGGCTTCCTCCTGCGCGGTGATGATATCCAGGGCGATGCCGGTTTCGCGATAGACGCGCTCAATGAAATCATTGCCGTTGCTCGCCCGGCGGCAGGCCTCCGTCGCGACGGAGCGGGCGAGGGTGACGTGGCGGCGCTTGAGCTTTTCCGCGCAGATCGTGAGCGCAGCGATGGCCCGTTCGATCGCCGCGTCGCTGATCCGGCCCGATCCCGCCAGCCCCTCGCCAAGGCGGACGATGCGGGAAAAGGCGTCGACGACCACGAAACCGTCGGCGGATGGCCGGGCGATCAACAGCCGGCAATTGTTGGTGCCAAGGTCGATCGCGGCGTAGGATTTGCGGCCTGCCCAGCCGGATCGGGGCTGCGCCTTTGCCATTGCCGGCTTAGCCATGGGGGGAGCCGCAGTGGCACCCCCGCCTTTTATGGGACCAGTCGGGGGATTCTGCGGCGATGGGCTGCTGCGCTGCGCCAAGGCCGTACTCTTATGCTCTCCGCACGCCGGGAAGGCGCCGGTACTTGATGACAGAGTAGGCCGGGCATCGGGAAAGCGCAAGTTGACGGGATTGGGCGGTCCAAGGCGGGACAGGATGGGCCCCGAAGTACAGATGTCCGCGCTCCGGACGGACGCGGCGCGCCCGGAATGTCCCGCATTTCCGGCGCGCGTCGCCAGAGGGTTTTGCGGATAATTTTGTAACCGGGATGGCGCGCGAACGGTCTTGACCCTCCCGACAACTGGGCCTATCTGCGCACTTCGCTTCGGCCTGTGGCCGGACATGATGCCCTGTCGTCTAATGGTAAGACTACGGACTCTGACTCCGTCAATCGAGGTTCGAATCCTCGCGGGGCATCCAGCACTCCCTCCCAGCGCGTTTTGCATAGGCGACCCGTCGTGGGCCGTGATAGGCTGCGTGGATGGACATCATCCAGATATTGGGCGTGGCTGCGAGCGTCAGTCTGCTGGCGGGCTGGCGGCTGTATCTGTGCGTGTTCGCCGTGGGGATGGCGATGCGGTTCGGATGGGTTGCGATGCCTGAGCACCTGCATGCGCTCGACGTGCTGGCGAATGGCTGGATCATCGGGATCGCGGCGGCGGGCGCGCTGGCGGAGTTTCTGGCGGACAAGATCGCCATCGTCGATACGATCTGGGATACCGTGCATACGCTGGTGCGGCCGGTGGGCGGGGCGCTTCTGGCGCTGGCGCTCGTCGATGCCGGCGATCCGGCCTGGCAGGTGGCGACGCTGTTGCTGGGCGGGGGTGCGACGTTGCTCACCCATTCGGCGAAGGCGGGCACGCGTGCGGTCGTGAATGCGAGTCCGGAGCCGTTCAGCAATGCGGTCGTCTCGACGGGGGAGGATGTGGTGTCCGCCGGACTGCTGTTCGCGGTGTTCGCTCATCCTGCGTTTGCTGTGCTGCTCGCGGTCCTGATGATCGCGGGGACGATCGTGGCGCTGATGCTGCTGCGCCGGCTGTTCGCCCGACTGCGGCGTAAAGAGCGGCCGCATAGGGAAGAGCTGGGCGGAAATTTCGACCAACCGGTTGCGTAGTTAATGATGTTCTAATCTTTCCCCGGCAAAACAGGCTGCGAACGGGCATTTCGGGGTAAGGGATCATGACGGCATTCGCGGCGCTGACCTACGGGTTTCTGGCCAGCTTCATCCTGTCTGCGGCGAGCCGCAACGTTAAGCTGCAGCGGGCGCATCCCCCCGTGCTGATCTATGTCGGCTATATGCTGTGCGGGCTGTCGCTGGGGGCGTCGGTCATTCTGGGCGTCATGGCGGTCAGGCATTTCATCTGACCGCGGGGCCTGTCGTCAGGCCCCAGCTTTTAGGCCATCAGGGCCAGTAGCGAAATCGTTGCGGTGATGAAGGCGAAGGTCGCGCCGATCTTGAACAGGAAACGCGCGCTGTCCGAATGCTGCTTGTAGAATTGAGTCAGCTGCTCGTTCCAGTTCAGGTCCACCTGTTCGGGCGCACTGACGACGGGATGTATATCTGTCGTTGGGCTTGAATTCATCGGACCATTCCTCCCTCATGCCATCGGTCGCACCAGGTGCGATTTCCGGCGACCGGCTTTCCCATGATCTTCGCCAAATGCATGGCTGGGAGGGGCCGGCTCTTTCAGTTCGCGCGTCTGATTTTCAGAGATTTCAGCAAATTCGGACATCGCGACCTGTCCAGTTTTGCCCATGGCGATTCTTGTTCTTGGCCTTTTCTTACTCAACTCGCCGCAAAAAGGCAATAAAGGGTCGTTAACCCTATTGACGGCCACGCCAACGGCGGAATGCCGTGACCCCCACGACCGCCAGACCGACCATCGCGGCGACCCCTGCGGATATGGCGAGCAGAGCCCACACGCCGGCCACGATGAGGCCGGTGAGGAAGTCGACGAGGATGAGGGTGAGGTGGATCAGGGGCCGGTTCCGGGACGGCTACAGCCCCGGCTCCCCCAAGGCCTTGGCTTCCTGATATTTCAGTTCCAGAAAACGGTTCTGCGTGGCGAGCTTATCGAGATCGCCGCTGGCGAGCTGTTCCGTCATCCGGTCGATCTCGCCGTCGATGACGGAAAGGCCGTCTATCAGCTGCTGCTCCGGCACGCGGCCGTTGCGCTCTTCACGGCGGAGCGGTTCGGGGATGCTCTGATAGCCGGTGACCAGTTCGGGCAGATGATCGGACAGGAGCTTGCGCACCTCCACCGCTGCCGGCTCCTGCGGATTGAGGCGGCTTAGCTGCGGCGCCAACGTCTCCAGCCGCACGCCGATGCTGTCGATCAGCTTCACCGCCGGGGCGGGCAGGGCTTTGCGCTGGCTTTCGAGCCAGATTTCGGTCTGGAGGGGCAGGGCCTTGAGGTCGGTCTCGGCCAGCGCCGTCGCCTTCACGGTCCGCTCTGAGGGAAGGAGCGCCACCAGCAGCGTCGCCAGGATCAATGCGGCTAGGACGATCATCACGCCGTTCGCGCCCAGCGGGATGAACCAGCCAGTCACCATCGCCGCCATCAGGATGACGAAGGCGACGGCGGTGATCCGGCCGAGCTTGCGCATGATCCCGGCATTGCGCCGGGCGCGGGCGCGCGTCGACAGGCTCTGCCCGCGCTCGCTGTGGCGGCGCAGGATCGCCTCGGCATCGGCGAGAACCTGATCGGACCGCGCCATCCCCTATGCCTCGATGGCGCTCAGCAGGGGATTGCTGGCCGCGCCGCCGCTCAGCTGCGACTGCGCCTGTCCTTCGGCGCGGGCGATATAGCCTTTCGATTTCTCGACCTCGTTGGAGAGGGTGCCGATCGTCGTCTTCATCGATTCCAGCGCCTTCAGCTTGAAGGTGTCGATGCTGTCCATCGTGTCGTAGATATTCTGGAACGCGCGCTGCAGCGTTTCGATCGGGATCGTGCTGGAGGCCGCCTGTTCGTGGATCTGTGCGGTCTGGGTCTTGAGCATCTCGCCGGTCGAATCGATCATGTTCGCGGTCGTGGTGTTGAGCGCGGTGATCTGCTCCAGCACCAGCTTTTGCCCGACCAGCGCCTGCGCGACGGTGACGGCGGTCCTCAGCGCGGCAACCGTGGTGGTGGATGCGCGGTCGACGCCCTTCACCAGCTCGACATTGTTCTTCTTCACCAGATCGAGCGCGAGATAGCCCTGCACCGTCACCGCCATCTGGGTCAGCAGGTCCTGGCTGCGTTGCCGGACATAGAAGAGGGCTGTCTCACGGACTGCCTTGGCCTTGGCCGGATCGGAAGAGTCCAGTTCGAGCGCCTTGGCCTCAAGCCGGGCGTCCATCGTCTTGCTGATGTGGATCATCTGCTCCAGCTTGCCCATCGACGCCCACATATTCTGGCGTTCCACGTCGATGGCGGCATTGTCTTTGATCAACGTATCCTTGCCGCCGGCGAGGCTGCCCAGGATGCCGTTGATGTGGCCCTGCGCGCTTTTGTAGCCGTCGAAATAATTCCGCATCTTGTTGCCGAACGGAATGATGCCGAACAGCTTACGAGGCGCGGTCAGGCTGCCGCGCTTCGCGGGGTCCAGATCCTCGACCGTACGGCGCAGTTCGGCGAGGTCCGCGCCGACGCTATTATCGGAATCCATCGCGCGGACGGGGCGATCGAGGAAGCGGTTGCTATGCCCTGCCGCGTCGGCGATTTCCTTGCGGCCCATATTGGTGAGCTGATCGACTCGCATCCCGAATTCGGGGCTGTTGGCGTCCTGCGCCACCAGATCCTCAACAAAGGCATCGACCTTTTCATCCAGCTTGGAGCGCTTGCCGTCATCCAGCGGCACGAGACCCGCCGCCTTTTCCGGCGTCACGGTCGGCACCGGGTTGGGCGCGTCCAGTGTCAGCGTTTCGATTGCGTCCTGCGTTTCGGTCGTCGTCGCGGTCGAGGCCATATCATCTCCTTAGGTGTCATATGTATATAAAACACCTTGGCATCAAGTGGCGATGCGCTGAGGTGGTATAACGGCGATGGCCGCTCGACGGAAGCCGTCCCGGACGATCAAGCCCGCAGGATCAAGTCCACCGCTTTCCGTTGCATTCCGGCGTGTTTCACATAATGATAACCATATTAGGGGATGTCTGTGGCCGACAAGGCGCCGTGTGCCGGCGCGTGGGGGGAAGCCATGGAGCCATATGATCTCGTCGTGATCGGTAGCGGCCCGGCAGGGCGCCGCGCCGCCGTGCAGGCCGCCAAACTTGGCAAGACTGTCCTTGTGGTCGAGGGGCGCAGGCGCGTCGGCGGCGTTTCCGTCCATACCGGCACAATCCCGTCCAAGACGTTGCGCGAAACCGTGCTGAATCTTTCAGGCTGGCGCGAGCGCGGCTTCTATGGCCGATCCTATCGGGTCAAGAAGGATATCGACAGCAGCGATCTGGGATCGCGCCTCACCAAAACATTAGAGCATGAAGTCGATGTTCTGGAGCACCAGTTCCAGCGTAACGGCGTGCGGACAATGTCCGGCTTCGCCCGCTTCCTGGACCCGCACCGGATCGCGGTCACCTCCCCGGACGAGAGCGAACTGGTCGTCCAGGCCGAAAAGTTCCTGATCGCTGTGGGCACATCGCCCTTTCGTCCCGACGATATTCCTTTCGACGACACGTGCATACTCGACAGCGATGCCGTGATTGAGGCCCCCCGCGTGCCCCGCAGTCTGACGGTCGTGGGCGCTGGTGTCATCGGCATCGAATATGCGACGATTTTCAGTGCGCTCGATGTGGCGGTCACGTTGGTCGAACCCCGCACGACCTTCCTCGATTTCATTGACCGGGAGATCATCGAGGAGTTCATCCACCAACTGCGGGACAGGGGCATGATCATCCGTCTTGGCTCTCCGGTGGCAACGGTGGAGAAGGACGAGAGCGGCAAGGTCGTCACCACGCTGGAGGATGGGCGGTCGATCCGCACCGAGATGCTGCTGTATGCCGCCGGACGGGTAGGGGCCACCGCCACGCTCGGCCTCGACACATGCGGGCTGGAGACCGACAAGCGCGGCCGCCTGACCGTTGACCCGGCCACCTTCCAGACATCCGTCCCGCATATCTATGCGGCCGGGGACGTCATCGGCTTTCCCAGCTTGGCGTCGACGTCGATGGAGCAGGGGCGCATCGCCGCCTGCCACGCCTTCAACCTGCCGATGCCGCCCGCACCGCAATATTTCCCCTATGGCATCTATGCCGTGCCGGAAATCTCGACCGTGGGGATGAGCGAGCAGGAGGTGCGGGAGAAGGGCATTAAATATGAATGCGGCGTCGCGCGCTTCCGCGAAACGTCGCGCGGACATATCATGGGGCTCGATCAAGGGCTTATGAAGATGATCTTCTCGCTCAAGACCCGGCGTCTTCTTGGCGTCCACATCCTGGGCGAAGGTGCGACCGAGTTGATCCATATCGGCCAGGCAGTCCTTAACCTTCACGGAACGCTCGATTATTTCATCGAAAACACCTTCAACTATCCGACCTTGGCGGAGGCATACAAGATCGCGGCCCTCGATGCATGGAACCGGATGCCGCGCATTTGACGTGTTGCAAGATGAAACAATTCGCTGCTAGCGGGGCCAGTAACCATGATGCTGCGATTTCACGCTAGTCTATCGTTGCAATCCGTGGCTATTTGCGAATCCTGTCCCTCCTGTTTCTGGTCTTTGGTTAACAGCTTCTGATGACAACCGATCCATCAAGGCAGATATGGAAAGCCGGCGTGGCCCTGAGCGACGCATGGCTGCATTTTGCCGAGCAGGCGGTGCGCGAGGAGCATGAGAGCAAGCCGGGCTTCACGGGGACGCTCCAGCATCTTGTGTCGGTGGCGCAAAGCACACGGGACGGCAAGAAAATCCTCTCCGCCCTGCAGGAAGTGGGCAAGGCTCATCTCGACAAGGTGGAAAGCCGCAAGCTGTTGCAGGACATGCTGATCGAGGTGCTGGCCACCGATCATCTGATCGCCACCGGCTATTCCGCCAAGGGCGCAAACGGGACGCCGGTTCCGATCGCTCCGGCCTTCTTTGCCGAAGCCAGCGCCGATTGGGAGAATAGCGTCGTCCGCCTGAACGGAACGACCTATGAGCGCGTCCGGATCACCGATCCCGCTGCGCTGGGAGACGGTTTCGTCGCTCCGGTCCGGAGCGTAGAGACGGTCGCGCCTGTGGAAGCTGCGCCCGTGGTTGAGCCAGCGCCTGTGGTGGCAGACGTAGCGCCTGTGGCGGAAGCGATTGCGCCAGTGGCGCTGGTTTCCAAGCCTCCGAAAAAGGACAAGCCGCCAAAGGTGAAGGCCAAAAAGGATGCTGGCCAGACATCGAAGAAGGCGAAGAGAGCGGCAAAGCCGGTGGAATCCGCCGTCGCTGCGCCGATCGCACCCACGCATCCTGTCGAAGTAAAGCCAGAACCCAAGACACCGGCCCGATCGAAAGTCAGCGAAAGTATTCATGCCGCGCTGGAAAAGCTTGTGTCCGTCGAGACCGGCTTTAGCGATCTCGACCGGCGCAGCGCTGCGCAGAAGGTCCGGGACGAGCTGCATGCCACCTATGAAAAGGGCAATGGCCTGAGCGATCCGAACCTTGCGCGCTATATCCGCAAGAAGTGCGGACTAAAGACCGCCAGGCGTTAAAACGTCCTATCGGTCTTTATGACCGCGCTGTTGCGGCGCAGCGGACTTTCCGCTAATGGCGCGGCCAACATTCCTCACAGAACGAGCAAATTCTTCATGAGCCTCCGCAATGTGGCCATCATCGCGCACGTCGATCATGGCAAGACCACGCTGGTCGACCAGCTGTTCCGCCAGTCCGGCACGTTCCGCGACAACCAGCGCATCGAAGAGCGCGCGATGGACAGCAACGACCTGGAAAAGGAGCGTGGCATCACCATTCTGGCGAAGCCGACCTCCGTCGAGTGGGTCAGCCCGACCGGTGAGCACACCCGGATCAACATCGTCGATACGCCGGGCCACGCCGACTTCGGCGGCGAGGTGGAGCGCATCCTGTCGATGGTCGACGGCGTGATCCTGCTGGTCGATTCGTCCGAAGGCGCGATGCCGCAGACCAAGTTCGTGACCGGCAAGGCGCTGGCGCTGGGCCTGCGTCCGATCGTCGTGGTCAACAAGGTCGACCGTCCGGACGAGCGCATCCAGGAAGTGCTGGACGAGGTGTTCGACCTGTTCGTGAGCCTGGAGGCCACCGACGAGCAGCTTGATTTCCCGGTTCTCTATGCGTCGGGCCGGAATGGCTATGCCAGTGAGGACCCCTCCGCGCGCTCCGGCACGCTGATCCCGATGTTCCAGAAGATCGTCGACCATGTGCCGCCGCCGGCGCTCGACGTCGATGCGCCCTTCACCTTCCTGGTGACGCTGCTCGACCGCGACAACTTCCTTGGCCGCGTGCTGACCGGTCGCGTGACCTCCGGCCGGGTCAAGGTCAACCAAGCGATCCACGCGCTCGACATGGACGGCAACGTCATCGAGACGGGCCGCGCCTCGAAGATCATGTCCTTCCAGGGGCTGGAGCGCGTTCCGGTGGAAGAGGCCAAGGCCGGCGACATCATCTCGCTCGCTGGCCTCGCCGTCGCGACCGTGGCGAACACCATTGCCGACACCTCGGTCACCGTGCCGATCCAGGCGCAGCCGATCGATCCGCCGACGCTGTCGATGCGCTTTGCCGTCAATGATTCGCCGATGGCGGGCCGTGAAGGCAGCAAGGTGACGAGCCGCATGATCCGCGACCGTCTGGCGCGCGAAGCCGAATCGAACGTCGCGATCAAGGTGACGGAGAGCGCCGACAAGGACAGCTTCGAAGTCGCCGGCCGTGGCGAGCTTCAGCTGGGCGTGCTAATCGAGACGATGCGTCGCGAGGGCTATGAGCTGGGTATCAGCCGTCCGCGCGTGCTGTTCGGCGAAGACGAGACTGGCGGCAGGACCGAGCCTTACGAAACCGTCGTCATCGACGTGGATGAGGAATTCTCCGGCACAGTCGTCGAGAAGATGAACATCCGCAAGGCCGAGATGACCGACATGCGTCCCTCGGGCGGCGGCAAGACCCGCATCACCTTCTCCGCGCCGTCGCGCGGCCTGATCGGCTATCATGGCGAATTCCTGTCCGACACGCGCGGCACGGGCATCATGAACCGGCTGTTCGAAAAATATGGTCCGCACAAGGGCAAGATCGAAGGCCGCAAGAATGGCGTGCTGATCTCCAATGGCGCAGGCGAGGCCAATGCCTATGCGCTGGGTCCGCTGGAAGAGCGCGGCATCCTGATGGTCGGCGTGGGCGAGGCGCTCTATGAGGGCATGATCGTCGGCGAGAACGCCAAGCCGGACGATCTGGAAGTCAATCCGATGAAGAGCAAGGCGCTCACCAACTTCCGCGCCAGCGGCAAGGACGATGCGGTGCGCCTGACGCCGCCGCGCCGCCTGACGCTGGAGCAGGCCATCGCCTATATCGACGATGACGAGATGGTCGAGGTGACGCCCAAGTCGATCCGCCTGCGCAAGCGCTGGCTCGACCCCAATGAGCGCAAGCGCCAGTCCCGCTCCAAAGCGGCCTGACGTCCCGCTCACCGTCTCGGGCGGCTGAATGTTTTCTTAACGCTATATTCCCGTCCGGTTCAGCCGGGCGGGAATATGTCTTTGTCTACAGGCTGGCGGCTACCCCCTCCGGCCCGGATACGGAGGAGCGTGAAGATGAACATTTTGTGGAAAGGCGTTACCGCGATCCTGATTGCCGGCAGCGCGATGGCTGGCGTGGCAGCACCCGCCCAGGCAGCCGATTATCGTGACGGCTATAGCTGGCGCGGCGATAATTATCGCGGCGAATGGCGTGGCGACCGGCGCGACCGGTGGGACAGAGGCGATCGCCGCGACTGGCGTGACCGCCGCGATTGGCGACGCGACCATCGTCGCTATGCCTATCGCGACGACCGCCGCCGCTGTTGGAAGGAATGGCGCTATGACCGCTATCGCCACCGCGACGTGCGCGTCAAAATCTGTCGCTGAATAATCTGATGTCGGGCCGTTGATCGCACCTACAGGCGGTTGACGGCCCGGCTGCATCGGCGCTAGGCGCTCTGCCATGACAGACATGCCGCCAGATCACCTCTCGACCAACCCGCGCAGCCCCCATTTCGATATGGACGTGCTTCAGCGCGGCATCGGCATTCGGTTCAAGGACCGGGTGCGCAACGATGTTGAGGAATATTGCATTTCGGAAGGCTGGATCCGCGTTGCCGCCGGCAAGACCCGCGACCGGCACGGCCAGCCGCTGACGATCAAGCTGTCCGGCCCTGTCGAGGCCTGGTACGAGAATCCGCCGGAAGGCGAAGAAGCGAGCGACGATAAGGGCGAATAAGCGCCCCGTTACGCTTAATTAGATTACTTGCCGCCGCCGATACGGCCGGCCGATGCGATCTGCATCGAGCCGTTCAGCGCCTTGTGCGCCTCCGGATAGATGAAGCCGTTCGCCGGGTTGCTGCGGATGCCCAGGTCGCCGATCGGGCCGTACCATACGCGCACGTCGGTCCAGTCATTGTTTGGCGAGACGTCGATGGCGCGCACGTCATGCTCGATGCCACCGCGATAGGACCAGTTGGCATGGTCCAGCAGCACTTCGCGCGAGTTGACGATGTGGCTGACGACGGCGACATGGCCGGCAGGCATCGAGCGGCTGGAAGAGAAGGAGAGGACTGCGCCTTCGCGGGGTTCATGGCCCTTGTCGTAGAGGCCCTCGGCCTGTGACCACCAGTTGGCTGCGCGACCGAAAAGCTGGATGCCGGAGACTTCCCGCGCATAAGGCGCGCACTGCAGAACACCAGCAACGGCCGGATTTGCGACCGTCAGGCAGCCAAACGCCAACACCAGCGCAATGGCTGCGCGAAAACCCTTAATCATGCGATTTGCGACCCCTCGCTTTATCGTTGGGAGGGTTAAGGCAGGTCGCGGTTAATAAGAAAATACGACCTTTGTCGATCCTGCGATGAGTCGTTGCTGCAATGCGTCAAAGAACGGTTCGTCGCTCAATATGGCCGGATACGGCCCTGTTCAACGTGCAGTCGGGTCGCCGTATTGAGCGCCGAGAAGAGTTCGGATTCGGTGCCGGTCATCCAGACCTGCCCGCCGGTCGCGGCAAGGCGGTCGAACAGCGCCGCGCGGCGGGCGGGGTCAAGATGCGCGGCGACCTCATCCAACAGCAATATGGGCGGGCGTCCGGCGCGCTCCGCCACCAGCGCGGCGTGGGCGATGATGATCGAAAGCAACAGCGCCTTTTGCTCGCCCGTCGAACAGAGCGCGGCGGGCTGGCTTTTTTCGGCGTGGATCACGGAGAGGTCGGTGCGGTGGGGACCCTTCAATGCGCGCCCGGCGGCGGCGTCCCTGCGCCGCCCGTCGCGCAACTGGTCGGCCAGCGGTTCGCCGCCCGGTGTCCAGCCGTCGAGCGAGAGGAGGGGGCGGGCGAAGGCGCTGTCCGGTTGCGTGGCAAGGGCTGCTCCCAAAGCGGCGATCGCTTCCTGCCGGGCTGCGGCCAGCGCGCTGCCATGCTCGTCCATCTGCGCCTCAAGCGCCGCCAGCCAGGATGGGTCGGCGGGGCGATCATCGGTCAGCAATTTGGTCCGGGCGCGCATCGCCGCCTCATAGCGCGCGCTGTGCGTGGCATGACCGGAATGCAGCGCCAGCGTCAGCCGGTCGAGAAACCGTCGCCGCCCGCCGGGCGCTTCGGTGAACAGCCGGTCCATCGCCGGGGTCAGCCACAGGACGGCGAGGTGCTCGGGCAGGGCGGTCGCGGTGCTAGCGGTGCCGCCGACCCGGACCTGTCGCCGATCGGGCGCCTCCGCTGTGACCCCGGTGCCGAGCGTCACGCCGTCAACCTGTGCGGCGACGCCGAAACCGCCGCCCCCACCTTGTCGCACCATTTCCCGCAGAGGTGCACCGCGCAGGCCCCGGCCCGGCGCCAGCAGCGATACCGCCTCCAATATATTGGTCTTGCCCGCGCCATTCTCCCCGGTCAGCACTATGAACGGGTGGTTGGGAACGATCAGCGCATCCTCATGATTGCGAAAGTCACTGACGGTAAGGCGGCTAAGCATCGCTGCGCTGTAGCGGGCTTTGGCGGAGATGGGCAATTGTATCTGAGATTTGTCGAGATGCCGGCTTTCCCATGCCGCCGTCATGCTGATGGTAATCAGCATCCATTCAGCGCTCCCCCTGACACGTTGCTCCGAATGGATCCTGATTTTCATCAGGATGACGGAATAGGAGAGAAAATTCCGGTCTATTCCTTGATGCTGATGGAGGCGATGACGCCGCCATCGGGCGCGTTGCGCAATCTGACGGAGCCACCAAAAGTCAGGGCCAGGGTTCGCGCGATCGTCAAGCCGATGCCCGTACCCGCCCGGCCGCCAGCCTGTCCCGCCTCGCCGCGCGTGTAAGGCTCGAACATCTTGTCCAGCAGGGCTTCGTCGATGCCTTTGCCCCGGTCTCGCACGGTGATGACCAGCTTGCCGACGTCGCGTGCGCAGGCGATTTCGGCGCTGCCGCCATAGGTGACGGCATTATCGACGAGATTGCCGATACACCGCCGCAACGCATTCGGCTTGACCCGCACGGTGCCGCCACAGCCGGACAGGAAGGTGACTGGACTGTCGAATTCCTGGGCATCCTCCGCCATGCTCGCCAGCAGGGAATCGATGTCGATGAGCGACCAATCCTCGCCAGAGTCTGCACTGCTTGCCAGATCCAGCCCCTCGCGCACGAGCGTCTGCATGGCAGACAGATCATGAATCAGTCGGTCTTTAAGGGTTGTATCCTCGACCTGTTCCAGCCGTAGCCGCAGGCGCGTCAGGGGCGTCTGAAGATCGTGGCCGATGCCCGCAAGCAGCTGCGTGCGTTCCAGGAACCCTTCGCGCACGCGCTGCTGCATCATGTTGAAGGTGGATAGCGCTGCCCGAACCTCCTCCGGCCCGCGCTCGGAGATCGGTTCGGGGTCGAGCGATACGGAAAAGGCCTCCGCCGCCTTCTCCAGTCGCCGGAGCGGCTTCGAGACGAAGCGCGCGACGATGATCGACAGACCGGCGCTGGATGCCACGATCAGCAGCAGATAAAGGGGATTGAGCGTCGAACTGGGCGCGATTGCAAGGCGCGGCAGATAGATGGCCATCGATCGCCTTTCTCCCGTCTGGTCTGTGAAACGGACGATCCAGCAGTCCGGGCGGGGGGCACCGATCAAACCCGCTGCGCGTTCCTTGAAATCTACCTTGATCGCGGGAAAGCAAAAGCCTGTGGGGACCTGTCCGGCCTCAGGCTCGGCATGCGGGCCAAACCTCTCCTCCAGCGCGGTCTTAAGGATGGAGTCCGGCTTGGTCAGCGCAATCCCGTCGGGTGCGAGGGCGGCACCCATAATCTGTTGCGCCGCCAGCATGGCCCCTATGCGCTCAGGGTTCTGCTTCAGGCGCTGTGCAATGTCGGCAGCACTCGCGATCACGCGTTGCGTGCGGATCCGTTCGAAGTCATGTTTTCGGGCCTGTTCCGCGATGTAGAGGGACAGGATTGCGGCGGCGGACATGCCAACCGTCAGCAGCACGAAGATATGCCCCGCCATGGATCGCAAAAATCGCACGATGCTGCGGACAGGCGTCATCGTCATTCGTACCGGACGGGCGAGGCGAGGACATAGCCTTCGTTGCGCACGGTGAGCACCAGCTCCTCGCCACCCGGTATCGCCGCCAGCTTCTGCCGCAGGCGGCTGACCTGCAGGTCGATCGACCGGTCGAACGCCACGGTTGCGCGCCTTTCGGGGAGCAACGCTTCGCGGGACAGGACGGTATTCGGTTCATCGACGAAGCGTCCCAGCAAACGGAATTCGGCCGAGGAGAGCATGACCAGTTTACCGTCGGGTGCGATCAGCCTGCGTTGATACAAATCCAGTCGCCACGGCCCGATGACAACGGTCCGGGCATTGGCGGGGCGGGCGGCGGCATCGGTGCGGGTGCGCTTCAACAGGTTGCGCACGCGGGCGAGCAGTTCGCGCGGCTCGAACGGCTTGGTCAGATAATCGTCCGCGCCCAACTCCAGCCCCAGCACGCGATCGATCGCGCTGCCCCGCGCTGTTACCATGATGATCGCGACCGACCATCCCTCCGCCCGCAGATCGCGGCACAGGCTAAGGCCGTCGCCGTCCGGCAGGTTGAGGTCCAGCACGAGCAGGTCGACCACCTTGTCCTGCAATATGGCGCGCAGTTCGCCCAGCGTCGCCGCCGGTTCCACCTCATAATTTTCGCGCTGGAGCTGCCCGATGATGAGATCGCGAATATCCTCATCGTCCTCGACGACGACGATGCGCGGCTGTGGGGTCGGATCGGACATAGGGGCGTTCTAGTACAGGCTTGGCCGAAAGTCTGCTTGCCGGACCCCGCCTGATACAGTGTGATACATGACGATACGGAACTGGCGGTTGCAACGACCGTACTGTGCAATCAAGACACCAAAATTGTCTATGCTGCACCGCGACAAGCGTTCAGCAGCCTATCCTGATTACCTGTTGGCCACTTGCACATGGTGAAGCTCTTGCCCGTTTATGCCCGTATCCTCGCTCCCATCGCGCTCAGCATCCTGCTTGCCGGATGTGGAGCCAAGAAGCCGCCCGAGCGCGGGCCGGTGGAAGTGGGCGTCCTGACGCTGAAGACCGAGCGGGTCACCGTCTCGACCGAATTGCCCGCGCGCACCAATGCCTTCATGATCTCCGAAGTGCGTCCGCAGGTGGCCGGCATCGTCCAGAAGCGCCTGTTCACGGAAGGGTCGATGGTGAAGGCGGGCCAGCCGCTCTATCAGATCGACCCCCAGCTCTACACCGCGTCGCGGGACGAGGCGTCCGCCCAGCTCGCCAATGCCCAGGCGACACTGGCTGCAGCGCAGGCGAAGGCCAACCGGTACAAGGGCCTCAATGATACCGAAGCCGTCAGCAGGCAGGATAATGATGATGTCATCGCCGCCGCCCGGCAGGCAAATGCTTCGGTCAAGCAGGCGTCAGCCACGTTGCAGACCGCGCGCATCAACCTGGCCTTCACCCGCGTGTTCGCGCCGATCAGCGGCCGGATCGGCCGTTCGGTCGTGACGCCGGGCGCGCTGGTCACCGCCAGCCAGACCGATCCGCTGGCGACGATTCAGCAGCTCAATCCCATCTATGTCGACATCACCCAGTCCAGCTCCAAGCTTCTGGAACTGCGCCGCGCGATGGCTTCGGGCAAGGCGCTGCCGGCCAGCGCGACGATCCGCCTGAAACTGGACGACGGCACGGACTATCCGCAGACCGGCACCATCCAGTTCGCCGAGCCGATCGTGGATGTGAACAGCGGCACCGTGACCCTGCGCGCGCAGTTCCCCAATCCTGACGGTATGCTGCTCCCCGGAATGTTCGTGCGCGTCGTCGCGCCGCAGTCCGTCCTGCCCAACGCCATCCTCGCGCCGCAGCAGGGCATTACCCGCGACGCAAAGGGCGATGCGACCGCGCTGGTCGTCGGCAAGTATAACAAGGTGGAGAGCCGCACCGTGGTCGCCGCCCAGGCGATTGGCGACAAATGGCTGATCACGTCCGGCCTGAAAGCTGGGGACAAGCTGATCGTCGAAGGCACGGACAAGGCGGCGCCCGGCGCTGTGGTAAAGCCCGTCGCTATCACGGCCGGCAAGTAAGGCGGACCGATGCTCAGCAAATTCTTCATCGAGCGGCCCATTTTCGCATGGGTCATTGCCATCGGCATCATGCTTGCCGGCCTGGGCTCGATCATGACGCTGCCGATCGCGCAATATCCCGATATTGCGCCGCCATCGGTCAGCATCAGCGCCACCTATCCGGGCGCTTCGGCAGAGACCGTCGAGACCAGCGTTACGCAGGTGATCGAGCAGCAGCTGACCGGCATCGACGGCCTGCTGTATTTTTCCTCCACGTCGGGTTCCGACGGTTCAGCGCGGATCAGCGTCACGCTGGAGAAGGGCACTGATCCCGATACTGCTCAGGTGCAGGTGCAGAACAAGGTGCAGCAGGCGCTGAGCCGGTTGCCGAGCGCCGTGCAGCAGCAGGGCCTGACCGTCACCAAGGCGCAGACCGACTTCCTGATCCTGGTGGGGCTGTACGATACGACGGACAAGTCCAAGCAGTCCGACATTTCCGATTATCTGGTCAATCATTTCCAGGACCCGATCTCACGCGTCACCGGTGTGGGCACCAGCCGCATCTTCGGATCACAATATGCGATGCGGGTCTGGCTCGACCCTTATAAGCTGGCTGCGGTCAAGCTGATGCCGTCCGATGTCCAGACCGCCATCCAGGCGCAGAATGTCGAAATATCGGCAGGCCAGATCGGGCAGGAGCCGGCCCCTGAAGGGCAGCAGCTGAACGCGACGGTGACCGCGCAGTCGCGCCTGGAAACACCCGAGCAGTTCCGCAACATCATCGTCAAGACGCAGACCGATGGATCGATCGTGCGCCTGTCGGACGTCGCGCGGGTCGAACTGGGGAACGAGAACTACACGTCCAACGCCCGCATGAACGGGCATCCGGCGTCCGGCATGGCGCTGCAGCTCGCGCCGGGCGCGGATGCCCTCAAGACCGCAGAGCTGGTGAAGGCGCAGGTTGCCGAACTGTCGAAAGACCTGCCCAGCGGCTACACCGTCGCTTATCCCCGCGATTCCACGCCCTTCATCAAAGTGTCGGTGGAGGAGGTCGTCTGGACGCTGGTCGAGGCGGTGATCCTGGTTATCATCGTCATGTTCGTGTTCCTGCAGAGCTGGCGGGCGACGCTGATCCCGGCGCTTGCGGTGCCGGTCGTGCTGCTCGGCACCTTCGGCGTGCTGGCGCTATTCGGCTATTCCATCAACACCATGACCCTGTTTGGCATGGTGCTGTCCATCGGCCTGCTGGTCGACGACGCCATCGTCGTGGTCGAAAATGTCGAGCGATTGATGGAGGAGGAGGATCTCTCTCCGCACGACGCGACCGTGAAGTCGATGGAGGAGATCGGCAGCGCGCTGGTCGGTATCGCTCTGGTCCTGTCCGCCGTGCTGCTGCCCATGGCCTTTTTCGGCGGATCGACGGGCGTCATCTATCGCCAGTTCTCGATCACGATCGTGTCGTCGATGGCGCTGTCGGTGGTCGTCGCCCTGATCCTGTCCCCGGCGCTGTGCGCGACGCTGCTGAAGCCCAAGGACCCGGAGATGGAGGAGAAGGGGCTGGCCGGGCGACTGGCGGGCCGCTTCAATCGCTGGTTCGGGCGCACGACCGAAAAATATGTCGGCGGCGTAGAGAAGGTCATGAGCGGTCGCTGGATCTATTGGGCGGGATATGCGCTCGTGCTGGTGGTGCTGTGGTTCACTTTCGTGCGGCTGCCCACCAGCTTCCTGCCGGTCGAGGACCAGGGGATGGACATGGTCCAATATACCCTGCCGTCCGGCGCGACCGGCCAGCGTACGCGGGCCGTTTCCAGCAAGGTCGAGGATTATTTCCTGAACGACGAGAAGGCGAACACCAATTATATCTTCTCCATTTCCGGCTTCAGCTTTTCCGGTTCCGGCCAGAATACCGGCATGGCCTTCGTCAGCCTTGCGCCATGGGACGATCGTTCGGGCAAGGCCAACAGCGCTGCTGGCATAGCGGGCCGGGCGACGGGCGCTTTCTCCGCCATCCGCGATGCGAAGGTGTTCGCCATGACGCCGCCCGCGATCCAGGGTCTTGGACAGTCCAATGGCTTCACCTTCGAACTGCTCAATACCGGTGGCCTCAGCCGTGAGCGGTTCCTTGCGCGGCGCGACCAGTTGATCGCGGCGGCCAATAAGGACCCGGCGCTGGCCTCGGTCCGCGCAGCGACGCTGGAGGACAATCCGCAGTTGAAGGTTGACATCGACACCGCAAAGCTGAGCGTCCTTGGCCTGACCCAGGCCAATGTGAACCAGACGCTGAGCGCCGCATGGGGCAGCACCTATATCAACGACTTCGTCGATCGCGGGCGGGTGAAACGAGTCTATATGGAGGCCGATGCGCCATTTCGCGCCTTGCCGAGCGATATCGACAATTGGCAGGTCCGTTCGACATCGACGGGCGAGATGGTGCCCTTCTCCGCCTTTGCGACGACGCGCTGGGAAAAGGGACCGAGCACCGTGTCCCGCTTCAACGGCCAGTCCTCTTACGAAATCCAGGGCGAGGCGGGTGCAGGCGCCAGTTCGGGTGACGCAATGGACCGTATCGTCGCCTTGCAAGAGCAACTACCCGCCGGCACCAGCTTCGCCTGGAGCGGCCTATCCTATCAGGAGCAGTTGAGCGGCGGGCAAGCGCCTTTGCTCTACGGCGTGTCGATGCTGGTCGTGTTCCTCTGCCTCGCTGCGCTCTATGAAAGCTGGTCGATCCCGCTGGCGGTGCTGCTCGTCATCCCGCTCGGTCTGATCGGCGCGGTGCTCGCGGTGACGCTACGCGGCCTGGACAATAATATCTATTTCCAGGTCGGCCTGCTCACCACCATGGGCCTTGCCGCGAAGAACGCCATCCTGATCGTGGAGTTCGCCGAAATGGCGCATCGCCAGGGCAAGAACGCCTTCGCCTCCGCCGTGGAAGCGGCCCGGCTGCGATTCCGCCCGATCCTGATGACGTCGCTGGCCTTCATTGCAGGCGTCATTCCGCTCGCCATCGCCAGCGGCGCAGGCGCGCAGAGCCGCGTGGCGATCGGCACCGCCGTGATCGGCGGCATGCTGACCGCAACGGCGCTTGCGATCTTCTATGTGCCGCTCTTCTTCCTGACGGTGAGCAAGCTCTTCACCCGGGCGGAGAAGACGCCCCCACCAGCCCCCGCAAGCGAGGTGCCGGCATGATTTATCGTGCTATACTGATGGCGTCGGTCATGCTGCTTTCGGCCTGTAACCTTGCGCCCAAATATGTGCGGCCGATCGCGCCTGTCCCTGCCGCCCTGCCGGAAGGGGAGGCCTATGCGGCGCAGCCGGCGACGGAGACGCCGGGACTGCCCTGGACGCAACTCGTCACCGATCCGAAGCTGAAGACCGTCATCGACCGGGCGTTGGCGAACAATCGGGACTTGCGCGCGACGCTGGCAAGCGTGCTATCGGCCCGCGCGCAATATCGTGTTCAGCGCGCTGATCTGCTGCCCGTGATCACGGCCGAGGGGGGCGCGACGTTCCGGCGCAATTCCCGGGCTAGTACGGGGACGACGACGGCGACCGGAACGGGCGTGCAGGAATCCTACAGCGCGGACGTCGGCTTTAGCGCGTTCGAGATCGACCTGTTCGGCCGCGTGCGCAACCTGACCAAGGCAGCGCTGGAATCCTATCTCGCCACCGAGGAAGGCGCGCGAGCGACCCGCATCACCCTGATCGCGGAAACGGCCAGCGCCTATGCGACGCTCGCGGCCGATCAGGACTTGCTGGCCGTCGCGAAGGATACGGCGGCGAGCGCCGACCGCTCGCTGAAACTGACGCAATCGCTCAATATAGCGGGCCTGTCCGGAAAACTGGACGTGCATCAGGCCGAAACCGTGCTTCAGCAGGCGCTGTCGGATGTCGAATCGAGCACGACGCAGGTGGCGCAGGACAGGAATGCCCTCAACCTGCTGGTCGGTGCCCCGGTCGAGGATGCGCTTTTGCCGGGCACGCTTGCAACGCTTGCGCCGGGCATAGCGGAAGCGCCCGCTGGGCTTTCCTCCGATATCCTGTTGCAGCGCCCCGACGTGTTGCAGGCGGAGCATCAGCTGAAGGCGGCCAATGCCAATATCGGCGCGGCGCGCGCGGCTTTTTTCCCCTCCATCAGCCTGACATCGGCGATCGGCGTCGCGAGCGCGGGCCTGTCCTCCCTGTTCACGGGGGACGCGCATACCTGGTCGGTGGCGCCTTCAGTCAGCATGCCGATCTTCGGCGGCGGGGTGAAGGCCAATCTGGATTACAGCAAGGCCCAGCGGGACCTGTATGTCGCCCAATATGAGAAGGCGGTGCAGACAGCGTTTAGCGAAGTGGCGGACGCGCTGGCCCGGGCGGGCACGATCGACCGGCAGCAGGCAGCGCAGCAGGCCTTGCTGACGGCCAGCCAGAAATCCTATGATCTTGCCGACCAGCGCTATCGCGCGGGTATAGACACCTTCCTCAATAGCCTGACGTCGCAGCGCACGCTCTATTCGGCGCGGCAGAGTGCGATCGCGACGGAACTGACCGCGATCAACAACCGGATTACATTGTACCGGGTGATTGGGGCGGATTTTGCGGATGGGGCTGTGCGGTAGATTTTGACCAGACCCCCGTTCGCTTCGAGCCCTTCGACAAGCTCAGGATAAACTTCGACCTTAGGCCGAAGTCGAGAAGTATCGCGCAGGTTTCAAGACTACGCTCGAAGTGAACGGATGTTGGGGTGATGGTTTCTGCCTACATCGAAAGGCCCGCCACGGTCTTCACCGTGGCGGGCCAGTCTTTCCTCCCCAGGAAAGCTCAAAAAATGCATGTCTGGCGTCAGCCGAGGCGGCCGAGGCGATGGTAGAGATTGCTGAACTTGGCCGATTCCGGCTTGTCCTGGATCTTCTTGATATAATCCGCGATCGCTTCTTTCATCAGGCCAAAGTCTTCGGTCGAGAAGACTGCGCGGGAACGGGTGGGTTCGGTCATGGTCATTCTCCTTCTGTCACCAGCATGTGGCCCACCGGGTGGCGGAAGGCGAGGGATTTTGTAAAGATTTGATGTGATAGTGTCGGAAATTGCTGAAGAAGGATTGTAAAATTGTAAATAATCATACAATCTGCGCTTCCATTTGACGCGCTTCCGGGAATTTGCCGCATGGCCAACAGCAAGATTTTCGTAGGCCACGCCATCCGCCGCCTTCGCCGGTCCGGCGGACTGACCCAAGTGGCACTGGCCGATACGCTCGACATCTCGCCAAGCTATCTCAATCTGATCGAGCGGAACCAGCGGCCCCTGTCTGCCGCGATGATGCTGCGCCTGGCCGAGCGGTTCGATTTCGACCCCCGGCGGCTGGGCGGTCAGGAGCCGGGTGGAGGCATGGACGGCCTGCGGCGCAGGCTTGCCGACCCGATGTTTGCCGACCTTGGCATCGACCGGGCGGAAATGGAGGAATGGCTGGCGGCAGCGCCTGGCGGCGCAGAAGCCTTCGCCCGCGCGTTCGACCGAATGGGCGTGGGCGGAGACGCTCTGGCGACGGAAGCGGGATCGATCACGCTGGTCCGTCGGGAGATCGAGCGCTGGCGTAACCATTTCGCCGATCTGGATGCGCAGGCGGAGGCGGTTGCCGATGAGTTGCGCCTGACAGCGGGCGATCTTTATGGCGCGATTTCTGACCGGTTGCGGGTCAAGCATCAGCTGGCGATCCGCATATTGCCCTCCGACACGCTGCCGGACAGGATACGCCGCCTCGACCTGCACGCGCGCCAGTTGCAGTTGTCGGAAATGCTGGATGGCGCGTCCCGCCTGTTCCACGCCGCCTATCTGCTCGGCGATCTGGAGGGGCGGGACCAGATCGATGCGCTGGTCAATGGCGCGGCCTTTGCCGACCGGACCGCCGATCGCCTGTATCGCCGCCATCTGACGGGCTATTTCGCCGCCGCCATCATGATGCCCTATGCCCGCTTCCTGCGCGCCTGCGAGGGCAGCGGCTATGACTTCTTGCTGCTGCAACGCCGGTTCGGGGCGAGCTTCGAGCAGGTTGCACACCGGCTGACGACCCTGCAGCGGGTGGGCGCGCGGGGGTTGCCCTTTTTCATGCTGCGGATCGACCGGGCGGGGCAGGTGTCGAAGCGCTATGCCGGGGCGAGCGCCGCGCCGCTGGTGGAGGCCGATGGCCGCTGCCCGTTATGGGATATCCATGCCGCCTTCGGCAATCCGGGGCATATCGTGCCGCATCTGGTGGAAATGGAGGATGGGGAGCGGTGGTTCACCCTGTCCCGCACGGTCGAGGGACAAGCCTCGGGTCTGGGCAATGAACGCGCGATATTCTCGGTGTCGGTCGGGTTGAAGGCAGAGTTCGGCGCTGCCTTGAGCCTAGCGCGGGGCGTAGATCTTGAGGGGGGGGCGGCGCAGCCGGTGGGGCTTGGCTGCGTCGCCTGCACGCGGCCGGATTGCACGCAGCGCAGCGCGATGCCGCGGGGCCGCCCGCTCCAGTTCAGCGAGCGGGAGCGGGGCCTCTCTCCCTTTGCCTTCGCCGACTGACCCGATGCCGCCGGAACGATCGGCCGGCCATGTTCGTTCTCCCGCCATGCAAAAGGGAGATTGGTCATGATCCAGGGATCCATGAACGGCAAGGATGCCGGGACGTCTCCAGAGGTCGTGGACGATCGGCCGCTGTGCGAGCAATCGCGCCTTCGGGGCAGCGGGTTGATTATCGCCATCATCGGGATCGCGGTGATTCTGGCGGTGGCTTTCTTTTATATTTCCGCCGAACGGCGGGAGGATGCGCGCGCCAATGCCGCCATCGGCGCGGCTGAAGCCGTGGACAGCGCCGCCCTCAATGTCGGCGACGCCACGCAGAAGGCTGCGGAAAAGCTCCAGTCCGGGAAACAATAGGCGCGTCAGCTTGGCTTTACCAAAACCGTTCGCCCTGAGCTTGTCGAAGGGCTGTACTTTTTCTTAGCGTTGAAAAGAAGGGCAGGGCTTCGACAGGCTCAGCCCGAACGGTTTGGACGGCGCGGTCTAGGGTAATCCACTCTAGTTAGTCCGGCATTCAGGAAATATTGGTGATTTTGCGCGACACTCTCTGCTGTGTCGGGAATATTGACACGCGTCTGTAAACTTTCCCGATGTCCGGTGCCGGAACAACGCAGGAAGCGCGTATCGCATGATCAGGTTGTTCAAACATTATGTGCCCCATGCGGTGCTGCTGCTTGGGCTGCTGGATTTCATGCTCCTCATCGCCGCCGCCGAGGCCGGATGGGTGCTGCGCGCGCAGCAGATCGGGATGGCGGTCCATGGCATTCAGGAACGCTATGCGCCGCTGCTGAGCTTCGGCGTGTCGCTCCAGGTCGCGATGATCGCGGTTGGCGTGTATGGCGTGGAGGCGCTGCAATCGCTCCGCTTTGCCGTTGCCCGACTGATCGTTGCCATCTCGCTGGGCGTGATCTTCCTCTCCGTGCTCTACTTCCTGATTCCGGGGATGACGCTGTGGCGGTCCAATTCGCTCTACGCGATGATCCTGGCCTTTCTGTTTCTTCTCACGCTGCGCATCGTGCTGGGCTCGATGCTGGGCGGCGAGGCGTTCAAGCGCCGCCTGATCGTGCTGGGCGCGGGCAATCGCGCCGACCGCATCCGCCAACTCGAGCAGCGTAAAGGCGCGGGCTTTCTGATCGTCGGCTATATCGGCATGAATGACGGCCCCCAGGTGGTGGCAGAGGCGATCAACCGCACCGCCATCTACAATCTGTCCGATTTCGTCGTGAAGCTGGGCGCGAGCGAAGTGGTGCTGGCGCTGGAGGAGCGGCGCAACGCGCTCCCCATGCAGGACCTGATTCGCATCAAGACCACCGGCGTGCACGTCAACGACCTCTCGACGTTCCTCGAGCGCGAGACGGGGCGGGTGGATCTGGACACCGTCAATCCGAGCTGGCTGATCTTCTCCGACGGCTTTTCGGCTGGGCGGCGCATTTCGAGCTTCGCCAAGCGGCTGTTCGACATCATCGCCAGCGCCATATTGCTGATCCTGACGGGTCCCATCATCGCGATCGCGGCGATCTGGGTGAAGCTCGACAGCAAGGGGCCGGCTTTCTACCGCCAGTTGCGCATCGGCCTCTATGGTCAGGAGTTTCAGATCATCAAGCTGCGCACGATGCGGCAGGATGCCGAGGTGCACGGGCAGGCGATATGGGCGGAGGTCGACGACCCCCGCATCACCCGCCTTGGCCGCTGGCTGCGCAAGCTGCGCATCGACGAACTACCGCAGAGCTGGACGGTGTTGAAGGGCGAGATGAGCTTCGTCGGTCCGCGCCCGGAACGCCGCCAGTTCGTCGAGGATCTGGAGCAGCATCTGCGCTATTATGCGGAGCGCCATATGGTGAAGCCGGGCATCACCGGCTGGGCGCAGATCAACTATCCCTATGGCGCGTCGATCGAGGATGCCCGCCACAAGCTGGAATATGATCTCTATTATGCGAAGAACTATACGCCGTTCCTCGACCTGCTGATCCTGCTGCAGACCCTGCGCGTCATATTGTGGCCGGAGGGGGCGCGCTGAGGCGGCCATGAACATGCTCCTGCAATTTCTGGGCGACTGGGGCCATGCCCTGGCCGCCGCTCTGTTTGCGGCGCTGGCGATATGGGTGTCGCGCGGCCGGGATAGCGGCGCGGACGGTAGCGCGGAGCGGCGGCTGCTCGTCATGGCGCTGGGCGTGACGGCCTTCTGGGCGCTCTATGCGGCGTTCAGCGGCATGCGTGGCGCGTTCCTTGGCATTTCCGAATGCGTGCGTAATGCCGCCTGGCTGATCTTCATCTTCGCGCTGCTCCACCGGGGCGAGGGGCGGCAAACGGCGCATCCGCGCGCGATAACCGTCATTTACGGGGTGCTGGGCCTGTTGCTGGTCGCGCAGATCGGCATTGCGCTCTATGCGCTGGACATCGGCCGCAACACCGAGGTGTTCAGCACGGCGCTCGATACGGTGCGCATCCTGCGAATGATGGTTGCGGCGGGCGCTCTGTTGCTCGTCCATCACCTTTTCACCATTTCCGCGCCAGAGGGGCGTGCGCGCATCGGCCTGCTGATGGCGGCGCTGGTGGCGATGTGGACCTATGACCTCAACCTCTATGCGCTGAGCTATCTGACGCGCGGCAATGTGGATGAGCTGTTTGCCCTGCGCGGTATCGTCATGGCCTTCGTCGCGCCGGTGATGGCTCTGAGCGCGAGGGCGGCGGGTGGTGGACGGCTGCGGCTGTCGCGCACGGTTGCGTTCCGGTCGCTCTCCCTGGTTGCCGTCGGCGTCTATATCATCGTGGTTGCGGTCATCATGGCGGGGATCGACTGGATTGCCGGGCCTTATGCGCGCTTCATAGAGATCGGCGTCATCTTCTTCCTTGCCGTGGCCGTTCTCGGCCTGCTGCCTGCACGCAGCCTGCGGGCGCTGGTGAAGGTGCAGGTCGCCAAGCATTTCTTCCAGCATCGCTATGACTATCGCGCCGAATGGATGCGCTTCACGGACACGATCGGTCGTCCCGGCGAAGACGCCGCGCCGTTCGACCAGCGCGTCATCAAGGCGGTCGCCGACATCACCGAGTCGGAGGCAGGCCTGTTGCTGATCCCCGACGAGCATGGCGACCTGATGTTGCAGGCATGCTGGAACTGGCGGGATGCCGGCATTCCCGCGCCGGCGATGTCGACAGCCGACATGGCGGACATCGAGCGGAACGGCTGGATCGTCGATCTGGACAGCGTTCGTGCCGGCAAGAGCGGTCATGAAATGCCCGAATGGATGGTTGCGGATCGCAGCGCATGGGCGCTGGTGCCGCTGATTCACTTTGACCGGCTGGCGGGTGCGATCCTGCTCGCGCGCCCCTTGGTCGATCGGAAGTTGGACTGGGAGGATTTCGACATGCTGCGCGCGGCGGGGCGGCAGGTCGCCAGCTATATCCGCGAGGCGCAGGGGCAGCAGGCGCTGGACGATGCGCAGCGGTTCGAGGAATTCAACCGCCGCTTCGCCTTCATCATGCACGACATCAAGAATCTGGTGAGCCAACTCTCGCTGCTCGCCCGCAATGCGGAGCGCCATGCCGACAATCCCGAATTCCGGGCCGACATGGTGCTGACCCTGCGCGAATCCGTCGGTCGCATGAACGAGATGCTCGCGCGACTGTCGCAGCATAACAAGATGACGCAGGAGGAGCCACGGGCCATGCCGCTGCGGCCGATCGCCGACCGGATCGCCCGGACCAAGGGCAATGTCCATCCGGTCGAGGTCAGCGGCGATGGCCCCGATGCCTTTGCCGATCCGGCCCGCGTCGAACAGATACTCGGCCACCTGGTTCAGAACGCCATCGACGCCAGCGGACCGGAGATACCGGTCGTTGTGCGCCTTGGCCGTAACCGCGAGTGCGCCATCATCGATATCGTGGACCGGGGATGCGGGATGAGCGCGGAGTTCATCCGGCGCGACCTGTTCAAACCCTTCGCCTCCAGCAAGGCGGGCGGTTTCGGCATTGGCGCGTTCGAGGCGCGCGAACTGGCCCGCGCCATGGACGGCCGCATCGAGGTGTGGAGCCGTCAGGGCGAGGGAAGCTGCTTCTCGCTGTTCCTGCCGCTCGCCGTGCAGGGCGGCAGCACCCATCATCGTGAAAGGGCGGCCTGATGGCTGACACGCGACCCAAATTGCTGATTGTCGAGGACGACATCGGCCTGCAGCGCCAGCTTCGCTGGGCTTATGAGGATTATCAGCTCTTCATCGCCGGGGACCGGGAAGAGGCGATGGAGATCATGCGCGCCGAGGCGCCCGACGTCGTCACGCTTGACCTGGGCCTGCCGCCCGACCCGGACGGCACCACCGAAGGTTTCGCGACGCTGGCGGAAATCCTGCAGATCAAGCCGGACACGAAGGTCATTGTGGCGTCGGGCCATGGCGCGCGGGAAAGCGCGCTCAACGCCATTTCCGGCGGCGCTTACGACTTCTACCAGAAGCCGGTTGATATCGACGAACTCGGCCTGATCGTCAGCCGCGCCTTCCACGTTCACGCGCTGGAGCGGGAAAATGCGCGGCTCGCCGAGCAGCCGGGTGAGGGCAATCGCGTTCTTGGCCGCCTGATCACAGCCGCGCCGGAAATGCTGAAAGTGACGCGAACGCTGGAGCGCGTCGCGACCGCCGACGTGTCCGTCATGCTGCTCGGCGCGAGCGGCACCGGCAAGGAATTGTTGGCCAAGGGCCTGCACGACGCCAGCCATCGTCGGGATGGAGCCTTTGTCGCGATCAACTGCGCCGCCATCCCGGAGACGTTGCTTGAGTCCGAGCTGTTCGGCCATGAGAAGGGCGCGTTCACCGGCGCGATCAAGACGACGCCGGGCAAGATTGAGCAGGCCGAGGGCGGCACGCTGTTCCTCGACGAGATTGGCGACATCCGCCTGCCGCTGCAGGTCAAGCTGTTGCGCTTCCTGCAGGAGCGGGTGATCGAGCGCGTAGGCGGACGCCAGCCGATCCCGGTTAACACGCGCATTGTGTGCGCCACCCACCGCAATCTGGAGGCGATGATCGCGGCGGAGACGTTCCGCGAGGATCTGTTCTATCGCCTGGCCGAAATCGTCGTCCATATTCCGGCGCTGAAGGACAGGCCTGGCGATTCCGTCCTGCTCGCCCGCCATTTCCTCACCCGCTTCGCGCGGGAGATCAATCCATCGGTCAAGGGCCTGTCGCCTGACGCACTGGCCGCCCTCGACGCCTGGGGCTGGCCCGGGAATGTGCGGGAACTGGAAAACCGCATGAAGCGCGCGGTCATCATGGCCGACGGCAAGCTGGTGACGGCCGCCGATCTTGATCTGGATGGGGACGGCGGCGAGGGGGCAGAGGTTATCAACCTGAAGGCCGCGCGGGAGACGGCCGATCGCAAGTCCATCCGCCGCGCGATCGCGAGAAGCCAGGGCAATATATCGAGCGCCGCCAAGATGCTGGGGATCAGCAGGCCGACGCTCTACGATCTGCTCAAGCAATATGAGATGCAGGATTGATGCGCCGGTCCCTTATTCTGTGGGGCGCTGGGTTCGCCGGGGTGCTGGCGCTGGCGGTTCCGCTTTATGGCCTATCGGTTCGCCACGGCGACCCGCAGGCAAGCCTGACCAAGGGTCTGGACGCCCTGCAGCGTGGAGATTCGCGGACCGCGCGTGTCGAACTGATGAACGCGATAAAGGCGCGGCCCGACTGGGCGGATGCGCGGATCGCGCAGGCGCGGGTGCTGCTGGAACTGGGCGACGGAGTCGGCGCTGAGGCGGAACTGGAGCGGGCGAGGGCGCTGGGATCGGCCCCCGGCCAGACCCGGCACCTGATGGCCAATGCCTATCTGTTGCAGGGTGAACCGGATCAGGCAATCCGCGAGGCGCAAGCGCCCGACGCCATGCGGGAACAGCGGGGCTATGCGCTGCGCATCATCGGGCGCGCCTGGCTGGCAAAGGGGCAGATCGCGCGGTCGGAGGAGGCATTTTCGACGGCGCTCGCCCTGTCGCCGCACGACCCAGCCGCCTGGACCGACATGGCTCGCCTGCGCATGGCCAGTGGCGATCAGGCAGGCGCGATCATGGCGGCGGAAAAGGCCGTGTCGATTGCGCCCAGGAATGTAGAGGCCGTTACCTTGCGCGCCACGCTGGTGCGCGACCAATTCGGGTTGAAGGCGGCGCTGCCCTGGTTCGACCGGGCGCTGGCGCTCGATCCGAATAATGTGCCTGCGCTTACGGACTATGCGGCGACGCTGTCCGATATCGGTGAGGCGCGGCAGGCGCTGGCGCTGACACGCCGGGCGATCGCGCTTGATCCGCATAATGGGCGGGCCTTTTCTCTGCAGGCGCTGATCGCCGCGCGGGCCGGGAATTACGACCTTGCGCGCGCCATGCTGAACCGCGCGGGGCAGGATGGCGGGCCGGCGGCGACGCTGCTGAGCGGGATATTATATCTGAAGGATGGCAATGCCGCGCTGGCGCAGGAGCAGTTCGGTGCGTTGCTGGCGATCCAGCCCGATAATGTTCAGGCGCGGCAGTTGCTTGGCCGGTCCTTGTTCGACCAGGGCAGTTTCGCGGACGCAGCGGTCGCGCTGGCTCCGCTGATCGATCGGGGAGATGCCGACAGCTACACCCTGACCCTTGCGGCGCGCGCGCAGGAAGGGCTGGGTAATCGCAATGTCGCAGACATGCTGCTGGCTAGGGCGGCGACGCCGGATATGGGGGCTTCTGGCGCTCTTGGGGCGGGCAATGGCAGCGATATCGCGAATGCCGCACTTGCCCATCCTGGCGAAGCGCCAGCCGTGATTCCCTATGTCCGCGCGCTTCTTGCCTCGGGTCAGGCGAGTGCCGCCGTTGCTCGCGCGACCGTCCTGCGCAACGCCAATGCGGGGGCGCCGGCCGCGCATGTAATTCTCGGCGACGCGCTGATGGCGGCGGGACAGTCGGGCAGGGCGGCGCAAGCCTATGAGCAGGCGGCAGACCTGCGCTTTTCCGAGGACACGGCATTGCGGCTCGTGTCGGCCTGGCGCGCTGCGGGGCAGCCGGAGCGTGCCGCGCAAGTGCTGAGCCTCTATCTCAGCCAGAATCCCGGCAGTCTTGTCGCGGCCCGGATCGCCGCGTCGGCTTGGCTGAGCGTCAAGGCCTGGGACCGGGCGATCGCGCTGCTGGAACCGATTTCGGCCCGCACCGGCAATAACGACGCCTTGCTGATGGCCGACCTTGCCTGGGCATGGCTAGGCAAGGGGGACAAGCAGCGCGCTCTTGCCTATGCAGCCAATGCGTATCGGCTGCAGCCGCTCAATCCCGTTGCGGCTGACGCTTATGGGTGGATGATGCTGCAGGCCGGGCGGAAGCAGCAGGCGGTGGACCTGCTGGAGAAGGCGCTGGCACTGGCTCCCGCTTCGCCGATGCTGAAGGGGCATTTGGATAAGGCCTATGCGGCGGTCGGGCGTAAGGCGGTTCTGGCAGCGCTTTAGATACTACCGACATCCGTTCGTTTCGAGCGAAGTCGGGAAACGCCGCGCAAGGTTTCTCGACTTCGCTCGAAACGAACGGAGGAGAGATTAAACCTTAAACCCTGTCCGCCTGGATCACGATTTCCAGCGATCGCAGCGCGGAGATGATGCGCATCACATGCGCGGCGTCCTGCACCTCCAGGTCGATGATGTCGGTGTGAAACGGTCCCTCGCGGTTGACGAGTTGCAAGTTGAGGATGTTGGCCTTGTTTGCGCCGAAGATGTTGGCGACCGAGGCAAGCGCGCCCGGCTGGTTCTTGACGATGATCGACAGCCGCGCCGTGCCGCCCTTCGACTTGGCGTCCCAGGCGAGATCGACCCAGTCGGCGTCCGCGCCGGCCTCGAGCGACTGGCAATCGATGGTGTGGACCTCGATCGGTTGGCCCGTCCGGCGGATGCCGACGATGCGGTCGCCCGGCACCGGATGGCAGCAGTCGCCAAGCTGATAGGCGATGCCGGGCGTCAGGCCCCGGATCGACACCGGATTATGTTGGCGCGGATGGGCTTCCTCCGCGCCTTCGCCACTGGTCGAGCCGGGGATCAGCGCTTCCATGACCTCGGCGTCGGTGACGCGATGGGTGGCGACCGCGATCATGAGGCCGGCGCGGTCTTGCAGTTTCAGGCGCTTCAACCCGGCCTTCATCGCCTTGTCGCCGATCTCGACGGGCAGGCGGCTGGCGATTTCCTCGAACAGCTTCTCGCCCAGCGCGATTGTCTCGTCACGTTGCTTATGGCGGATGTAGCGGCGGATGGCGGCGCGCGCCTTGCCGGTGATGGCGAAGGTCAGCCAGCCGGGCTGGGGCTCCTGCCCATCGGATTTCAGAATGTCGACCTGATCGCCATTTTCCAGCGCCGTGCGCAGCGGCACCACGCGCCCGTTGATCTTCGCGCCGACCGTCTGGTTGCCAAGGCTGGTGTGGACCGCATAGGCGAAATCCACCGGGGTCGATCCCTTGGGAAGCTGATGCAGCTCCCCCTTCGGCGTGAAGGCGAAAATCCGGTCCTGGTACATGGCCATCCGGGTGTGTTCGAGAAGCTCGTCCGGGTCCTGGCTCTGCTCCAATATCTCGACCAGATCGCGCAGCCACCCCGCCTGGCCATCCGGCTTGGCGTCCCCGGTTTTGTAGGCCCAGTGCGCGGCGAGGCCGAATTCGCTGTCGCGATGCATATCGCGGCTGCGTATCTGGACCTCGATCCGCGCATTCTCGCTCATGATCACGGTGCTGTGGAGCGATCGATACCCGTTGCGCTTTGGGGTCGAGATATAGTCCTTGAACCGGCCGGGCACCATCTTGTGCTTCTGATGGATGATGCCGAGCGCGCGGTAGCAATCTTCCGTGCTGTCGGTAATGACGCGGAACGCCATGACGTCGGTCAGCTGCTCGAAGCTGATGTGCCGCTCCTGCATCTTGCGCCAGATGGAATAAGGATGCTTTTCGCGGCCGGACACGGTGACCTTGATGCCGGCATTGCCGAGCAGCATCTGCAGGCCGGAGGCGATCCGCGCGACCTTGTCGCCGCCGCCTTCCTTCAGCTGCTCAAGCCGGCGGGTTATGCTGTCATAGGCCTCCGGCTCCAGCTCGCGAAAGGCGAGGAGCTGCATTTCCCGCATGAAATCATACATGCCGATCCGCTCGGCCAGCGGGGCGTAGATATCCATCGTCTCGCGGGCGATGCGGCGGCGCTTGTCCTCATTCTTGATGAAGTGCAGTGTGCGCATATTGTGCAGCCGGTCGGCGAGCTTCACCAGCAGCACGCGAATATCGTCGGACATCGCCAGAAGGAATTTGCGCAGGTTTTCGGCCGCGCGTTCCGTTTCTGACTGCGCCTCGATCTTGCTGAGCTTGGTTACGCCGTCGACAAGGCGGGCGACATCCTTGCCGAACACGCTCTCAATCTCTTCATGCGTGACCAGCGTATCTTCTATCGTGTCATGCAGTAGCGCCGTGACGATGGTCTGATCGTCCAGATACAGGTCCGTCAGGATGCCGGCCACCTCGATCGGGTGACTGAAATAGGGGTCGCCACTGGCGCGCTTCTGGCTGCCATGTTTCTGGACGGAAAAGACATAGGCGCGGTTGATCATCGCCTCGTCCGCATCGGGGTCGTACCGCTTTACACGTTCAACAAGTTCATATTGGCGCAACATATGAATACCGATGTGGGGGATTTTTGCCGCCATGCAACAAAAAAGGGCCGCCAAGTGAAATTGGCAGCACGCCTAGGTTTCCCTGCCACACCAGCCATTGTCTCGACACTTGATACGTTTTGTTTTTAAACCTATATTCCAGGCTGTTTCGTGCGCGTTTCACAATTTTGCAACAGGGCGCGAATTGGAGTAATTGCGGAGTCATGTTGGACGAATTTCCTTGTGCGCTTACATGCGGCCTCCCCAGCGCTTTGGAGGCGATGGGTGAGAAATGGTCGTTCCTGATCCTGAGGGGCGCGCTTGCCGGTACGCGGCATTTTGAGGATTTTCAGTCCACGCTGGGCATCGCCCGAAATATCCTGGCCAACCGTCTGGCGCGGCTGGTCGAAAAGGGCATCATGGTGCGCGAGCCAATGAGCTGTGACCGACGCAAGGTGGAATATCGCCTTACGGAAAAGGGCAATGAACTCGCCCCGGTGATGATCGCGCTGCGGCAGTGGGGCGAGAAATGGGAATGCGGCGTGCCGTCCGTCCCGACCCTTGCCGATCGTCGCGACGGTCAGCCGATTCAGCAGATCCGCATCCTTTCGCATGATGGCCGTGCGCTTGGCCTGTGCGATCTGGTCTGGATTTACCCGGACGAAATCGCCCCGGTCGGTGGAGTGGAGGAAATCGCGGCCTGATCGTGCCGCAATATCCCAGCTTGCACTTCACCATGATCTGAAAAGCCGCTAGTCTCTGCGCGATGTCGGTAAAACCCCTTCAAGCCGAACCCTTTTTTGCGGACAAGAATCGCGCTTTCTGGAACCTGCAGACGGTGGGTTGGCTGGGGGCATTTCTGTTGCGCGCGTCGTCGACCGTCGCCAATGGTCAGCCGCTGTCCAGCCTGGTGCCGGTGCTGATTTCGACGGTCACCGGTTATTCGGTCACGCTGTTGATGGCAGTCATATTCCGATTGCTGTTGCGCCAGCGCCCGATTGTCACCTGGGGCGTGTCGATTCTGGTGGTGCTGGGCGCGGCGGGCATGTGCGCCTTTATCGATTCCTGGGTCTTCGCAACCCAGAACCGCACGAGCGACACCGCTGGACTGCAGCTGTTTCTGGGCGCAGCCTATCTCAGCACAACCCTGCTCGGTGCATGGTCGGCGCTTTATTATGCGATCAATTTCTACCTGACGGTCGAGCAGCAGGCGGACCAGTTGCTGCATCTGGAAAACCAGGCGAGCTCCGCCCAACTTGCGATGCTGCGCTATCAACTCAACCCGCATTTCCTGTTCAATACGTTGAACAGTATCTCCACGCTTGTCCTGCTGAAGGAAACCGACCGCGCGAACGCCATGCTATCCCGCCTGTCGTCCTTCCTGCGCTACACGCTGATCAACGAGCCTACGGCGCAGGTGACGCTTGAGCAGGAAGTCGAAACGCTCAAGCTCTATCTAGAGATCGAGAAGATGCGTTTCGAGCATCGGCTCCAGTCGGTGTTCGTTATCGATTCCACCGTGTCGCAGGCAAGGCTTCCCTCCCTGCTGCTGCAGCCTTTGGTCGAAAACGCCATCAAATATGCCGTCGCGCCGAAGGAAGAGGGCGCGGAAATCACCGTCACGGCGCAGTCTGCCGGTGAAAACGTCCGGATCGTCGTGTCCGATACGGGGCCGGGATTGAACGAAGCCAATGTGAGGCCGAACCTGTCAACAGGCGTGGGCCTGGCGAACATCAAGGACCGGTTGTTTCAGGCATATGGGGAACGACATTCCTTCGATGCGCGTTCCACGCCTGGAGGCGGCTTTTCTGTGACCATAGAAATGCCGCTGATAATGGAAGAACCAACGAAAGTGGCCGCATGACAATCAGAACGATCCTCGTGGATGATGAGAGCCTAGCCATCCAGGGGTTGAAACTGCGCCTTGAAGCGCATGAGGATGTCGAGATCATCGACACCTGTATGAACGGCCGCGAAGCCATCCGATCGATCAAGACCCACAAGCCAGACCTCGTTTTCCTTGATATCCAGATGCCCGGTTTTGACGGCTTTTCCGTCGTCCAGGGGATGATGGAGATCGAACCACCGCTGTTCATCTTCGTGACGGCCTATAGCGACCACGCCATCCGCGCTTTCGAAGCGCAAGCCGTGGATTATCTGATGAAGCCGGTTGAGCAGGACCGGTTGGCCGATGCGCTTGACCGTGTGCGCCAGCGGCTGGGCCAGAAGCGGCAGGTGCAGGAAGCGGAGCGTCTGCGCGAGGTGCTGGCCGAAGTGGCGCCGCAAGCGATGAGCGACTTCGTGACCGAGGAGGATACGCCAGCTTCCAGTCGCTTCGAGAAGCTCATCAACATCAAGGATCGCGGCCAGATATTCCGCGTCGACGTGGATTCTATCGAGCGGATCGACGCGGCGGGCGACTATATGTGCATCTACACCGCCGACAATTCGCTGATCCTGCGGGAAACGATGAAGGATCTGGAAAAGCGGCTCGACCCGCGCAATTTCCAGCGTGTTCATCGCTCGACCATCGTCAACCTGTCGCAGGTGCGGCAGGTGAAGCCGCACACCAATGGCGAATGTTTCCTGGTGCTGGAATCCGGCGCGCAGGTGAAGGTCAGCCGGTCCTACCGGGATGTCGTGGCGCGGTTCGTCCACTGATACCGGAATTGGCGCTTAAGCTGCTTTTTGACAGCAAGCATCGGGATGCGCGCGTTGTCTGCTTGCGCCATATCCCTTCCTAGATCGTGATTTAGGCGGGCTTAGTCCGTCTCAATCGCTGGAAGGAGATATATGATGGCTTATGTGCGCAAGAAAATGGCTTCACCAGTGGGTGAGCTTACGCTCGTAGCGAGCGAGCAAGGACTGGCTGCGATCCTTTGGCAGGACGATAATCCAGATCGGGTGCGGCTCGGCGCGGTTAGAGACGAGGATGATCACGCGATCCTTCAGGAGACGGAGCGTCAGTTGGGCGCCTATTTCTCTGGCGATCGCAAGGCGTTCACCGTTCCACTCGATTTTCGAGGAACGGACTTTCAGAAGATGGTCTGGAAAGCGTTGCTCACCATTCCTTTCGGCCAGACCCGCAGTTATGGTGAGATCGCCCATCAGATTGGCAAGCCTTCCGCTTCCCGTGCCGTTGGGGCTGCGAACGGCAAAAATCCGATTTCCATCATTGCGCCGTGCCATCGGGTGATCGGATCGACGGGACGGCTCACGGGCTTCGCGGGCGGGCTTGTCGCGAAGCAGGCCTTGCTGGATTTGGAGGCAAGGGCTCTCTGACATGAATTTGGATCGGATTGCCTGACCAAATAGTAGAGGAAGCGTTCGTAACGGTTCCAGTTGCCATTGTACTCGACATTGAGGTCGGACAGGTTCAGTCTTCGAACGAGGTCGTTCGTCCCTGGATGAGAGAGCCGATATCCTGGAGAGTACAGCGCCTTTAACGACCCCAGCCGGTCGAGGAATGCCCAAGCTTTGGCGAAGCGTGGCGGTAGCCGCGATATTGCCGATACTCTTGACGATATTGGGCCTGTCCCTGACGGCCGCCTATCAGCGGAACCTGCGCAATCTCAATGACGCATCCCAGTCGCTTCGGCGCGTAAATGCAGCGCAAGCCTTGCTGGCGGACATCAAGGATGCCGAGCGAAGCCAGCGTGGTTATGCGCTGACCGGCGACCCGGTTTTCCTGACGCCTTTCAATCGGATTGAGGCAGGGATGACGCGGGAACTGTCCACGCTCGATCGCCTCGCTTCAGCAAGCGATGACGAGACACAAACAACTTTGCGGAAACTGGATCAGTTGACGCAGGCGAAGTTCGCCGAGATGCGGGCGGTTATAAACGTTCGTGATCGCGACGGGCTTGCGGCGGCCGGCAAGATGGTGGCCGCAGGGAACGGACGGTCCCTGATGGAGGGCATCGAAACGGAAGTCGGCAAGCTGGCCCGCCGGCAAGACGATCAGGTCGCGCGCAATCAGGAGCAGGCCAAAGGTCGGTCCCATATGGCCAATATCCTCTATTGGAGCATGGTGACGGTCGTTTCGATCATCGGCTTTTCCCTCGCCTATATCGTCTGGAGTAATCGGCGAGGCCGATATATTGCGACCCGCGCCGCGACGGAGGCGCACAACCGGCAAATCGCGCTGTTCGAAAGCAATTTCAACGCGGTGATCCTGATCAATCCCAGTGGGGGGATCGAGGTCATGAACGGCGCGGCCGAAAAGCTGTTCGGCTACCCCAAGACCGCGCTGGTGCGCCGCGACATTGCCATGATCGCGAACATTGCCCCTGGCGAGGGGCCGTTCCTGGATCGATTGGGCCTAACTCCGCAGGGGCTTGCGGAACCGCAACGTACGCAGGTGAAGGCGCGGCGCGCGGATGGGGAAAGGGTGCCCGTGGACGTTACCCTTGGTCTGATGCCGCAGGAGGATGGGATGCACATCGTCGCATCTTTCCGCGACGTGTCGGAGCGCGAGAAGGTCGAGCAACTCAAGGATCAGTTCCTGTCGACCGTCAGTCATGAGTTGAGGACACCCCTTACCTCCATCGTCGGGTCCCTTGGCCTGCTGCGCGGTGGCGCGACGCACGACCTGCCCGCAACGGCGCAGCGCTTGATCGTGATAGCGGAGAATAATGCGAACCGCCTGATCCGCATCGTCAACGACCTGCTTGATGTCGAAAAGATGCAGTCGGGCGAAATGCGTTTCGATTTCCAGCCGATGGATTTGCGGACCGCGGCGCAGCAGGCTCTGGAGGGCGCGCGGCCTCTGGCCGATACCCACGCGGTGACGCTCAGCATGATTGCCGGGGAAAATCCGGCCATGGTTCGTGGCGATATGGATCGGATGGTTCAGGTCACGACCAACCTGCTGTCCAATGCAATCAAATTCTCTCCTTCGGGCGCTGCCGTCACGCTCACATTGGAGGTGCGGAAGGATGAGGTTCGCGTTGCGATCCGCGACCAGGGGCCGGGCATAGACAAGGAACTGCGCGAACGGCTGTTTGGCCGCTTCGCCCAGGCGCGGCGAAACTCTGACAAGGCGGTATCGGGTACGGGAATAGGCCTCTCCATATCGCGCGAAATCGTCCATAATCATGGCGGCAGGATCTGGTTCGAGGATGGCGATGGCGGTGGTAGCGTCTTTGCCTTTGCCGTGCCCCTCTGGAATGCCGTGACGGGCCAGGAGGAGATGCAGGGCGCCCCGCGGCTCCTGATCTATGCGGAAGAGGCGGAAGCGCTGGCGATAGGCGAGGGTTTCTCGGCGCAGGCCATTAGGATCGACGTGGTGCGATCGCGCGAAGAGGCTTTGCTGGCGATCGGGGACAGGTCCTATCTGGCAGTGATCTTCGATTTCCAGCCTCATGAGGGCGATGCGATGGCCATGATCCAGGCTATTCGCGCGCATCCGGCTGGGCGAACTGTTCCCGTGATTGTGATCGCCTCCTCGGACCCGGCGGTTGAGGCAGCCGAGATGGCTGCGCTCGATATAATCGACTGGATTCCCAAGCCGGTTCGCGAGGCGCGCCTGAACGATGCGGTAAACGCCGCTATAGCGCGCGGTACGACGCCGATGCCGATGGTTCTGCACATCGACGACGACAGCGATACGTTGGAAATCACCGCCAAGGCGCTGGGTGGTCTGGCCCGGATCGCCCGGGCCACCGATCTGCAATCTGCGCGGGCGTTCCTGGCGGAGAATGCAGTCGATATCGCTATCGTGGACATTGACCTGCCGGATGGGTCTGGACTTGAAATCCTTCCCGATCTGTCGCCCGCCCATGCGCCTGCTACACCGGTCATCATCTATTCCGCCCATGATTTCCGGCATAGCGACGTCGCGAATGTCGAGGCGGTTCTTATCAAATCGAAGAGGTCATTACCCAATCTTGTCGAAACGGTGATGGCTATCATTGAGCGTCAGGGGCGCGGGGGCTTTGATGGCTGAGAAGTTGAAGATTCTCTATGTCGATGATGAGCCGGACATCCGGACGATTGTCGAGATAGCGTTCGCGCTCGACCCCGCCATCGAGGTCCGCCTTGCAAGTTCTGGGCAGGATGTATTGGAAATGCTGCAGCAGGGTGCATGGATTCCGGACCTTGCGTTGATCGACATGCTGATGCCCGGCATGACCGGGACCGACGTGATGGCGGCCCTGCGGGAACGGGGATGGACGGCCAATATCCCGATCGTGTTCGTGACCGCCAGCGCGTGGCAGAAAGATATCGATCGGTTTGTCGAGGCCGGCGCTCTGGGCATCATAGCCAAGCCGTTCGATCCGCTGACCCTGGCCGAAACCGTGCGTAGCTTCGCGGAGCAGGCGAAAAGGGAGTGATCGTGGCGGGCAGATAATGCCAAGCTGTATCATTGCCGTACTGTTGGGCATAATCCGCCCCGCGCACCCCGTTGACAGGGCAGAGGCAGCCGATCAGGCTTCCGGGCAAACGCCTGATCCGTTCCGGGGGGAAGCTGATGATTGCGCCAAACCGTTTTTGGCTTTTCGTACTGCGCGCCTATGCGGCCGTGCTCTTATTGATCGGGATTACGCTCTTGTGTGGCGGCGTTTATCTGCTGACGTTGGGCGGATCGGCCTATTATCTGCTGTGCGGCGCTGCCGTTCTGGCGAGCGGCGCGTTGCTGTGGATGCGCCGCCGGGCGGGGGCGACGCTGTTTGGCTTGATGCTGCTGGCAACGCTGGTGTGGGCGGTGTGGGAAGCGGGGTTCGACGGTTGGGCGCTGTTGCCGCGCATCGTCGCGCCGCTGGTGCTGGGGTGCGTGTTGCTGTTGCCCTGGATCCGCCGGATATTGCAGGCGGGCGGCGTGGTTCGGCCGTTGCTGTCGGGTATTGCGGGCCTTGTTATAGCGATCGGGGCGGGGACGGCGCTGCACGCCTTCGCGCCGCCACCCTCTCCTGCGGACCCTGCCTTTGAGCGCGGCATGGCCGCTGCGCCGGAGCCGGGCAAGGCAGAGATCGCCCGCCAGCCGGGCGATGGCGAATGGGTGCATTTCGGCAATAACGCCGGCGGCATGCGGTTCAGCCCGCTGGGGCAGATCACGCCGGAGACGGCAGCCAAACTGCAGCCGGCATGGTCGTACAAGGTTGGCGATAGCGGCACGCATCTGGAAGCGACGCCGCTGAAGATCGGGCAAAGCCTGTATCTATGCTCGACGGTCAACGACGTGATCGCGCTCGACGCGGAAACCGGCAAGCAGCTCTGGCGTTTCGACGCGCATGTCGACCCGACCAAGATGCCGCAGCGCGTGTGCCGGGGCGTCGCCTATTACCGGGCGCCGGGCCTGACAGGGGCCTGTGCCGAGCGGATTATCACCAACACCATCGACGCGCGACTGATCGCGCTGGACGCGCATGACGGAAAGCTTTGCCGCGATTTCGGCACGAACGGGCAGACATCGCTGCTGACCGGCATGGGTGAGGTGACGCCGGGTTATTATTACACGACATCCGCGCCGACGGTGATCAAAGGCAAGGTCGTGCTGGGCGGCTGGGTTGCCGACAACCAATATTGGGGTGAGCCGTCCGGCGTGGTGCGGGCGTTCGATGCGGTGACCGGCAAGTTCGCCTGGGCTTGGGACATGGGGCGGCCGGACCGGCAGACGGAGCCGGGAGCGGGCGAGACTTATACAAAGTCGACCCCCAATGCCTGGGCGCCGATGAGCGCGGATGAGGCGCTCGGGCTGGTCTATGTGCCGACGGGCAATTCCCCGCCCGATTATTTTGGCGGGCATCGGCGCGCGTTCGATGATCGCTATTCCAGCTCCGTGGTGGCGATCGACGCGGCTACCGGCAAGCCGCGCTGGGCGTTCCAGACCGTGCATCATGATCTGTGGGACTATGATGTGGGATCACAGCCGACGCTGGTGGACCTGCCTACGCCGGGCGGTGTCCGCCGTGCCCTGATCCAGCCGACCAAGCGCGGCGAGATTTTCGTGCTGGACCGCGCGACCGGCAAGCCGATCAAGGCTGTTGAGGAGCGCAAGGTTCCGCAGGCGGGGCTGGTGCCTGACGACCGCCTCTCGCCCACGCAGCCCTTCTCCACCGGCATGCCGTCGCTGCGCGGCGCCAATTTGGTCGAGCAGGACATGTGGGGAATCACGCCGATCGACCAGATGCTCTGCCGGATATGGTTCCGCAAGGCGCGTTATGAGGGGCCGATGACGCCGCCGGGCCTCTCCCTGGCGCTGGAATATCCGGGCAATATGGGCGGTATCGACTGGGGCAGCCTGTCGGTCGATCCCGAGCGGCATATCGCCGTCGTCAATTCCAACTATATGCCGGTCTACACGAAGCTGATCAAAAGGGATCAGGCAGACAGGATCGGCCTTAAGCCCTTCACCGCGAAGAATGCTGGTCAGATCGAGATCAGCGAAAAGGCGCCGCAGGGCAATACGCCCTATGGCGTGCTGACCAGCATGTTCATGTCGCCGCTGGGCGTTCCTTGCACCAAGCCGCCCTATGGCCGGGTCAGCGCGATCGATCTGGTGTCGGGCAAGCTGATCTGGAGCAAACCGTTCGGCAATGCCGAGGAGGTCGGCCCGTTGCGGGTGCGCTCGCACCTGCCCGTGACGCTGGGCACGTTCAGCCAGGGGGGATCGTCGGTGAGCCGGGGCGGCGTCGCCTTCATCGCGGCGGCGCAGGACCGCTATCTGCGCGCCTATGAGACGGCGACCGGCAAGGAAGTGTGGAAAGCCAAGTTGCCCGGCGGCGGCAGCGCCATCCCGATGACCTACCTGTCGGCGGCGAGTGGGCGGCAATTCCTGGTGATGGTGTCGGGCGGCGACGACCATTTGCACACGACGAAGGGCGATTATGTTGTCGCCTATGCGCTACCGAAGCGGTGAGGCGGGAGGCATAGCCTCCGATTGGGGCCACCGATCATCGTCATTCGCTTCCCTCTTTTCCCGCGTAACTCGACATTTTATTGCGTCGGCATGATCCTATTGCAAAAGGCGTAGGGGCTGGCTGACGATGGGAAAGAACGATCTGCATTGTATGGCGGGACCGGGCTGTAGGACAGCGGAAGGTTGGTGAAGGATCATGAGTTGTCATGCCAGCGAAGGCTGGCATCTCAGGAGATGATGCGCCGTTGGGCCTGAGATCCCAGCCTTCGCTGGGATGACGGGTTACGCATACCGTCAGGCGATGTCGGCCGTGTCCACCAGGTGCAGAGCCGGACTTTCGGCATCGTTGGCGGCCTTGGCGGGGGCGGCCATTACTGCGACCCAGCGCGCGTTGGATGGTGAAAGAGGGGCCTGTCGGGCTTTCCGGTTACGCGGCATGAGGGTAGCCATGGCGCGGTCGACGAATGCAAGAACCTGCTTTTTGCGCTTGAGCGTCGGATGCTCGATCAGCGTCCATGACCCCATTGCAAACAGACCCGTGATCGCGATCACCAGCGGGGTCAGTTCCCACCAGGCAAGCGCGCCTCCCGATACCTGGTACAGGGTGAACGCGATCGGGAAATGGAACAGATAGACGCCGTAGGAAAGATCGCCGAACGGCACCTTCGGCAGTTTGAGCGTGCCGAAATAGACGGTGGCGTAAGCCAGCGGGATCACACCCAGGAAATTCATGTGGGGGATAGCGAACAGCATGTAGGTTGCTGCACAAGACGCAAGGAACACATATTTGTTGTAGGGGATGCGGTCCCTGAACTGGTAGATGGTCATGCCGGCGAGGAAACCCAGCACCAGCACGCGGCCTGAGACCACCGATTGCAGCGTCGGCCAGCCGTTGCGGTACGAGAGTGCGGCGCCAGCCACCGCGCCGAATATCAGCAACGAAAGGAGCAGCTTCCGGCGCTGGACAAGGCCAAGCAACGCCAGGGTAACAATCAGCACATAACATTCGAGCTCATAGGGAATCGTCCAAAGCTGGACATTGAGTTGCTGTCCGCCGAACACGCCGGGAAGCGTGTAATGGATATAGCCTATGATGTTCAGGAAATAGGCGTGAAATTCCGGTGAGCGCAGATAGTCGCTGGTCGAAAGGGTCGTAAAGACGAGGCCGAAGCCCAGGGCCGTCAGGACGATCTCCACCGCAAGCGCCGGCACCAGCCGGACGACGCGCAGGGCGACGAATTGGGGCATGCTGTTACGAAACAGGCTGCCGAGGACGAGATAGCCGGAGAGGATGAAGAAGGCGGGCAGGATCGACCGTTCGACCGGCCCGGTCCATGACGACCACAACCATTGCCAGCCGGCGACGTCGGATATCCAAAGGCAGTGCACGAACAGAACCGCCAGTGACAGACCTATACGCAGATAATCAAAACCCGTCGTATGCCCTTTCCGGGCGGCCATGACCTGATCCAGGCTTTGCGCCTCGAAAACCCCCAGTTTCATCGACACCCCCGCAAGTGCAAAATCCACGACCTTTTCGAGTCGAATAATCTGCTTTTCGCGGCGTCGTGAAAAGTGACGAATTGTTAATCCAGAGTGGGATTCTGTACCGAAAATGCACAGAATCCCGCCATTTTGGACTGACTGTCGAGACTGCGGATCATTAACTATGACGGGCTGGCGTTAGGCCCGGTGCAACTGCGAAGATGGTATGCGCGCTGCGCGCTATTCAGGTGTGCGACACAGCACGGATAGCGCTGCGCGCGAGATGGTCAGCGCAAGGGAAGGCGAACCCGCGAGAGCGATCGCCAGCAGCCCAGCCTGCACTAAGAAGGATAGGGTCTCAGACGCCCATGTCGCGTTCGGCCGAGACGTTATAGATCTTGACGGCGATCTCGATCTTCTCGACCCAGCCGCCCATCAGTTCGGCCACCTCCGGTGTCGCCAGATGCATGTCCAGCGAGGTCTGGTCGCGCCAGCGCTCATAGACGAGCACGCTGCCTTCATTCGCCTCGTCCAGCGCGAAATTATAGGCAAGACAGCCATCCTCCGCACGCGTGCGCTCCCGGCCTGCACGAAGATCGGCGGCAAGGGATTCCACGAGCGAGGGGTCGGTGCGAATATGGCCTGCTATGATCAGCATGCGATGCTCCTGACAGAAAAAGGGGAACGAGGTCTATCGGATAGGGGATTCTGCCGGGGCAATGGGACTAGTGACATAGTCGCCAGTGATGCGGATCATCGACCTCTCCTTCGGCTATGGCCGCGCGCCTATATTTGATGTTCATTGAAAGAAGGACCGGCGGCGGTGCGAGGCGGGCATATCCCCCACCTGTCCGCACGGGCACTCGGAAAAGAAATAGGTATGCTTCTGTCAGGTTTAGTGCGGGCGGCATGCACCGCCCGCAGATGCGCGATCAGCAGCGCCTTTTGCTATCGATTTCGCGGCCCAAGAGCGCGCCTGCGCCTGCGCCGATGATGGTGCCAGGCGCACGGTCGCCGTAGCGATCTACACTGCGGCCCAGAAGAGCGCCTGCTACGCCGCCAAGGACAAGGCCGGTCGTGCCGCTGGTCTTGCATCCCCGCCCGCGATACGAACGCCGGTCGTCATAGCCGCCTCGATATGCGCTGGGGCGATAGCCGCGATCATATCCGCGTTCATGATATCCGCCGCGGTCGTTCCACCCCCGGTGGCGGCCCTCTCCATGCGCCTGTGCGGCCAGGGGCATCAGGGTTGCGGCAGCGGCACCGGCCGCCATCGCCAATTTCCAGAATTTCGTCGTCATCTCCAGTCTCCTCACTGTCGGTAAGGACACATTCGCTGAACGCAGATGGCACGTCGCTGAACCGCCTGTGCAGCCATTGTTCAGCCAAGGGGAAAAGGAGGGGAAGAGCTTTGTTGCGTTCCGGGAACATTTGCAGCGTTTGTCGATTTTTGTCCTTTGGCGGGTGTTGGGTGGCGGACGAAAGATAATCTGTCGACAAATCCGCCGTTGGAGCGCAATCGGGCGTCTTCAATCCAATGCAGGGTTTATGGTGACGGCTCGTTCCATTCTACGACAGGAAACACGCGATAATCACGACCGCGTGGATGCCCTTTTTTCCGATCTTCGATTGAGTGATCGCGCCGATTATGGGCGGTTCCTGGTGGCGCAAGCGAATGCTTTCCTTCCCTGCGAAGCGGCGCTTGATGAAGCCGGGGCAGGGGAGGTTCTGCCTGACTGGGCGGCGCGCAAGCGTTCGGATGCGCTGCGCTCGGACCTTGCGGCGCTTGGTCTCGACGCGCCAGAGCGTGAGGGCGGCCCGCATTTCACGAGCCCCGCAGCCGTGCTTGGCGGCATCTATGTGCTCGAAGGATCACGATTGGGCGGTGCCATGCTCGCACGTTCTGTACCCGCCGATTTTCCGAAGCATTTCCTGACCAGCGGGTCAGCGGGAGCCTGGCGGACCTTGATCCAGTTACTTGACGACCGGTTGCGAACCGAAGAGGAAATCCGCGATGCCGTCGCCGCCGCCCGAAATGTCTTCGGTGTCTTCGAGCGGAGTGGTCACGCGAAAATCAAGGCAGATTGAGATTGGCAGATATAGAAGCAACGGTCGATCTTACCAACTGCGACCGTGAACCCATTCACATCCTGGGCGGCATCCAGCCCATCGGTTTCCTGTTCGCGCTGACGGCCGACTGGATCGTCGCCCGGGTGTCGGCGAACGTCGCCGACTTCATCGGGCGGACACCGGACGAACTGATCGGCCAACCCCTGGCCGAGATATTGCCGGCAGGCGCCGTGCATGATCTGCGCAATCGCACGGCGATGCTGCGCGGCCCGGATGCGGTCGAGCGGCTTTTCGATTGTACGCTGGTGCCAGGCGCGCCCGGTTTCGATATCGCGATCCATTTTTCCGGCGGGCAGGTCGTGCTGGAGGCTGAGCCGGCCTCGGGCGAGCATGGCGACGCCACCGGCATGGTGCGGTCGATGATCACGCGCCTCGACCAGTGCGGGGATTTCACCACCTTCTTCAAGGAGGGCGCGCGTCAGGTGCGGGCGCTGGTCGGGTTCGACCGGGTGATGGTGTATCGCTTCGCTGCGGATGGATCGGGCGAGGTCGTGGCCGAAGCCTGCAAGGCGGGCATCGGCAAGTTCATGGGCCTGCACTATCCCGCGAGCGACATTCCTGCGCAGGCGCGCGAACTGTATCGACGCAACCTGCTGCGCATGATCACGGATGTGAATGCAGAGCCGGTGCCGGTCGTGCCGCAATATGATGCGGCGGGCCAGCCGCTGGACCTGTCGCTGTCGGTGCTGCGGTCGGTGTCGCCGATCCACATCGAATATCTCAAAAATATGGGCGTCGGCGCGTCCATGTCGATCTCCATCATTGTCGAGGGACGCCTGTGGGGCCTGTTCGCCTGCCACCACTATGCGGCGCGATGCCCGACCTTCGAGCGGCGATCGGTCAGCGAACTGTTCGCGCAGATGTTCTCGATGCGGCTGGAGAGCCGCGAGCGCGAGGAAACCGTCAATTTCGAGCGGCGCGCGCGCGATATTTCCGACCAGCTTCTGGGCGCGGTCGCGTCTGACGAGACGCTGCTCAAGGATCCCGACTGGCTCGGCGATATATTGACCAACGCCATCAGCGCCGATGGCGTGGGCGTGTGGATCGCCGGCAACTTCGCCTTTTCCGGCACCACACCGTCGATCGATGATTTCCGCAAAATCGTCCGCGCGCTGAACAGTACGGCCGCGGGCAAGGTCTTCGCGACTGATCATATCGCGTCGCTGGTGCCCGGCGCGGAGAGCTTTGCGTCTGCGGTCGCCGGGATGCTGGCCATCCCGATCTCCCGATCGCCGCGCGACTATGTCGTGCTGTTCCGATCGGAACTGGTGCGGTCGGTCCGCTGGGCGGGAGACCCGCATAAGCCGATCGCCTATGGACCGAACGGGCCGCGCCTGACGCCGCGAGAGAGTTTTGCGGAATGGAAGCAACTTGTCGAAGGTCATTCCAAGCCCTTCACGGATTCGGAGTTGCGTGTCGCCGAAACGCTGCGCGCCACGCTGATCGAGGTGGTTCTGCGCCTGGCCGATGAGGCGTCCGCCGAGCGGCAACAGGCAAGCGCGCGGCAGGAATTGCTGATCGCCGAACTTAATCACCGCGTGCGTAACATCCTGGGCGTGATCCGGGGTCTCATCCGGCAATCGCAACCATCCGAAGCGGTGGTGAAGGACTTCGTGAAGCTGGTCGACGGGCGTATTCATGCCCTGGCGCGGGCGCACAACCAGATCACCGACGATCATTGGGGACCCGCGCCAATGCAGGCCCTGATCGATGCCGAGGCGGCGGCGTTTGTCGACGAGCGCGAACGCGTGATTTCCAAGGGCGTACCCATCCTGCTCAACCCGCAGGCTTATTCGACCATGGCCCTGGTGGTGCATGAACTGGTCACCAATTCGACCAAATATGGCAGCCTTTCAATGCCAAACGGGCAGGTGACGATCAGCTGGCAGCGCAATGAGGCAAACGACCTGATCCTGCGGTGGTGCGAAAGCGGCGGCCCGCCGGTGAAGGCCCCGACCCGCAAGGGCTTTGGCACGACGATCATCGATCGGTCCGTACCCTATGATCTCGGCGGATCGGCGAGCATCGATTACAAGCCCAGCGGCGTCGAAGCGGAGTTTCGCATTCCCGCGCGCCATGTGTCGGAGCCGAGAACTTTTGCGGGACCGGCCATCAAATATCCACGCGCCTCTATGGGCCATCCGCAAACGCCGCCGAACAAGATGCTTGCCGGACGAGACCTGTTGTTGGTGGAGGACAGCCTGATCATCGCCCTCGATGCGGAAGATATCGTCACCCGGCTGGGGGCGGATACCGTATCGACGGCGGCAACCGTTGAGGCGGCGCTGGATTCGATCGATGCGCATCAGCCCTCGGTCGCCATGCTCGATATCAACCTGGGCGACCGGACCAGCTTTGCGATTGCCGATCGCCTGATGGACTTGGGCGTGCCCTTCCTGTTCGCGACGGGCTATGGCGAACAGGCCCAGTTGCCGATGGAGCATCGCGGCAGACCTGTGGTGCAGAAGCCCTACACGTTGGAGAATGTGGCGCGGGCGATGGACGACTTGCTTTTCTCTGCTGGTGAGGCCCCCGAATAGGCAAAGCTTTGACGGGAGCGGACGAGCCGCGCTTGCCGTCCTTATGCATCATGTGGCAAGACCATGGGCCATACGGGCGTCACGCGCGCCTGCTACAGAATGGACGAGAGCCGAGGCGACCACGCCAGGCCAGCCGATATTGCTCATCACTCAAGTCGAAACCGGGGAGCCTCCACCGGACGGAAACGGCCCTTATGCATCGTGCCTTCTTCACCTGTAGCGCTCTTGCATGCTGAACGGCGACCATGTCGCGATCATCGGTGGCGGATTTAGCGGGTCGCTGCTGGCGATCAATCTGCTGCGGCATGAAGGGCCGCACGCCACCCTGATCGAGCGGCGGGCGCGGCAGGTGGCGCGGGGCGTCGCCTATGGCACCGCGCGGCGGGAGCATCTGCTCAATGTCCGCGCAACCAACATGAGCGCGCTGCCGGACGATCCGGATCATTTCATCCGCTGGTTGGATGCGCAGGGTGTGCAAGGCCAGCGCGGGTTTGTGGGCCGGTCGGTTTACGGGACCTATCTTGCGGATTTGCTGGCGCAGGCGATGAGCGCTGCGCCGGACCGGCTGCGGATGGTGCATGCCGAAGCGGTCGGCGTTCGTGAGGAAGGGGCAGGCATCCGCATCGCCTTGCGGGACGGTAGCTCGATCGTCGCCGATGCCGGGGTGCTGGCGCAGGGCAATCTGCCGCCGCATGAATTGCCGCAATTCGCGGGCCTGGGGGAGCCGATTTTCATCGCGGATCCATGGTCAACCGATGTAGCGCGCGACCTGAACGAGGACGACACGGTCGTCTTGATCGGCACCGGGCTGACGGCGGTCGATGTGGCGCTCACGTTTGACGCGAGCGGTTTCGCCGGTCGGATCGTCGCGCTGTCCCGCCGGGGTCTTTCGCCACGGGCGCACGCTGCCGGCGGGCCACCGCCGCATTCGCTCGACAAGCCGCAATATTCGGGATCGGCGCTCGTCGCGCATGTGCGTCGGCGGGCCGAGACATTGGGCTGGCGGCTGGCCGTGGACGAGCTGCGGCCTCACACCCAGAATATCTGGCGCAGCGCGAGCGAGGACCAGCAACGCCGTTTCCTTCGGCATTTGCGCCCCTATTGGGATGTGCATCGCCACCGGCTCGCCCCCGACATCGCCGAGCGTGTAGCGGCGATGCAGGCGGAAGGGCGGCTGACTTTTGCCGCCGGGAAGATCGAACGAGTGCTTTCGGTGGAACGCGCCTGTTGCGTTGACTGGCGGCCAAGAGGCGCGTCGGTTGCGAACCGATTGACGGTGTCACGAATCATCAACTGCACCGGACCGCAGGGCGATTTGCTGCGCACCGAAGAGCCGTTGCTTAAAAACATGGTCGATCAGGGGCTGATCCGCCCCGACAGGCTGAACCTGGGCATAGACGTGGATCAGGCCGGCCGTGTTATCGGGCGCGACGGCGGCGTGAATGATGGCCTCTATGCGGTCGGGCCGATGACGCGCGGCGCATTTTGGGAAATTGTCGCCGTGCCCGACCTGCGGCATCAGAGCTGGGATCTGGCGCGCTGGCTGTCAGCCGCGCATTGGGTAGGCGGAGAGGGGCTTTAGACCGACTTGGTTGTGCAGGTCTGCATAATCTTCATCGAAGCGCGAGTGTCGATCCGGACGGGATGTTTCCGCAATGAAGCTGGTGCGATGCGGCGGCTTCGATCAGGCGGTATGCGGCCCTCGGCTCAAGACCGATGCCAGTATCTTCACTGTCCTGACCGCTGTCCCGCAGCGCTCTCATCCACATGCCCTTTGGCACGATGATCTCCACATCCTTTGCATTGACCCGGGCGTTGAATATCATGGGCCGTCCGCCCATGCCCCACCCCTTTGGTCGTGCTATCCTGATCATCGATTAGCGCCTCAAAACAAGAAGGACGATCACGCAACGCCGCTCTTGGCGTCATGCAGACAACAGGGCGTAACAAATTCTCGCGATCGATCTAATTTTGATTGCTCTATGTCTTTCGGAAATGGCTCATATGTTGAGAGATACTCATAACAGCCGAGGGACATAGCGGCCCGCATCGCGGGCGGGTCTCGAGCGGTTCAAGTTATTCTAATGGGTCTGCCAGCAAAGCTTGACAGACAATTCTCGACCAAATGAATAGATAAATCCTTCTGAGGTCAGGAAAGGGCTTGCTATGGCTTGGTTGAAACGCGGTGGGGATCGTCTGAAGAGGACGTTGGCCGGCTTGAAGAAAGAGCTTCTGCGCGACCCTGACGTTATCCTGTTCGAGTATCGGCCGGAGTCCGAGGCCGCGACGTCTCGCGAAGTGGCTGGCGCGCGTTGATGTTTTCCCGACGTGTTTTCTTGGGTTCGGCCGCGGCTGGTGTGCTGGTCCTGACCGGCTGTGGTTCGAAAAAGAAGGCCATACCCCGCCTGCGCGCTTCCGTAACGGGTAAGGGCGAGGGCGACACCCGCCTGCTGTTGAAGTCCGCGCACCTCGCGCCGGAGGGCTTCGAGGTGCAGTATAGCGAGTTTGCTTCGGGGCATCTTGTCGTCGAGGCATTGAACGGCGGATCGCTCGACTATGGTGGGATGAGTGAGATACCGCCGATTTTCGCGGCCGCGTCTACGATCCAGAGCTTCAAGCAGATCGCCGTGTTGCATGGCGACGTGAACAACCAGGTCGTGCTGGTGCCGAAGGGCTCGCCAGCTCGGTCCATCGCCGATCTCAAGGGCAAGCGAGTAGGCTATGTCCGTGCGACGACGGCGCAATATTTTCTCATTCGGATGCTGGAAGAGGTCGGTTTGACCTGGGACGATATCGTCCCGGTCGCCATGTGCGTTTCGGACGGCGCGGCCGCTTTCTCCCAAGGCGCGCTCGACGCGTGGGCGATCTATGGTTTCCCCATACAGCGGGCTATCGCGACCGAAGGTGCGCGCATCTTGCGCACGGCGAACGGGATATTGTCAGGCAATTATCTGGTTGCCGCCCATGTCGATGCTCTCGCCGATTCGGAGAGGGTGAAGATCATCGGCGAATATCTGACGCTCCTGAAGCGGGGCTTCGCCTGGGCCGTCGAAAATCGTGATCAGTGGGCGGGAATCATTGCGACCGACATCGGCGTGCCCAAGGAATATGTGGTCGATCAGTTCCGCCGCAGCACCGCGCCCTACTCCCTTCAGCCGGTGACGAAGGAGACGATCGCCTCGCAACAGCAGGTCGCCAACGTGTTTCAAAAGGCTGGCCTTCTGCCCAAGCCGGTCGATGTGCGCCCCCTGTGGGACGACCGTTTCAACGATGTGATCCTCAAGGAGGTCTGACAGCATGGCAACGCAATTCGCCGAGGCGTCCGTAACCACCAGCGGGGTTTCCATTCCCCATGGCGATCAACTGGATCATATCAGCCGCCTGCTGGGCGAGACGGCGGAGCATTATGACCGGACCGCCGAATTCCCGCGCGCCAATTTCGATCTGCTCGCGCGCGAAGGGCTGATCGGCCTGACGGTAGCGCCGGAATATGGCGGCGGAGGCGCGTCCCTGTCACAGGCGCTGCGCGTGCTCGGCGCGGTGGCGAAGGGCGAACCCTCAACCGCGCTGATCCTTTTCATGACCTATGCCTATCATGCGGCTCCGGCGAAGACCCGGAACTGGCCCAAGGGCATTTACGAGCGCATTGCGCGAGACGCTGTAGCGGGCAAGGGTCTGATCGGCGGGCTTCGTGTCGAGCCGGAACTGGGGACACCGGTTCGCGGCGGCCTGCCCGCAACGATTGCCCGTCGGACGGCAGACGGTTGGCTGATTGAAGGCACGAAAATCTATTCTACCGGGTCCACTGGCCTCGACTGGTTCGCGGTATGGGCAAAGACGGACGAGGACAGCCCGCGCGTCGGCAATTTCCTGGTGCGCGCCGACAGCCCGAATATCCGGATCGAGCCGGAGTGGGACCATCTGGGCATGCGGGCGACTGTCAGCCATGCCGTGCATTTCGCCGATACGCCGGTTCCGTTCGACCATGCTGTCGATGTCCGCAAGCTGGAGGAATGGTCGGTCGCGGGCGATCCATCCCAGGCGATCTGGAACGCCTTGGCGATCTCGACAATCTATAACGGGGTGGCCCGCGCGGCGCGCGACTGGCTACGCTTCTACCTTAACGATCGTGTCCCGACGAATCTGGGCGCCTCCCTTGCGACGCTGCCGCGCGTGCAGGAGAAGTTCGGAGAGATTGAGGCGCTGTTGCAGGTGAACCGCACCCTTATCGATACTGCGGCGGCGCGCAGCGATGCGGGCACGCCACCGGGCGGCGTCGAGGTCAACAATATCAAATATATCGTGACGGCGAACGCCATCCGGGCCGTGGAAATCGGCCTGGAGTTGACCGGTAATCCCGGGATCAGCCGGAAGAACCCGCTGGAGCGGCACTACCGGGATGTGCTGTGCAGCCGTATCCACTCGCCGCAGACCGACACGATCCTGGTTGCGGCCGGTCGTGCGGGCCTGGGGAACTAACCTTCATGTCGCTCGTCATTGCCAGCCAGATGGAAGCCGATTTCAACCGCAGCCTTGAAGGGCATCCATCGCGACCAACGCTGATTTCGGTGTCGGAGGAAGAGCCCTGGACCGCGGCAAGTGAGGCGGACGTTCTGCTTATTCGTCCTTCTCTGGCCTGGCGGCAGTCGCCGCAAGGACGCCCCGGGGCCTGGCCCGGTCGACTCAAGTGGGTTTACAGCGCCTCGGCGGGGATAGATTTCTACCCGCCCTGGCTGCTCGAAGCGCCGCTGGTGACGTGCGGGCGAGGCGTGGCGTCGGAAGAGATTGCCGACTATGTCATCGCGGCCATCTATGCCCATGCGAAGAATCTTGAGGCGGTAACCGCCCGGTCGCGTGAGCAATGGGTGCAAAAGCCGCTTGGTCGGGTGTCCGGCACGACCGTCGGCATCCTGGGTCTCGGCGCGATCGGTAACGCCGTCGGTCGCCGAGCCATCGCCCTCGGCGCACAGGTCGTGGGTGTCAGGCGTTCTTCAACAGTGAGCCATATTCCGGGCATATCGCTGGTGTCGGACATCCGCGAGCTCATGGCGGAGTCCGATCATATCGTCGTCGCCCTGCCTGCGACACCGCAGACGCGCCTGCTGATCGATGACGCTTTGCTGTCGCATGCAAAGCCGGATGCGCATCTCATCAATGTGGCGCGCGGTTCGGTGCTCGATCAGGAGGCGCTGATCCGGGCCTTGGACAGCGAGCGCCTAGGCTTTGCGACGCTGGATGTCACGGAGCCGGAACCTCTGCCGGAAGGTCACCCCTTATATACGCATTCCAAGGTTCGCCTGACGCCCCATATCTCCAGCAATTATACGCTGGTGCGCCATCGTCTGCTGGACAAGGTGACGGACGACCTGTCCCGTTTCACGCGGGGAGAAGATCCCAGCGACATCGTCGATCCGGCGCGCGGCTACTAGGAGTCCGTCACAAGGCCAGGACGGTTTCGCGCGCCAGTTCCGCAAGGCGCGACCCGGCATTGTCCAATTGATCGCTGGTTCGCAGGATTGCGGCTACGTTTGGCAGCGTCGGCAGGCGCTCATGATCCAAAGTAGAATCGTCGCCAAGGAAAAGGCGGGTGCGGCAGGTGATCCCCAGCCCGGCCGAGACGGCGGCTTTCAGCGTCGCGAGATTCGGCGTCTCGACTGCGATACGCCAGCTGAGACCTGCATCCTCAAGGCCGCGTATCGCCGCCTCGCGGAAACGGCACGGCTCTTCAAGCACCGCCAGCGATATGACGGGGCGATCAACCAGCGTCGAATCCCCATACCAGCTCATCGGCGCGACGCTCACGGCACTTGCATCATTGGGCGCTGCAAATCCCAGGAGAATGTCCAGTTCGCGTCGGTCGAGCAGCGCCTGCAATTCGGCAGTGCCGGCAACGCGCGCATAGATCTGTGCATCGGGATGCAGTTCGGCAAAGCGGGACAAGAGGCCGCTCAGCAAAGTATCGGCGAAGTCCTGCACCATGCCGATGCGCGCCGGGCCGACGAAACGGCCGGCGCTGACCGCCGCCACGGCCTCATCATGCAGCACCAGGACGCGTCGGGCATAATCGAGCAAAACGGTGCCCGCACGCGTCAGGGCCAGTCGACGGCCTTCGCGAAGGAACAGGGTTTGCTGAACGAGCTCTTCCAGCCGCTTGATCTGAAGGCTGAGTGCGGATTGCGTCACGAACACCTGTTCGGATGCATTGAGCATGGAGCCCGTCTCGACGATCGCGACAAAGCTGCGCAAGAGATTCGTAGGAAGATTAACCGGCATGTGCGCCCCTTGACCATAGACATGCCGATCCGCTGTCGGAAACAACGGATGGCCTATGGCGCATTCTTATATATCAATCAAAATAGTAGAGATTGCAAAGGGCAAGGAAAAGCTATCCGGACATGGCTTGGACGACAAAAAACCTTGAAACTCTTGATAAACCGGGCTTCGCGAGCGACGAAACGTTACTTATGAGAATCCCAAATATGTGCGCGGGGGAAAACTCAATTGAAGCAGTAGAGAAAGCATGTTGAGCTTATTGCCGACACCAAAAGGCAATCGGCATGACGGCATTATCCATTTCCGCACAGAAAGCGGGCCAAACGGCGCGTAAGCCATTTTCGCTGTCTGCCTTCGGTGGCAGATGGCTGTCTCCGGTCCTGCTACTGCTCCTTTGGGAGCTGGGATCGCGGGTTGGGGTTATCCCGGAACGCACCCTTGCTGCGCCTTCCGCAGTCATGGGCGCCCTTTTCGAGATGATCATCTCGGGCGAACTTCCGTCAAATCTTCTTGTGTCCTTCGGGCGTGTGGCGGTCGGCCTGTTCATCGGTGTCGGGCTCGGCACGATCCTTGGCCTGGTGTCGGGCCTGTCGCGCTCCGGCGAACTGATCGTCGACCCCCTCATGCAGATCAAGCGCACCATCCCGGCGCTCGCCCTGACGCCTCTCTTCATCGTCTGGTTCGGGATTGGTGAGACGCCGAAGATAGCCCTGATCGCATTCGGCACTATCTTCCCGGTATATCTCAATCTGTTCAGCGGCATTCGCAGCGTCGATCCGCGTTTGCTGGAAGCTGCGCGCAGCTTTGGCCTTAGCCGGGCAGAGCAAATCTGGCATGTCGTCCTGCCAGCCGCGTTCCCGGCCTTGCTCGTCGGGCTGCGCTACGCGCTGTCCGTGTCGATTCTGGTGCTTGTCGTTGCGGAGCAGATCAACGCCTCGGCGGGCCTGGGATATCTCATCAACAATGCCCGCGATTTCATGCGGACCGACATCATCGTCGTTTGCCTGATGGTTTACGCCATCCTCGGCCTCCTCGCCGACTGGGGAGTGCGCGCCATTGAACGTCGCGCCCTGGTCTGGCGCCCTAGCATAGTGGAGCAATGATCATGGATGCACGCCTTGGTTTCTCGGTCGTCAAGACCTTTACCGCCGAACCCGATGAAGCGCCCGTAGTACGGCTGCGCAATTTCTCGCGGCGTTTTGGCCCGAATGTGATTATCGACGGCCTCGACCTCGATATTGCGCCGGGCGAATTCGTCGCGCTGCTGGGCCGTTCCGGTTCCGGCAAGACGACCCTGCTGCGCACGCTCGCCGGGCTGGACGAGGTGAGCGGTCAGGATGTGACGGTTCCCGGATCGCGCGCCGTGGTGTTTCAGGATGCGCGCCTGCTCCCCTGGAAGCCGGTATGGAAGAATGTAGGGCTTGGCCTGAAAGGCGACGCCCTGCGCGAGCGAAGCGAAAAGGCGCTTCACGAGGTCGGTCTTGGCCATCGCCTCGATGCCTGGCCGCTGACCCTTTCGGGCGGCGAGGCGCAGCGTGTGGCGCTCGCGCGCGCGCTGGTGCGCGAACCGGAGCTGCTGCTGCTCGATGAGCCTTTCGCGGCTCTTGATGCCCTTACACGATATCGCATGCACGATCTGGTGCTTGCCCTCTGGCGCGTCCATCGCCCAGCGGTCCTGATGGTCACGCATGATGTCGAGGAGGCGATCGCACTGGCCGACCGGATACTGGTGCTCGACGGCGGGCGCATCGTCGCCGAGGAGCGGATCGGCGTAGAGCGCGGTCAGCGCGGCGGCCTGTCCGCGCGCTTACGCGAGAAACTGCTCTCCCACTTAGGCGGCGACCATGGCGAGGATGTCATGTCCCTGGTGCAGGCCGCCGAATGAACGCAATTACTGCTATCGACCGGCCTATCGACACATCAAGGCTGCGCGGGTTTATCACAGCATTTGCCGACCTCTTGTCGGGCACCCGCGACGAGCGCTCGATCCTGGAATCGGGTAGCGCGCTGCTCGCCCGGCTGATTGCCAAGGATGACTGGCTGCCTGAGGCGTTTGCGCGCCCAAACCCGGATCGTCATCAGCAATATCTTCTCCATTGCGACAGCCGCGAGCGGTTCAGCATCGTCAGCTTCGTCTGGGCGCCTGGTCAGTCCACGCCGATCCATGATCATCGCGTGTGGGGACTGGTCGGCATTTTGCGCGGCAAGGAGAAGGTCGAGCGTTTCACGCGCGGCGCAGGCGGCGCGCTTGTCGCGGCGGAGACCGATTATCTTCACGAGGGCGCTGTCGAGGCGCTGAGCCCGCGCACTGGCGACATCCACCGCGTATCCAACGGCCGCGCTGACGCGCCGTCGGTCAGCATTCACGTCTATGGGGCCAATATCGGCGCGGTCGAACGTGCGACCTTTGCCGAGGACGGCACGCCAAAACCCTTCATCTCCGGATACGCGAACAGCGTCATCCCCAATCTTTGGGACAGATCCAAATGATCACGGATACCCTCGACCGCACGCATACGACGACACCTGCCGCGATCCGCACGGCCCTGCTTGCCGGCGACGAGATCGCGATCATCGATGTGCGCGAAGAGCATGAATTCGCGCAGGGACATCCGCTCTTCGCCGCGCAGATTCCGCTGCGCCGGATCGACGATGAAGCGCGCTGGCGCATTCCCCGGATTGCGACACCGATCGTCGTGTACGATAATGGCGAAGGGCTTGCGGAGCGCGCGGCCGTGCGGCTTCTGGCTTTGGGCTTCACGGACGTCAGCGAACTGGAGGGCGGCCTTGCCGGATGGCGCGATGCCGGCTTCGAACTGTTCGAGGATGTGAACAGCTATTCCAAAGCCTTTGGCGAACTGGTTGAGCATCGCAACCATACGCCCTCGCTGCCCGCCGAAGAAGTGCAGGCGCTGATCCGCGAGAAAGCCGACATCGCTATATTGGATGCGCGGCGCACCGACGAATATAATACGATGAGCATCCCCACCGGGACCAGCGTTCCGGGGGCCGAACTGGTGCTCCGCGCCAGAGCGATCGCGCCCGATCCGGACACCACGATCATCGTCAATTGCGCCGGGCGCACGCGATCGATCATCGGCACGCAGTCGCTGGTCAATGCGGGCATCCCGAACAAGGTCTACGCGCTGCGCAACGGCACGATCGGTTGGACGCTGGCGGGTCAGGACCTGGAAACCGGCCAGACCCGCATCGCGCCGGAAGTCGACAATGCCGGGGTCGAGGAGGCGCGCGACAATGCGCGCGCCGTGTCTTATCGCGCCGGCGTGAAGCGCATCGGCTTTGCGGAACTGGAGCATCTGAAGGCCGATACGGGCCGCACCCTGTATCTCTACGACGTGCGCCAGCCAAAGGCTTATGAAGCTGGGCACATTCCGGGCTTCCGGAATGCGCAGGGCGGGCAGCTGGTGCAGGAGACCGACCATTATGCCCCGGTGCGCGGCGCACGGATCGTCGTTGCCGATGATCTTGGCCCGCGCGCGGACATGACGGCATCCTGGCTGGCCCAGCTTGGCTGGGATGTGTCGATACTGAATGCCGACTGGACGCAGGTGACGCTTGCAACCGGCTCCGATGGCGCGCCGTCTCCGCGCGGTCCCGAGGGGCGGTACAAGCGGCCCTATGAAGGCACGGACAACAAGGCTGCGGCGATGCAGGCCTATCTCGATTGGGAATATGGGCTGGTAGATCAGCTCGCCCGCGACGGCACCCATGGCTTCTACGTCATCTGATCAGTAATTCTTAAAGAGGAGACGCATCATGAGCGTCAAGTTCATCGGCTATATCGGCTTCAACAATGGTTCGGAAACCCAGTCGGCAGTTCGCAGCCGGGTACTCGATAAGGAGTATGTCGACGCGGCCGCAAAGGCGCAGGAGCAGGGTGGCTTTGATCGTGTGCTGATCCCGTTCGGATCAAACGCTCCCGAAAGCCAGATCGTCGCGGCGCACGCGGCGGCACTCACCAGCAAGCTGGGCTTCCTGGTAGCGCATCGTCCCGGTTTCACCCAGCCGACGGTGGCTGCGCGCCAGCTCGCAACGCTTGATCAACTGTCCGGCGGCCGCGTCGCCGTGCATATCATTACTGGCGGCGCCGACGAGGAAATGGCGCGGGACGGTGATACGAAAAGCGTCAAGGCTGAGCGCTATGCGCGCACCGACGAATATCTGACCGTGCTTCGTCAGGAATGGACCGAGGCGCAGCCGTTCGATCATCAGGGCCGCTTCTATGATGTGAAGCAGGGCTTCAGCGCCATCAAGCCGGACAATCTGCCAGTCTTCTTCGGCGGATCGTCCGAAGAAGCGATCGAGGTCGCGGGCCGTCATGCCGACGTCTACGCCCTGTGGGGCGAAACGCTGGAGCAGGTCGGGGAGACCGTTCGCCAGGTCCGCCGGTCGGCGGCGCGCTTCGGTCGCGATCCTGGCTTCTCGCTGTCCTTGCGTCCGGTGATTGCCGATACCGAGGAAGCGGCCTGGAAGAAGGCGGACGAGATTGAGGAGCAGGTGCGGGAGAATCGTCTTGCCTCAGGGCTTCCCGTCACGGGTCATCGCCCGGCCAATGTCGGATCGCTGCGTCTGCTCGACACCGCGCAGGGCAATCGCCGCGATACGCGCCTGTGGACCGGCGTCGCTGCGCTGACTGGCGCAGCGGGCAACAGCACCGGTCTGGTTGGCACGCCCGAGCAGGTGGCCGACGCGATGCTGGAATATTATGATATCGGCATCGATCATTTCCTGATCCGCGGCTTCGATCCGCTGGGCGACAGCATCCTGTACGGACGCGAATTGCTGCCGGTCGTGCGCAGCAAGGTCGCCGCGCGTGATGAAGCCCAACTGGCGCTGGCTGGCTAATGACGCGACGGACGGTACTGAAGATTGTTGTCGGGGCAGTATGCGTCACGGGCATCGGGATATTCGCTTCGGGGCTCTTTCGCGGGCCTGAAAATGTCCTGCGGGTCGCCAATCAGAAGGGGCAGGTCAAATCGATGATGCTGGCCTCGGGCGCGCTCAAGGGCGCGCCCTATACGGTCGAATGGTCGGAGTTTCCGGCGGCGCAGCCCTTGCTTGAGGCGGTGGGCGGTGGCGCAGCGGACCTCGGCCTCGCTGCTGACGCGCCTTTCATCTTCGCCTATCAGAGCGGCAGTCCGGTCAAGGCGATCGGGGTCCAGGCTCCGGCGCATCAGGCCGCCGACGCATTGGCAGTGCTGGTGAAGCAGGGATCGCCGATCCGCGGCGTGCAGGACCTTGTTGGCAAGTCCGTCGCCACGACGCGCGGTTCGATCGGTCATCATCTGCTGCTTCAGGCGCTCGAGCGCGCGCATATTCCAGCAAGTGCGGTCCGTGTGACCTTCCTTCCGCCCGGCGATGCGAAAGCTGCGTTCGATAGCGGGGTGATCGATGCCTGGTCGACTTGGACGCCCTATACCAATGTCGCGATCAAGGAAGGCGCGCTCGCTGTGGTCGACGCCAAGGATTACGGGCTTCCGCTCTATATCGACATCGCCAATGCGGATGCGATTGCGCCGAAGAAGGCCATTTTGAAGGACTTCCTTGCCCGTGAGGCAAAGGCTGTCGCCTGGGCGCGCGCGCATCCGGATGAATTTTCACAGGTTCTGGCGAAGGAGACCGGCCTGCCGCTGGACATCGCCCGCGCCAGTTTCGATCGCAACAATCGCATTTCTCAGCCCATCGACGCCAAGGTCATTGCGCATGAGCAGGAAATCACGGCGCGCTTTCAGAAGGCGGGCCTGATCGATCCCAAGCGTTCCGTTACTGAGGCATTCGACAGGCAATTTTCCGAATAGCAGATAGATAATGTTTCGATGAGAAAATAAAAATTAGAGTTTTTATTTTCTCATCAGAAATATGCCTAAATCATTATTCCAATACATATGTAAAACTTAGGAGAGCCTCCAATTCTATTGGGGGAATATTCATGAAATATCATCGCACTGCAGGGATATCGACTTTTGCACTGGCGATCGTCTGGGCAGGGTCATCCTATGCCCAAACGGGTCCGATTGATGACGCGGGCGATACTGGCGCCATCATTGTCACGGGCGTACGCGGCACGCCGCGCACCGTGCTGGAGAGCCCGGCCCCTATCGACGTCGTCGGTTCCGACAAGTTGCAGGGGACCGGCGCTGCCGAATTCGGCGAAGCGCTGACCAAGTTGCTGCCCTCGCTAAATTTCGGCGCAACCAATGCCGGGGTCTTTTCGGTCGGTCGGCCTGTCACCAATCGCGGCCTTGGCCCTGCTTACACATTGGTGCTGGTCAACGGAAAGCGCCGCCACAATGGCGCTTTCCTTAATAACAGCCCCACCGACACGTCGGGTGTCAATCCTGTTGATCTGGACCTGATCCCCACCAGCGCGATCGACCGGATCGAGGTCCTCAAGGATTCTGCGGCCGCCCAATATGGCACCGATGCCGTGGCCGGCGTCATCAATATCCAGTTGAGCCAGAAAGAAGGGATTTCCGGCGACGCGACATACGGCACCCTCTACAGCGCCAATGGCAAGCCGGATAGCTGGAAGGCCAATCTGCGCTACGGCACGCGGATCGGCGACGGCGGTTTCCTGACTGTCAGCGGTGATATCCGCAAGCGCGGCGGCGCATGGTGGAACCTGCCCGCGACCGACACCAATTTGTACGGATTGCCCGCAGGCGTTACCGTGGATCAGGTCGTGACGCGCAGCGGACTGTCCCGCGCCCAGGTGCTGGCAAACGTCGCCGACGCCAATGCCCGCAATGCGGCGTGGAACAAGGACGGCGCGCATAATGGCGACCCGCAGATCAGGGCGTTCAACCTCACCTATAATGCGGAACTGCCGGTAACGGACAACGCCACCCTCTATTCTTTCGGTACTTATGGCGAGCGCAAGGCCGTGATCGGCAACAACTTCCGCCGGCCCAACAGCACCGCCAATTTCACGGCGCTTTTTCCTGATGGCTATTATCCGCTCAACAATATTGACGAGAATGACTTCCAGTTCGTCGGCGGCCTGAAGGGCACCCTCATCGGCTGGGATTACGATATAAGTTCGTCGTTCGGCCGCAATTACAGCCACCAATATTCCGATCTGTCGATCCGGCCATCACTTGGCCCCACCAGCCCGACGGAATGGCCGAACGTAGCCAGTTTCGAGTTTCGCGAATGGACCCATAATGTCGACCTGACGCGCCAGTTCGACATCGGCCTCGCACGCCCGGTCCAGGTTTCGATCGGCGCGGAATATCGGCTTGATCGTTTCCGGACATTTGCCGGCGACCCGCTCGCCTATCAGCCGGCCAGCTATGTGTTTCGGCCCGGCGACCAGCAATATGACTGGAATGTCGGCCGCATCGCTTCCCCGGTAGTGCAGGGCGCGATCGTGCTGTCGCCGGCTGATGAGGCGGATATCAGCCGCCGGGTCTATGCCGGCTATGTTGATCTCGGCCTCTATCCGCTCGACCAGTGGTATGTCGGCGTAGCGGCCCGCGCCGAACATTATAGCGACGGATCGGGCAGCCCGGTCAGCCTGAAGCTCAACAGCCGCTTCGAGGTCAGCTCGGCCATTGCGTTTCGCGGCACGGTGGGCACAGGCTTCCGCGCGCCGTCACTGACGCAGATCGGCTATGCTCAAACCGATGGACGGACATCCTCCTTCTTCAACGCAGCGACGGGCCTTACGGAGTTGCGGCCGACGGTCGCCAAGCTGGTGACGGCGGATTCCACGGTCGGACAACTGCTCGGTGCGAAGCCGCTGAAGGCGGAGAAGAGCTGGAACGCTGGTCTGGGCGTCGTCGCGACGCCTTTCCAGGGCTTCTCGCTTACACTCGATGGCTATTATATTCGCATCAAGAACCGTGTGGCGCGCACCGGCCGACTGTTCGGACCGGGGATCACGGCGATCCTCACGGCGAATGGTCTGTCAGACATCGAGCAGGCCGAGTATTTCATCAATGCCGTCGATACCACGACCAAGGGGTTCGATCTGGTTGCGGACTACAGCACCAATATCGGCGCGCTCGGCAAGCTAGGGGGTACGCTCGCTTTCAACTACAGCAAGACCCATATCACCGATCTTGTCGATACGCCGTCGCAACTGTTTGCGGCAAACGGGACTTCCCTGCTCGGTGCGGGATCGGTCTTCTTTGGCGGTGATAAGCAAGGTGAACTTGAGGTGTTGCAACCCCATACCAAGCTGGTCGGCACACTGAACTGGAGCAAGGGCATATTGGGCTTTGCCGTCACCACGACCCGCTACGGGAAATATACGCAGCGGACTGCGGCGGGTGACGATCGTCACTTCGGCGCCAAATGGATCACCGACGCGAGCATCAGTGCGAAGGTCACGTCCTTTGCAACGGTGTCCTTCGGTGCCACCAACCTGTTCGACGTGCGTCCCGAAACCAATGGTCCGGGCAATCCACAGACCGGGCAGGGCTATTATGGCCCGTCGCCCTTCAACCCCGCAGGCGGTTATTATTATGGACGGATCGCACTTGATTTCTAACCGTCGAGGCGTGCTCGCAGGGATTGCCGCACTGGCAATCCCTGCGTTCGGCATTGCCGCCTGCGGCGCAAAGAAGGGCGGGCGGACGAAGCTTGTCCTGGGCGATCAGGTCCATCTCCTGCAATCCAAGGCGGAAGCTGCGGGCGTCCTGAAGAACCTGCCCTATGACATTGAATGGGCGAATTTCGTCGGCGCAGCGCCATTGCTCGAGGCGCTTAATGCCGGTGCTGTGGATACCGCCCCGGCTGGCGACCTTCCTGTGGTGCTGGCCGCCGCCGCCGGAGCGCCACTCAAGATCATCGCGGGCATGAAATTCTCCACGCGCAATATTGGCATTCTCGCCCGGCCGGGATCATCGGTCCGGAAGGTTGCCGACCTTGCCGGCCAGCGCGTCATCGTGTCCAGCGCACGCGGCAGCATCTCGCATTACCTGCTGCTTGAGGCGCTGAAAGAAGCCAAGGTCGATCCCAAGAAGGTGGATATCGACTTCATGCTGCCCAATGACGCCGCGGCGGCGTTTGCTGCCGGACGTATCGATGTTTGGGCGACATTTGGCACCTATCAGATCGCCGCCGAACTGGCAGGTGCGCGGTTGGTGCGCGATGGAGAAGGGATCAACAGTCCTTACAGTTTACTTGCCGCTTCGCAGGGAGCGCTGGATGATCCCGACAAGCGAACGGCGCTGCGCGACATGCTCGCCCGATTCCAGACAGCGGCTCGGTGGGCCGTCGCCAATCCGGATGCTTATGCAGAAATTTTCGTGCGTCAGACCAAGGTTAATCCGCGGGTTGCCAAAGTAATGGTCGAGGGGCAAAATGCCTTGCTGGTCCCACCGGACAAGGCGGTCATCGCGCCGCTGCAACGCGTCGTCGATCGCTTTTATGCGGATGGCGAACTGCCCAAGCATGTTAATGTCGCCGCCATCGCCGACGCCAGCGTGTTTCCTGCATGAGCGGAACATGACGCTTGATTAGAAATCCTCGTTATTCGGCGTGCTGCGGCACCCCTAGACTATCTCGTAAAGGAGTATCGTGATGGCAACCGTGCTGAAAGATGTGAGGACCGAACCGCAGGGCTTCAGCGATGCGGAATGGAAAGCGCGCGTCGATCTGGCGGCCTTCTATCGCCTTTCGGCTCTCTATCGCTGGGACGATTTTCTCTACACGCATATCTCCGCCCGGGTGCCCGGCCCGGATCATCATTTCCTGATCAATCCGTTTGGCCTGATGTTCGACGAGATTACCGCGTCGAGTTTGGTCAAGGTCGATCTGGACGGCAATGTCATTGGCGAGAGCGACTATGGCATCAACTATGCCGGATATGTGATCCATTCGGCGATCCATGGCGCACGCGACGATGCCCATTATATCGCCCATTTCCACAGCGCTGATGGCATGGCTGTTTCCGCCCATGCCGAAGGACTGCTGCCACTCAACCAGCGTGCACTCGCCCTGATCCCCGGCCTCTCCTACCATGATTATGAAGGCGTGGCGTTGAACCTGGATGAGCGGGAACGGCTGGTTGCTGATCTTGGCGATACCAAGGTGATGCTGCTGCGCAATCATGGCACGCTGGCGCTGGGTGCGTCGCCGGGTGAAGCATTCAGCGGCATCTATCATCTTGAAGCCGCCTGTACGGCGCAGGTGCGCTCCCTGAGCGTTGGCCGCGAGAATGTGCTGATCGCGCCGGAAGCCGCCCAGGAAGAAGTGCGCCGCCAGATGTCTCGCGAGCGCAAGCCGGTCGAGGGCGCAAAGTCTCACTATGACCTCGTCTGGGAAGCGGCGCTGCGCAAGGCGCGGCGGGAATCGCCGGGCTTCGACGCCTGACAGTCAGGGGATTATCGTGACCAATCGTCAGCTCAAGCTCGGCCTTGTGCCTACCGGTGTCGGCGGGCCAGGTGATAGCAATCGCTGGCTCGACACCGATATTCCGGTCGATGCGAGCGTCAATATCGACTGGTACATCGATATCGTGCGTCAGGCGGAGGCGGCCAAGTTCGATCTGGTTTTCATCGTAGATAGCCAATTCATCACGGCGCATTCGCCGCCGCATTATCTCAATCGGCTCGAACCCCTGACGCTGCTGTCCGCGCTTGCGGTGGCGACGAAGAGCATTGGCCTCGTTGGCACGCTGACGACATCCTACAACGACCCTTTCAGTCTCGCGCGGCGGTTTGCTTCTCTGGACCTGATCAGCAAGGGCCGGGCGGGATGGAATGTCGTCACCAGCGGAGACGCCGGCACGGCGGGAAATTTCAGCCAGCCTGAACATTTCGACTATGACACACGCTATCGGCGTGCGTTCGAGTTTCTCGATGTTACGCGTGGCCTGTGGCGGTCTTATGAAGATGGCGCTTTGGTACGCGACCGCGCCACCGGTAAGTTTCTGGAAGCCGACAGGCTTCATCGGCTTGATCATGAAGGGGAATTCTTCTCGGTCGTCGGGCCGCTCAACATCCAGCGTTCGCCACAGGGCGAACCGGTCATTTTCCAGGCTGGCGATAGCGATCAGGGCCGTGACCTTGGCGCGAATATCGCGGACGCCATTTTCACGCATGCCGCCAATATTGAGCAGGGACAGGCATTTTATGCCGACCTGAAAGGCCGCGCCGCGCGTCTGGGGCGTGATCCCGAGTCCATCGTTATCCTGCCGGGCTTCTTCGTCTATGTCGGCGATACCGACGAGGACGCCAAGGCGATCGAGCTGAAATACCGGCGGCTGGACCAGAGTTTCGATCAGGCGCTGGCCGAGTTCGGACGCGCCTTTGGCTGGCACGACTTTCGGCAATATGATGTCGATTCGCCGTTTCCGGTTCAGGCGCTCGAACATGCGCGGAACAGTTTCTACACGCAGGCAAAGAAGATTACCGAAGCCGCAGTTGCCGAGGGTCTGTCTCTGCGGGAGGCGGTGGAACGCCAAAGGGCAGGGCGGGGTAGTCCGTTCACCGGATCGGCACAGACCGTCGCGAATGAGATAGAGCGCTGGTTCGAGGGGCGCGCGCTTGATGGGCTGAATGTCCATCTCGGCCACCCGGAACAGTTCAACCGGTTCGTCGCTGAGGTGGTGCCCATCTTGCAGGAACGGGGCCTGTTCCGGCGGGATTATGACGCCAGTACGCTGCGTGGCAACTTGGGGCTGACGATCCCGGATAACCGGAAAAGAGAGACCACCGAGCAGCTTGCGGCGGCATGAGTGCGTGTGCCGCAGGTTCGTGGCGGCCGCGATAAGGAGATTACGATGGCGACAGTAGCGATTGATAGCTTGAAGGGGCAGTATGCGGAGCTTCAGGCAGAACGGGAGCGGACCTGGTCGCCTGCGCAGCTTGCGGCAAATGCCGGTCAGAGGCGGGCGCTGACAGATCGCTTTGATCCGTCGGCGACGGTTCAGTCCGGTGATATCCTGCCGCCATTCGATCTTGTCGATGTGGATGGCGATGTCATCAGTCTGGATGACCTGACTGCAGAAAGTCAGGCTTTGCTGGTCTTCTTCCGTTTCGCCGGGTGTCCCGCCTGCAACCTTGCGCTGCCTTATTATGATCGCACGCTCTATCCGGCTCTGAATACTCGTGGCATTCGGCTGGTCGCTGTCAGTCCGCAGACGCCGGATAAACTCCGCGACATCAAGGATCGCCATAACCTTGCCTTCACGGTGGCGAGCGATCCCGGCAACGGCCTTGCGCGAGCGCTTGGCATCAGCTTCGTTCCGGACGATCGGCCCGAACCGCCGCCTGCGGGATGGATTGGCGACGTCACTGGCACCGGAACATGGGAACTGCCGCAGCCGACCGTACTGCTGATTGGCCCCGGTCGCACCGTGGAGTGGATACAGGTCAGCCCTGACTGGCTGGATCGCCCGGAAAGTGACGAGATACTAGGGTGTGGTGACGATTTAAGGATTTGGGATTCCCAAATGGAGTGACATCGGATTCAAGGCTGATTTTGGGGATCAGCGATGGATTGCGACGCACTACGAGATGACCAATGGGAACGG
>Ga0207641_10000112_pt1 | contig 120365 bp, 122 predicted proteins | sample KBSSwiS62_FD_184306 | JGI IMG/M metagenome (GOLD analysis project Ga0207641, IMG submission 184306) | Switchgrass rhizosphere microbial communities from Kellogg Biological Station, Michigan, USA - KBS Switchgrass S6-2 (SPAdes) (version 2) | ecosystem: Host-associated > Plants > Roots >... | reverse complement strand
GGTGGCGAACCCGCCATCGGCCCTGCCGAGCCAGTCGCTCAGCTGGCCGCTATCGCTGCGCCAAAGAATATCGGCCCGGCCATCGCCGTTGAAGTCACCCGTTCCGGCGATATGCCAGTTGGTCGACACCTGCGTGAAAGCGTTGGCGTCGTTCGTGGTGAAGCCGCCATCGGCCTTGGCGAGCCAGTCGCTCAGCTGTCCGCTGTCGCTGCGCCAGAGGATGTCCGCCCTACCGTCGCCATCGAAATCGCCCGTCCCGGCGACATGCCAGTTGGTCGACACCTGGGTGAAAGCGTTGGCGTCGTTCGTGGCGAAGCCGCCACCGCTCTTGCCGAGCCAGTCGCTCAGTTGGCCGCTGTCGCTGCGCCAGAGGATGTCCGCCATACCGTCACCATCGAAATCGCCCGTCCCGGCAACGTGCCAGTTGGTCGACACCTGGGTGAAAGCGTTGGCGTCGTTCGTGGTGAAGCCGCCATCGGCCTTGCCGAGCCAGTCGCTCAGCTGGCCGCTGTCGCTGCGCCAGAGGATGTCGCTGAGGCCGTCGCCATTGAAGTCGGAATGGACGTGACTGGCGGACGAAGCAGCGTTTTGGCGTGGAGGGGTGCCCTCCAACGAGCCATCGACGTGGAAAAGCTGTCCCTTGATCAGGCCGCCGACTCTAATCAACCATCTGCCGTCCGGCAGAGTATCTGTAACGTCGTTATCCGTCCACGTTATAACGAAGTCGCCGCCTGGCAATCCATGAACACTTGGAAGATTCTGATCCGCGTCGGTTTGCGAATTGACTAAGAATTCCCCTCCGACCCTGCCGCCATAGTTGTCAAATAGCTGAGCAGCAATGCCTAGCCCTTGATTATCGCCGAGCTGACCGCTCGAATCTTCCCAAGTGACCACGAAGCCGCCATCGCTGAGGGCGCTAATCGTCGGCCAGCGCTGAAATCCGCTATTGATGGTGCTGACCGTAAAATCGCCACCAATCTTGATGCCGTGCGGATCAAACACGCTTCCCTTGATGGAGTCTGCTTCGGCAGGATCACCTGCGCTGCCGCCGTTCCACCAGCTGACGACAAAATTTCCATTGGCGAGCGTTGTGACCTTCGGGTCCCATTGACTTTCCGCCGCCGGCGCGCTTACCGCGATCTGGTTTCCGATCTTATGCCCGGAATAATCAAAAATTTGCGCGTAGATAGCAGCCCGCCCGGCTGAATAAGCTTGCCAAGTTACCAGGAAACTATTGTCGCTCAAACCGGCAATATCGGGTTGATTCGAAGGCTGGAACGCTTCATCGGGCGTGACATTGAATGCGTCGCCGATTTTCGTCCCATCTGCGCCGAAGATCTGCGCCTCGATATTGTAAATCTCCCCGTGGTCACCCCATTGGCTATTTTGCCAAGCGACAACGAACTCACCATTGGCAAGCCCGCTCAATGCCGGCCTGGTTTGATCGCTCTTCACGACCGGATCAATGTCGGTCTGTGGCGCAACGAAAAATTCGGCGCCAACCTTTGTTCCGTGCGAATCAAATATTTGCGCTTTCAAATCAAAATTATAACCGGAGGGATTGGTCGGCCAGCTCACCACGAATCCCCCATTGGCCAAGCTTGTAATAGCAGGGAGCGGGGCTTGCCCCTGGGCGTCAAATAATTCCGTCGCAACGTCGATTTGACCACCAATCGCTGCGCCAGCAGAATTATAAATTTGAGCCATAATGTGTTGGCCCGGCTGGTTGTCGACCCAACAAACGACGAAGCCGCCATCGGCAAGGCTCATGACCCTGGATTCGTCTTGAGGACCAGGTAAATTTGCGGCTGGAATGAACGTTGCGCCAATGGTGGTGATTGTCGTCATAGTGTGTATTCAGCCATTATTGCGCTTTCGATTGTGTCAGTTCAATACTTAGCTGGTTTCTTCAATACAATGGGAGTCGGGCTCACCATTGCGATGAACATGGTTAACGGCGTCCCTTCAATGGACAAAATGACTGGTGACCTGTCTCCTTGGCGCGGTTCCATAGGTAAATCACAGGCACTTGAGCCAACTGCTCTACTTCGTCCCAATCACCACGCCCTGCGCGCTGATGCCGCTGCCCTTGAGGTACCAGCCATAGCCCATCTCCTGCGCCTGCGGGCCGAAGAAGGCGCCGGAGAATTCGCCGGCCGCGGCGAACGCATTGCCCGGGGCGGGAGTCAGCGTGCCCGCAAAGCCGGGGCCGCCCGATGCGATCCTGCCATTGCCGGAATAGGAGCCGAAATCCACCGCCGAGGCGTCGGGCTGGGCGGCGACGAGATGGATCGTCGTCGAAACCGTGCCCGCGCCGAAATCCGCGGAAAATGCGGAGGAGCTGCCGGTCGTCGTGGAATAGGTCGGCAGGGCGCCCTGAAACACCGTGCCGGCGATGCCGGTGCGATAGGTGGCGGTGCCGCTCCTCGGCATGTCGCGCGCGATCGTGGGAACGCCGGAGACGGTGTAATAGATCGATTGCGTGCCGGCCAGGATATGCGTCCAATAGCCGAGCGAGAGATAGCTGAACGTCACGCCGCTGCCCGCAAGCGTCGGGATCGCGAAATGCGAGCCCGTATTGTTGAACAGCACGGTGGCATTGGCGGGCGGCGTGTAACCGACCGGAGGGACGCTCGTGCTGCTGCTGAAGGTATCGGTGGCGCCGTCGGGCGCGGTCAGCGTATAGCTGTCGTTCGCCGCATTATAGGCGATCCTGACGCCGGCGCCGAAGCGCTGGATCGATTGGCCCGAGAGCTGGCCGCTACCGAAGGTGAAATGGGCGCCCGCGCTCTGGAAGCTCCGATCGCCGGAAAGATCGGCGAGCTTGGTGTAGGTGGGCGGCGGCATGCTCGCCACGCCATCGCCCCCACCGCCGCAGCCGGAGAGGAGGAGGCCGAGCGTCATCGCCGGACCGGCCAGGAACCAGCGCTTCACTTCAGAGCTTCGCATCTGTTCTTTCCTTTGCTTCGAAGACTGTGGCCAACGGGAGTCCCGCACGGACGCACCCGCAGCGAGGGGATGATGGTGACGGCATCTCCAGCACGTGCCTATTTCGTGCCCACGGCCACCCCCTGTGCTCTAAGGATGCTAGGGGCGTTGAGAAGCCAGGTGTAGCCCATCTCCTTCGCCTGCGGGCCGAAAAAGGCACCCGCGAACTCGCCACTCGCCGACACCGAGCTCGATGGCGTTGACGTCAACGTTCCGGAAAAGCCGGGGCCGCCCGATGCGATCGTGCCGCTGCCCGTATAGGAGCCCCAGTCGGTGGGCGGCTCGGTGCCAGTCGTCATCGTCACCGGATTATAGCGCGAACCCGCCAGATGCAGGGTCGTGGCAATCGTGCCCGCGCCAAAATCTGCCGAAAAGGTCGCGGTGCTGGCGGTGCTCAAATCATATATCGCCCCAGCCTGGATCTGCACGCCGTGCACGGCGGTCTGGTAATTCGCGGTGCCGCTCTTCGGCATGTCACTCGCGATCGTGGGAACGCCAGACACTGCGAGATAATAGGATTCGGCGCCATTCTGCAGATGATCCCAGCTCCCCATGGCCAAATAGCTCATCGCCACGCCGTTCAGGGTGGGGGTCGAGAGCGAGAAAGTGCCCCCCGCGCTGTTGAACAGCGTCAGCACATTGGGAGTCGGCGTAAAACCCGGCGGGGGCACGTTGGTGCTGCTGCTGAAGGTATCGGTCGCGCCGTCGGGCGCGGTCAGGGTGTAGCTGTCAGTCGAGGCGGTGTAGGCAATCGTGACGCCCGCGCCAAATTTCTGCGTTGAATAGCTCGGCAACGTGCCGTTGCTGATCTTGTAGCCAACGCCCGCGCTTTGGAACGTCTGGTTGCCGGAAAGATCGGCGAGCTTGGTGTAGGTGGGCGGGGGCATGCTCGCCACGCCATCGCCCCCACCGCCGCAGCCGGAGAGCAGCAGGCCGAGCGTCATCGCCGATCCGGCCAGGAACCAGCGCTTCATGTCAAAGCTTCGCATCTCTTCTTTCCTTTACTTCGAAGGATTGAGGTCAAGGGGAATTCCGCAATGCGTCCGGGGCAGCTATTTCGTTCCAACAACCACGCCCTGCCCGTTCAAGACGCCACCGTTGACATACCAGCCATAGCCCATCTCCTTCGCTTGCGGGCCGAAAAAGGCGCCGGAGAATTCGCCATTGGCCACCACCGCGCTGGATGCCGTCGAAGCCAGCGTGCCGGAAAAGCCGGGGCTGCCCGACGCAATCGTCCCGCTGCCCGAATAGGAACCGAAGTCGGGAGATGACGGGGTGCCAGCGCTGGCGAACGTAGGGCTAGGCGCCCGGCCGACCAGGTGGAGCGTTGTCGCAACCGTCCCCGCCCCGAAATTGGCGGAAAAAGTCGCGGTGCTGGCGGCGGTATCCAGCACCTGTGCAGAGCCGCTTTCAAATACGGATCCGGCAATGCTGGTCTGATAAGTTGCGGTACCGGTCCTCGGCATGTCGCTTGCGATCGTAGGCACGCCTGAAACGGCGACATATGCGGATAGGACATTGTTCTGGATGCGAGACCAGGCGCCCACCGCAGTGTAGCTCAAGGCAACCCCGTTTACCGATGGTCCCGGTATCGCGAAGAATGAACCGGCGCTGTTGTACAGAATTGTTTGATCGGAGGGAGGCGTAGTAAGGCCGGGCGGCGGCGTGTTGGTGCTGCTGCTGAACGTGTCGGTTGTACCATCGGGCGCGGTCAGGGTGTAGCTGTCGCTCGATGCGGTGTAGTCGATCCTGACGCCAGCGCCATATTTCTGGCTGGAAAAGCTGAAGGGCTGATTACTGCCGACGGTGAGACGAATCCCCGCGCTCTTGAAGCTCCGGTTGCCGGTAAGATCGGCGAGCTTGGTGTAGGTCGGCGCGGGGGTGCTTCCTACGCCACCACCGCCGCAGCCAGAGAGCAGCAGGCCGAGCGTCATCGCCGAACCGGCGAGCAACCAGCGCTTCATTTCAAAGCTTTGCATCTGTTCTTTCCTTTACTTCGAAGACTGTGGCCAGCGGGAATTCCGCAATGCGTCGGGGCAGCCTATTTCGTCCCGACCACCCCACCTTGTGCGCTTATGCTCGCGCCACTGAGATACCAGCTGTAACCCATCTCCTTCGCTTGCGGGCCGAAGAAGACGCCGGAGAATTCGCCGTTCGGCATAATCGGATTAGGCGATGTCGATGCCAGCGTGCCGGAAAAGCCGGGGCTGGCCGAGGCAATCGTACCGCTGCCCGTATAGGAACCGAAATCCACGGGCGGCAAATTGCTCCGCGCGCCGACCAGATGGAGCGTTGTGGCAACCGTCCCTGCTCCGAAGTTTGCGGAAAATGTCGCGGAGCTGTCGCTGGTCAATTCATAAGAATTAGGATCTCCTGTATATACTCCGCCAAGGATGCTGGTTTGATAATTGGCGGTGCCGTTCCTTGGCATGTCGCTGGCGATCGTGGGAACGCCGGCGACGGCGGCATAGACATCAAGACCGTTCTGGGAATGAAGCCAGGCGCCCAGCGCCGTATAACTGAGGGCGACGCCGTTCACCGAAGCCGGCTGGAAGCCAAAGACCCCGCCCATACTATTAAAAAACACCAAGCTGTTGGGCGGGGGAACGTAGCCGGGAGGAGGCGTGTTCGTCGCGCTGCTGAAGGTTTCAGTCGTGCCGTCAGGCGCGGTCAGCGTATAGCTGTCGTTCGATGCATTGTAGGCAATGGTGACGCCGGCGCCATATTTCTGAACCGAGAAAGCGGAAGGTTGGATGCCGGCTAACGTATAATGAACGCCTGCGCTCTGGAAGGTCCGGTTGCCGGTAAGGTCGGCGAGCTTGGTGTAGGTCGGCGGGGGGGTGCTCGCGACGCCGCCGCCACCGCCGCAGCCAGAGAGCAGCAGGCCGAGCGCGCTTGCTGCGCCGCCCAAAACCAAACGCTTCATTTCAATTCTGCCCATCATGTTTCTCCCCTGGGTCAAAAGGCGGTGGACATGCCGAATTCGGCGGCGATCCTCGAATAATCGTAGAGCGTGAAGGTCGAGCGGTTGCGCTCGTAGAGCAGCCGCGCGACCGGCGCCCATGCGCCGAGCCGCAGCATGCGGAAGGTGCCGCTCACATTGGCGGTGAAGCGATCGTCGACGCGCCGCGCAAAAAAGGACAGGCTTTTGTCCGCCTCCAAATGGCTATAGCCGAGCCCGAGCACGAAGGTCGTCCGGCCCGTATCGCGATAGAGGAAGCCGTTAATCCCTCCGCTGGCGGTGGCGTAGCCGGCGTCGCGCGCGGCCTGGCGCCCGCCCGAAAGCTGCACGCCGCCGCCGAACCGCGCCGAAAAAGCATGATCGATCGCCAGCGCCAGCGAATAGCTCTGCCCGTCCTCAAGATCGTTGCGGCGGTTGTCGATATCGGCGAAGGCGCCGTCGAGCCGGAGCTGGCTGCGCGCGCCGAGCGGATGCTGCCAGCTTTCGGAAAGCGCGATCGAGCGGGTGTAAGGCTTGCCGCCGTAATAGCGCCAGGCGGGGCCGGCGAGCAGCACGAGCTTGTCCTTGCCCCGGTAGATTTCCGGGCCGAGCTGCGGCGAGACGATGATGTCGTTGAAATCGTGGTGGCGATAGAGGCTGGCCTGGCCCGAAAGCTGGCCGAGCAGGTTGACGCGGCTGGAGAGACGCGCGCGAGCGAAGCCCTGGCCGCGTAGCGCCAGGCCCACGCCCGAACGCGCTCTGGCGCCGTCGCTCAGCGAGAAATCGCCGATCAGGCTGCCGAGGCTGGTGGCGCGCGTCGCCCGGTTGACATTGCTGTCGGGCGCGAGCGCGAGCTCGAAGCTGCCGCCGGTCCTGCGGCGCGCATCGAGCGCATTGGCGTAGAAGCGCACGGTCTGCGCGACTTCGGGTGGCAGACCGTCGGCGGCGGCGGCGCGCAGCTCGCGCTGGGCGGAGGCGGCCTCGCCCAGGAGCGCGTCCATCCGCGCCAGCTCGAGCCGCACGCGCGCGGCATGCGGATTCTCGTCCAGGATCTTGCGGAACTCGACCGCTGCGTCGCGATAGCGATGCTCGTTATCGGCCAGCATCATCGCCAGCCGGAAGCGTGCCTCGCTGCGCAGCTGCACCTCGCCATGCTGTGAAAGCGCGCGATAGGCGGCCTCGGCGGTGCGGAAATCGCCGCGATCGCGCGCGGCGTCGGCGAAGGCGAACATCTGCGCGGCGCTGAGATTGCGCGCGATCGTCCGGCCCGGCGCGGCCTCATCCGGCGGCACCTGCTGCGCCAATGCTGCGCCGGACCAGCAGAGAATAAGCGTGCAAAACTGCACAAAAACAACTGTTCGCACGGCCCCCCGCATAGATACGCCAACATTTATGCGCGACCCGTTGAAACAGATCTTTTCGGAGGCCCCCGCCTCTCTTGTCCGCAACCGCTAGATCATCCGCCGCGCCGGGGGAAGCGCGATAAATGCGGCTATTTGTAATTTTCACAGCAAGATGTGGATTATAACGGGACAGGATTTGGTGGGCGACGGGTCGTACCGGGATCGTAACAATTGACGGCCGCTCCCGCCGCGTAACAAGCCGTCATGCCAGCGAAGGCTGACATCCATGTCTTTCGCCTCTGATGTTGGTCCTCGGCGGCATTTCCCATCGGGATAAGCGATGGCGGAGGCAGCGCGCGTCGAGAGAGCCATGGATGCCAGCCTTCGCTGGCATGATGGGGGTGGCGTCGGGGTGCTGCCCACTTGCGGTCATGGCGCGAGCACGCGGTGGACGTCCGCTAGCGACCCAATGCAGACAATCGGGGCCGGTTCGTTTAAGATCCGGCCGACAGACGCTGGACAAGGGGACGCCATGCTCGTCGCGCTGCTCGTGCCGCTGGGGCTGGCTATTCTGGCCTACGTGCTGATCATGTTCCGGGCAGCCGTTCGCAACAGGGCCCTTCCCACTGCGGAAGCGATCGCCCTCGGGGCCGTCACAAACTTCTTCGATACGCTGGGGATCGGATCATTTGCCCCCACCATGGCGTGGTTCAAGTTCCGTCGGCTTGTTCCCGATCGGCTGATCCCCTCCACGATGCTCGTCGGCCACACCCCGCCATCGATGGCGCAAGCCGTGATCTTCCTGGCCCTGCTTGGCGTCTTCGTCGATCCGGTGCTGCTCGTCGGCTGCGTGCTGGCCCTGCTGATGGGTGCATTGCTGGGGGCGCCGCTGGTCGCCGGGACGCGCGTCTGGATCGTCCAGGCCGTCGTCGGCTTCGCCTTGCTGATCGCCGCCGCCTTCTACGCCCTGGCAAACCTGCATATGATGCCTGCGGGGGGCAACGCGTCATCGCTTCCGCTGGTCCTCACCATCGCTGCAATCGCTGCCAACTTTGTCTTCGGCGTGCTGCTGAATTTCGGGGTCGGCAACTATGCACCCACACTCGCAATGCTGAGCCTGATGGGAATGGACCCGCGATTGATTTTTCCGATCATGGCCGGTGGTGCGGCCCTGGCGGCAGGGGGCGCAAGTGTGCGGCACATCGCCATCGGCGAAGTCAACCTCCGCATCACCCTCGGCCTTGCGATCGGCGGCATTCCAGCGGTGCTGGTCGCCGCCTTCCTCGTCAAAAGCATGTCGGTCGATGTGCTGCGCTGGCTGGTGATCCTGGTCGTGCTCTATGCATCGGCCGTCATGCTCCGAGCCGCAGCGGCCGGCCGTCGGGACATGCGGTCACCGTTGCCTTCGCTGGCATGACGCGGGATGGCGTCGGGGTGCGGCCAAAAGGCGACCTTACAGTAATAGAGATGATTGCCCTAGGGCAGCCGCTCAGTGCGCGCTTCAGATCAGGTCAGCGACTACAAATCCCAGAAATAGTGCCGAGGATGCGACCATGACCGCAGTGGCCGCCCACCCGAAGATCATCTGGCGAGGTGACACAGTCAAGCGCCCCATTGCGCGGGGATTGCGAACGATCAGCATCATTACGGCCATCAATGGACCGGCGAGAATGCCGTTGACCACTGCCGCCCAGTACAGTGCGCGCGCCGGATCGATGCCAATCCCGTTCAAGGACGCGCCGGCCAGCGTCGTCGCCGCAATCGTCCCGTAGAACAGGCGGGCAGAGAGCGGCTTCGCATCAAGGCTGCCAGAAATCCCCGCCATCTCGGTGACGGCATAGGCAGCCGACCCGGCAAGCACCGGAACAGCCAGCAAGCCAGTGCCGATAATACCCGCCGCAAACATCGCGAAGGCAAATTGGCCCGCGATCGGACGAAGCGCCTCGGCTGCCTGGGATGAGGTTGCGATATCCCGCACGCCATTGGCATGCAGTGTGGCTGCGGTCGCAAATACGATCGCAAGTGATATCAGTGTGCTGAACCCCATGCCGGTTAGCGTATCGACTTGAATTCGTTTCAGTTCGGGGCCCGCGGTGGATGCCGTCAGGCACAGCGGTTTGACATGATGTCTATGCTGTTCCTCGATTTCCTGCCCGGCCTGCCAGAAGAACAGATAGGGGCTTATGGTCGTGCCGAGGATAGCGACGAAGGCGGTGGCATAAGCGGCGTTGAATTGCAGCTCGGGAACCACGAGCGAGCGCAGTGCATGCGGCCATGGTACGTGGGCAACGGCCACCACAGCAACGTAGGTGAACAAGGAAAGTGTCGTCCACTTCAGAATCGATGCATAGCGCGGGTAGCTGAGCCCAACCTCCAGAAGGATGCACAAGATCCCGAATAGCAGCGTGTAAAGCGCCCCATTCCCGCCGACGAGAAGGGTAAGTGCCGCACCCATCGCACTCAGATCGGCCCCAAGGTTGACGATGTTCGCGATCAGCAACAGTGAGACCATGAACCACAACAGGGGGCGCGGGTAGTGACGTCTCAGGTTTCGGGCGATGCCAGCACCCGTGACGCGGCCAATCTCTGCCGCAATCAGCTGGATCGCAACCATCAGCGGGAAACTGAGGACAAATGTCCAAGCCAAACCATAACCGAATTCAGCGCCAACCTGGCTATGCGTGCCTATGCCGCTGGGATCATCATCTGCCGCACCTGTGACAAGGCCCGGTCCCAAAGCCTTCAAGAAGGCGCTAAATCCGCGAGGGTGCCCAACGTCATTTGGGGAAGATTTATTCACACATTAACAGTCGCACGCGCTACAAAGAGGTGCAACCAGCACTCGCCGACGGATTGGGGCACTGCAATTGGACTGTCCGATTTGTGATGCCAGCCGGTGATCGTGGACGTGCTCTATGCATCGGCCGTCATGCCGCGAGCCGCAGCGGCCGGCCGTCGGGACGAGCGGTCACCGTTGCCTGCGCTGGCATGACTTGGGATGGCGACAGGGTGCGACCCATTGCGGACATTCGGGCAAACTGCTCTTATACATCGCGATGGTCGCTATTTTTTACGTCGTCCTAATCGCCGTTTTGGCAGTTCCCGCTGCCCTTATCACCGCTGTTCTTGCGCTGCTTATCCGTCGAACGCGGCTCGCTTCCACCGCGCCACAGGCTACTTTCGCCGTTATCGGCACCGTCATTCCCACGCTGATGATTGTACGTGGTCTTTATCTCTCTTGGCCATGGCCATGGCATCAACCTGATGCGATGAAAGATGGCATCCCTGCCGGTCCGTGGTTACTTATGGCGAGCGTCCCGGCGTGGGTGCTCTGCCTTTGGGTCAGTCAGCGCCTTGCCCGACGCTGAGGCAAGCTGTCCGCTTCCCAGCCGCGCCCGGCTTAGCACCCCCCCCCTTCAGGGGAGGGGCAGGGGGTGGGGCGGCGCCACGAGCGCCATCGCAAGCGGCTAGGCCCCACCCCAACCCCTCCCCTGATGGGAGAGGGGCTTGAACGGACGCTGCGGAACGCCAATAGCCCGAAGCCGCTGCCCAGCATTGCGCCCTCCGCGCGCACGCTTTACCGCACGGGACATGCGCTATTTTCTCGACACGGAATATAATGGCTTCGGCGGCGCGCTGATCAGCTTCGCGCTCGTGCCCGAATATGGCGATCATGAGCTCTATGTCACGCTGCCGCTGCCCGAGGCGGTCCATCCCTGGGTGGCGCGCAATGTCGTGCCCTATCTGCGCATGGTGCCCGACGGGCTGTTGCACGAGATGACGCGGATGGAGGCGGCGGACGAGATCGCCCATTATCTCGCCCCCGATCCGCGCCCGGCGATCGTGGCGGACTGGCCGGAGGATATCGCGCTGTTCTGCACGCTGCTGATGCCGGGGCCGGGGGAGTTGGCCGCGGTGCCGACGATCGAATTCACGCTGCTGCGCGCGCCCGGCTTCAGCCCCGCCGCCAACAGCAAGGTGCCCCACAACGCGCTCCACGACGCCCGCGCGCTGCGCGAGCATGTGATGACGTCGGTGGGGTGAGAGGGAGGTGGGACTCGAGCCATTTCTTGCCCTTCAACGGCATTTTAGCTTGCTCTAAAGCTGCCGGTTGCTCATCCTGAGTTAGAAGGTAGGGGCGTTAAGATGAGCGTCGGTTGGCGGGACCTTGCATTTCAGATCGAAGCTCCTTTAGCTCACGAGGTCGCGGCCGCATGGTCATGGCTCTTTCCGGAACAGTGGACTCCACTGTTATGCTCAATGGTCGGCGGTATCTTTCTTCAAACAACAAACGGACTAGTTTATTGGCTCGACACTGGCACGGCCTTAATCGACCAAGTGGCGAGCAGCAGAGAACAGTTCGAAACAACCGTTCGCTCAAACTCATCAGTGGTAGAGGAGTGGTTCTTGCCGGGTTTGGTCGAGCGCCTTCACCGCGCTGGTAAGCGTGCCGGCACCGGCCAATGCTATGCCTTCACGATCTTACCCGTATTCGCTGAAGGTAAATATGAACCCGAAAACATGTTTACCGTGCCCGTGAGAGAGCAATTGGTCGGTATCGCCGACATCCATCGACAGCTTGCCGAGGCCCCATGTGGTTCGTCCGTGCGCATCAAAGTCACGGATTGAATGGTAAACTAGGTCTGCTTGTGCGCACTGGGAACTAAAATGGCCAGACCGCAATCCCCGCAACATCGTTTCGCGCCCGCTTAGCACTTCGTTAACCATCAATATTTAGCCTTCGCTTACCACATGGCGAAGGGGCGTGCGCGTGTTCAGTTCTGCTCTCCGGACTTGTTTTGCGGCGGTGGCGATGTTGCCGTTGCTGAGCGCGAATGCTGGGATGTGCGACAATTTCGCGGCGCGCATGCTCGCCGCGCATAATCGCGAGCGCGCGGCGATCGGCGTGCCCGCGCTCGGCTGGGACGCGAAGCTGGCCGCCGACGCGGCGGAATGGGCCGCGCATCTTTCGGCCCGGAACAGGCTCGCGCATGCGCCCGACGAAGGCGCCGCCGCCCAGGAGGGCGAAAATCTGTGGGCGGGCACCGCGAACCGTTTCGGGCTTGAAGCGATGGTGCAGCTCTGGATCGACGAGAAGCGCGATTTCAAGCCCGGCACTTTTCCCAACAACAGCCGCAGCGGCGATATCGAGGCGGTCGGCCACTATACCCAGCTCGTCTGGCGCGCGACGACAAAGGTCGGCTGCGCGCTGGCGCATGGGCGGCAGCTCGACGTCCTGGTGTGCCGCTATGCGAACCCTGGCAATGTCGCGGGCGATCGGGTGATTTGAGGGGCTGTTGATAGCGGCAGCTTACGACCCAGTTCCGGTCATTATCGCCTAATCGGCCTCATCCCGTAAGCTGCCGTTGCGATCAATGGCGGTTCCAGCCTGTCAAAGGACATGGATGACCATCGATCTCCATGGGACCAGATCTTACCTCGAAGCGGCAATAGCGCGCACCGTTGACATCGGCGGCTGATCAGTTCCCCGACTGGCGATCCGGCGACGGATTGCTTAGGCTCATAGGCTCACAGCAATTACCTCGAGACGGCCGACGATCCGGAGCGGTTTTAGGCAGAGGTTGGGGCAGCTGGTGAAGCAGAAGCCGGGCGATCAGGAGCCGAAGAGGTAGACCGTTGGCGCAGCGCCAGCTTGGCTTCGCAAAGCAGTTCCCTTGCCCGTTCTATACTCACGTACACTTCCTCTTGAACGTGCTCGATATTGACTAACGGATCGTCGTCCATCGGCGTCACCGCTGCCCTTCCTTACAGCGGCAAAACTGTAACTCACATTTTATGGTTCCAGCGGGGTGGCGCAGGTTCTACCCGGGTCGTGGGTGGCATATTATATGTGCACTCGAGTAGAAATACGTCTTATCCTTGCATTATGCCGAAATTGGCGTGCGAGATGATGGCTCAATGGAGCGCTTTAACCACAGGTGTAAGCGCCCGGCTAAGCCCCTGGAACACGAGCGCTCCAGCGGTCAGGGCAGAACTGGCAACAAATAAGGCGATAAACGCAAATTCGATTGTAGCACCCAGTGCTTGATAGTGCTGAGAATCCCTGGAGGGCTTCTTGGTCGCTCGCAAACGAGCATATCGCTCCGCACTTGTCCCCCCTATCTCATCCTTGAGAGCCGACGAACCTGACAAAAGCCTATGGGGTGCAATCCGTTGGCGAAGCTTCACTCCAAAGCGCCGTTCACTCGACCAGACGACATAGCCGACAAGCGCCTGTCCCTTCAGTTGGATCTCAATGTAATCGCCGCGTTGTGGAGGGGATGCTGCGATCAGCATCATGCCCTTGCTCGAAATGTTCTGAATGCAAACGTCCTGCCGGGCAGGAGATAAAATGGTTGCACGGATAAGAACGTTGACGCGTGGTTCACGCATCGGGAGAAGTTCAGGCATTTACACCCTCTCTCTCCCCCGCTGCGGGCGATAAGGCGCCAACATTACCTACGAGTTAATCCTGAGCTGAGGCTCGATCGGATCGTATATCCTTGGTTTTACAGTAAAACTCCCGCCAAGCGTGGTGATGAAATGTTTAACCTGAGTGGCGTATCTTCGGCGCCAGGAGAGGGTTGGAAGGTCCCCGACCCGCATCCGATGCCGCCGATCAGTGCCGCTAGATATTCCCCCAATGGCACGTCGGCGGCATATCCCTGTGTGAGTTGCGGGTGAAGGTGAAGGGTTGAATGCCCACTCATGAAGCTGGATCGTTATCCATAAGTAATTGAAATTAGGTGTTTGTTAAGGGCGCATCGTCATGTGCTGTCACCGAGAGGAAGCGATTCGATGCTTGTCATTGCTATGAGCACTCGGCTCATGCTCGATAGCGCCTGCTTTCGCGCGGTACGCGAGTGAAGTTCGAGCCAATCATAGCCGCTGACAGCGCATTCAGTCCCTCCCGCGAGGGTCGCCCTGCACGATTGGTGCACGCCACCATTCGAAGCGACCGCTTGCCAGAAACTACTGTTTTGATACGCAACATCTCGCGCCATGGAATTGGCGCAAAGGCTCGTCTTGACCGGTTACAGGTTGGAGACACAGTGTTCATCCGCCTCGGCCCGCTTGATGAGGTCGCAGGAACTGTCCGGTGGGTGCGTGGTGATCGCTTCGGCGTCCATCTGCATGACGAATTAAATCTCGACAGTTTCAACTTTTCCGGCAGTGATTGGACTGTGCTCAACCGACCCTATGAGCGGGGTCACGTATATGATCAGTTCAGACCCACCGAACGAGCGTGGAGGCCGGGCATCAAATCGCACTTCAGGAAATGAGCGGCCACCATTTCGCACCGGCAACCCGGCCCGCCCCATCGCGAGGCTACCCCCGCATCTGTGTTGAAGCTACTATGATCTCCATCACGAAAATCGTAGGATCGATCAATAGGCCGGACGTTTTGTGACCGGTTAGTGCGCTTCAGTTAAGGCAATTTACACCGTAAGCGTTGAGCTGTTCATTACCCCAATGCAACAATAGGATGCGTCCTCGATGCAAGGGAATGAACATGCGTAAGCTAATCAAACTCGTCCGGAACGATCAGGGTGCTACCGCCATTGAATATGGCCTGATCGCCGCTCTCATCGCTGTTGCTGCAATCAGCGCGATGACAACACTCGGTGGCAAGATCGGCACGACCTTCAACAGCGTCAGCAGCAACTTGAGCTGATAGAGGCAGACACAAACGTGCCACGGGGGTGCGAGCGTGGTTCGGATATGGGTCGTTACGCTCGCAGCCCGTAAAACCACCGGTGGGGCTGTAAGCGGATCGCAACCAAACCGTGGCACAAGCGCACCTGTAGAGGTTGCGTTGGTTCCAACCCTCCCCACGGGCGTCGTCCGGGCTTATGCTAATGTTCCCCCTTAGCTTCTCCGGCGACGCCTTCCGTCTCATGTAGAGAAAACCCCGCCAGCCAAAGCCAGCGGGGTTGAATAACGGCGTTCAATCAATTGCGCGCGACGGGGCTGCCACGCTGCCTACTGAGGAGTGGAGGTCGTGCTGCTTGCCTGACCTGATTGGGTTGAGCTGAGGCCGGCATTTTCGTTGGCGTGAACACGCGCTTGGTCATCAGCCTTGGCGGAATGCCGCTTTGAACGCTTCTGATCACGAGTGGTGGTCCCATTGCTGGTGGTGGCAGTTGCCGTGCTGTCGAACCCTGCATTGGTGTTCGCGTTTGTCTGCCCCGTCGTGCTCGCGTGTTCGTCAGCTTGGCGCGCTGATCGCGCGACGTCACGCTGGGTGGTTCCTGTGTCCATATCGGCATGCATTCCGCTGCCCATACTGCCGCCGGGGCCGCCCATGCCGACGCCAGCTCCCACGCCTGCGCCGATTCCACCGCCAACGCCTCCGCCCATACCGCCACCATGCCCTTGAGCATGACCTGCGGCCAGCGGGAGCGTCAGCATTGCGACAAACATCAAACTCGATCTGAGCATAACCTCTCCATCTTTTCTCCCCGCCTGGGGGAAGGGACGACGGCGGGCCTGAACTGCACGTTAACCTCTGGATTTCTATGATGATCTGGTGGCGGGTTGCGACGGTTTCCCTGGGAGGGAGAGCATCGTCGATCGTGGCAGGTGGTCTCAAGGTCAGTAGGCTTACGTAGCGACGCGCTGGGGCAGAGATGAGAAAGATCGTTAATGTTTTATCGTTCGATCCCGTCGCTGGACCATCAACAGCGCATTGACGCCTTACGGACGCTCGCGCTCAAAACTGACGACAAGGTGCTTGCTCGCCGGTTCAGACGGCTGGCGGATGGGTTAGAGGAACGCGCCCAGGTTCCCTCAATGCGCCTGATGCATGGAGATGAGCATGCGCGGTGGGAGCGCATGCTGCCACCATAGTCGGGGGCACAGATGGTCATGATAAGGAACCTGCGTCTCGCAAGGCTGCAACCACCCACGTTCGAAGGCGAGTGGAGGGGAATGCCATTGACGGTGAAGCTGGACAGTAGCGCCATCATGTATCTTGAGGGCGACAAGTCCTATGAGCAGCTTCAGGACCTCCTCGAGGCCGTACCGGCACCCGTGATGCTAGGTGCGCAACGCCTGCTGGAAATGCATCGAGAGACCAACGCAGACAGCCATGTCGTGGTACTGTCCGCGTTGGATCTTCAATAATGGCTGCGATGACATTGCCGATGTGAACGGCTTAAATGGTGCCGGCTGTTGGACCCGGTCTTGTCAAAGTTCGGGTTACAGGGTGCCGTCTGGCAAAGTTTTGGGTAGCATGTAGCCTAGCAACTGGCGCTGATCGTTGTTGGGCAATGGCAGCAATCATCCGAAACCAGCCGGTCCGGAAACCACCCCCATCCCGCCGTCCACCTCAACGCATCCGCTCTCGCGGCTGAGCTGCATGCCGAGCTTCCCGGCGATCCAGCTGTCGCGGTCGGGAATGATGGCGGCCGCGCGCCTATTCCGGCGGTGCATCCTCCGTGCGGCGGCCGGGGGCGAGGCGATCGAGCAGGGCGGCGACTGCGGCATAGCTGAACGGCTTGTCCAGCACTGGGCGATCGGCATGGCGGGGCGCGACCGCCGAACGATTGCCGGTCACGAAGGCGAAGGCGATGCCGCGCTGCGTCAGCGCGTCGGCGACGCCGCCCGAATGTTCGTCACGAAGCTGCACGTCGAGCAGGGCGGCATCGATGGGCTGGCCCGGCCGATCGATCAGCGCCAGCGCGTCGGCGGTGTCCGGCACGGGGCCGAGCACGGTGTCGCCGCGCGCGGCGACGGCCGCGGCGAGATCCTCGGCGATGAAATAATCATCCTCCACCACCAGGACATGACGGCCGCCTTCGCCGATCCGATCGCTGTCGTCGCGCATCGCGCCATGCTGCATCCGCCGGCCGCGGTCGCTATCACCTATGATGGTTAATTGCGGCTGACCGGCTGAAAGCTGAGCCGAAGCCCAGCCGCCAGCCCGCGGCATCTGGCCGCGCCGGCATCGCCGCCGGCGCTCCAAGCGATTGTCCCGGCGCCATTTTTCCGGGCATCATCTGTTTCGAGAGACATGATGCCAGCCTGCGGTGGCTGGACGGGGAGGGCGGCTTCAATCGAGCGCGGAGCCGGGGCGGAATGCCCCGCGCCGGCCACCCTCGCCGTTTAGCATCTGTTGAAAACTCTTGGTATCCCCGCGTAGGCGGGGATCCAGATGCTCCGAACCGTGCGTATCTCGCAAACGCTGGAGTTTATGGATCCCCGCCTTCGCGGGGATACAATATGAAGGGCCTGAGCCGACTTTTTCTACAGGCCGTCGACGCTCTTGCTGACGAGGATGTTGACCGAGACGCGGCGGTTCTGCGCCTTGCCTTCGGGGGTGTCGTTGCTCGCCAGCGGATCGGCCTTGGCCATGCCGGTCGGCGTCAGCATGCGATAGGGCTTCCAGCCGCACGCCTGCTGCAGATAGTTGATCACGCGCGCGGCGCGCTTCTCGCTCAGCGTCTGGTTGAAATCGTCGCCGCCGGTCGAGTCGGTGTAGCCGACCACCAGCATCAGCGCATTTTCCATCGCCTGGGCGGAGGTGGCCGTGTTGCACAGGCTGGCCTTATCCTCGGCCGAAAGCTCGGAGCGGCCGGTCGCGAAGTGGACGTTGGTCGTGCTCTTGATGTTGTACTTGTCGATATCGCCCATGCGGCCGCGCAGCGCCTCGGTCGCCGCGCTCTGCTCCTCGAAGCGTTGCGAGGTGCCGTTACGGATCATCCGCGCGGTCTTGAGATCGCCGCCGCGGAAGGTGACCTGGTTGGCCAGCAACACGCCGCCCGCCTGCGCGGCGTCGGCCGGCTGCCAGGTCTTCACCGTCACCGGCAGGCCGTTGAGCAGCGCATCCGGGCCAAGCTTGGTGCGGTTGGCGTTGAACAGGCCGCTGCCCGCCTTGATCTTGGTGGCGTCGGTCAGCGCGATGATCGTGGTGGTGCCGTCAGGCGCGGTGACCTTCATCTTGTCGCCCTTGCGCGCGGAGATGACGCCCTTGATATCCGGTCCGGGGGTGGTCGAGGCCGCGGGCGTCGGAATGCCGTTGACGATGATATTGGGGTTGGCCGCGCCCTCGGACGGTGCGGGAACAGCGTTGTCGGGCTGCGCCAGGCCAGCGCCCGCGGGCAACGCCAGCGCGCCCAGCAGGATCAGAATGTCAGACTTTTTCATATGTGAACCCATTAACCGTCTCCTTTAACCTTCTCGCAAAAGAGCGTGCGTGTTCAGCCGAGCCTGTCTGCCAGATGAACGTATACGGCGGAGCGACCGATTCAGCGGGTAATCCGAGCGCATGGTGCGACGAACCGAGGCTGCCGGCGCTGCCGAACGGCCGGCGCACGGGGCCGACTCTGGCCGAAGCGGATGTTTCGCGACGCAACCTGGGGAGTGCCAGCATAAAGCGGGATTCGTTTCGGGCCAAGAGGAAGGTGGGCCGGGGGCGGCAGCGGGTTCCGCGATGGAGATTCAAACGGGGAGCGCGGGTGCCAGAGCCGTCATGCCAGCCTTCGCTGGCATGACGTGGGGTTGTAGCGGGCCGTGCCCGTTGCCACCGAATGAACCAAACGCCGCGCAAGGGGAACTCACGGCCATTCTGGAGGGGGATGATGATGGCGAAACGATGGGCGCTTGGGCGCGATGGGCGCCGGTTGGCGCTGGCCGCCGCGATGGTGGCGAGCCTTGCCGGTCCGGCTGGCGCGGCGGGTGGTGGCGGGGGCGGCGAAATGCCGTCGGCGCCGAGCCAGAGCGCGCCGAGCTATGATCCGGCCGAGGAATATCGGCAGGGGCTGGCGGCGCTGCAGGCGGGCCAGTTCGCGGACGCCAAGCGCCGGTTCGATCATGTGCTGGCGGTCGTGCCGCGTGATGCCAATGCCAACTATCTCGCCGGCGCCGCACGCACGGGGCTGAAGGACCTCAAGGGCGCGGTGCGCTACTTCGAGAAGGCGATCAAATATGACGATAATCTGATCCTCGCCCACCAGGATTATGGCGTCACGCTCGCCGCGCTCGGCCAGAAGGACAAGGCGCAGGCCGAGCTTGACGCGCTCAAGGCCAAGGCGGCGGCATGCGGCGACGGCTGCGCCCAGGCGGCCGACCTCAAATCCGCGATCGCGGCGATCGGCGCGCAGCTCGGCGGCGGTCCGCAGAGCAGATTGGACCGGGGCTTGCTGGAGCGGGGCCTGCTAAAGCGGGGTGGGGCGCGATCGAGCCTGCTGTTCGCGTCCGACCAATCCGGCGACCAAGCCTATCTCGCGGCGGTCGCGCTGATCAACGATCACCGCTATGAGGAAGCGATCGCCTCGCTCCACCGCGCCGAGCGCGCGTTCGGCCCGCATCCCGACATCCTCACCTATCTCGGCTTCGCGAACCGCAAGCTCAAGCGCTATGCCGGGGCCGAGGCCTATTATCGCCAGGCGCTGGCGATCGCCCCGCACCATCGCGGCGCGCTCGAATATTATGGCGAGCTGATGGTCGAGCGCGGCGATCTGGTGGGCGCGCGGCAGAATCTCGCGCTGCTCGACCAGAGCTGCGCGTTCGGCTGCTACGAGGCGGAGGAGCTGCGGCGGTGGATCGCATCCGGGCACGGCCTTTCGTCCTAGCGGCGACGAGCATGGCCCTCTCGCCACCTCCGTTCGGTTCGAGGTGCCTTCGAGCGTGCCGAGAGGGCGTATCGGGAATTGAGCCCAGGCTGGACTTTCTCGACTACGGTTCTCGACGAGCTCGAACCTCGCTCGAATCCAACGGTGGGCATCTCCGCCAAACCACCCTTGCCGCCGCAGCGCTGCTCGCCGCCCTGGCCGGACCAACCGCCGCCGCCGACCGCGCGCCCGCGCGGCTGCCGATCCGCAGCGCGCAATGGATCGCGCCCGCCGCCGCCCGCAACCTCAGCTTCGCGCCCTCCGAATGTGCGCGGCCGCCCGAGCCGGAAGAGGCGCGCCGCCGCTACGAGATCGGCCGGGCCGCATTCCGCGCGCCGCTGCTGCTCGGCGGCCAGGCGGCGCGCGTGGGGCTGAGCTGCAACAGCTGCCACAGCAATGGCCGCCGCAATGACGGCTTCCTGTTCCCCGGCCTTTCCGGCAGTCCGGGGACCGCGGACGTCACCTCGTCGATCATGAGTTCGCATCGCGGCAACGGCGTCTTCGATCCCCGGCCGATCCCCGATCTCGCCGTCAGCCGCAAGATCGCGCGCGAGGGCGGCGGCGATCTGGAGCGCTTCATAAGCGGGCTGATCACCGAGGAGTTTGACGGCGCGCCGCCCGATCCGCTGATCCTCGACGCGGTCGTGAGCTATGTGCGCGCGATCGTGCCCTCGGCCTGCCCGCCCGCGCCCGAGCAGGCGGTGCGGCTCGCCGATCGGCTGGCCGATGCCGATCGCGCCGTGCAGGCGGCAGCCTATGCCTGGGAGGCGAAGGACGGCGATGCCGCGCGCCTGCTGCTCTCCTCGGCGCGCGCGGCGCTGGGCGAGATTTACGAGCGCTTCGATGGGCCGACGCTGGCATGGGCGCGCACGCGGTTGCGGCGCGCCGATCTCGGCCTGCTCGCCATCCAGCAGGCGATCGACCGACAGGCGCCGGACGTGCCGCTGCGCCTGGCCGGCTGGCGCGCGTCCGAGCCGGGATGGGCGGCCGCGCTCGCCCGCGCCGAGGCGGCATCTCTGTTCAACCCGCAGCTGCTCGCGCGGCGCTTGGCCGCGCCGCGATCGGCTCGCGTGCGGCCCGCCGGCCGGAATGTGCGCGCGTGATTGGCGGGGCTGAGCGGCCGGGGGACTTGTTTTAGAGCGAAGTGAGGGCGGGTTTCGACCCAGTTGCAGTCGTTCCGGAGCAAGGTATTTTATCCCGATGGCGGACGTAACCCGGTAGGATGGTTATGGCGGATGAGTGGCTTCAACGGTTCAATCCAAATGCCGAAGACCTACTCGATCTTTTGCTTCCGCAAATCGAGGATGGGATGCTTCAGCAGATCGCCGCTGCCGATTATGGAAACGACATTGAAGAGCATTTGTTGCCTCTCAGCGAATTTCGCGATCGCCGGATCGTTCCCGTACTAAATTGGTATCCGTGCGAGGTCTTAGAGCTGATTCGCTGGTCTGAGCCGGATCAGCGAGGCTGGCGCCCCGGTGATGAGGGACGACGAGGCCATCTTCTAAGAGCTTTTGCGTGCACGATGCTCTTAAGGTCGTATGCTATCTCTGAGAACCACGACCGATGGAACAGCTTCAACGAGACATCTATCCAGCTCGTGGATAGCGTTCAGGCACTTGGCGTTGATCTAATCGAACCAGCTTCCAGCTTTTTTGCGTGGTGTGTTGAGCGCCTCGCGCCGCTTGACGAAGACGGAATAGAGGGGCCGTTTCTGGGCTTGGCTCTGCTTCGGCTCACAATTGAACTGCAGAACCAGCCGGACGATGCAATTGTTGATCTGTGTAAGTGGATCGAGGAGCAGGTGTCCGCGTTGCTACGTGAGAAGCAGTGGTGGGCAACACGACAGAAAAACTGGCTTCTTTCAACCAATCATCATAACCTGCGCAATGATCGGTGGCTCGCGGTCGGCCGAGAGCTTTATCAGTGGGCCGAAGCTCAACCGCCGAGTGATAAAGCGACCATGGTGGCGTTTATTGGCAAATGCCTCGCTGAGGAGTAGCCGCGAGGACACGGTGTCCGGATTGCGCATGATGATACCGAAAGCCGCCATTCCGCTTTCCACCCCATTCCAGCCGCTCGCTTTAGATCGTGACGGAATGGCAGCTAACCACCGATGCCCTGTCGAAAGCAGACCGTCCGGACCCCACCCCAATGAGCCATTCACGTGCGAGAAACAGGCGATGAAAGGCCCTTATGTCCAGGCGCGCCAGATGGCGATGCCGAACAGGATGACGTTGAGGTAGGCCGTCGCGGAGAAGCCCGCGGCTCGATACAGCGGATCGATCCTGTAGCCGATCCAGAACGCAAAGCGGGCGATGACGAAGACCAGCGCCGCGCCCGGCACGAGCGAGAGCTGGCTTCCGTCCGAGGTGGCCGCAACCGCCAGGATCGCCGCCGAGAAAAGCGCGTATTGCTGGAGCGTGTTCTCGGCAACCCGGCCGTTGATGATCATCGATCGATCTTCGCGGTGGACGGTCGGATCGATCGCCTCGCTTTTGAAGCGGGCATTGCCGATCGCCATGATGGTCATGAAGAGCGGCGCGGCCGCAAGCGCGATCCACTTGACCGCGAATGCGAGACGCTCGCCGGCGTCGGCGCCGAATGCCAGCCGGGGCATGATGTTCGACAGCCCGACCAACGCACCGACCATGACGGCGACGCCCGTGCCGGCGCCAATCGCGACCAGCTTTTGAGCCCTGTCCATCCGCTTGCTCCCCCGTCCTCGGTTGCAGGCACAGGCCGCTATGTTACGCTCCCGGATCGCCAGGGGCCAGGGGCATGCGATCCTTTCAGCTCCGCCATGCGGCGTCCGGCTTGGCCCCGCCTACTCCGCCGCTTGGTCACCGCCGATGATGCGGGGTTCGCGGACATAGCCGAACTTGCCTGCGCCGGACCAAGCCTGGCCGTCGGGATAGCGCAGCTCGATCCCGGCGAGATCGCAGGCGTCGGCGAGCTGCATGTTGACCCCCATCAGGCTGTTGCCGAAGCGGGCGACCACGCTTTCGGTGAGGGTGAAATGGGTCGTCGATCCGCAGCGCGGGCAGAAATGGATCGCGGCCGCCGGATCGGCCTTGTCCGCGCGCCGATAGGCGGCCGACGCGCCCATGACTGCGACCTCCGCCGGATCGAAATAGGCCCAGTGCGCGCCGGTCTTGCTACACAGCGTGCAGTTGCACGCGTCGATATGATCCGGCCGCGTTTGCAACGCGATACGGATCTGGCCGCAATGGCAGGTGAGCGTCAGCATCGCCCCGCCCCTAGGATGTTTTCACGGCGCGGCGCAATATCCGGTTGGCGGCGAGTGGACACGAACGCGCGCTCGCCTTCGTGCCGTGGGCGCGATAGGGTGGCCTGCGCCGGTTGGGGCGCGACGCGGCGGGACGCAGGGCAGAATCGGCATGACGGAGATCATCAATCTGAGGCGCGCGCGCAAGGCCAAGGCGCGGGCGCAGGCCAAGAGCGAAGCCGACGCCAGCCGGCTCGCGCATGGCCGCACCAAGACCGAGAAGACAGTTCAGCAGGACGCGCAGGCACGCGCCCGCAAATTGCTCGACGGGGCCCGGCGCGAGCGGGATTGAGGGCGCGTAGCGGCTTTCAGGCGATCCGGCGTGCGGGCTAGCGAGCCCCCGCCCTGCATAGGTTCAGATGCGGAGGCCCAGGGGCAGCAAAGGTCTGGATCAATCGTTCGCCATGCTGACCGAGCACCAGACAACTGAGGGTGCCGGACTGATAGGCGCCGGTATCGATGCCGATGCGATTGGATCGGAACACCGGCTCTTCGACGATCACATGCCCGTGAACCACCTTGAAGCCCCAATCCCGTTCGCTGCTGAGGAAGGGCTCCCGAATCCACATCATGTCCCGGGGCGACTGCGCGCTGACCGGCCGGCCCGGATCGAGCCCGGCATGAACCAGAAAATATCCGCGCCAGCGGATGCCGAGGAGCAGACCGCCGAGAAAGGCGCGATGGCGTTCCGGAAGCGCCGCCGCCAAATTGTCACGCAAGCCTAGCCAGTCGGTTTCCCCGATCTCCGCCGGCACGTTCAAGCCATAGCTTTCGAGTGCCTCCCTGCCGCCGAACTTCATCCAGGCCGGCCCGTTCGCTGCGGGATTTACGAGAAACTCCAGCATCCGGTCTTCATGGTTCCCCTTGAGGAAGGCGCGGCGCACCCCGTCGCCGCCGGCTGCGCAGAGGCGGTCGATCACCGCTGCCGAGTGCGGCCCGCGATCGATATAATCGCCCAGATAGCAGATGAGCGGGCGATCCGGGCGACGGATCGCAATGTCTCTGGCGATCGCTGCTTCCATAAGATCGAGCAAGTCGAGACGGCCGTGAACATCGCCAATCGCATAGATGTCGGTAAATGCTTCGAACTCTTCAGCGTGCAATTGCGAAACGTCGATCATAGTTCCCCAGTCACGGCGAAGCTCGCGCCCGATTGTGGCGAAAGCATGTCAAGGAAGCGGCGGCCCTTTCCACCACCCGCGGCTTTGCGGACGCTGGACGGCGCCGGCTCCATCTTTGTCATTGTGTTTTGCTGCTTGGTGAAGAATGTGGCCCGTCCCCTTTTGCCGGTGAGCGCCATGGCCCTTTGTGTATTTTGCGGATCGAGCCCGGGTGCATCGCCGGCCTATTCGGCGGCTGCGGCTTCGCTGGGGCGTGCGATGGCGCGGCAGGGAATCCCGCTGATCTATGGCGGCGGCCGCATCGGATTGATGGGAATCGTGGCCGACGCGGCGCTGGCGGCTGGCGGGAAGGTGATCGGGATCATGCCGCGCGCCCTGTTCGCGCGCGAAATCGCCCATCCGGGTTTGACCGAACTGCAGCTCGTGGAAAGCATGCATGATCGGAAGTTGCGCATGTCCGAGCAGGCCGAGGGGTTTATTGCGCTGCCCGGCGGCGCCGGAACGCTCGAGGAGTTTTTCGAACAATGGACATGGGCTCAGCTCGGCATCCATCGCAAGCCATGCGGCCTGTTAAACATCGAAGGTTATTTCGATCCGCTGCTGGCCATGATCGAACGCATGGTTGCCGATCGTTTTCTTCACACTGACTATGCGGAGATGCTGCTGATCGATCGGGATGTGGAAGGGCTTCTGCGGCGCTTTGGCGGCTACGGGCCGCCGCGTGCGAAATGGAGCGCCGATGCGCCCGAGCTCAGGGCATGAGCGCGGAGACGTGCGGGTTTGCGCCTGCGCCGGTCATTCACATTGCCGCCGCCTTGATCGACGATGGTCTCGGCAGGATCCTGCTCGTCCGCAAGGCGGGCACGGGGTGCTTCATGCAGGCCGGCGGCAAAATGGAGGAAGGAGAGCTGCCGCACGATGCGCTGTGCCGTGAAATCCGGGAGGAACTGGGGATCGCGATTGAACCGGCCGATGCCGAATATCTCGGCTGTTTCCACGCGGTGGCGGCGAACGAACCCGATCACCTCGTGAAAGCCGAGATTTTCCATGTGCGCGTGACCGGCGAGCTCCGGCCGGGCGCGGAGATCGAGGAAGCGAGATGGATCGGCCTCGGCGAGGCACCGGCCCTGACGCTTGCGCCGCTGACGCGCGATCACGTCCTGCCGTTGGCGGCATCGTTGATGATGCCGCTATAGCTTCTGTGAACCCGTCGCCCGGCACATCATGCGAAACAGGGGAGGAGCCCGGCGCCGCGCTCGGATTCGCCCTGCGCGGCGCGGCGATCCGCTGGAAGCTCGCGCTGCGCCCCCATCGGGTGGAGTGAGGGGGGGGGCGGGTTACGACCCGGAATGTGATTATCCGCGTTAGACCGGCACTTGCCTAAAACCAGACGTTTGTGCACGCTGGTGAACCTGATATTGAAATCGCGTGAGAGGTGGAGATGTGGCGGGCCACTTTCGTGTTCACAATGGCGAGTACGTCACTCTCCAGCGCCGATGCAAGGGATGCTCACTCACTCCTTTCGAAGAAGCTCCAGCGCATCGAGCAGGCATGCAACCTCAAAACAGGGACCGTTACCGCAGTCGGCACTGAAGTGCATTTTGATCCGTCACCAAACGAGAAATATCAAAATTTAGATTGTGCCCTAGCGAAGCTTAAGCCGGCGCATGCCGAAAAGATCGGCTTTATCGGCAACGAAGTCTATCCGAACACGGTGCTTAACGAGCCACACCGTTATATCATCGAGGGAACGGCTAATCAGATTGCCAACTTGACTGCCGCAGCGCGTGCCAGCGGATGGATAATCGTCAAGTCGGCAAAGGCTGACGATGGCACTTCATTTCTTCTCATCCAGACGCGTCAAGGAGAAACTGTCGGGGGCGCTGATCAGTTGATGCAGCGCATTTGGCGAAAGGAGTTTGGCGAAGTGAAGCTCGGGAGAGCACCTGAGCCTTTGGTTGAAACTGCCAGTGAACTGCAACAATAGTCGGCTTTCCCGACCAGCATGCAGTGAGCTGCCATTCCGCTTCCCACCCTTTTACGACGCAGTCGCTCCACGTCGGATGTGATGGCTGCTCTCCATCCTTCTCGAACGATGTTCAGTTGCCCGTTGCCCTTGCTCCGTCATCGACCTGCGTAACTTGGCCGTTTTCTACCTTCCACATAGAGTGGGTGCTTGTAATCCCAACGTAGACGGGAACTCCGACGCTAAATTGTTCAAAGACGTGAACCTCGGTCGGTTGGGGATCAAGAAGGTGCGTTATGACCAAAGCCGAAGGCGTTGTCCCAGTCGGCTGAGTTGCCTTCGTCAAGGTGATACAAGACCGAGAAAATGCACGAGCCGAGACTATCTTGCCATCCGATGCGACATCAATCTCGTAATGCCCACCAAAAGGAAAACTACCATTTTCGGTTTGCGGTGTCAGAAAATAGACCGGAATAACATTGTCCTTCTCCGGTGGTAAAACAACTGTATTGAAGGGAGCTGGCGCACACGAATGCCAGTCGGGACGCCTCGCCATTTCGGCACGCGCTGCGATTAGAGCATGCGCCATTCGCAACGCCGGCTCTTGAAGGGCGGGCTTATCGTTCTGCGAATAAACTTTTGCGTCAGTAAGGGTCCGTCCACTCACATCAACGGAATAGACAACGCGGCTCAACTCCGCTTTTTCGAAAAAATCGACATGAAGCTTGTCTCCCCTTGGGCCAATGACCCAGCCACCGATTTCAGAACGCCTTTCGGCTGGCAGTTTAGCTAACAAGTCGTCGCTGCTGACCCAAGCAGCTTGATCGTACAGAAACAGGGCAAGACCACGCCGCATAGCGCGTTCTATTGCACTTTCGCCAGGCGGAGGCGGAGCGTTCGCGCTGCACAGCAGGCCAGCCATCATCAGTACCAGATATGCAGACTTTTTTGCCATGTGCCCCCCACCAGCGTCGTCCATCTGCGTCAACGCAATGTCTGCTTAATGGCATCCGGTTCGACAAGCGGCCAGTCCGGAATCCACCCCATTGCTGACGCTCTCCATCCCGGTCCTCTCCCCAACCTGAACAACAGGCTACGTACCCGTTCAGCGTCGCGCCACGGGCACCAGCGTAACCCCATTCTGCCGCCCGCCGCTTGAGGCCGGGCGGGGATGGAGGGATTTATGCGTCGGATGCTTCCTGTTGTGCTGGGCGGAGTGGCGTTGCTTTCGGGGGGTGCGGCGAGCGCCCAGGGCTGGTGGCCCGCTTACGGCAATTCCGGCTATGGCTATAATTCGGGCTATGGCTACGGCTATGGCGGCGGCTATTATGATCGCGACGATGATCGCACCGCGCGCACTATCTGCTCGGGCCAGCGCGCCCACGGCCTCGAGGCCCGGCTCCGCCACGAACGCGACGAGGGCGAGATCGACGGCGACACCGCGCGCCGCATCCATGCGACGATCGATCGGCTCGAGGACCGACAGCGCCACGAATGCGCCGAGGGCGACGATCGCGCGATCGCGGCCATCTCCGATCGCTATGACCGCATCGAGCAATGGATCGGCGCCGAGGCGCATGGCGGCTGGGGCTATTGATCCCGCGTCCGCCAGCCGAGGGGGCATGGGTGGACCCATGCTTCGCCCCGAGGGGCTGACAGCGGGCGTGTTTTTTCCGGCCGTCATGCCAGCGAAGGCTGGCATCCATGTCTGTTGGGGCAGGCGCCGCCACCAATGGGTGCTAGCGACCCATTGGCGGTCATTCCAATGCCATTCACCCTTACCCAAGGGCGGGCCTTGGACATCTGTCGACGTCCATTAGCGGTTTCTCCAGCATCAAATTGCCGGAACGACATGTTTCAGCAATTGCTCAAGGAACATCTCCGGCCGGTTCATCACAACGAAATGGTGACAACCCTCGAAGCGCACGAAAGCCTTGCGCGGTGCATTGAGGCTGGCGAACCAAGCCTCGGCAAGTGCGAACGCCGTCTGCTGGTCCTCCGCGCCCATGAAACAAAACATGGGGATGGGAAAGTCGAGTCCTAGTGCCGACAGGTCGATCTCGCAGAGTTCCTCGAATAGCTGGTTGCCCGAGAACAGAAAGCCCGCCGGTATCAACTGAATATCTTCCGGCGTGAGATTGGTCGGCCGGGCTGGCGGCCGAGGTCGGGGGTCGTCGCCGGTGCCGGAGGCGGCGACATCGGCCCATTCGCGCAGAAGCCTGATCTTGGCCCGGTCTTGGTATGGCGGCGGCCCGATTTCTTCGAGCGCAGCAACTGCCTGCTCATTGCCTGCGGCGCGGGCCTGGGCCAATTGGCGCATGTAGTTGAACTCTTCGTTGCGCCGCATGTTCACGACCTGGCCCGTGCCGACATAGGCAGCGAACAACTCCGGTCTGCGCCTGATCATGTTGAGCGCGAGGACTGATCCCCATGAATGGCCGAGGAGAATTATCTTGTCCTTGCCGAGATGGTTTGTGAGGTATTCTGACACCTCAATAGCGTCGGCGATCATGCGCTCGATCGTCAACCGGCCGCAGCCCGCCTCACCGTTACGCGCGAGTGTCCGCCCTGCACCGCGCTGATCCCAATGGACCACGGTAAAATGCCGTTGCCATGGCTTGAGCGCCATGACGGCGAAACGTGAAGAGGCGCCGGGGCCGCCGTGGAGAAACAATAGCACGGGATTGTCAGGACTATCGCCGCCGATCTCGATCCATTGCTCAATGCCGCCGATGCTGGTGTACATTTAGAAAGCTCCCGCCGAGCCCTCTTAGCGGTGTGATCGAGCGGCCGCCATCGCAGCATCACGCCCGAAAGCGGCCTTTCGGAATACGACCCCTTTCACGACCCCACCGCCCCGATTTAATATACACTCCCGGCGGCTGCGCGGATGTGGTGAATGGGGGTCGATGCCGGCGCTGCTGCTGATCCTGATCGTCCTCGCCATGCTGCTGCCTGTGCTGGGCGCGCGCTGATGGCGGCGCGGGCGGGGGGCGTGCTGGAGCGGGCGCGGCGGCGGGCCGCGGCGGTTGCGGCGGGCGATGGGGCTGCGGGCGAAGGCGCGTCCGGCGAGGCTGTTGGCGGCGACGCGCGCACTGCGGCCGCCACACCCGGCGGTCCCCGGCCCACCGCTCCGCCGTCCGGCGCAACCAAGGGGCGGCCCAAGGGATCGCGCAACCGGCTCGGGGTGGCGTTCGTCGAGGCGATGCTGGGTGATTTCGAGCAGCATGGCCGCACCGTCATTGCCAGCCTGCGCGATGACAAGCCCGAACAATATCTGCGCATCGTCGCCTCGATCCTGCCGAAGGAGATCGAGCTGGGCGACGACGCGATCGACACCATCGCCTCCGTGATCCACGCCCGGCGGCAGGGGGCGGGGCTGGGTTAGGGGACGGGAAAGACGGAGATTTGCCTCCGTCGCATCAACGCTGTGTCGCCCCGGAGCCCAACAAAATAGCAGCTTGCTCAGTCAGAGTTTGTCACGTCCCGTCGCCCCAGCGAAGGCTGGGGCCCATGTCTCTTTCGATCCGAGACCTCATCGCATATTGGGAGAGACATGGATGCCAGCCTGCGCTGGCATGACGCACGAAAATATGGCCCGCTCCGCACAAAAAGGCCGGCGGCGTATCGCCTGCCGGCCTTTCGCCCCTTTGCCGCCATGGGCGGTCGTCCCTGAACATTCTCAGTGGTGTGGCGCGGAGGGGGAGGCGGCCTGCGCGATCGCCTGTTCCAGCGCCTGGGCCGAGAAGGGCTTGAACAGCGCGATGCCGCCTTCCACGGGCTCATGATCCATCCGCATTCCGGTCGCGTAGATCACCCCGACATCCTTGCTGAGCTGGCGGGCATGTTCGGCCACCATCCAGCCGTCAAGCTCGCTGCCGAGATCGATGTCGGTAATCACCAGGTCAAGCTCAGCCCCGTGATAGTTGAGCAGCCAACAGGCCTCGGCACCATTGCAGGCTTCGACGACGTCGTGATCGTGCGTCATAAGTTCGTGCAACACATGCCGGCGCAGCCTGGGATCGTCCTCCACATACAGGATATGCATCGTCGCTCTCCGCCTTGGTCATGGGGAGGCGTGCCTCAATCATGCTTGCCGCCATGCATCGGTCGGCGCAGCGTTCAACGATGGCGGCGATCCTGTCGTCGTCAATATGGCTGGCAACCGCGCGCAGCCAGGACGAGCGTTTGTTATAGTCAGCCATCCGGGCCTCCTCTTACCGGTCAACGCCGGCAGGTTCGGCCATGTTCCAGATATTCGTGGTTAATCAGAATGCTAACCCATTATTTGTGACGCGGCACGGCGATGCGGACTTGGCCAGTAACGGGTTAGGGCGCGGCGATCGGCGATTTCGCCCTTTCGCCGCGCCGCATCCCACCGCCTCAGCGACAGCGGACATTGTTGGCGTCGATCGCCGCGCCGGCAATGGCGCCGCCGCCCGCGCCCAGGATCGTGCCTAGCGTCTTGGAGCCGCCCGGCGCGATGATGCTGCCGAGGACGCCGCCGGCGATACCGCCGACGACCAGGCCGGTCGTCCCGTCGCCGCGGCGGCAATAATAGCGCCCGTCGCGGCCGGCATAGATGCGATCGTCGGGGCTAAGCGCTCGCTCCGAATAGGAGGGATCGTCGCGATAATAGCGATCGGCATAATAGCCATGATAATGCGGATCGGGCCGATCATAATCATAGGCGCTCCAGCGATGCCAGTCGTCGCCATTATCATAGGTGGTGCAGCCGGCGAGAAGGCCGAGACCGGCGAGGGCGAACAATGCGTTTTTCATGCGTGCTCTCCTTATCGTTGTGAGAGTGCAACGGGCGGGAGCGGGGTTGGTTCATTAACCCCAATCTAAAGTCGGTTCCCATTTCCGTCGCCCCAGCGAAGGCTGGGGTCCATGTCTCTCCCGATTGGCGATGGCATCGGATATTTCGAGAGACATGGATGCCAGCCTTCGCTGGCATGACGAGCGGGGAACGACACAGAGTTTATTTCACCAAGTAACTTGGAGTGGCGCCTGCCGGGTTGCGGCCAATGGTTGAACCAATTTTCGGCAGCGGAGTTGAGCAGGCAAGCGGTAGGCACAGCTTTGGAGAGTGATATGGCTACCCTGACCCCCACCGAAATCGTCCTGATCGCGCTCGTGGTCCTGATCGGCGCGGTCGCGATCGGCCTCTGGCTCCAGCGACGGCGGAGCGACGATCTCAAGGCGCGGTTCGGCCCCGAATATGAGCGGACGGTGGCGCAAGTCGGCGCCCCCGGCAAGGCGGAAACGCTGCTGCACGAGCGCGAGAAGCGCGTCGCGAAATTCTCGATCCGCCCGCTGCCGCCGGAAAAACGCGCGCGCTATGTCGATCAGTGGCGGCAGGTGCAGGCCCAGTTCGTCGACGATCCCAAGGCGGCCGTCACCCATGCCGACGATCTGCTCGGCAGCGTGATGGAGAGCCGCGGCTATCCGGTCGTGGATTTCGAGCAGCGCTCGGCCGATCTTTCGGTCGATCATCCGGAGGTCGTGCAGAATTACCGCGCCGCCCATGAGATCGCCGTGCGCCATTCGCGCGGTGAAGCCGGCACCGAGGATCTTCGCCAGGCGATGATCCATTATCGCGCGCTGTTCGATGATCTGGTCAACGAACCCCCCGCCTCGCCCGATCATGCCCACCGCGTTACCCCCCTCTCGACGAAGGAACAACATCATGGTTGAGACCACCCAGGACCAAACCCTCGACCGCGATCGCCCGGCGGGCACCGCCGATCTGGTCGCCGCCGGCAACTCGACCGAAAGCCTGGCGCGGCAGGAGAGCGAACGCGGCGAGGCGCGGCAGGATGCGGGCGAAGCCCCGCTCTTCCCCGAAAACGAGGCCGGCGAGCTGCGGCGGCATTGGGACAGCATCCAGGCGAGCTTCGTCGACGAGCCACGCCGGGCGGTCGAGCAGGCCGACGAGCTGGTCGCCAACGCGATGAAGCGGCTGGCCGAAACCTTCGCCAACGAGCGCGCGAGCCTCGAAAGCCAGTGGGATCGCGGCGACAGCGTCTCGACCGAGGACCTGCGGCTTGCACTGCAACGCTACCGCACCTTCTTCGGGCGGCTGCTGGCGGTCTGAAGGCGGGGGTACGGGCGGGCTGCTACTATCGCCACGCCCCACGTTCGGCGCCCCAGCGAAGGCTGGGGCCCATGTCTCTCTCGATTGGCGATGGCATCGAATATTTTGAGAGACATGGATGCCAGCCTGCGCTGGCGTGACGGGGGCTGAGCGGGCCGCGATGCCATCATGGCTTTGATGGCGCCCATCCGTCAGGCAACCGCCGTCAGGTGCGGCACCGCGAGATATTCGAACGGGATGCGCAGCGCGGCGGCGAGGCGGTCGACTTCGGCATCGGTGGCGAGGTGCATCTCCGCCTCCAGCCGCGCCAGCCGCTCGATCGCGATGCCGGAGCGCTCGGCCAGCTCGGGCAGGGTGAGGCCGCGCTCCTCGCGCCAGACGGTCAGCGGCGGCTCGTCATCCAGCAGGCGCTGCAGCGCGTTCCATGTGATCCCGCCCATCTCAGCCCGCCTCGAACAGCGAAGGATGATCGCTGGCGTGCGGCTCCGCGCCGATCACCTCATAGCAGCGCAGGCGCGCCGCCAGATGGCTCGCCAGCGCCGCGACCGCCGCGCTGCGCCGATGGCGGTCATGATGCTGAAGGTCCGCCACCATGAAGGATGGCGCGCCGCTGAGCGCGACTTCGAGGGTGAGCGCAAGCTCGCTATCGGCGACTCGGTATGTCATGGCACCATGAGAACAAAAAGAGAACGATTCGGCAAGCCCAAACGTAACGAGCCGGGCTTGCCTTGCGCGATCATTTGCCGGGATAGTGTGCCCTGGTCCGGGGTGGCGTGAGGGGGATTGGGGTGAGACGGTTATCGATGCTGTGCTCGACCGGGCTGGGATGCATTGCGCTGGCGGGATGCGGCGGCGATTGGCGGGCGAAGGCGGTCGACGATGCCGAAGCGCTGCTGCGGCAGGATCGTGGCGATCCGGCGCTCAAATTCGCGCATGTCGCGGTTACCGGGGATAGCAGCAGCGGGCAGGCCTGCGGCTATTTCGAACGGCCCAGCGCGTATGGCGGCAACCAGCACGCGCTTCATCTACTTCATCGACGGCGCGGGCGGGCAGAACCCCTTCGTCGACGATCCCGCCGCCCCCTATCCCGCCAACAAGAGCGACTTCGCGCTCAACTGGCGCACGCAATGCCTTGATCTTGGCTATGCTTATTGAGGGGGATGCTCGCGGCCCCACCTAGCCGACGGGCAACGGCAAGGAGAATCAGCAAGGATGGCACAAAGTTTTGTGGTTAACGATGGCCGGGGGCACAACATGAGCGAAAAATCTGTGGATAATGATTCGACTCTCACGGCAAATTAGGCATAATTAGCGCTGACATGATTTGGGGGCCGGATTTGGCCCCGGCCCCCGATCATCCGCTACGGTACAATCGCAGCGGACGAGCGCATTAAGTGCAGGAGAATCCTACTCCTTTGGTGCCACCGGTCAAGGCGATTGTACACAACCTCCTAGGGTAGGAGCGCGTACAATGACGACCTATGTTCTGACCTATGATCTGATCAAACGCAAAGATTATGAAACGCTTTGGGCGGAGTTAAAGCGACTAAAAGCGCACCGGGCGCTTGAGTCATTCTGGCTTATCAACGTGACGAATAGTGCGAAGGAGCTACATGGCCACTTGAGCAAGTACATCGACAATGATGACCGCCTTTGGGTCTCGGAACTGACGAAGCAGTATTGGTACAACAATGCAAAGGCTGGAACCAATGATTGGTTAAAAGCCAATCCCCCCGCTCGTTAAGAGAGGTGCTCTAGAGGCACATCTTTTGACTTGTCCCATCAAAGTGCGCAAATTGCTTGGCAGCTATCGCCTCGGAGGTGCCTGAGCGCTATCCTATAGCGATGGCTGCCAAGTTAATTTCCACATGCCTCGTGGGTCGATCTTTATGCGGGCCTGACCAAAGGTCTGCATGGGCGCTGCTGCGGCAGGATCGCAGAAGCACGGGCTTCATCTACTTCATCGATGGCGCGGGCCGGCAGAACCTCTTCATTGACGATCCCGCCGTACCCTATCCCGCCAACAAGGCTGGAATCGCGACCCATCGGAATCATAACGAAACGCTATTGTCACCGTTACACCTGCGTTCTGACACGGCCTTTTGGCGGCTCCGGCACTAAGTCGGAGCTAGGCGAGGGGTGGCTTTGGACTAAGGAAGCTGTCGAGCTTCTCCTTAACGAGCAGCTCTATCCCATTCCGATACTGTAAGAAATTTCGGGCATAGCTCAATTGAATTTGGATGTTCCGATATAAAAAGTTTTGCTGGCACATTGGCCGCATCATTCGGCTACCCCGTTTCTTTCCAATATAAGGTCGTTCGCAAATCGTGTAAGAGTGACGATCTTTTTGGTAATACACATCGCTTATGACAGGTTTCAGCTCTACCGTTTCAACCATTTCCCCTTTTGCGTCACGGAAATCGGGCAGTGAATGATATTCAAGCTTGTCGAATTCTAGATGATCGAAGTCCGCATTTTGTTCGACAAGTCGCCTTGACCCGGCTACACACGTCAAACGCCCGTCATTACAACTAAGGAAATCAAAGACTTTGTTAAAGGCTTTGACATGATCGACTCGGCCAAATCCCTGGATCAGTACGAGCATCCACCTCATTTTTGGACCAGTGACTTGGAACAACGCCTTGTTTTCACGCGTGCGACACTGAAGATCTGGCAACAGCATAACCAGCAACGCACTGTCGTCTATCGCATACCCGTGATCATTTCCTTCGACTTCAAGAGGTGAATCATAGCAATTTGCTGGAACGGTAAAGTAATTACCCTTGAGACGCTGCTTGATGGGTTCTTCATCATAGCGCATAGGGCTTGCCATTCCTGAACGAACAATCGCGCTATTTTTGTTGTCACAACCTGCCAGCAGAGTACCGAAAATAAGAGTGAGCAATAACAAACGGCTCGTTGGAGATTGAAAGCGTCCCAGCATTGGGCTGGCTTAGCCAAAGCTGCTCAAGAAATTCCTAAGAGCCTATCTTGAACCTCATACGTAACGAGCGATGCGCCTTATGAGAATGCCGGTAGCGGCGGCATAGGGGGCGCGGTTGCGGATTTCATGGTTCACTCGAAGTCCTTCGCCAAGGGGCGATTGCATCCCCGCCCCACCTTTCATTTAATGTACACTCCCTGAGCCTCTAGATCTGTGATTAATGGGGCGCCTTATGCTGGCGCTTCTTTTGATCCTGATCTTGTCCGGCGGGCTGCTTGGCGCGCCCGGCCTCGCTGTGGGTTGTGGCCCGGTCGCTCGCGCTGTGTGCATTCGCGCCGTCCGTTCCGCTCGCGAGGCATCCTTGTGAGGGATATCGATCGCATGCTCGCGGAGGATATGGCGCGGCTTTATGCCGATCCGCTCGGCTTCGTGCGTTATATCTTCGATTGGGGCGAGGGCGATCTCGCCGGGTGGGAGGGGCCGGACGCGTGGCAGGCCGAATATCTGGCCGTGCTGGGCGAGGCGATCCGGACGCGGGCAGCGGGCGACGTCATCAAGATGGCGGTGAAATCGGGGCGCGGGCCGGGCAAATCGGCGGTGATCGCCTGGCTGATCCTGTTCTTCATGTCGACGCGGCCCAATTTCTCGGGCGTCGTCACCGCCAACACCGGCGACCAGCTCGACGGCAAGACCTGGCGCGAGCTGGCGCTGTGGCATGGCCGCGCGCTCAACAAGCATTGGTTCGAATGGACGGCGGGCAAGTTCGTCCATGTCGAGCAGCCGGACACGTGGAAGGTGGTCGCGCAGAAATGGAGCGAGCATCGCCCCGATGCGTTCGGCGGCTTGCACAATGGCGGGCGCGGCCAGTGCACGATCATCGACGAAGGTTCGGGCGTGCCAGAAAGCATCTTCGCGGTGGCCGAGGCGACCAACACCGATCCCGACAGCTTCGTGTTCGCGTTCGGCAATCCGATCCACAAGGCGAGCTATTTCTACCAGATCTTCACGCGCTTTCGCCACCGCTGGCTGACGATGACGGTCGATACGCGCCGCGCCAAGGCCGCCAACCAGAAGCAGATCCAGGACATGATCGACGATTGGGGGCTCTCCTCCGATCATGTGAAGGTGCATGTGCTCGGCGAATTTCCCGAGGTCGACAGCAACACGCTGATCCCGCTCGCGCTGATGGAGGAGGCGCGCCGCCGCCCGGTGGCCAAGGCGACGATCGAAGCGGTGCGGCCGATCTGGGGGCTCGATCCGGCGCGCTTCGGCGATGACCGGACGGCCTTGGCGAAGCGGCGCGGGCGCGTGCTGATGGAGCAGGTGACGGCGTGGCGCGGGCTCGATACGATGCAGACGGCGGGCCGCGTGCTCGCGCTCTACGAGGATACGCCGCAGGGCGAGCTGCCCTCGGCGATCGTGGTCGATACGATCGGGATCGGATCGGGCGTGGCGGACCGGATGCGCGAGCTGGGGCTGCCGGTGACGATGCTCAACGTCTCCGAGCGGCCGAGCGTCGACGGCAAATATCATCGGCTGCGCGACGAACTCTTCTGGAAGGCGCGGATGTGGTTCGAAGGCCGCGACGTCCATATCGATGACGAGGCGCTGACCGCCGAACTGGCCGACATTCTCTACGGCTATACGTCGAACGGGCTGATCAAGCTCGAAAGCAAGGACGAGACCAAGGACAGGCTGGGCCGCTCGCCCGACCTCGCCGACGCGTTCGTGGCGACCTTCGCGGTCAGCCCGGTTTCGATCGCGCGCGAGGCCGATCGCTACGAGCGCGCGCGCCGCCGCATTCAGATGACAGGAAACGCAAGTTGGGCAGCATGACAGACAGGATAGACATGATCGACGAGAGTGCGGCGCTGGCCGAATGGAACCAGCTCAGAAAGGCGTGCGCCGATCAGGGCGCGACCCTGATCCTGCGCGCCGAGACGCTGGGGGATTTCCGCTTCTCGCTGGCGGCGCGCGATCGCCAGGGGCGACTGATCCACGATGTGCGCCGCGACCTCGGCGAGGACGCGCCGCAGACCGCGCTCGCGCAGATGATCCGCGATGCGGTGGGGAGCTGGTGGCAATGAAGCGCAAGAACATGGCCGACGATATCTTCCCGGGCGACATCGATGATGACATCCTGCCCGGTGACGCCACCAGCGACACGGTCGAGGCGATCGGCGCCGATCCCGACGGCAGCTTGTTCCGGCGGCTGAAGGGCTGGACCAAGGCGAGCATCGATCATCTCGCCGAATGGCGCAGCGAGGCCGACGAGAGCTATGAATTCTACAATGGCTATCAATGGTCGCGCGAGGAGCTGGCGATCTTCGAGGCGGACGGGCGGCCTGCGCCGGTCTTCAACCTCGTCCAGATCAATATCGATGCGATTGCGGGGCTCGAGGTCAACAACCGGCAGGACGTGAAATATCTGCCGCGCACGGCCGGCGACGCCAAGGTGAACGAGCTGCTTTCGTCGGCGGCGATGTGGGTGCGCGATCAGGCCAAGTCCGAGCGCGAGGAATCCGATGCCTTCACCGACGCCGCGATCACCGGCATCGGCGTCACCGAGACGCGCAAGCCCGAGCCCGACATGATCGCGATCGACCGGCGCGATCCGCGCACCGCCTTCTGGGATCGCAACGCCACCAAGCGCAATCTCGCCGACCGGCGCTATGCGGGCCGGGTCGTCTGGCTCGATCTCGACGAGGCCGAGGATATGTTCCCCGGCGTGCCTTATGCCGAACTCAACGCCAAATGGGCGGCCTATGGCGTTGCCGACAATGATCCGGGCATCGAACCCAAGGATTATTCGCAGCATCAGCGCGAGGGCGAGGGCATCCCCGACAACAATCGCCCGAAGCGGATCTGCATGGTCGAAATCGAATGGTATGATTTCGAGGATGGCGGCAAGATCTATAAGCAGGCGTTTCTTGGGCAGACCGGCGTGCTCGAAGTCAATCCGCTCGAAGCCTGGGCGTACAACTTCATCACCGCCAAGCGAGACGAGAAGAAGAAGATCTGGTACGGCATCGTCCGCGCGCTCAAGGACCCGCAGCGCATCCTCAACAAGTTCTTGGCGACGGTGATCCACATCCTCGCCAGCAACGCCAAGGGCGGGCTGATCTACGAGCGGGGCGCCTTCGCGGACCAGCGCAAGGCCGAGGAGGATTGGTCCAACCCGCAGAAGAATGTCGAGGTGACCGAGGGCGCGCTGGTCAACGGCCGCATCCGCAACCGCGAGGCGCCGCAGCTTCCGCAGGGCGCGGTGATGCTGATCGAATTCACCATGCAGAATATCAGCCGCGTCTCCGGCATCAATGTCGAGCTGCTGGGCTCCGCCGATCGCGACCAGCCCGCGAGCCTCGAAATGCAGCGGCGGCAATCGGCTGTGAGCACGCAGGCGAGCCTGTTCGACAGCAAGCGCTTCTATCATGAGGAGCAGGGGCGCACGCTGCTCGCGCTGATGAAGACGCTGCCGCCCGAGACATTGGTGCGCGTCACCGTCGATCCGTTCGATCCCGCGCAGGCGCTGCTCGTGCTGCCGCAGCAGCCGATGGCCAACGATCCGCAGGCGCTGGCGCAATATCAACAGCAGCTCCAGGCCGCGCAGGCCCAGATCGCCGAGGCGCGTGAGGGCAAGAAACGCGAGATCTTCGTCGCGATGGCGACGATCGCCAAGGCCTTCAAGGATGACAGCGTCAAGTTCGACGTGATCGCCGACGAAGCGCCAAGCTCGCCCAACCAGCAGCAGGATATTCTCGGCAAGCTCGCGATCCTTTCGCACAACGGCATCCAGCTTCCGCCCGAGGCGCAGGCGGTGGTGATCGAGAATATCGGCCTGCCGACCGCGATGGCAGATACGCTGGTGCAAGCAATCGCGGGCAATGATCCCAAGCTCAAAATGCTGCAGGGGCAGCTGCAGGACGGCGCGCAGCAATTGCAGGCGGCGCAGGCCGAAAATCTCAGGCTCAAGGCCGATCGATCGATCGAGGCGCAGAAGCTTCAGGTCGATGCGATGCGCGCCGATACCGAGCGCAGCCGCGCGCAGGCCGAGATCCTCGCGCAGACCGGCGGTGTCGCAGTGGGCGACAAGGTGCTGCCCGCGGCCGACGTGATCGCCGCGCTCAGCAAGAATGTCGACCAGCTCAACCAGGCAGTGAGCGCAATTCTCCAGGCAGCAAGGGGGCCCCAATGAGTGGAATCCGAACCGACACCTCAGGCCGCGAGGTCTATAATCTCGATACCAGCACCGCGAGCGGGGGCACCAGCAGCAGCGTCCAGATCGATCAGACGACGCCGGGCACCAGTAATGGCGTCCAGGTCAATGGCGGCAACGCCGCTTCGGGCGCGAGCGACGCCGGCAATCCGGTCAAAGTCGGCGGGCGCTACAATGTGACGCCGCCGACGCTGTCGGATGGCGCGCGCGGCGATGCGCAGCTCGGCGCGCGGGGCTCGCTCAACGTGCAGCTCAAGGTGGCGGACGGAAGTGCTGCGATCTCCAGCACCGCCAATCCGGCCGACGCCTCCTCGAACACGACGACGACGCTCAACAGCAGCGCCTATCTGATGAATTATAATGGCGCGAGCTGGGATCGCGCGCGCGGTGACACCAACGGTTTGTACGTGGGCGGCAACGCCGCCTCGGGCGCGAGCGACGCGGGCTATCCGGTCAAGGTGGGCGGCCGCTATAATGCGACGCCACCGACGCTTTCGGATGGGCAGCGCGGGGATGCCCAGCTCGGCCTGCGCGGCTCGCTCAACGTCCAGCTCAAGGTGGCGGACGGCACCGGCGCGGTTTCCACCACCGCAACCCCGGCGGATGGCGCGTCGAACAGTACGACGACGCTCAACAGCAGCACCTATCCGATGAACTATAACGGCACGAGCTGGGATCGCGTGCGCGGCGATGTCAACGGCACGCTCATGCAGCAATTCGCGCTCAGCAGTTCGCGCTGGAGCTATGCGGCGGCGGCGGGCGGCATCACCAACACGACGACGGCGGTGACGATCGCGGCGGCGGCGGGCGCGGGCCTGCGCAATTACTTGACCGGCCTGCAGATCTTCGCCGACACGCTCGGCGCCGCGACCGAAATCGTGATCCGCGACGGCGCGGCCGGCACCGTGCTCTGGCGCGGCAAGATCAACACCGGCGGTTCGTTCGTCGGCGCGGAGATCAAGTTCACCTGCCCGCTCAAGGGCACCGCCAACACGCTGATGGAATTCGCGACGCTGACCGCATCGGGCACCGGCTCGGTCTATGTCAACGCGCAGGGCTACACCGCCGCCTGACCCCTTATGCTCCAGGAGCCGATATGACCGAAGAGACGCTGCCGATGGACGCGGTGGAGCAGAATGCGCCCGCCGCCACCCCGCAGCAGGACGTTCCGCAGCATGATATGGCGGACGGGCCGCCCGCTGCCGGCGAGGAGCGCTTCGCCGCGCCGCAGCCGCGCGCCGAGCCGAGGGGGCGGCCCAATAGCGAGCATCAGCTCGCCCGGCTGCAGAAGGAGAGGGACGAGGCCAAGGCCGCGCACGCGGCGCTGCAACGGCGGCTCGACGACATGTCCGCGATCGCGGGCGAGGATCCCGCCGCCTGGCCCGAGGATTTGCGCGCGATGGCGGCGGCGGAGCAGGCGGGCGGCGATCCGCTGCGCCCGCTCGCCGAGAAGATCGACGCGATCGACCGGCGGCTCGAGGCGGTCAATCAGCAGCGCCAGGCCGAGGCGATCGACCGGCAGGTGCGCGAGCTTGCGGACGCAGACGAGGCGCGCTTCCGCCAGCAGCAGCCCGATTTCCCGCGCGCCGTGCAGCACTACATTCTCTCGCGGCTGCACGAGATGAACGCGCTCGGTCTCTCCACCGATCAGGCCGAGGAGGCGATCACGATCGAGGCGCAGCAGCTGCTCTATCAATGCGCGCAAACCAACCGCTCCGCCGCCGAAGCGATCTACAGCATGGCCCGCGCGCGCGGCTATGGCAGCGCGGGATCGGGAGCGGGGGCGGGCGGAGGCGCGCAGCCGCACACTACGAGACCCGCCGGCGGCCGCAGCTTCGGCCATGGCGCAGGCGCCGCTCCGGGCGCGATCACCCCGCAGCAATTGGCGCAAATGTCCGACGAGGATTATGCGGCGTTTCGCGCGACGCCCGAGGGGCGGGCGGCGATCCGGCGGGCGATGGGGGGATGAGGGGGGCGTGCGCGATCCGTTCTAGAAGGCCCACTGTGCGACAGCTAGGATGACAACGTTCTAGATGGTTGGCTAAGGAGCGCCACAATGAGGCGAGACGGCATCATACTTGCGTGGACTATTCTGATCTTCGGTGCGGTCCTAGGGCTCTGGGGGCTACAGGGTTCCTTGCATCCAGCAGTAAACCAAGGTTACGAAGTATCCATGTTTCTCGCCAAGACGGGCGGGGTCATAGCGCTGATCGGACTTGTTCTATTGTGGTGGGTGCGTCGATCCGCTTAGAGCTGGTAATGATATAGCTGCTTCGGTCCCCTGTCGCTATTACGGCGATGCTTGTTTTGCTGCGGTAATGAGTCCGGGATCGCTAAGCACCTGTCGGACAAGCAGCGCGTATAGCGAATTATACTGGCGAAAGGCCTCCGGTATGGCGATGGCGCCGATGAAGTCTGATCTCCAGCGGGTCTCTACCCGATAAGGCTTTGAGAACACGGTTTTGCCTGACTGCGTTAGCGTGATGGTCGCAGCCAGCGAAGCACCGCCCCTGGCAAGATCCTCGCTTGCGTGGCTCTCTGTCAGGACGCCCTCCAATCGTAGGGGCGATGACGGGTTGAGTTTGCCAGCGGCTTTCAGTTCGGTTTCAAAGCTGGCGCCCAGGAATTCGGCGAAGTTCTGGCCCTTGGGTGCATGCATGACGGACATTCGAATCGCAACACTGCGCCCAATGTCCCTCGAAACCGGAATGAATTTGCCCAGCGCAAGCGACGGGACCGCCTTTTCCCGCAACACCTGAACGGTTTCGAAAGACGGGGAGATGGCGTCTATCTGTGACGTGCACGCTCCAAGTTGCAAGTTGGCAATGAGCGCACACATGATCCGTGAGTGCCGACGCAGGCCGCGTGCCATATTGGCTTATTTCGGAAAGGCGGGATCAGTGACGATATTATTCACGCCGCGCGCCAAGGCCTGTCGAACGACGGTTTGCACCGCCTCGTTGCCATTTTTTACCTCGGTACCGGGAATCTCGACCTCCTTGTTACCGAACTTCATGTGGAGTGCGTGGTTCACTTCGGTCGTGATTGGCGTGGCGCCAGTCATAGGCACATAAGTCATTGTGACTTCGTAGTGATCCGTAGCGACCACGCCACCGAAAAGGCCGAAGCCCAAGCCGGCGCGGAAGCCATCATGTTTGGCCTTGTCGAGCTCTTCCTTTTTCACGACGTTGTTGAATTTGATGCTAAGGACCGCGCCATCGGTCGTAGGGGTGTCCAAAACCTCGGTGAAGGCGCCTGTAGCTTTCAGTGCATCAACCGCCCAAGGCTTAACCGCCTTCGTTGCTTTGGGATTTGGACCACCGTCCCGTTGAAATTCGAATAGAAGTTGAACCGGCTTGGGATAAGCGGGTACTTTCTTGTCCTCGGGTTTTAGCTCACCTAAAGTATTATCAACATACCACTTTGCAGCTTGCGCGGCTTGCGGAAGAAAGGTCGCTGCTAACATAAAGGCGGCAGCTAGCCGAAAAGCAACCAGCCGAAGTCTAACGTAATCACCTATCATCTGATCCCCCCAACATTTCTACGAGGCAAGCCCGCCACCGCCCCGATAATGACGTCTATCAAGACGCTCCTAAACTTCAAGCGCAGAACCAGAACGTTTCGTTTGATATGACCTGTTACGACTTGACCATGTCGGTCGCGCCAACTTTCGTGCAGGCTTGATTCCACTGGCGCCCGGCGAGGCTTAGCGTGCGGGAGCGACATCGGCGGCTTCGGCCAGGGTGGGTGTGGAGGCGGAGGCGATGCACCTGGTCTCCACGCCCGCAAACGCAGCCCGGCTCCGGGACGCGATCGCACAGCTTGAGCGCGGCGAGGGGCAGGAACGCGATCTCCACGCTGCGTGAAGATCGTCTTTTCGGATCATGGCTGTGCTGACTATCAGCACTGGATCGCGAACGATCACACCACTCTGAAGCGGCTCAACGGGCTGATCGAGCAATGCCGGCGCACGCCCTTCAGGGGCACGGGCAAGCCCGAGCCGCTGAAGGGCCATTTGCAAGGATGGTGGTCAAGGCGCATCAACCAAGCGGACCGGCTGGTCTATCGCGTCGCGGGCAGTGGCGAGGATCAGCGGCTGGAAATCGCCCAATGCCGCTTCCATTATGAGTAGCGGTTCCGCATTAGCCGGCTTCGCGGAAGATGTATGAGGGGAGAGTGGGGAATGGGCTGGGGTAGCCTTACCTTTTGGCTGATTATGGGGCTAGTGTTGACCCACTCCACTATCAAGGGGCTTCGCGATGGCGAAGTCAGCTACAAGTCGCGTACTTTTTCGCGCTTGGGCAATCCCATCATGTACTGGTTCTTGATTATAGTTGGCGGGTGGGCAGGTGTTTGGTTCATCTACCGCGTGGTGCTGGCGGCGCTGGGGTCATACTCGTAGGCGGCGGCGTTGCGCGGGCGCTATCCCGTTGCGCGTCGACGATCGCCCGCGTGGCGTCGATGACGCCGGTCAGCGAGAATGTCGCGACGTTGAACTGGCCGTCGAACGCCAGCGCCACCCCGAGATCGCCGCCTGCGAGGATCGGGCCGAGATCGGCTTCGAACCGGAAGATATAAATGCGATCGTCGCGGTAGCAGGTTAGCGTCACCACCCTCGCATCCCCTGCCGTGTTCACCATGGCGCTATATCGGGCGCCTTCTTTGCAGGGCTTGTTGAGCATCAGATAATAAACGCATTTTTCGCTGCAGAGCAGTCCGAACCTGGATTTGGCGTTGTTCACCGTGAAAGCATCAAACAGGCCGTTGCTTATATCCGTATGCCATTGCCCGTAGACCTGCGTCTGCGTCTCCGCCGCTGCGGGCGCCGCGAGGACGGCCAGGACCATGAGCGCGATGGCGCGGAACAGGCTTGATCCGGCCCAGCCCGCGCGCATCCATCCTTGGGGGCTACAGCGTCGTGTCATTCAGACCCGGATCCGCGGCTTTGCTGCCATCGTCAGGCGCATGCACGGTTCCTCCCTCTTGCTTCCAGCGGCCGATCACGGCCGTGAGCGCCTGCTTCGCGCCGTTGAGCGAAAAACTGGAAATGTTGAACTGGCCGTCGCCGAGCGGGAAGGCGAAGCTGATCGTATCCCCGGTCAGCAGCTCCTCGATGCGGGCGCCATCTTGGGGGATCAGCCCGTCACCCACATCAAGATGCATACAGCGCAGCCGGATCTCGCCCGTGTCCGTCGGGCTGGCGGCCAGCGCCTTATATTCGGTGCCATCGACGCAGGGGATCGGCGAGACCAGATAATATGTGCACACCCGACCGCAGGCGACCCCGAAGCCGGTACCGGGGCCGTCCTCGGTATAGGCCGAGCCGCTCTGCATCGATGCGCCATTCAGCACGATATGCGTGTGCCAATCGCCGAAGCTCTGCGTTTGCTCGGACGCCGGCCCCCCAGTGGTGGCCGCCATCGCCATGAGGGCGATCAGCGGAAGCATCGGCAACCTTTCCGAGGGCGCGTAATTGCTCCGATTTCATTCGCAACGACTTGCGCGGGTCTCCAATTTGAGTTGCGAATATTTGTGATGGTCATGGTGTTGGCGCCGCCGCATCCCGCTGCTTCGCGTTCGCCATGACCGTTGCAATTGCCTCGCTGGCGCCAGCGAGCGAGAAGCGCGCAACAGCGATCAGGCTGTCGGTCTGAGGGTAGGCGAACGCAATGTGGTCGCCCGACATCAGCCGGCCGACATCCGCATCGCCGATGATCAGGACGTTGCCTTTGCTATTCGTATTACATTTCAGCGTAGCTGGAGTTTCCCCGGCCTGGCTGTTGACGATGGTTCCAAAAAGCATGCCCTCTTGGCAGTCCCCCTTCAGCGCAAGAAGATATCTGCACGAAGCGCCGATGCAGTCCAATGCAAGCACCTCGCCGGAGCTATTCTCGACATAAGCCGCCAAGGGCTCGCTAAGGCGCCACCGCTCCGCCCCGTCACTTACAGGTACGGCGGTCGCCCCAGCGGCTGCCATGGCTATGATCGTGATCGCCGGTATCATCGGCAACTTTCCCGGGCGTACACAATTATCCGGATTTCATTCGCACTGACTTGCGCAGGCTGCCCATTTGACCTGCGAATATCTGCGCTCGTGGTCATGGCGTCGGCGCCGCAGCATCCCGCTGCTGTGCATTCGCCATGACCGTTGCAATCGCTTCGTTTGCGCCGGCCAGCGAGAAGCGCGCAACAGCGATCAAGCTGTCTACATGCGTGAAGGCGAACGCGATCTTGTCGCCCGACATCAACTGGCCGAGATTGGCATCACCGATGACCATGATGTTGCCTTTACTGTTCGTATGACATGTCAGCGTGGTCACGGTTTCCCCGACCTGGCTGTTGACGATGGTGCCGATACGCAAGCCCTCCGGACAGACCCCGTTCAGCGCGAGAAGATATTTGCACGAAGCACCGATGCAGTCCAACGCAAGCACCTCGCCGGAGCTATTCTCCACATAAGCCGCCAGCGGCTCGCTAAGGCGCCACCGCTCCACTGCGTCATTTGCAGGCGCGGCGACCGCTCCAGCGGCTGCCATCGCTATGATCGTGAGTGCCCCGAACATGTTTGCCTCCTCCAGAACTTATTGCGGAGCGTCGCCGGAAGCCGGGGCCTGACCGTACCTCGCCCGCGCCCATGTGACCGCCGCGCTTGCGCCTTCCAGCGAGAATTTGGAAACCCTGAACTGGGAGTCTTCGGCCGGTATCGCAATGGCCACCACGCTTGCCGCGATCACGGCCGGCATGTTCTGCCCGTCGAAATACAAAGCCCGAAGATCGGCGTCGTCACCTTCGCCCGCGCCGCAAACCGCTCTGGGGAACGCGGAATGTATCTGGGGCGCGTCCCCCGCTGTCTGGCTGCTCAGCAGCAGATCATATTGGCGATCCACTACACAGCCCGCGCGCGTGTACAGATAATAGAAGCATCTTCCGTCCGAACACCCGAACCCGAACTGGGCCCCTGACTCGTTCTGCGTGTAAGCAAGGACACTGGTCGCGTCCGCACTGGCGCGCCACTGCCCGAATATCTGGTCGGCCTCAGGCGCTGCCGTTGCTGCGACGGCCGGTGACGCCGCCAGAACCGCCATGATCATCAGCGCGATCGTTCGAAACATGCATTGCCCCCGGTTGCTGTCGTTGATCCTTTGGGGCGACCCTGGCCGCCGGCGATATCGTCAGCGGCCGACTCTCGCATAGCCGCGATTTGGCCCCGTTGCCAAGGGCTTGCGCTGTCCCAATTTGGTCAGGAAGGGCGATGGCCGCGCTTGTGAGCGCGCGCCGGCGCCTTCGTTATTGCGCGTCGGGGTGGAAGGCGGTGCTTTGCGCGAGCGCGGGCGTCAGCGGCGCTGCGTCGGCGAGTTGCTCGGGCCCGGCCTGCTGCTGGTCAGGCGCGGCGTGGGCGACCGTCTCGCGCTGGGCCGAAGCGTTGCCCGTGTGGTCCGCGAGGTACAGCGCGGCATTGGCGGCAATTACCACGGCTGCGCATGCGAAAATCTTCTTCATCACTTGCCCCTCTCGCCCTGGCGTTCCGCTCCAGGGCGACCCCTGACCGCGTGCGCCCCCGCCCGCGATCGCTTTTCCCAATAACCGCGACGGGCCCCGCCATGGTGTGCAAATTCCGTTTAAAAAGTCTTAATTTCTATGCCTGCCCCGGAATGGCACGCTTCTCGGGCGGCGTGGGGTTGATGATATGAAGGGTATACCCCTCCACCGCCTTCGGCGGTCCAATGTCGCAAATTTGCCTATCCGGGGGACAGGCAAGTTTGAACATTCCCCTTTGAGGGGAGGATCTGGTCGGCCCGATCGCGTTACCGCAGATCCTCCCCCGGCGGGGGAGGTGGCAGCGCGTAGCGCTGACGGAGGGGTATTCGCCGCGAGAATGCCTGCCCGATACCTCGAGCATCGCGCGCCCACAAAATATCATGCCGGTGCTTGTCTTGCAGGGAAGCCAATCATAAGGTCAGCGCAGGATCGGATTTCGGGTTGAGCACCTAGCCCCGATTTCCATGTCCTTGCTCGCGAGGCCCCGAAGCGGATGAGGGGCGCTTTCGCTCAGCTCCCGGCGGATGGGAGTTCGCTTTCAGCCAAGCGCAGCGGCTGGATCGAACCATCCCCCACAGGAGCGCCTTCCATGGCATATTCGGAATTTCAATCGGGCCATCCGCTCAGCCCGACCATATGGGAGCGGGAGCTCGCCGCCGAGGCGATTCAGCAGACCTATGTCTGGTCCTTCATGGGCAAGGGCGCCAACGCCCTGCTCGTCAACAAGACCGACTTTTCCACCAAGGCCGGCGACAAGCTCGTCATGGGGCTGCGCCCGCAGCTCACCGGCCGCGGCACCACCGGCGACGATACGCTGCACGGCAATGAGGAAGCGCTCGTCACCTACAGCGATCAGTTCGTCATCAATCAGCTTCGCCACGCGGTCATCTCCAAGGGCCGCATGTCCGAACAGCGCGTCGCCTTCAATATGCGTAGCGAAGCCAAGGAAGGCCTGGCCGACTGGTTCGCCACCCGCTTCGACACCTGGTTCTTCAATCAGATCGGCGGCGCCACCTATCAGACCGATACGGCGTACACCGGCTTCAATGCAGTCGTGCCGGCCGACGCCAATCATATCATGCGGCCGAACAGCAAGACCGCGGATGAATCGCTCACCACCGGCGACGAGCTGACGCTCGTCCAGATCGACCGGCTGGCGGCGCGGTTGCGGCAGGGCACCTTCGCCTCGACCGGGCTGATGCCGATCCGCCCGCTCAAGATCCGCGGCGGCAATTATTATGTGCTGTTCGCGCATCCCAACCAGGTGCAGAGCCTGCGCTCGCAGACCTCGACCGGCCAGTGGGCGGACCTGCAGCGCGCGCATATCCAGGGCGGGCTCAGCGACGTGCCGCTGATCACCGGCGGCGATTTCGTCGGCATCTACAACGGCATCGTCATCCACCAGTCCGAAAAGGTGCCCTATGGCGTCAATTCGACGACCGGCGCGGCCGTCACCAACGCCCGGCGCGCGATCCTGTGCGGCGCGCAGGCGGCGATGTTCGGCACCGGCGGCGACACGCCCAATGACGACAAGAAGTTCAAATGGGTCGAGGAACGCTTCGACTATGAGAACCAGCTTGGCGTCTCGGCCTGGACGATCGCCGGCCTGAAGGCTTCCCAATTCAACAATGCGCGGTTCGGGACGATCATCCTCCCGGCTTACGCGCCGCTGGTCTGAGGAGGATAAGATGGCGGTTGCACGTCAATTCGAGCTTCAGGCGGTCCATTATCTACGCGCGGACATCGCCTGCAATACCCCCAATATCGCCAACGGCATCGAGATCGGCGCCGTGCCGGCGGGCGCCAAGATCGAGCAGATCAAGGTCTTCGTCGACGAGGCGTTCAACGCCGGCACGACCAATGTGTTGGTGGCGGGCACGACCGCAGGAGGAACCAATCTGGTTTCCGCCGCCGACGTGACCGAAGGCACGATCGGGGTCTATACCCCGGCCGACGCCGCCAATCAGGGGCGCGGGCTGGTGTTCGCTTCGGACACCACGCTCTACGTTTCCTACACGCAGACTGGCACGGCGGCGACCACGGGCAAGGCGGTCGTCACCGTCTCCTACGTGCCCAAGGCCTGAGCCGATGGCTCGGATCATCTTCGTCAAAAGCTCGCCGGCGGCGGCCTATGAGTGCGCCCAGATCGAGGGCGGCGAGACGATGAAGCCGCACGAAAAGGCCGCCATGCTTGACGATTTCATCGCCGAGCACGGCCTGATTCCGGTCGAATCCACCTTCGACGGGGATGTGCCGAGCCACCGCTACGGCCGCTATCTTTCGGAAGAGGATGCGGCCGTAGCGGACGGGGCGAAGCGGCGTGGGCGCAAGCCCGCTCCGCACGCCGATCACGCCGGCGGGGAGACCGCATAATGAGCTTCAGGGCCATCAAGGCGCGCATCATGAACGAGCTGATGCGCCCCGATCTCGCCTCCGAGATTGCGCTCGCCATCAGCGACGCGATCAAGGAAGCGTCAAAGGAACGTTTCTGGTTCAACGAGCTGCGCGGGCTCAGCTTCACCACCGTCGCCGGGCAGGATTTTTACGACGTCCACGACCTCGCCGATATCCCGCTGATCGGGCGGATCGACAGCCTCCACATCGTCACGCCGCAAGGCCAGCGCTGGAACCTCGATTACGTCAACCATGCGACCTTCGATCGCTGGCATGACGGCGATCAGATCTTCACGCCGACGCCTACCCCGACTCCTACGCCCACGCCAACCCCCACGCCGACGCCGACCGCGCCGACCATCACCACCGATCAGAACCAGAGCGTGCCGGAAAATGCGCGGCTCGCAGTCGCGCTCACCGCCGATATGCTGGTGAGCTGGCTGATCGCGGGCGGTCCGGACGCCGCGCAGTTCGAGATTGTCGGCTCGGTGCTGCGCTGGGCGGCCAACGGCACCAAGGATTTCGAGGCGCCCGCCGACGCCAATCACGACAATGTCTATACCGTGCTCGTGAGCGCGGTCGATCCCGGCGGCCAGGCCTCGATCAAGGCGCTCAACATCGCCGTCACCGACGTCGCCGACACCGCGCCGCATTTCTACGCCGATTACGCCGCCATCCTGGAGGATGCATGATGCTGAAGGGCCAGCCCGCTTATTATTCGCGCTACGGCAGCGGCATCCAGCTCTACATGGTGCCGGACCAGGCCTATCCGGTCGTGATCAACGGCACCACCCGTTTCGCGCCGCTGGTCAACGATAGCGACAGCAATCCCTACCTGGAGGAAGGCGAGCAACTCATCCGCGCGCTCGCCAAGGCCTATCTGCTCGAGGACGTGATCCGCGATCCCGAAAGCGCGGACCGGCAATGGGCGCTCGCCAAGAAGATCAAGAGCGACCTGATCCGTGAAAGCTCCGGCCGATCGGGTACCAACCGGCTGAGGCCCTGCCTGTGACGCCGATCCCGATCCCCTTCGGCGCGTGGAAGCCCGATCAGGCAACCTTCCAGTCCGATGCGCTCGTCGATGCACTCAATGTCGTGCCGGTGCCGGGCGGCTATGGCCCCGCTTATGATTTCAACCTGATCGACGGGGTTTCGCTGACGCCGCCGATCACCGGCGCGACCGTGTTCGCCGATACCTCTGACGCCAGCTTCATCTATGCCGGCGCAGGCGACGATATCTGGGTGAGCAACAATGGCGCGCCCTTCGCCTCGCAATATCATAGCGCATCGCCGCTGAGCGCGCTCAACAGCTGGCAGTTCGCGCGCTTCGTCGGCAAGGCGATCGCGGTGCAGCTCGGCGCGCCCACCGTCGCCGGCGATATCGGCCAGGCGATGACCGCGCTCGCCGGATCGCCGCCGCGCGCCAAGACGATCGGCACGGTCGGCGATTTTCTTGTGCTCGGCGATCTCGACGACGGCATTGACGGCCACCGCCCCAACCGGGTGCGCTGGAGCGGCTTCCGCAACCCCACCATCTGGGGCACCAATGTCGGCGCGCAATCCGATTTCAACGACATGCCCGATGAGGGCGGCGCCGTGCAGGGAATCGTCGGCCGCGAATTCGGATCGGTGTTCCAGCGCTATGCGATCAGCCGCATGACCTATGTCGGGCCGGATACGGTGTTCCGGTTCGACGTGGTCGAGAAGAAACGCGGCGCGATCTCGGCCGGATCGATCATCGATTGCGGGCTGATCTCGGCCTATATTGCCGACGACGGCTTCATGCTGTGGGACGGGACGACCTCGACGCCGATCGGCGCGGGCGCGGTCAACGAATATTTCCGCAAGCATCTCGCGCCCGGCACCGAGAATTATATCGTCGGCGCGTTCGATCCGCTGAGCGCCACCATCTCCTGGGCCTATCGCACCGACGGATCGGGGCTGCTGAATGAGCGGCTGAGCTACAGCCTGACCGAGAACCGCTGGACGCGATCCAACCTCGCCATGCGCTGGCTGATGAGCGGCTTCGATATCGGCTACACGCTCGAAAGCCTCGATCAGTTCGGATCGCTCGACAGCCTCGCCTTCAGCCTCGACGATCCCAAGCTGCAGGGCAAGCGCTTCCGCGCGACCGGCTTCGACGCGGCGGGGCGTTACGGCCCGCTTAACGGTGATGCGATGGCCGCGATCTTCGATACCGGCGATTTCGAAGCCGCGCCCGGCCGCCGTGCCTTCGTCAATGCGGTGCGGCCGATCATCGATGCGCCGATGGTTTCCTGCGCGATCGGCACGCGCGCGCAATCGATGGCCGATCCGATTTCGTTCACCGCCTTTGCCGATAAGGCGATCGACGGCAGCTGCCCGCTGCGCGCGAGCGGCCGCTATATGCGCTGCCGCACCATCATCGGCGCGCGCCAGAGCTGGAGCCGTGCGACCGGCATCGAAGTGCCGGTGCTGCTGGAGGGCGCGCGATGACGCCGGCGCGCTACAGCTTCCTCACCGCCGCCGCCGCTTTGCTGGGCTGGGCGCGCCGGCTGATCGACAATCTCAACACCCGCGACGCCGAGATCGAGAAGCGGCTCAAGGACGCCGAGGACCGGCTGACGGCGGGAGGCCTCTGATGCTGTTCGGGGGGATCACGACGCCGATGACGCCGATCCTGGAGGCCGAGCTGCGCGAGGCGATCGCGCCCTCGATCGATCGCGACGCGTTCGAATCGCTCGACGAGGTGATGGGCGAGATCGCGCGCGGCGAGGCGATCGCCTGGATCGCGACCGAGGGCCACAAGATCCGCGCCGCCTGCGTCACCCAGATCATTCCGGGCGAACATGGCTCGCAATGCTTCATCCGCCATTGCGCCGGGCTCGGGCGCGAAGAGTGGCTGCATTATCTGCGGCTGATCGAGCTGTGGGCCAGGGGCTGCGGCTGCGCCTCCATCGAACTGATCGGGCGCAAGGGCTGGCTCCGCGCGCTGCAACCCCAAGGTTATGAAGAGCGCGCTGTCGTGCTCCGGAAGGTGCTCTGATGGGATTCAAGAAAACCACGACGACCACGCATTCGCAAGGCAGCCTGCCTGACTGGCTGACCACGCCCTATCAGCAGGCGACCAAGGCTGCGACCAACCTTTACGAGACCCAGCCGGGGATCGGCGCGGGCACGCAGGCCTCGCTCGATCAGATTGTCGCCAATGCCAATGCCGGGCGGCCGGTCGCGAACAACGCGCTCAACACGCTCGGCAATTTCGCGGCGGGTAATTTCGGGCAATCCGCGCTGACCGGCGCGGCTAACGGCAGCTATCTCAGTTCCAATCCCTGGGCCAATGGCGGCCAGCCGATCACGACATCGAGCGCGCTCAACGGCTTCGCCGCCAACGGCATGCCGACCAGCGTTTCGGGCGCGCTCAACGGCTTTGCCGGCAATGGCGGGCTCGATACTGGCTATATCGACCAGAGCCTGCTCAACCAGTCCGCCAATGGCAGCTTCCTGACGCCGGACAGCAACCCGTTCATCAAATCGGTCGCCAACCAGGCGGCGGATGCGGCGCAGGCGCGGATCAATGCGCAGTTCGGATCGGCCGGGCGATCGAACGGATCGGGGCTTTACGCGCAGCTTTTCGGCCAGGGCATCACGAACGCAACCGATCAGGTCTATGCGCAGAATTACGAGAATGAGCGCCAGCGCCAGATCGCCGCGCAGAACAATTTGCTCAACAGCCAGCAATCGGCGCGCGAGGCCGCGCTCGCCCGCCAGTTCGGCGCTTCGGGTGATATCTTCAACGCCGAAAACAGCTCGGCCGAAAATGCCGCCCAGCGCCAATATGGCGCAGCCTCGAGCATCTTCGGCGCGCAGAACAGCGCGGCGGAAAATGCGGCCTCGCGTGCCGCCGCGGCCTATGAGGCGGAGCGCCAGCGCCAGCAGGCGGCGGCGAATGGGCTGATAGATGACCAGCTTCAGGCTTCGGGGCAGATCCCCGGCCTGCTGCAATCAATCATGAACGGCGACATCACCGCGTTCACCTCGAACCAGTATCAGGACAATGCGCCGTACAATAATCTTCAGAAATATGTCGGGCTGCTGTCGCAGCTTTCTGCGCCCTATCCGATCATGGATAGCAAGACGACCACCAAAACCACCCCGAGCACTTTGGACACGATCAGCCAGGCTGCTCAACTCGGAGCGTCCATCGCGAGCGCGGTGACGGGCAACCCGTTTGCGGCTTTGTTTAACGGCAACGTGGCTTCGGCGGCCGGCGGCAAGAGTGGAGGCATCAACTACAACCCGGCTTCACTGAACGGGGCCGCGAACAAATTTTTCGGCGGCTCATAATGGCCCAGTCGCTCTTCTATGCAGGTCTTACTCGGGTAATGCCGCGCAAATCAATCGCGGACCTCCTCGTCTCCGAGCCGTACTTTGGCGGTGGTCGGGACGCTGACGCCCCGGCGATAGATGGAGCTCTTGCGGCGCTTGGGCGCAGGGGCTGTACGCTTCGACGCCCGGAAGGACAGGATTTCACCGACAACTTCGGTGATCACCCTGAACAGGGTTTCCACGCCTTCCACCGAACCCAGCATCAACGTCCGATAGCACGGCCATTTGTGCCCGCAAAGTCGAACAGGCGCCCTGCGGCGCCGCGAGGGCAGGCGAGCGGGCAGAAAATCTTCTTGATCACCGGCCCGCTAATGGTCGCCGGGAGAGCCTGCGCCAGCATTTTCGCCGGCGGCCGGCGGACGGGAAAAGCCGGGTCGATCGATGCGGCGATATGCGCTCTCGCGATGCTTGGTCGAGACCGCACCCTGCGTGCCCCTAAGCTTGCTCACATAGGTGCTGGGGTTGAGCAGGAAAGCAAAAGCACGCGACAGCAGCGGTTCGCCCGCCCGAGGGAATTCCACGAAGATCTTCAACACGAGGCGCAGCAGAAGCCACAACAGCCTCGGCACCGCCTGGAAGAATTCCGTCATGCCGAAGGCAAGGTCAAGCAACTCGTCATGCATACGCCGCCGATAGCACAGCACTTCATCGCCGCCAACACGGAGTCGCGGCTGGCTCCTTGGCAATTGGCTGGCGGCAATGGCTACTATCTCAGAAGGATCAAAAGATGATGGGACGCGACAAAGCGGGATCCCAAGCACAATCAGCAAACCAGAGCGCCGTGGACGTCCAGCGTTCAAGAGCGAACAAGCTGTATGTGCAAGGGGTGGCGCTGAAACAACTCGTCAGGGTGGCTCAGGACAAATTCGATCTAGGCCCCGGCGCCACCAAAGGATGGGACGCGATAGCAGATTCGCCCCTTTTTGGACAAAGCCGCGCTTTCTATAAATCTGTATCAGACATCAAGCCAATATTATTCGGAATATGGGGGATCGGAAACGACAACTCTCCGGAAACAGTAAAACTTAGAGATCAGTTTGAGAAAAAACTCCTCCCAAACTATTGGGATAGCGATGCAGAAAAGAAGATAAAGCTCAATTATCTACGTCATGTAGCTGACGAAAGAACAGCCTATGCTGCAAAATATTTAAACAGCGTTCCCGATTCACGCGGAAGGACCGGTATATCATTCAAGCCTAAAGACGCTCCGATGCTGGAGGGTGAGCGCTTGCGTCGGGAGACAGAACAACATCTGGCGGAGCGAAAAGCGCTCGGCCTCAAGCCGCATCCGCCGGTGACCTTTACGCGACGTTTCCTCCGCGGCTACTTATGGAACACGTCCGATAGTTTGAACGTGGCAGATGATGTCGCGGACAACGGGATAAATGCGGCTCTCGGGCGTAATGACTTTCACCCGGGTGATGCAGCGCGCAATGGCATCAGAGATGCCGGCATGAGGCAGGAGCTTTACGCGCGGGAAAATCCGACCAAGGCTTTGATAGCAGACACTTTAAGTGGATACTTATCAGGAAAGTTGGAAGCGAGTGTCATTAAAGACTCGTTGGAAGGCGCTGTTAGGCTTGCAGCGCCCTATGCTACTCGCGTCATCAAACACGTATTCAAGAGCGAGATCAGTAATGCGGAAAAGCAGAATCCCGACAGCGTCCTAGCCGCGCCGTTACAGGTGATCACGAAGCCCGTTCAAGTAATAAAAAAGCCAATCGTCGAACTAAAAAGGCACCTGGACGGATCGCTTATTACACTCATTCCTGAAGAACGTCCCTTCAATGAAGCGCGTGCGGTAGGCACGCATGGGCCAAACGGGGTTCTGGATAGTCGTAATACAGTTGTAGGAGGCCCTCGCACCAGCAGTGCTACACCTGCTCGAAATGCAGACCAGCGGCAAGCTTCTTTACCCCAGCATACAATCCACCAACCTGCCCCCCGCTTAGATCATTCTGCGCCCGATCTACTCATGGCGAAAGCTCCGCCCGCCGCTTCAGTCCCCGATCAGGGCGGGATCATTTATCATCCGCACCCGGCCGATTTTCACTATGGCGCGCAAGATCCGGCGGCGGGGCTTTATGCCGGTCCTAACGATATGGCGCACGGCGCGGGCTATGGCAGCGGTCAGCCCGGTCAATCGGCAGCGCCTGCTTATCAGGTCGGGCCGTTTTTCGACGCGAACGGAATGCCTATCGGTCAGCCCCGTCAGCCCGCGCCCTTTTCGTTCGCTGTCCCAACGGCGGATCAGGGGACGGCAAATTTTTATGCGCAGCTCGGCGATCTCAAGCGCAACGCGGATGCGATGGCGGCGGGGCCTTATCCGAACCCCGGCGATGCGGCGCGGGTGGTGCAGTTGGCCGATCCGCGGCCGGTTTATCCGACCGATCATCGCTATGGCTTCGGGGCCGGGTTCGAGCCCGATCAGGTTGCTTCCGGGCGGCCCTATGCAGTCGCGCCGCAGGGGACCGCCGTTCCGGGCGATGACCAGGGGACGATCGTCTATCGTTCGCAGCCGCCCACCTATCATCGTTATGGCGCGCAGCCGGGCGTCGGGCTGTATGGCGATGCCCATTATGGCCTGAGCTATGACGACGGCGCGGGCGGCTATGCTCAGGATGGTTCGGACGGGTTCGACCTTGCTTCGCCCGCTTATGTGCATGCGGGCGGCTGGCAGCTTCCGCCCGATATGTGGGCCGCGCACGGATCAGAACTGGGGCCGCTGGTCGCTGCGCCCGGCGCGCGCTTCGGTAATGGGGGTGCTGCCCGCTCCCCCGTGATCGGCGGGATCATTCCGCTTGGCCTCGGCGCGCCCGCACGAAGCGATGGATCGGGCAGCGGGAGCGGCAGCGTCCCGCTGTACAGTAGCTATACCGGCTATGGCGGCGCTGGCGCCGTAGATACGCAGCCCGATGTCTCGCTCGTGCCGGACCCGTCCGGCTGGAGCCCGCGCAGCGCGGTGCGCAACATATTGGCGATCGCGCCCGATGACGGGCAGGCAGCGCCCAGCTGGCTCGATCTCAACACGCCGCCGCAGATCATGATCAATGTGCCCGATCTTTCGGGGCTGATCCGATGAGCGCCCGCCCGCCAGCACGCAGCGCCCGCGCGGCCGCGATCACATGCCTTGACCAGGGAGCAGGCCGATGAGCCTTTACGATTGGGATACCAATCCCGCCAACAACACCGCCAAGCCGGGCATCGACTGGTCCGAAGGCATGCTGCCTTCCGCCGTGAACAATTCGGCGCGGCAAATGATGGCCGATCTCAAGGCCTTCCTCGCCTCGCCGGTTTTCACCGGAACGGCGAGTTTCGATAGCCTCAATGTCACCGGAACAGCGACGATCGCCAATTATTCGGGGCTGTTCGGCGCGACGGTGACGACCGGCAACGGGGTCTCCACAGGCAGCGTCGCGCTGGAAATCGGCGGCGCGCGAACCGCCGAGGGCGTCAGCGTCGTCGATCTGCATGCCACGAGCGGCAGCGACTATGATGCGCGCGTGATCCGCGGCGGCGGCGCCAACGGCAATCTCGACATCACCAATGTCGGCGCCGGCCTCGTCAGGCTGATCGCGCAAGGGGCCGGCGCAGTCGATTTCTATACCAACAACCTGTTCCGTGGGCGGTTCGCCTCCAACGGCTATTTCGGGCTCGGCACGGCCGGCCCCGATAGCCCGCTCACGATCGTCAACGACGTCGATCAGATGGTCAATATCAGCCGGCCGACTGCCAATGCGTGGAGCGATATCCGCTTCTATTCCGGCGGCGTTGCGCGCGGGCTAATCGGAGCCGATCCGAGCAACCGCATGGCGCTTTACAGCGATGCTGATCTCGCCTTCTACACAGCCGGCACGGTGCGCGGCGCATGGCTGGCCAACGGCAATCTCGGCATCGGCACGACCTCGCCGACGCGCCCGCTGGATGTGAACGGCGATGTCGGGCTCAGCACGCTGCGGTTCAGGGGCAATCCCAACTCGTGGCTTTCCTCAGATCTCAATTTCACGTCCTTCGTGACGGATGCGAACGACGCCTATAGCTATGATTGCGCGAACAACCTGCATCAATGGTACATCAACGGCGCGCGCCAGGCCTATATCGACGGCGCCGGCAATGTCGTCGCCAGCGGCGCGCTGCAATCGAATAGCGGCGTCGTCAGGCCGGGCACCGATCCGGAATTCTATCTAAGCTTCAACAGTGGCGCGCCGCTGATCAATTTCGACAGCAATGACGGTCTTTATTACGATCGTACTTTCAACTTCTACAGCTTCCTGATCGGCGCGGCCTCGCATTTCTCGATCAGCGCGAACGGCACGACGATCGGAAGTCCGGCTGGCGGTCAGAAGGGCTCCGGCTCACTCAATGCCTCCGCGCTGTATGACAGCGGCAATCGCGTGCTGACGAGCGCATCGGGCGCCGCACTGATCGCAGCCCAGAGCCTGGGCAATCCTGGCTACATCAAGCTTACCAACGGATGGATGATCCAATGGGGGCAAACCGCGATGGCTGCGAACGGGACGACAACGCAGGCCTATCCCGTGGCCTTCACCTCGTTCGCCATTCCGATCCCTGGTGCGATCACCCTCAGCACGACCGCTCAGGACAATAGCGGCGTGAATAGCTGGGGCCTTAGCAGCATGGTGCTCGTCAATGGCGAAAACAGCCCGATGACCATGCCCTGGATCGTGGTGGGCGTATGAGCGACACCATCCCTCCCGCGCCGTTCAACATCGAGGCCGCGCTCGTGCGCCTCGAAGGCAAGATCGATCTGATCGCGAAGGACAATGCGCGCCAGGGCGACGACATCAAGACGATCCGCCAGCGGATCCACGAACATGCCAATCTTTTGCAGACGTTGACCGCCTTGGACATTCCCAAAAAGCTTGAAGAGCTCAAAGCCCTGATCGCGACGCTCGACAAGCGGATCGAGACGCTCGAAAGCGATTATAACCAGCGCAAGGGCGCGGCCAATCTGGCGCGCGCGCTCTATGCGCTGATCTCGCTGCTCGGCATCGGCGGCGTCGTCGCCATCGTCAAGATGATCGGGGGCTGAGCCATGGCGACGCTCCCGCCCGAGATCATCGCCGCCGCGCGCGAAGCCGAGCGCAAGTGGAGGATCCCCGCCTCGATCAGCCTCGCGCAGTGGGCGGTGGAGAGCGGTTGGGGCCGGCATATGCCGCCCGGATCGAACAATCCGTTCGGCATCAAGGCCCGGCCCGGCGATCCCTTCGTCACCGTGCGCACGCGCGAGCAGGATCGCGACGGGCATGATTATTTCATCGAGACCGCGTTCCGCAAATTCGGATCGATCGCCGAAGCCTTCGATGCGCATGGCGCGCTGCTCAACAAGCCGGTCTATGCGCGGGCGCGCGCCGCGCTGCCCGATCCGGACCGCTTCGCCGATGCGCTGACCGGCGTCTACGCCACCGATCGCGGCTACGGCAAGGCGCTGCGCGCGGTGATGCACGGCAGCAATTTCTGCCAATATGACGGGGCCGCGGCATGAGCCTGAACCTCAATTTCCTGAAGGGAGTCAATAATGATCATGTCGAGCTGGGGCGGCTCGTCTGGGCGCTGACCTGCTTTTCCTTCATCATCTTTCAGGGGCTGGCGATCTGGTTCAACCGCCAGCCGTTCAGCCCCACCGATTTCGGCATCGGCGCGGCGGGAATACTGGCCGCCGGCGGCGCGGGCGTCGCGCTCAAGGAAACTGCGGTCGCGAAGGCCAAGGCGGCGGGCGAGGGGCTTGGCTCCGGCGAGGGCGTGCCATGATCGCGCTGCCTTTGCCGCTGTCATCTTACGTCGCGCCGGCGCTGGGGGCGGGGCTGCTCGCCGCGGGGCTCTGCGCGGGCGTGCAGACGCTGCGCATGCATAGCGCGCATGTCGCGCTCGCGGCCGAGCGCGCCGCGCATGCCAGCGATATCGCGCTCTGGCGGCAGGCGGGCGCGCTCGCGGTCGCCCGCGCCAGCCAGAGCAAGGCCGAAACCGAAAGCCATCAGATCACCGTAACCGCAAAGGTGCAGGATGAAACGCGCAGCCGCCTTATTGCTTTTGACGACGCCATGCGCCTGCGGCCACCCGCCGCCGCAGCCGATCCGGATCGCCCCGGCGGCCCCGGTCTGCCCGGTCTTTCCGGCGGCGCCGGCCGCGCTGACGACGCCGGCGCAGATACCCTCATTCCTCGCGAAGATGCCCGGATTTGCGGGGAAAACACCATCGAACTGATCGGGTGGCAGGCCTGGTACGCCGCGCAGCACCAATTGGGAGCACATCAATGAGCACGTTCAACATACCTGATATCTCGAACAATCCGCAGCCGGTGACGCTGAACCCCAATGGGCGTGCCGATGCGGTTAATTCCAAGCCGGTCACGCTCGCCAATGAGGATAAAACCTCGTTGGACGCAGTCGGCACCAACACCGCCGCGATCAGCGCCGCGCTCAGCGGCGTCACCGATACCGACGGCAGCCTGCAGGTCGCCTTCTATTATAATGGCGTGAAGGTCGATCCGACGGCGGCGGGCGCGATCATCGGCGCGACGCTGCCCGGCAATCCGCTCAGTTTCGCGCCGGTTACCGAAGGCGGGCTTGCGAAAACGGCCAATCCCACGGCGGTGGCGGATGGCCAGGTGGTCAACGCGCTGCACGACAAGCTCGGCAAGCGCATCTCGATCCCGGCGCTGCGCGAGGTGAAGGCGATCCAGACGACCACCATCACCGGCACCAGCGAAACCACGATCGTGACCGCGGGCGGATCGGGCGTATTCAAGGATCTCTACCGGCTGATCGTCACCAATTCTTCGGCTACCGCGGTGACGGCGACGATCAAGGACGCGACCGCGGGCACTACCCGCTACGTGCTTGCCGTGCCCGCCGGCGCCACCGTCGGCTTCTCGGCCGACGCCGGCAGCGCCGCCGTCCAGTCCGCCGCCAACAACAACTGGACGGCAACCATATCCAGCGCGGTGACGTCGATCGTGATCACCGCCGAAACCGTGGCGAACCTGTAATGACTACTGTTGTTTTTCTCACCGGGTCGGGCAACTGGACATGCCCGGCAGGGGTGACGTCCGTCAAGGTCGAAGGCATTGGCGCGGGCGGTAGCGGCTTCGCAAGAGGCGCCACTACTGGTCAAGCCGCTGGCGGCGGAGGCGGTGCATACGCTGTGCTTAATGCATATGCGGTGACACCCGGCAACAGCTATAATTATGTCGTCGGCGCCGGTGGCTCACAGACCGACACGAGCTTTAACTCTGGCGCATTGATCGCTAAAGCAGGCGCGAATGCTTCTGCCGCCAATGTTCAAGGAACCGGGGGGGCAGCCGGATCGTGCGTAGGCAATGCTGCCTTCTCCGGAGGTGATGGAGGAACACCCGGTGCCGGTGGTACTGGCGGTGGTGGCGGTGGTGCGGCCGGACCCGGCGGGGACGGTAAGCGCGGCGGCAACCCCTCTGGGCTAGGGGCCGCTGGGGGGGGCGGCTGTAACGGCGGCTCATCGACGGCTGGCGTGGATAATGCAAGTGGTTCCAACGGCTCGTTGGGGGGCACCGGGCCGGTAGGAGATGCTGGAGGCAGTGGTTCGACAGGTGGGGCCGCAGGTAGCGGTACGAACGGATCGGGCGGCGGCGGTGGCGGAACTACGGTGCGAACCGGTGGCGCCGGCTCTCAATATGCCATCTGGATGCAAACGAGCGATAGCGCGGTAGCCGGCCCTGGTTCTGGTGGCGGTGGCGGCAACACCTCAAGCGCTTCGGGTGCAACCGGCGGCAATGGTGGTGGCTATGGCGGCGGTAGCGGGGGCGCTCGAGCGGCCGGAGCCGCCGGAGCAGGAATTTTGGTGCTGACCTACTCTACTGGGGCAGGGCCTAATTCACATCCATCAAACGCAATGCTTCTGGGAATAGGCTGATGTCTCGACTGAACTTTCGTGGCCATATCGCTAAGCGGGACTACGCAATCAACACAGTCGCGCCGACCATTTCGGGTTCGGCTATCGATGGTCAAACGCTCACCGGAACCAACGGAATATGGGCATCAACGGAGTCTGTGATCACCGGCTATGCTTATCAGTGGCAGACGGCGGATGCGCCGGACTTCTCGACTTGGACCGATCTCGCCGGCGCTACGGCCTCAACGCTGCTCTTGGCCGCAGGGCAGATCAGCAAGAAGGTGCGGCTTGGAGTCGCTGCGATCAATGGCGACGGACAGTCGATCTTCGTCTACACTGCGCCTACGGATATCATTCAGGACGCCCCCGCCATCCCGTTGGCGATCCACGGAACGCCCGTCACCACTGCCAACCAGGGCGACGTGATATCTTTCCCCGTCAGCTTTGATGGCGGCACCGGAACCTATACGCCGTCGCTTATCAATGCGTCCTCGGGGTCGTCAGTCACCCTTCTCGCCAGCGGCAACCAAGCGACTGTCACACTCGGCACTTCGAATGCAGGGAGCTTCAGCGGAGTCACTGTGAGGGTGTCAGATGGCTCCTCGACCGCCGAGCTTGCGGCTTTCACCTTCACGGTCAATTCCATATCCGGGATCCAGACAGTCATCCCAGGCACCGGATGGACCGCGACCACGGCGGCCGTCAACGGCGTATCTGTCACGGCGCAGCGCGGTACATCCGCCAATGTTGGCTATAATTTTTCGCCAACCTGCTATGTGGAGGAGCCGCCATTCTTCGAACTCGACAGCCCTTACATCCTCTGGATCCATGCTTATCATACCGGGCCGCTCGGCGATTTTGACACCAACCATCCCTTGTTCGGCATGGAGAAGGTGACAGTGGCCTGCGACGAAGGGCCCTGGATCACCATCACCGCGCAATATAATTCGGCCGAGAATTTCTGGGGCTTCCCTGTTCGTATCGACCCGTCAAAGTGGGCTGACGGCTACGCTTCCGAAACTGTCCGGTGCATGCGGATCGTGGCGTGGCCAAAAAACGGCAAGCCGCGTGTACTGCAGAACCCCTACAATGATTTTAGGCAGGCATTCAAATTCACGACCAATGCTAATGGTACACTCACGCGAACCAAGCGCTATTTTGGAGCCAATGGCTCCAGCGGCAATAGCGGCCTGGACAAGGATCATCCCAAGGCGACGATGGAGCAGGCGATCGCCTCGTTCTCTCCGTCTGGTTCGGGACACAATTATGGCGATCTAGAGCTTGTCTGCACCGGCGGGACCAACCTCGCATTTTCGGCCTCGTCAACGCGCGCAACGACGTTCCGGGCAATGAAGTTGAGCGCGCTTGACGGCCTCCAGCCAAGCGATTGCGTCTTCACGAGTTCGAACAGCTCCGGCATGGGAACGAGGCTCTTTCACGTAAAGGGCGTTTCGTTCAGCGGTATCCAGGCCACCGGTATATCGGGGTCGTCGGGCTATTTCGAAGATTGCTCCTTCGATGGCGGCGCGACATGGCTCGCACAGGACTACCCGTTTAATCACGCCAACGTTAATGCTTGGGTGCGAGGCGGTGTTTATAATAACTACGGCAGCACCTTCCGGACCGCGCGCTCGGTTGTCAACGTCTCTGTGCCGCTATGCGGGCGCAACTTCATCCAGAATGTGCTTTATTCGCGCAATGTCACGCTTCAAACGATCCCGCCCACCTCCCAACTTCACCCCGATACCTTCCAATATTATAACAGCAACAACATCAACGTCTTGGGCGGAGCGTGGAGCTATGGAGGAATCGCTGAGAATATTACCGTGCTGAGCGCTAATGCTCAAGGCCCGTTCTTCAAGGACAACAATTATATCATCGGCATGTTCATGTACAATTGTAATTTCACTCTCAATAATACTGGACGTAACACTTTCGTGATCGGCTCGAACACCGCTGGTCCCAATGGTGACGGGTCGCAGGCGACATACCCCTATACCATCCTGCAAAACTCGATGTTCTGGGAATCCTCGTTCCTCGGCGGCAACGCCAATCGTGGGGAAGGAGTCTGTGATAACGTGATCTTCAAGAACACACACCTGCAGGGCGGCGGCTATCCGACTAGCGCCCTAATCTATGAGGCGGCCCACTGATAGCGGCGCCGTCCCAGGGTAGCTCAAGCGCTAGATCCAGCGCTTGAGTTTATAATGAACTTCTCCTTTGCGCGAGAGCCGCGCAGCGATGAGTTGCACCTTGTTCAGCTCGACCGTTCGCGCGCGGATCTTGTCAGACGCGGTGAACTCATGCGCAAAGCGCTGATAGCGGTCCATGGCTGACGTGCGACAGATATAGAGCTTACCCGGCGTGATTAGGAATGGCGCGAAATCGCTATTCTGCGTGAGGAAGTCATTGGTGGCGGTGGTCACGTCGGGCCAGTAGATATTGAAATAATCGTCAGCAATGATCACGCCATCATCGGTCAATATGCTCTTGGCCAAGCGCAGATCGTTGGCGACTTCGTCGTAAAGATGACCGGCATCGACGCTGACGATCCGCGCCCTGCCGATCCGCTTGAGAAGGTCATCGGGCGCCAGCTCCAGCGTATTGGCGGTCAGCACGTCATCGAGATGGATCTTGAAACGCTCGAGATGATTGAAGAAGGCCTTGTCGCGTCCCCTGTGCGTGGCATTGTCGTTTCCCGCGCCATCCAGAAAGAGATCGACCGGTAAGGCCTTTTCGCCTACTCCACGAAGGTGGGCCAGAATGAAGAACAGGCGGCCGTGATGTACGCCCAGTTCGCACAGATCGCCCTTTATCCCATTTGCCGTTTGGAATTTGCCGAGCGCCGCTATGGCTTCAGCGTCAATGGTTGCAAGATAGCCCGCGACCCGATGAATATCCTTTCGCAGATAACGATCCAGATTGCGATGGTCTTGCATGACGAATCTCTTGTTGATGCAACGCTGAAAGGTAGCGGACGTTAAATTGACGTGCAAACTTCGGTTGTGGACAATTTGCTCGGGAAAACCGTAATTTCAGATTTGGCTGTAACGTGTCAGCGGTGACCGAAAATCAGATGGGTAACAATCATACGAAACCTATCAAGTTCCTTGATGTGGTCACGATTCATCGGTCATGCGCCTATCAGCGTTTCCGAGTCGGGGCTAGAGGTGTTTGAAAGTTAACGATAAGCGTACCAGAGTTGCTCTCGATCCGGCTTCGCTGCGTGTAATAGCGGTCTCGAGCTTCGCTGACAGGGATCTACGCGCTGGGCGCTGGCCGCCCACTGAAGATCGTCATTATTGGGCGGTGACCGCGGATGACGCTTTGTAGGCAAAACGGCCTTTCAGCCGCAAAATAGGCTTCTCGAAACTCTCCCATGAGACCGCTGCTATGCCAATCGTTGCTGCCGTGCAGATTAGGAGCTTGCCAGGTAGATCATATGGCAAAAGCAACTGATATATGAACGGGTGATAGAGGTAGAGGCCGTACGAAATCGTCCCAAGATAGCATATCGGATCGATGCGAAGGAACGACATCAGGCGCGACCCGCTTGCGTTGGTAACTACATTAACAACGCCTGCACCGATCAAGGCAAGGCCAAACTCCAGATCAATCGCGAGGATCGGTAGGCCTGTGGCCAGCAGCGGCAGCGACCACGCAGACGTATCCATCTTCTGGTGACGCGCATAAGCGAGCAAGGCTCCAATCCCAAGCGAGTCAAGGCAGCCGGGCATCAATGTCATCGCCGCGATGTGGTGGCCGCTACTTAAGCGTATCACGTGCCGGAAAACAGGGGCAAACGTAATCAGAGCAACGATGGCCGGAAGCACCACGCGACGAGGCAGCAGGAAAATCATCGCCGGCCAGAGCAGATAAAATTGCTCCTCCACCGCGAGCGACCAAAGGTGTGAAGCCGTCTGAGGCCAGTGCCCGTCAAGTGAATAGCGGATATTCGATCCGTAAAGCACATGCCAAGGTAGGTTCTGGTGGAATCCTGGAAGCGCTAGAAACGCTACCAACGTCAGAACCAGGTAATAAACGGGGAATATCCGTAGTGTACGCCGAATGTAAAAGGTCTTTAATTCTTCGCTCAGGCTAGATCCGCTCTCGATCCTTTCACGGGAATTTAACAAGATGCCCGTTATCAGGAAACCAGAGAGAACAAAAAAGAAACGGACTCCCCATCCGCCGGTGTAGAAATGACCGAGACCCGCAACGTTCCAGTGCTGAATAAAAACTAGACCGACGGCGATAGCGCGAAGACTGTCGAGTTCCTTGATATGGGTGCGGTTCATCCGCCAAGCGCCTATCAGCGTTTCTGCGTCGAGGCTAGAGGTCTTTCAAGGTTAACGATAAGCGTACCAGAGTTGCTCACTATCTGGCTTCGTTGCCGGTCATGGCAGGCCTCGCCTCCGGTCTTCGCCAGCATGGGATCGACGCGCTGGCCGTGGGCCGGCCGCTGGCAGGGCCGCTCGGGCTCGGCGCCCCTCTCCCTCGCGCGCCCGAAGGCGTTCCGCGTGCCGCCGGCACATGCCGGCGCGCAATGTGCCCGCACTGTGCAGGAGTGACTTGCAACCCGCCGCGCGCTGGCGGAGAGGGGCGGCATGCCCACCATCGCACCCTCTGCCCTCGCCGAACTGCTGCGCCATCTGCCCGAATGGATCCGGAACGATCTCGCGGCCAAGGATGCAAGCCTGCGCACCCGCGCGGAGGAGGCGCTCGCCGCCATGATCAGCGCCGAGCTCAATGCAGCAGCCGCCGCGCCGCCGGATTAGGCGGGCGTCTTGAGCTTGAGCCGGCTGCGCGGGGGCTTCGCGCCGGGCGTCGGCGTCGCTTTCGGCGGGGGCGCGGCTTCGGCCGGGGCCGCTGGCACAGCCGATTCGGCGCGCCGCCTTCCGAGCCCGCTGGCCTGGGCAAGCTCGCTGCGCCGCTTGGCATAGTTGGGCGCGGCCAGCGGATAGCTGGCGGGCAGGTTGAACTCCGCGCGATAGTCCGCCGGGGTTAGCCCGTGCGCGCTCATGAGGTGGCGCTTCAGCATCTTCTGTTTGCTGCCGCAGACCAGGCACACGACATAATCGGGCTTGACCGACGCCTTGATCGAAACCGCCGGCTCCTTCGCTTGGGGCTCCGCCGCCGCTGGCCGGCGGAGCGAGACGAGGGCGCCGTGCACGGCCGCGATCAGCCCGCTCATGTCATTGGTGGCGACCTGATTGTTGGAGACATGCGCCGCGACAATATCCGCGGTCAGGGAAAGAATATCCTCGTCAGCCATTGCGATCCTGCATTGATAGGAAGGGAAGAGCGGGCGCCGCATAACATCGTCGGGGCGTGCCGTATAGTTCCTCGTACGATAATCGCCATGAAAATCTTTAATCATGGTGCTGGAACCATTTGGAGCCGGCGCGAAGCCGCCCTGGGCCGTGCTGCTGGACGCGCCGAGCGTGGCGATGTTACTAGCCGCCGGGACCTGCGCGACGGCGCGCGCCAAGATGAGACGAAACTCAGCTCAGATGCGAGAGCAGCGCGTCGAGATCGCCGGTCACGATCGTCGCGAAATTGTCGGCAACGCCATAGGGCACGAGGATGCGCCGACCCTGAACCAGGCTGCCGCAGCTGTAGACCACGTTGGGCACATAGCCGTCGCGCTGTTCCGGGCCGGAGCGCAGCAGCGGAATGTTGGAGCGCGCGATCACTTTGGCGGGATCATCCTTGTCGAGCAGGCAGGCGCCGATCGTATAGTTGCGCAGCAGGCCGACGCCATGGGTCATGACGAGCCAGCCCTCGTCGATCTCGATCGGCGAGCCGCAATTGCCCATCTGCACGAATTCCCAGGGGTGAAGCGGCGTGACGATCTTCTCCGCCTCGTCCCAGCGATGGAGATCGTCCGAGTACATCAGCCAGATATTCTCATTATCCTGCCGCCCCAGCATCGCGTAGCGCCCGTTGATGCGGCGGGGAAACAGCGCCATGCCCTTGTTTTCGGCGACCTTGCCCGCGATCGGCCGCGTCCGGAAATGGCAAAAATCCTCGGTCGTCAGCATTTCCTGATGGATGTCGATGCCGTCGAAGGCGGTGAAGGTGCCGACATAAAGCTGCGTGCCGTCCTCCTCGGTGAAGGTGACGAGCCGCAGATCCTCGATCCCGCGCGCCTGGCTTGGCGTCATCGGGAACAGCACGGCTTCCGACAGCTCCTCGATATTGTCGAAATGGAGCGCGAGCTCGCTACCGTCCTTGCCGCATGTCTCGATCTGAGGCGGCTCGGCATAGCCGCTGGGCGATTCGACGCGAACGCCGAGCGCCCCGTCCCAGACGCCGGTGCGGAAGGTGACGGAGGAGACATGGCCCTCGCCGATCCCCCGCAGCGAAAGGATGAAGCGAACCGCGCCTGGCTTGAGGCCCGATTGATCCCAATGGCGTACGATGCTGGGGTTGAACAGCGCCGCCGCCTCGAACGCATATTCCTCGCTGAAGACGCCGCCGATCAGCAGCTTCTGCTCGTCGCTCAGCTTGGCGCCCTCGGGGACGTAATCTTTCACCTGATCGTACTGGCGCAGCAGGATGGTCTGCAGGTTGCGCTGCCGCGAATCCAGCAGCTCGTCCACATAGTGCAGGCCGCGCTTGATCAGCGGCTCGTCCATGGTGAGGATGCGCCCGATGATCGCCTCGACGCGCGCGCCCTTCTTCTGCGAATAGGCCGCGGGATATTCCACGTCGAACGGCCGCAGCACCGTGCGTGAGGGATCGGGCTTCAGGGTGACATGGGCACGATGCCAGAAATCGGCCGGCCGCGGCCGTTCATCGCTGATACTCGCCTGGTCGTGCGAATCGGTCACGCCATGCATTATACTCCTCCACTCTGTCGGGATTGCGATTGGGTGCATCGCCGGCTGCGGCGTAACGTTAGGCTCGAACCATGACCGTCGATCCGTCCGAACCCGATGCGCAGAAGCGCACCGCCGCCGAGGCGGCCGCCGCCGAGGTCGCGTCCGGCATGCTGATCGGGCTCGGCACCGGCAGCACCGCGGCGTTCCTGATCGATGCGCTCGGCCGCCGGGTCCGCGCCGGGCTTGCGGTGCGCGCGGTCGCGACCTCGCGGCAAACCGCCGAGCGCGCGGCGGCGGCGGGCATCGCGGTCGTCGATCTCGATGATCTGGCTGCCATCGATCTGGCGATTGACGGCGTCGACGAGATCGATCCCGCCTTCGGGGCGATCAAGGGTGCTGGCGGCGCGATGCTGCGCGAGAAGGTGGTGGCACAGGCGGCGCGGCGAATGATCGCGATCGCTGACGCATCGAAAGCGGTCGCGCAGCTCGGCGCGCGGCCGGTTCCGGTCGAGGTGCTGCCGCTGGCGCGCGCCTTCGTGGCGGCGCGGGTCGCGGCGCTCGGCGGCCGCCCGACGCTGCGTACCGGCGCGGGCGGGCAGCCGTGGCGGACCGAGCAGGACAATCTGATCCTCGATTGCGAATTCGGGACGATCGACGATTGGGCCGCGCTCGCCGCCGGCCTCGATGCGATCCCAGGCGCGCTCGGTCACGGCCTGTTCCTGACCGAAATCGATACGCTTTATCTCGGCACGGCGAGCGGGGTGATCAGGAGGCAACGGCACTAACTCAGCTTATCTCGGAACAGGGAAACCTTCGGATCGCTTTCTCGTTGCACAAACAGCTCATGAGGACGGCCTTTTGCCATGACGGCGACAATCTCTCCGGCCCTGGACGATGTTCGCGAGGATGGCTCGCTCGAACGCCTGACGATCGATACGATCCGCACGCTGGCGATGGATGCGGTGCAAAAGGCGAATTCGGGCCACCCCGGCACGCCGATGGCGCTCGCGCCGGTCGCCTACACGCTGTGGCGCGATTTCCTGCGCTACGATCCCGATACGCCCGATTGGCCCAATCGCGATCGCTTCGTGCTCTCGGTCGGCCATGCCTCGATGCTGCTCTATGCGACGCTGCATCTCGCCCAGGTGCGCGAGATCGATGCCGATGGCCGCCCAACCGGTAATCCTGCTGTCAGCCTCGACGACATTCGCAATTTCCGCCAGCTTTCGTCCAAGACCCCCGGCCATCCCGAATATCGGATGACGACCGGGGTCGAGACCACCACTGGCCCGCTCGGCCAGGGCTGCGGCAATTCGGTCGGCATGGCGATCGCCGAACGGGCGCTCGCGGCGCGGTATAATCGCCCCGGCTTCGATCTGTTCGATCATGACGTCTATGTGCTGTGCGGCGATGGGGACATGATGGAGGGCGTCTCGGGCGAGGCCGCCTCAATCGCCGGACACCTGAAGCTTTCCAACCTCTGCTGGATCTACGACAGCAACATGATCTCGATCGAGGGATCGACCGAGCTCGGCTTCACCGAGGATGTCGGCAAGCGCTTCGAAGCCTATGGCTGGAACGTCATCCACGTCGACGATGCCAACGATACCCGGGCGATTGCCGGCGCGCTCGAAGCCTTCCGGACCACTGGGGACCGGCCGACCTTCATCATCGTCCGATCGGTGATCGGCTGGGGCAGCCCGCGCGCCGGCAGTGAAAAAGCGCATGGCGAGGCGTTGGGCGAGGAGAATGTCCGCAAGACCAAGGAGGCCTATGGCTGGCCGGCGGACAGGCAATTCTATGTTCCCGACGGCGTGTCGGACGCGTTCCACCAGGCAATCGCCGTGCGCGGCCAGCCCGCGCGAGAGCAATGGGAGCAGCTTTTCGCCCGCTATCGCGAAACCTATCCGCAGGAAGCCGCCGAGATCGATCAGCTCCGCCGCGGCAAGATCGCGAGCCGCTGGCAGGAGGCGCTGCCGAGCTTCCCCGCCGACGCCAAGGGCATCGCCTCGCGCGATGCGGGCGGCAAGGTGCTCAACGCGGTCGCGCCCCACATCCCCGCGCTGCTGGGCGGCGCGGCCGATCTTTCGCCCTCGACCAAGACCGACATCAAGGATCAGCCCTCGTTCGAGCCGGACAATTATGGCGGCCGCAACCTCCATTTCGGCGTGCGCGAGCATGCGATGGGATCGATCGCCAACGGCATGGCGCTCTCCTATCTGCGGCCCTATACAGGCACCTTCCTCGTTTTCGCCGACTATATGCGCGCGCCGATCCGGCTGGCGGCGATCATGGAGCTGCCGGTCGTGTTCGTCTTCACCCATGACTCGATCGGGGTCGGCGAGGATGGGCCGACGCACCAGCCGATCGAGCATCTCGCGACGCTGCGCGCGATTCCGGGGCTCGACACGATCCGCCCCGGCGATGCCAACGAGACGGCCGTCGCGTGGAAGGTTGCGCTCGAGCATAGCCACGAGCCGACCGCGCTGATCCTTTCGCGCCAGGCGATCCCAACGCTCGACCGGAGCAAATATGCCCCCGCCGACGGGCTCGAGAAAGGCGGCTACATCCTGGCCGATAGCGCGGGCGATAGCGGGGGCGATCCCGAGATCATCCTGATCGGCACCGGATCGGAGCTGCCGCTGGTCGCCGCCGCGCACGAAAAGCTGGCGAGCGAGGGCGTGAAGTCGCGGGTCGTCTCGCTGCCGAGCTGGTATCTGTTCGAAAAGCAGGACCAGGCCTATCGTGACAGCGTGCTCCTGCCGACGGTGCGCGCGCGGCTGGCGGTGGAGCAGGGCGGCGCGCTCGGCTGGGATCGCTATGTCGGGCATGATGGCGGTACGATCACCATGTCCACCTTCGGCGCCTCGGCGCCGCTCGCCAAGCTGCAGGAAAAATTCGGCTTCACCGTCGACAATGTCTGCAAGGTGGCGCGCGAGATCATGGAGAGGAACACATGAGTGATAGCGTTCTCGACAAGCCCCAGACCAAGGCCAACCCGCTGCAGAAGCTCCACGAACTAGGGCAGGCGGTGTGGCTCGATTTTCTCGATCGCAGCTTCCTCAAGGAAGGCGGCCTTCGCAAGCTCATCGAGCAGGACGGCGCGACCGGCGTCACCTCCAACCCCTCGATCTTCGAAAAGGCGATGGGCCATGGCGATGCCTATGACGAGGGCTTCCGCGCGGTCTTCGCCCAGCCCGGCGCGACCGTGCAGCAAGCCTATGAGCATGAGGCGGTGGCCGACATCAAGGCGGCGGCGCGGGATCTGCGGCCGGTCTATAATCGGCTCGGCGGCAAGGATGGCTATGCCAGCCTCGAAGCCTCACCCGCGCTCGCCGACGAGACGCAGGAGACGATCGAGGAGGCGCGCCGGCTGTGGCGCGCGGTCGGCGAGCCCAATCTGATGATCAAGGCGCCGGGCACCAAGGCGGGCGCCCCGGCGGTGCGGGCGCTGATCGCGGACGGCATCAACGTCAACATCACGCTGCTCTTCTCGATCGAAGCCTATCAGGCGGTGGCGAACGCCTATCTCGATGGGCTGGAGGCGCGGCTGGCCAAGGGCGAGCCGATTGATCGCATCGCCAGCGTCGCGAGTTTCTTCGTCAGCCGCATCGATAGCGCGATCGACAAGAAGATCGACGCCCGGATCGCTGAGGGCGACAAGGAGGCCGATGCGCTGAAGGCGCTGCGCGGCAAGGTCGCCATCGCCAACGCCAAGCTTGCCTATGCCTGGTATCAGGAGCTGATCGCGAGCGAGCGCTGGCGCAAGCTCGCTGCCCAGGGCGCGATGCCGCAGCGGCTGCTCTGGGCGTCGACTGGCACCAAGGATCCCGCTTATTCCGACACGCTCTATGTCGAGACGCTGATCGGGGCTGACACCATCAACACCATGCCGCCCAAGACCATGGACGCGTTCCGCGATCATGGCGTCGTAAAGGAAACGCTGACCGCTGATGTCGATGAGGCGCGCCGGGTGCTAGCCCAGGCGGATCGGCTCGGGCTCGATCTGCCCGGCGTCACCCGCGCGCTGGTGACCGACGGGGTGAAGCAGTTCGTCGACGCAGCCGACAAGCTGCTCCAGGCAGTCGACGGCAAGCGCCGGCAATTTTCAGGTCGCTAGTTTCATGGACTCCACGCTCGTTCCTGTTTTCCGCCGTCATCCCTGCGAAGGCAGGGATCCATGTCTCTCGATATTTGAAACGACATCGAATGTTCAAAGAGACATGGGCCCCAGCCTCCGCTGGGGCGACTAAATAGTACGAACTTTAGATTTGTCGCTCTAACTTCAGTCACAAGGAATTGATGCCGATGCGTATCGCAATCATCGGGCTTGGCCGCATGGGCGCCAACATCGCGCGGCGGCTGATGCGGGGCGGCCATGAGGTCGTCGCCTTCGATCGTAACGCCGAGGCCGGCGAGAAGCTGGCGCAGGAAGGCGCGGTCGCCGCCGCCTCGCTCGAAGATGTCGCCGCCAAGCTCGAAAGTCCGCGCATCTTCTGGATCATGCTGCCCGCAGGCGAGCCGACCGAAGCAACGATCACCACGCTGCTCGGCGCCGCGGGCGAGGGCGATATCATCATCGATGGCGGCAACAGCTTCTACAAGGACGATATCCGCCGCGCCAAGGCATGCGCTGAAAAGGGCGTCAGCTATGTCGATGTCGGCACCTCGGGCGGCGTCTGGGGTCTGGAGCGCGGCTATTGCATGATGATCGGCGGCGAAAAGGCGGTCGTCGATCATCTCGATCCGATTTTCGATACGCTGGCCCCCGGCGCGGGCACGATCCCGCCGACGCCCAACCGCGACGGCGACGACGCGCGCGAAGATAAGCGCGCCGAGAAGGGCTATATCCATGCGGGCCCGGCCGGCGCTGGGCATTTCGTCAAGATGGTCCACAACGGCATCGAATATGGGCTGATGCAGGCCTATGCCGAGGGCTTCGACGTGCTCAAGGGCAAGGCCTCCGACAGGCTGCCGGAGGAGGAGCGCTTCGATCTCAACCTCACCGATATCGCCGAAGTCTGGAGGCGCGGCAGCGTCATCTCGTCCTGGCTGCTCGATCTGTGCGCCGGTGCGCTCGCCAAGGATCATAAGCTCGAAGCCTTCGAGGGCAAGGTCGCCGACTCGGGCGAGGGGCACTGGACGGTCGAGGCGGCGATGGAGGAGGCGGTGCCAGCCTATGTGCTCTCCGCGGCGTTGTTCGCGCGCTACCGCAGCCGGGTGGATACGACGTTCGGTGACAAGCTCCTGTCCGCGATGCGCTTCGGCTTCGGCGGGCATGTCGAAATGCCGCAATGAGGAAGGCGCCGGTCGCGCCGCCCGCGACATTCGTGATCTTCGGCGCGACGGGCGATCTCACGCGGCGGCTGTTGATGCCCGCGCTCATCAATCTCCAAGCCGCCAAGCTGCTCAACGCGAAGACCAGCTTCATTGGCGTCAGCCATGGCGAGGGCGATGATGCGGGCTTGCGCAAGCAGCTCTCCGCCTTTGTCGAGGATAGCCGCGTCTGGCAGCGCCTCGCCCAGCGCATCCATTATCTGCAAGGCGATTTCGCCGATCCCAAGCTGTTCGATGCGCTGCGTGCCAGGCTTTCCGGCAATGCCGTCTTCTATCTCGCGACCGCGCCCAGCTTCTTCGGCCCGATCGTCGAACGCCTCGGCGTCGCCGGGCTGCTGGAGGAAAGCGAGGGCTTTCGGCGGATTGTCATCGAAAAGCCGTTCGGCACCGATCTCGCCTCCGCGCGTGCGCTCAACCAGCATATCCTCGCCCATGCCGGCGAGGCGCAGATCTACCGGATCGATCATTTTCTGGGCAAGGAGACGGTACAGAACATCCTCGTTACCCGCTTCGGCAATGCGATGACCGAGGCGGTGTGGAACAATCGCTATATCGATCATGTCCAGATCACCGCGGCGGAGACGGTGGCGGTCGGCACGCGTGGTGCCTTTTACGACGCGACCGGCGCGCTGCGCGATATGGTGCCCAACCATCTGCTGCAACTGCTCGCCATGGTGGGGATGGAGCCGCCCAACAGCTTCGATGCCGATGCGATCCGCACCGAGAAGGCGAAGCTGCTCGCCGCGGTACGGCCGGTCGATCCCGCCGATGCCGTGCGCGGCCGCTATCGCGGCGGCACCGCCGGTGGCGAGAAGATCCCCGCCTATCGCCGCACCAAGGACGTGAACCCCAACAGCCGCACCGAAACCTATGTCGCGATGAAGCTGGCGGTGGAAAGTTGGCGCTGGCACGGCGTGCCCTTCTATCTGCGCACCGGCAAGGCGCTCGCAGCGCGCGATACCGAGATCGTCGTGCGCTTCCGCGAGGCGCCGCTGATGCTGTTCCGCGATACGCCGACCGATCGGCTGCCGCCCAACCAGGTCGTGCTGCAGATCCAGCCGAACGAAGGCATCGCGCTCGAGCTGGCGGTGAAGCAGCCGGGGCCGCTCGTTGAAACCGTGCCGGCGCGGCTGCATTTCGCTTATGCCGAGCAGTTCGATCTCGGCCACCGCACCGGCTATGAAACGCTGCTGTACGATGTGCTAATCGGCGATCAGATGCTGTTCCAGCGCGCCGACCAGATTGAGGCGGGCTGGCGCGCGGTCCAGCCGCTGATCGACGCCTGGCGGGATGGCGAGCCCGAGGAATATCCGGCGGGCAGCGCTGGGCCCAAGGCCGCCGATGCGCTGATCGCGCGCGACGGCCGCAGCTGGCATCCGATCGGATGAGCCGCATCGATCTCGTCGTGTCGGATATCGACGGCACGCTCGTCCGCGACGACAAGAGCCTGAGCGAGGGTGTCATCGCGGCGGTGGGCCGTCTCCGCCAGGCCGGGGTGCCGCTCTCGCTGATTAGTGCGCGGCCGCCGAGCGGCATGCTCTGGATCGCGCAAAAGCTGGCTTTGACCGGCGCTCTCGGGGCCTTCAACGGCGGCACGTTGGTGCTGCCGGATGGCTCGCTCGTCTCGGCCGAGCGGCTTCGCCCGGACGTCGCCAAGCGCGCTCTAGACATGATCGCGAGGCCGGAGGTCATCCGCTGGCTGTTCCACGACGGATGCTGGCATGCCGAGCGGGTGGACGATGTCTATGCAGTGCGTGAACGCAGAGCGGCCAATCAGGAGCCGATCGTCGGCGGCGATTTCGCCAAGCTGATCGATGCCGCGGACAAGATCGTCGCGGTCTCCGACGATCATGACCTGCTCGCCGGGCTCGAGCGCGAAATCGGTGAGGCGCTGGGCGAGCAAGCGACGGTGATGCGATCGCAGCTCTATTATCTCGATATCACCGCGCCGCGCGCCAACAAGGGCGACGGCGTCGCCGCGCTGGCCGCGGCGGCGGGCGTGCCGCTCGATCGGGTGGCGGTGATCGGCGATCAGCGTAACGATATGGCAATGTTCACGCGCGCGGGTTTCTCGATCGCGATGGGGCAGGGGCCGGAGGAGGTGCGCAAGGCCGCCCGCCGCGTCACCGCGTCGAACGAGGAGGACGGCGTCGCGCAGGCGATCGACGAGATCCTGCTGCCGATGGTGCGCGGCGCATGAAGAAGCTGATCGCTTTCGATCTCGACGGCACGCTCGCCGAGAGCAAGCAGCCGATCGACGAGGAGATGGCGAGCCTGCTCAAGGATCTGCTCGATGTCGCCAAGGTGGCGGTGATCTCGGGCGGCGACTGGCCGCAGTTCGACAAGCAGGTCGTCTCGCGCCTGCCGAAAGGAACCCGCTGGCGGCGGCTCTTCATCATGCCGACCACCGGATCGAAGCTTTATCGGTACGAAAAGGGCAAATGGCGCAAGATCTACGCGGACGATTTCACCCGCGATCAGCGCGACCGGATCCTGCAGGCGCTTGACGAGGCGGTGAAGCAATGCGGCTTCGACAAGGAAAAGACATCAGGCCCGCAGATCGAGGATCGCGGCAGCCAGATCACCTTTTCCGCGCTCGGCCAGAAGGCCGCGCTCGATGCCAAGAAGGCGTGGGATCCCGATCTCGCCAAGCGCAAGGCGCTGCAGGCGATCCTGGTCGAGCGGCTGCCCGATCTCTCGGTCAAAATCGGCGGCTCGACCTCGATCGATATCACCCAAAAGGGCGTCGACAAGGCTTATGCGATCGATCGCTTGTGCAAACATGCCCGGCTCGATCGCGACGCCATCCTGTTCATGGGCGACGCCATCTATCCGGGCGGCAATGACGATCCGGTGAGGGCGGCGGGGATTGAAAGCGTCGCCGTCCGCGACGTGCGCGAAACCGGCAATGTGATCCGCGGGGTCATCGCCTGCCTGCGCTAGGTGTGCCGCCGCGCGCGGGCCAACGGCGTCAGACCGCCTGCCGCTCCGCCAGCATGTCGCTCAGCTTGCCGATGAGCTGGTCCAGCTTAGGGCTTCTTTCGCGCGATCGGGTCTGCGAATCGCGCGCATGCGTGACCAGCAAGGACCAGTAGTCGATCGTCTCGCGATAGACCGGCCTGCCTTCATGCCTGCGCGCGCTATCGATCGCGCGCCGCAGATTCTGAACCACTGTTCCGCTTAGCTCCACCTTGTCCCCCTCATGCCCGCTCACGCTCTCTGCTCTCAAGCTCGTCCGCGAAATCGCGGAGCCGCTTGGAAACCATCTCGTCACGCACCTGCCCGGCGATGCGGCGGAACAGATCCGCCTGACGCTGCAGGTCCTCCGCCGACTGCTGGGGCAGATCGGCCATGCGGGCTCAGCCCCGCGCGCCCGCCGCGCCCACGGGGGACGCGGAGCGCTTCTCCAGTCCCTCGGCGAGTCGCCTGAAGCGTTCGGCCAGGATCGGATCGTCGCATCGAATCGATAGCGAGCGCAGCGCATCGATGCGCTGCTGATGGCCGAAAGGCGGAAACGGTGCGTCGAACATTAACCATATCTGCCACGCGCAAGCCGCCCGGTCATTACGTGAACTTCCCGAGTATGTGTGAAACGAGCGGATCGAAGCGATGCGGCACGCACGGAACGGCCCGGAGCGGCCGTCCGTTGTCTGCGCATGCGCAAGGGCTTCAGGACGGCCGGGGCAATCTGCTGCGCACTGGCCTGTGCGATGGCAGCCGCATCATCGGCTGCCCGGCCAGCCAAACGAGGGCCGGCCGGACGATCGGCCCCGCTCCGCCTGCTCGACGTCGATTATGATCTCCGCCAGATCAGGCACCCGCCCGCCCGCAGCCCCCGGGCGCGGCTGCCCGATGACAGCAAGCCCGCCCTGCGCGCCGATCTGCGCGAAGAACTCGATGTTGAGGATGATGATAAGGATGTGTCGCTCAAGCCTCGGCTCGGCCGCTATCATCTTCCGGCCAATCATTTTCGCGGCCCGTCGGACGTGACCGTTCTCGGCGTCGGCGCGAAGGTGCGCCTGCCGAATTAGGGTGTCAGTCAACGGCCCCGTGGCCGAGTGGCCTAACCAAAACCGTCATCCTGAACTTGTTTCAGGGTCCACCGCCCCGCTAGCGTGGCGCCCGTGGCCGGGTGGATGCTGAAACAGTTCAGCATGACGCGGGGATATCGAGTGGCCTGTCCAAAATCGTCACCCCGAATGCGTTTCAGGGTCCCACTGCCCCGCAAACGTGACCCCACTGTCCTGAATAGACTCAGTCGCCCCAGCGCAGGCTTGGGGCCATGTCTCTCCCGATCGACAATGTCGTCGAACATTTTGACAGACATCGATTTCCAGCCGGCGCCGGCATGACGGATGAAAGAGACGGAGCTAATGAACGGCGAATATTGCCCGACAACCCGTCGAAGATTTAGCACGCTTGGTCGAAGCCGGGACAGGCTATTCATTTACGCGATTGCAAGCGTTTTTCCGTAGGAAGATCCTGACGTTGCGACTCATAATGGGCGCCAGGCACGTCCATCCGACAGCCGCTTCTGTAACAATCAACTGTAGCCGTTCACCGGCTGGAGGCACTTATGCGCGTCGCTCGAAGAGCTGCGGTCACTACGCTTTTATCTACGCTCATCATGTTCGGTACCAACGCTTATGCTACGAGCTGCTGGTACCCCAATGAAATCAAGGCAGCTCAATTGCGCGATCTTCACGCGCGACTGATGGTCGGAACCTTGCACTGCCGCGCCAACAATCCTGTGTTCGAAAGTGAATATAATGATTTCGTCGAGCATCGGCGCACTGTTCTTGATAAGAATATCGTGATACTTAAGGATCATTTCCAGAGAGAGGCGGGCGAGGACGCCCAAATCGCTTATGACCGCTATTCGACGGTGCTCGCCAATGCCCAGGCGTCGCAGGATTATGCCAACCCCGATACCTGCGCCCAGATCGGCATGCTGCTGAGGGCCGCTGCCGCCGCCGATGACAGGGACTTGCTGCTGCTGGCGCAGACGGTCGAGCGCGTGCCGGAGAGCAATGGCTGCCCAGCGGCCGCCGTGGCCACAGCGGCGACCGCGCCTGCACCGGCCGCTCAGGCCACGCTGGCAGCGGCCAAGCCTGCCGGCACCCCGCCTGAAGCCTTGCCGGGTGACGCATCCGCGATCCCGCCCGCGCCCACGGAGCCTGTCAAGACGGAGCTTAGCGCGGCAACCCCCGCTGCCCCTACAGCTGCTACATCTGCGCCGGCATCGGCGGATTCACGCGATCAGGCGATGCAGGCCGCGATCGCCGCGCTGCAGGCCGCGACCGTCGCGCTGCAATCGGTCAGCACGACGCCCGCCCCCAAGGCGCAAGGCAGTGGCAAGCCCGATGTCATGAAGCAGGCAGTGCCCGATTCCCCCGTGGTGCCGGTGAACGGCAACGGCGCCATCGAGTAAAAGGACCCGGCCTTCGCCCGGCAGCGCGCGTCCGTTTTACGTTGCCATGCGTTCGCGCTTATCACGGGCCGGATGCTCGGCTATTCTGTCCTGTATTGAACATTTGAAGAAGAGCCAAATAAAGCAGCGTGCCAAATAGCGCTCGATAGCCTCCCTTCGGGAAGCCAGTCGACGAATTCGCAATCCGCGCGTAGAGCACAGGCAACCGGCGGCGCAAATGATGCGTCTCAAGCGAAGGAAAAGGGGAGCGAGGCGTGGCCTGGAGGCTGGATGGCAGAATCGCGCTCGTAACGGGCGCATCGAGCGGGCTTGGCGCCTCCTTTGCGTCGGTCCTTGCCGCACATGGCGCGCATGTCATCGCAGCCGCCCGTAACCAAGACGCGCTCGCGAAGGTTGCGGAGCAGATCGCGCATGCCGGTGGGAGCTGCGATGCCGCCCATCTGGATGTTGCGGATGCAAACAGCATCACGGCCCTGTGCGAAAAGCTGCAAAAGGTTGATATCCTTGTCAACAATGCCGGCATTGCCCGCACCGTCATGGCGATCGATCATGGCGAGGCGGATTGGGATGCCGTTCTGAACACCAATCTCAAGGGGCAGTTCCTGCTGGCGAGAGGTGTGGCGAATGTCATGCGCGGTCAGGCCGCTGGTTCGATCATCAATATCGCGTCCGTGGTTGGCCTGCGGCAGGTGCCCGGCCTCACGGCTTATGCCGTCTCCAAGGCAGGGCTGATCCAGATGACGAAGCAGCTCGCGCTGGAATGGGCGCGGTACGGAATCCGCGTCAACGCGATCGCGCCAGGCTATTTCGAGACCGATCTCAACACCGATTTCTGGAAGACCGAGCCGGGCAGGGCCATGATCCAGCGCGTGCCCATGCGCCGCCTTGGCCGGAAAGGAGAGCTGGACGGGGCGCTGATGCTGCTGGCGTCCGACGCCTCCACTTACATGACGGGATCGGTCATCGAAGTCGATGGCGGGCATCTGGTGAGTTCGCTCTGACGGACCTGCCCGAGTCCGGGAGTCGTCGGGCGGACAATGCCGTCACGCTGCCGTTGGCGAACTTATCGAAACGGCGGCTCGTCGAAGCTGCGCAATTTGCGCGAGTGGAGCGTCTGGCCTTCCTGCTTGAGCATGCAGAGCGTTTCGACGCCGATCCGCAGATGCTGGCTGACCGATCGTTCGTAAAAAGCATTGGCCTGGCCAGGGAGCTTCATCTCGCCGTGCAGGGGCTTGTCGGAAATGCACAGGAGGGTGCCATAGGGCACACGGAAGCGATAGCCTTGCGCCGCGATCGTTGCCGACTCCATGTCGATCGCCACCGCGCGTGATTGGTTGAAGCGGAGCGTCGAGCGGGTGTAGCGCAGTTCCCAGTTGCGATCGTCGGTGGTGATCACGGTGCCGGTCCGCAGCCGCCGCTTGAGCAGCTGTGCCGGCTCGCCGGTGACCGATACGGCGGCGGCAAACAGCGCCTGCTGAATCTCGGCAATGGCCGGCAACGGAATTTCGACCGGCAGCACGTCGTCGAGCACATGGTCGTCGCGCAGATAGGCGTGCGCCAGCACATAATCGCCGATCGTCTGGCTGGGCCGCAGGCCGCCGCAATGGCCGATCATGAGCCAGGCCTCGGGGCGCAGCACCGCGAGATGATCGCAGATCGTCTTGGCGTTGGAGGGCCCGACGCCGATATTGACGAGGCTGATGCCACCGCCCTCGCGCGCGATCAGATGATAGGCGGGCATTTGCTGCTGCCGGCTATGGGCGTAGGCGATCACCGCGTCCGGCTCGATCGACGCGCGCGTGACCTTGAGCCCGCCGGGGCCGATCAGCGCGAGATAGCGGCTGTCCTCGCCGCGCAACGCCTCCATGCCCCAGCGGAGAAATTCGTCGATATAGCGCTGATAGTTGGTGAACAACACATAGGGCTGGAAATCTTCGGGCGCGGTGCCGGTATAATGGAGCAGGCGGGCGACGCTGAACGCCACGCGCGGGCCATCGAACAGTGCAAGCGGGCGCGGGGTTCCGGGCTCGTACTGCCAGACGCCGTCGATGATCTCATCGCCGATATGCGCAAGCTCGCTGGTGGGGAAATGCCGGCCGAGCTCAGCGGCGGTGACCTGGCCGAGCTTCAGGTTCGAGGCCTGATCGAGAACATAGACATAGGGAATTTCGCTCCGGCTCGGCCGGATCGAGACGTCCACTGCATAATCTTGCACGAGCAGGCTGAGCTGCTCGACAAGATAGGAGTGGAACAGCCGCGGATGGGCAACGCTGACGGCGTAGCGGCCCGGCTGGTTCAGCCGGCCAAACGCGCGCGGCGGCATTTCCGCCGGCCGCTCGCCGGCAAAATCAACGACAAGCTCGGGATAGGAAAACAGGCCTTCGCGGCGCGCTTCGGCATCAGGGATTGCACCGTTGTCGAGATAAAGTTGCAGCGCCGTCCTCAACGCCTCGACCGAGCGGTCGAACGCCGCGCACAAGGCCTCGACAATGGTCGGCACTTCATCGAGCCGGGTCATGCACGCGCCCCTCCTTCACGGGCTGTGCGCCTATCGTCTCCTCTTTCGGGCCCGCGTCAAGCAGGCTTCACCGTTGCAAAATAAAGCCCGGTTCCGCTTACGCGAATTCTCCCACTCCCGGCGCGGTTCTGCTAGAGGCCCGGCATGGATTTCGATCATCTTCTCGTCCGCTTCTTCGGAACGGCGGACATTGCGAGCATTTCGCCCGAGCGGCTCTTGAGCGGCGTCGAGGCGCTGCGCCTGCAGTTCGCGCTCGAAAAGGATGACGGCCGCCGTTTCGCGCTGTGGTGCCTGATGTACATGCTCGGCGCCGCGCCCGATCTGGATGCGTTCAAGGATGAGGAGGACAAGGAGGCCGCCCGCGATTTCATGGACATGATCGATCGCGAGATCGACGACGCCGAATAGCTTCGGCGTGGCATGGCGCTTTGGTTACTTCAATCAGGATCGGCCTTCCGCGCGCATCATCTCGCGTGCCGCGGCGCGGCCCGGCGGCATCGGGTGCGACGGATCGGGCGGGGCCGGTGCGGTGGTCCAGCCCAAGTGGGGCAGGCTGATCGAGCGGCGCCCCATCACGTCGGTGCGAACGACGATCAGGCCTTTGTCCTCGATAAAGCCGAGCATCCGCCGCGCCCGGCCAATCGAGTTGGTGCCGTAGAGCGCGGCAATGGCCGCGTCGCTCGGGCAGGCAGCGCCTTCGCGCGCCGCCTGCGCGAGGCCGAGGAAGGGCGCCAGCATCTCTTCGGGAAGCGCGGCGGCGAGCGCGAGCGCCGGGTGCCAGTCCGGCCCGTCTTCGATGCCGGCCTGCGCCATCGCCAGCCCCGTGCGAAACCGGTCGAGCGGGATCGGCGCCGCAACACCGCGCATCCGGCAGCGCACGAGGAAATCCTGGTAGAGCTTCGGGCCGGGCTGGCGCGGATCTTCCGCCGCGATCTCGGCGATCACCGCCGCGCGCACGGCCTCCTGCGCCTCATCGTCGAGCGCGGGCGCATCGGGAACCGGCGCGGCCGGCGGCGTCGAGATATTGCGCATCAGCTCGTGCACCGTGGGTACGGGCGGCGGGGGCGGCGGCGGTGTTTCCTCCTCCGCCCGAGCGGCGAACAGCATGTCCCGCAGGCTGTCGCTCGGCACCTGCGGCAGCGGCATCAGCTTCGGGCTGGCGCTTCTCGGCGTCGTGCGGACCCCGCCGATCCGCACGCTGACCGGACGGCGGCTGATCGCCGGACCAAGCGCGAGAAATTCGCCACGTTGCAAGTCCCGGATCGTGTCCGCCTGGCGGCGCTCCATTCCCAGCAGATCGGCGGCGCGCGCCATATCGATATCGAGAAAGGTGCGGCCCATCAGGAAATTGGAGGCCTCCGCCGCGACATTCTTGGCGAGCTTGGCGAGCCGCTGGGTGGCGATCACGCCGGCCAGCCCGCGCTTGCGCCCCCGGCACATCAGGTTGGTCATCGCCGCGAGCGACATGCGCCGCGCGTCCTCGCCCACCTCGCCAGCTGCGGCGGGGGCGAAGAGCTGCGCTTCGTCCACCACCGTCAGCACCGGATACCAATGCTCGCGCGGCGCATCGAACAGGGCCGCCAGAAAGGCAGCAGCCGATCGCATCTGCCCATCGATCTCAAGCCCCTCGAGGCTGAGCACGACCGATGCGCGATGCTCGCGCACGCGCTGCGCCAGCCCGGCAAGCTCGGCCAGGCTATATTCGGCGGCATCGATCGCGACATGGCCGAAGGCATCGGCCAGCGACACGAAATCGCCCTCGGGATCGATCACGATCTGCTGAACATGGCCCGCGCTCCCTTCGAGCAGCCGGCGCAGGAGATGCGATTTGCCCGAGCCCGAATTTCCCTGCACAAGCAGGCGCGTAGCCAGCAATTCCTCAAGATCGATCGCAATGACGCTGCCGTCGCTAGCGAGCCCCATATCGATCTTGGCGGTCATGCCGAGGCCATGAAGCAAGCATGCTGACTCAGGCAAGATGAAATCCGGGTCGGGGGCCCTGCATCCATCAGGCAACTGGGGATAAATTTTGCCGGCGGCGCGGCCGATAGCGATCAGCTTTGCGGCGCTTGCCGCCCGCGCGGGTTCCACCAGCGCGACATCAGCACTGGCAGCAGATAGATCGAGGCGAAGGTGGAAGTGACCAGGCCGCCGAGAATGACCACCGCCATCGGCGCCTGGATCTCGCGCCCCGCCTCGCCATTGGCGAGCGCCAGCGGCAGGACGCCCATCGCCGTTACCAGCGCCGTCATCAGGATCGGCGTCATCCGGTCGCGGGTGGCGGCGAGCAGCGTTTCGATTGACCAGGGCTGGCCTTCGTCTTCGACGACCTGTTCGACATGCGCCACCAGCAGGATCGCATTGCGCGCGGCGATGCCGAACAGCGTCACGAACCCGACCAGCGATCCCAGCGACAAATTGCCGCCGCTCACCAGCACCGCCGCAACCCCGCCGGTCATCGCCAGCACGGTCGAACCGAGGATCAGCATCACCGCGCGCGCATCGCCGAACGCCATCATCAGCAGGACGATCACCCCGGCCAGCGCAAAGCCGGTGTTGCGCAGCAGCTCGTTACGTGCGCTGAGCGCCGCCTCGGCGGTGCCGACATAATCGAGATAAACGCCCTGCGGCAGCTTGACCTCGCGCGCGATCGCCTCGCGCACGGCGGCGGTGACTTCGGCGGTATCTTCCGGCGCGGGATTGGTCGTCACCACTTCGCGCGGGCGGCCGCCCTCGTGCGCGATGCTGGAGCGGCCCTGCGCGAGATAGACATGGGCGACCTGATCCAGGGGCACGACGGCTCCCGCCGCCGTCCGCACCAGCAGCCCGCCGACCGCCTCGGGCGTCTCGCGCAGCTCGGGCGGGAGGGTGACGGCGACGTCGATCGTGCGGTCTTCCTTGTAGAGCTGGGCGACGGGCGCGCCGGCATAGGCGGCGCGGACGGCATTGAGCACTTGCGCAGACGTCACGCCCATCGCCGATGCACGGATCGGATCGACATCGACGCGCACGATCGGGCTTTCCGGCGGCGTCGCGCGCCGGACGTCCACCGCGCCCGGAACCTTGGCGACGACAGCGGCGATCCGATCGGCGACCGTGCCGAGCGTATCGGGACCCGCGCCGTAAATGCCGATGGCGAGCGAGGCGGTTTCGCCCGAAAGCGATTCGCCGATGCGATCGCCGAGGAAGGTGAGCACTTCGGTCGTGAGGCCCGGATAGCCGTTCAGCACCTCGTGGATCTTGTCCTGCGTTTCGTCCTGCGCGCTGCCGGAAAGGCCGGGCTTCAGCTCGACATGAAATTCCGAGCGTTCGGTTCCCCAACTGTCCTCGCCGCCTTCGGCGCGGCCGATCTGCTGCTCGACCGTCTGGATCGTCGGGATGGCGAGCAGGTCGTGCGTGATACGTTCGCCATAATCGCGCATCTCGGCAAGCGAGGTTCCCGGCGGCGCGGAGACGCCGAGCACGAAATGCCCTTCCTTGAAATCGGGCAGCAGCTCGGGCGTGAAGGTCGCCCAAGCGATCGCGGCAAGGACCAGCGCCGCGAGCGAACCGAACATCACCGTCCGCCCATGGCCGATCAGCAGCGGCAATTCCCCGATGATCCTCGCCTTGAAGCTGCGCAACCGCGGCGGCTCATCGTCGAGCTGGGCACGGTTGAGCAAAAGCAGCGCCAGCGCGGGCGTGATGGTGAGCGCGACGACGAGCGAGATGAGCGTGGCGAGGATGAAGGAGGCCGCTAGCGGCGCGAAGAAGGCGCCTTGCAAGCCGCCGAGCATCAACACCGGCGCCAGCACCAGCGCAACGATGAAGGTGGCGTAGACGACCGGCGCGCGAACCTCGACCGCGGCATCGAGGATGATGTCGGCGCGGCTGGCATCCGGCGGCGCCGCGCGCAGACGGCGCATGATGTTCTCGACATCGATGATCGCATCGTCGACGACCACGCCGAGCGCCACGGCAAGGCCGCCCAGCGACATGGTGTTGATGCTCAGCCCAAGCCGATCGAGCACGATGATCGCGGCCAGCAGCGAGAGCGGGATGCTGATGAAGGAAATCAGCACGGGCGCCCATTTGCGCATGAAGAGGAAGAGCACGGCGGCGATCAGCGCCGCGCCGATCAGCAGATCCTCGATGATGCCATGCAGCGCCGCGTCGATGAAGTTCGCCGGGCGATGCAGGCCGGAAACCATCGTGATGCCCTGCGCCTTGAGCGCGGGCTTGAACTCCTCGAGCGCGGCTTCCACGGCGCGGGTCACGTCGAGCGTGTTGGCGCCATATTGGCTGGACATGCTGATCAGCACGCCGGGCTTGCCCATGATGAGCGCGTCGCCGGTGTTGGGCGCGGCACCGTCGCTCACCTTGGCTACGTTGCCGACGCGCACCGGTGCGGCGTTCTGGCTGGCGGCGTTGGCCGGCAGCATCGCGGCGGCGATGTCAGCCGCGTCGCGCGCCTGCCCGCGCGCCTCGATCGGGAGGCGTTGTTCAGGCGTATCGATATAGCCGCCACCGGAGGCGCCGGCAGCCTGGCGCACCGCCTCGGCGACATCGTCAACCGCCGCGCCATGCATTGCCAGCTCGTCGGGGCGGACCTGCACTTCGATATGACGGACGATCCCGCCATAGAGGGTAGCGCGCGCCACGCCGGGCACGGCCATCAGCCGCGGGCGGATCTTCCACTGGACGAAATCGCGCAGGGCCGCCGGATCGAGCCGATCGCTTAAAAACCCGACCTTGAGCAGATCCATGGTGGAGGAGGTGAGCGGGGATACTTTGGGTGCGCTCACGCCCGAAGGGAGCGCGCCCGCCGCCTCACCGACGCTTTCCGATACGATCTGGCGGGCGCGATAGGGATCGGCGCCCTCGCCGAAGATGACCGTGACGATCGAAAGCCCCTGGATCGATTCCGAGCGGACGGCATCGACGCCGGCGGCCCCGTTGACCGCCTGTTCGATGGGGCGCGTGACGAGCTGCTCGACCTGCTCGGCCGAAAGGCCTGGCGCCTCGGTCTGGACCTCGGCCTGGCTCGGGACGAAATCGGGGAACACGTCGAACTTAGCGCGGCCGAGTTCGACCAGGCCGTAGAGGAACAGCAAGACGGCAAGCGTCGCGCCCAACCATGGCCGCGCCAGCGACCAGCGGATGATCGCCGAGAGCATCAGTCTTCCTCGGGCCCGCCGCCCTGTTCGGCTGCGTAGAGCTTGGATGCGCCGCGCACGACCACATGATCGCCCGCGCGCAGGCCGGAGGTCGCGACCAGCCCCGACGCGCCCGCGACAAGGCCGCCCAAGCGCCTGCGGATGAAGCCGCTACGGTCCTGCACATAGACCCAGCTCGCGCTTTCAACGCGCAGAACCGCGGCCGCCGGAACGAGGAACCCCGCTCCGCCGCCCTCGCCCCGGATGCGTGCTGGGACGGTAAGCCCCGAGGACAGGTAGGAGACATTGGGCCCGGAGACGCGGGCGATGACGCCGGGCGAACGCAGCCCCACATCGCCGACCCGCGCGGGGCCGAGCACCAGCGCGGTCGCGGTGCCGGCCGGGCCGAGATCGAGTTCCGCGCTGCGCAGCCCCTGCAACCCGGCGCCGTTGGGGGCATCGATCCGCACCAGCGCAGCTGAGCCGGACGCAAGCCCGGCGATCAGCTTCGTGCGCTGTGCGCTCGAAAGGCGGCTCAGCGCCGACCCCCATTCCAGGGCCAGCCGCTGCCGCAGCAGCGCGAGCTTGCTGGCATCAGCGCTTGCTTGCGCCCTGGCGGCTTCGGCCGCCTTGCGCGACATGGTGGCATCGTCGGCATAGAGCGCCTGCGTCCTGCGCGCCTCGGCGGCGGAGGCCGCTGCCGCCGTCTCGGCCGCGGTCAGGTCCGCCTGAAGCTGCGCGAGCGGCACCGGATCGAGCACGCGCGCAAAGCCCTGGGTGCTGGTGCTGGCGGTCGCCCGCTGGGCGCTCGCAACGGTGATGCCCAAGCGCCTGACCGCTTCGGCCGGGAGCTGAACCGGTTTCGGCAGCGCGGCCTCGGCGGCCGCCGCCAGCAACAGGGGCAGCAGGATGGCAGGAAGCATCCGCTTCATTTCATGTCTCCCAATCGGCTGAGCGCGGCGGCGAAGAGGCTGGCTTCGTCGGCATCGGCGGTGTGGCGCAGCGCGGAGTCCAGATCGGCACGGGCAAGCGCGGCCGCGCGGGACGCATCGATTTGATCGAGGTCCGCCTCCAGCGCGGCAGCGGTCGCGGCTTCTTCGTCGACACGGTCGGCTTCCCCCTTGGCGAGGGATTTTGCGGCTGCGTCGGCCAATCGATGCGCTGCCGGCACGTCCTGCTTCCGGTGCTGCGTCTCGGCATCGGTGGCGGCGGTAAGCGCCGCCTGCGCGCGGTCCACTTCCGCCAGCACGCCTGCCTGCGCCGCCTCGAGCTTGGCCGCGGCTTCCACCCGGCGCTTCTCGGCGGCGCGGATTGCAGCTTTGTTGCCGTCGATCGGGGGAAGCTGGAGGTTGACCCCGAACGGCAGCTTCACGATACCGCGCTCATAGATATAGCCCGGCTGGATGCGGATCGCCGGATATTGGTTGGCGACTTCGAGCCGAAGGGCATTTTCGGCCTGATCATAATCGGAAACGGCGCGCAGCACGTCGCCGCGCCCCAGCGCCGCCTCCTGGCGCAACCCCGCGAAAGCATTTGCATCGATCGGCGGGCTGCCCACTGTGCCAAGCTTGATCGTTTCAGCCTGTTGCGGGCTGACGCCAAGCTGTGCCGCCAGCGCCAGCACGGCCTCGCGTCGGTTCGCCTGCACCGTGCTCAGGCGCCGTTCCGCCGCCGCCAACTCGGTTCGTGCGGTGAGGACGAGGGCTTGCGGGTCCTCGCCCGCCTGGACCCGGCGTTGCAGCCGCTCGAACCGATCCCGACGCATGTCGCGCGCACGGATCGCAAGCGGGAGCGCCGCGTCCGCCGCGGCGCGCGCGATTGCCGCCCGATCGATCGCCGCGCGCGCGGCCCATAGCGCGTCGAGATAGTCCAGCCGCGCCTGCGCGACCGCCAGATCGGCCTCCCGCACGCGCGCATTGCGGCGGCCGCCAAGCGCGATCGGCAGATCGAGCACGCCGCTGCCGAGCCAGGGTTTGCGCGGATTGTCCTGATGCGAATATTCGGCGGTAAGCTGGAGCGCGGCGGGAAGGGGGACCCGCGCTGCCTTGGCGGCCGCCACGGCGCTGCGATAGGCAGCGGCCTTGGCCCGCACGCTGGGCGACGAGGATATGGCCTGGGCCAGCAGATCGGCCTGGCTCCAGCTTTCCCGCGCCGGAAGTTGGTTGGTCCCGAGCTGCGCCAGCGACTGTTGGGGCGTAACCGGCGCGGGCCGATAGGAAACGCAGCCGCTCAGCAACGCGGATAGCCCGAGCAGCACCGCCCCCCGCCGATGAACCACTGGCCCAGACCCCATGGCGCTGCGGTGCACCGGTTCCGCCCATGAATCAATGGCGATCGGTAACAGCGGAGCGAGGCTTGCAGCTTTTCAAGCCCGTGCGGGCGAAAGGGCGCGCGCCATAGGCGATCGCGGCTGAGCGGAACGGGGCGTTGATCGCAGGCCGCGTGCGTTTTCATGAGGACCGCGGCGGACGAGCAGCTTGCTGCCGGGGCGCAGCAGCAGATGATGATCGGGCACAGCGACATAAATAAATATGTCCTCGCTCGAACAGCTGGCCGTCGACGGGAGCGATCACGGGAGGTGCCCGGAACGGTCAAGCAATTGCGGAAGCACGCTCCGCGATGACGGCGAAATGTGCTGCGCAATGAACATAGTTCCCGCAAAATCGGCCGGAAATTCCTGGGAAAGCCGAACAAGCGCCTCTACGCCGCCTGCCGACGCGCCTAATACGATGATGGCTTTCGTGATCACCGGCTGCTCCTTCGCGGAGCTTAACGAAGCTGCGTGCGTTCCTGATGCAGTGTCCAGTGGTCTTGCGTTCGCTTTTGAAACAGAGGCGGCTAAACCGTGCCCATGGCTCTTGATCGTGCATCCGAGATTGCTCGTTTGCAGGACGAGAATGAGCAGCTTCGAACTGCGCTGGAGAGCACGACCGAGGAAAATACCCATCTGACCGAGGATCGCGACCGCCTCCTGCGGCGCCTGACAGCTCAAATACACGAGATAACAGTGGGCAGGGCAGCAGCCCCACCCACGGACAGCGGCTCTCCCTCCGATCACAGCGCGCGGGAGCGGGTCAACCAGACTGAGGAAGAGCTGCGGGCCACCTTCGAGGAATCGCAGGTTCTTACCGAAGAGCTGGAAGCCGCCAATACCAGCCTGCATGAGATGAACCGCGAGCTGGATCGCCGCGTGGAGGAACGCACCCGCGATATCGAGAATATCAACGCCGTGCTTCGCGCCAGCGAGGCCTCGTTCAGGGCGGTGACCGAACTTGTGCCGGATTTTCTGTGGCGGAGCGATAGCAATGGTCAGATGCGCTGGTACAGCAAGCGCTGGTATGACTATACCGGCCATGAGGAGCAACAGCCGCTCGGCAATGGCTGGATCGACGCGATCCATCCGGCCGATCGCGCGGTCTCCCGCTCCAGCTGGATGGCAAGCGTCCGCCAGGGGGGCTCCTATCAGCGGGAACATCGGATCAGGGCAAGCAATGGCGAATATCGCTGGTTTCTCGTCCATGCCGAGCCGGTGAGCAACGATCGCGGCGAACCGCTCCAATGGTTCGGCGCGATCACCGATATCCACGATCAGCGCACCGGCATGGAGGCGCTCCGTCAGAGCGAGATCCGCTTTCGCACGCTGGTGGAAGGCATGCCCCAGCTCGTCTGGAAGGCGATGGACGCGGGCAAGTGGACATGGGCGAGCCCGCAATGGATCGAATATACCGGCCTGTCCGAGGAAGCGAGCCGCATGATGGGGTGGCTGCGCGCCTTTCATCCGGATGACCGGGAGCAGGCAAAGGCAGCCTGGACGCAAGCCGAAGCCGGCCAGCCGCTGCGCATCAACGGACGGATCTGGCATGAGAAAGAGAAACGCTATCGCCATTTCCAGACGCGCGCGACCGCGGCGCGCGACGATAATGGGCATGTGATCGAATGGCTCGGCACCTCGACGGACGTGGACGACATCGTCCAGCTTCAGGAGGAGCAGCAGGTGCTGGTCGCCGAGCTGCAGCACCGGACACGGAACCTGATGGCGATCGTCCAATCGGTCATGATGCGCACTTTGCGCGGAAGCAGCGACCTCAAGGACTTTCGAACCGAAATCGATCACCGGCTCGCGGCGCTGGCGCGGGTGCAGGGGCTGCTGTCCCGCCGCGAGGAAGGGCAGCGCGTCACCTTCGATGCGCTTCTGCGCGAGGAGCTTTCGGCGCATGTCGCGCTCGATGAAGGCGGCAATGCGCCCCAAGTCTCCATTCGTGGGCCGCGCGGCGTGTCGCTGAGATCCGGCATGGTGCAGACCTTCGCGCTGGCGTTGCACGAACTTGCCACCAATGCCGTTAAATATGGTGCGCTTTCGCGGCCCGGCGGGCATCTGGATGTGAATTGGGAACTGCTCGACGGCGATCATCCGTGCCTGAAGGTCGATTGGCGGGAACGTGGCGTGGGCGATATGGCTGATGCGAGCGCCTCCAAAAGCGGCTACGGCCGCGAGCTGATCGAGCGAGCACTGCCGTTTCAGCTCGGCGCCAAGACCGAATATGAGTTCGGCCCCGAAGGCGTCCGCTGCTTGATTGAGCTTCCTGTTGCCAACGCTGGAAATGGAAGGGAGTAGACCGATGACGGATATTAACTTGAACGGTCGTCGCATCCTCGTGGTGGAGGATGAATATTTCCTGGCCGAGGATCTTCGTGAAGAGCTTGCGGACTGCGGCGCGCAGGTGCTGGGGCCGGTGGCGAACATCAAGGATGCCACCAGCTTCATAAAAACGGGCGGCATCGACGCGGCCGTGCTCGATATCAATCTTCAGGGCGAACTGATATTTTCGACGGCGGACGAATTGCGCGAAAGGGGCATCCCGTTCGCGTTCGCCACCGGATATGATCGCTCATCGGTGCCGTCGCGCTTCGCGGACGTTCCGCGCCTGGAAAAGCCGCTCAAGGCGCGCCAGCTCGCCGAACTTCTTCAGCCTCTCGTCGCGGGATAAATCCGCGTATCTGCGACGGTTTGCAGCTTCGCGGAATCGCCAAGGCTGATTTCGGCGACAATCGTCCGAATCGCTCCAAGACATTCCTATTCGTTCCATTAGGAAACAGGGGATGGAATGAGGAATGGATTTAAAAAAACCACGAAATATAGGATATTAAATCGATCTCTGGCGGAGAGGGTGGGATTCGAACTCAGGCGGTAAGCGATTGAATTCTGTTCAACCTGGCTCGAACTTTTTCTCCGCGTACCATGAAAAGTACCATGCCGACTTTTTCGCCTGAATACCGACACTTGCCGGCTCAGTTCGACGGAGGGCATCGTATTCGAACCGACAATAGAACGCAAGTTTCGAGGCCTTGTAGTTGCGCCGCCCAACCTGAGCCAATGACGCGTCGGAGACGTTGTTCTCCGTCCGCTTTGGAGCGCGACCGAGGCAACGCTGCCACCACCGGGGCAGGATCTGTTGGCTCCTATGCCCGATTTTAACCGTTCACCGTGGAGTTCGTTGATCCTGAAGGCTGCCATTCGTGCAGGTACAACGGATCAGGGCCAGGCCGCATGGCGGGGCCGCTTCTGCATGGAGCCAAACACTATTTGGTTTACTCGCAGCGCTGCCATAAAGAGGCTCGACCCCCAGCGCCTCGGCTCATCGCTCCTGGTCGATACTCATTGGCGACAGCGCAGCACGCCGAGATCGGCGTTGGCCATTTCGACCAATGCCAGCGACACCGCGTCCTACTGGACACGTCATTGCGAATGCCGCGCTGGCTGGTGAGTTCGCGTAAGGTTGAGTGGGAGCGGATGATGGTCTCGACCGGCTCTTCGCCGACTGCCATCGCGGTGTCATTGACCTTGATCTGTGTGACGAGCGGAGCTGCGTGCGCGCGACGTCGCGGCTAATGCATGGCAAAGTAATACTGAATATCGGGCGCTTTAGAATCTCGACGATTTGAAGATTTCGCGCCCGTAATAGCCGTTTTTCAGCCGCGGCACCGCGCCGGGCGCGCGAACATCAGCGAACATCTCGGTATCCGACGGGCCCATGTACAAAGCCACATGGCCTGAGGCCGACGGCTCCTTCCAGCCAACCACATCGCCGGCCTGCAATCCCGCATAAGGCGGCGTCGTGCCAAGGCTGGTAGGGCTCGCACCCATCAGCGCGTTTGCGTTCTCCCACGGCGATACACCGAGCACTGCGCATATGAACTCGCTGCAGCCCTGCGGATATACTCCACCCGCCTTGACGAGCCTTCGCGCTTCGGCGACGCGATCTGCCCCTGTTCGTGCCGCGAAAAGGTTAATCGGCTCCGACCAGAAGGAATCGGCTGCCAAAGCCGCATGATCGTCAGGCCCGTGTTCGCGTTCGACAAACGACTCGATGCCGGACAGGATCTCTGCGGCATCGAACTCTAAGCCACCTCTGGGCCCAGTAATTGCGTCACGGATCTTGGCGACATCCTGCGTGAAGTTATCCCAAGTCGGTAGCAGCAGCGTGGGACAATCCTTACCGGTCCAGTCATGATGTGACCGGATGGCGTCGGCCGAGAGTTGCAGATCGTAAAGCAACGCCGCTGCCAATCGCGCGGCGCGGCCATTGGCAGCGGTTTGATCGATCCCCGCGTTCATGCAGATTTCGATGGCGATGCTCGACCGGTTGGCCGCTCCGAGCGCATGAAACGCCATTTCGTCGATCGGCAGCTGCTTGATGGTCTGCACATCATCGACGCTGAAATGCCATGATACCCAGTGCGGCCCGTCCCGCATGTCATAATAGCCCTTGGTACGTACGAAGCGGGAGTGCGCCGCAGCGTTCGCGCCCGGGCTCGCATTATCGGTGTTGTGAATGGTGATAGTGGTCGGCGCGATCGCCGTGCTCGGGCGGTTCTTCTTGCCAACCGCGATGAGTTCCTCGCTCAAGTTGAGCGTCTTGCCAAGTTCGATCCTGTCCATGTCACTGCTCTCCGATTGAATCTTGCAAACGGGATGGCGATTGGGTGCGCGGGGTTGCCGGTCGCCAATTCTCTAAAACTACTGCAGTAATAGAGACGGGCGTTTTCAACCTTATGACTTTCCGAATACGGCAACGACATTTGCGCCGTCGCTGGCTTCGGTGAGTAGCAACATTCATCCCAGTTCGATTGGCCGCGAAACTCCGATCACCATCATCGTCGCTTCACGTAATTCGGAATCTGCACTGTCGAGATCGAACGGTGTCGCCTCGGTGCCTGGGCCTCCTGCATTCGCGCGAGCCGCTTCAGGGCGCAGGAGCGCGTCAAGGATCCGGAACGGCGCGGACGCGGTGGGTTCGTCATCGATACCGAACGGCCGCGCTTCCTTCGTCGCAAGGACGGTAAGAAGGCGGACCCGCCCTGCGGGCGGCCATGTGTTCGGCGGAAAGCTAAGAGATGACCCCGTCGCGTCGCTGGTATGTAGCGGCGCGGCGAACACTGGCATCTCGGAAAGTCTCCCTTCCGCGTTGGTGATCCATCGCGTCACAACCGCGATGAGCCGATGATCGGGCGCTGGCGTCTGAGCCGTTCCGGGTTCGTCGAAAGCCAGCGGCCGGATCGCGCTGGCCGCGCCGCTGACTTGGCCGATAGTAGCGAATGTAGCGCGCGAGCCGCTGACGGTGAGTTTCAATGCCTCAACTTTGCGCACCGCCGTTGTCGCCGCGCCCGTACTCGCGGGCCGACACCGGAAGCGCGAACTATCACCAAAGAATTGCACCCAAAACGGGGTGGAAAAAGCGCTCGCGGCGAAGGGCCGAAGCCGCGCTGTTTTCCCGAGCTCGTCCGGCGCTCCGGGAAGATCGATGCGAAGCGTTCCCTTTCCTTCGGGAGCCTTGAACCGAGCGAGCATGCCCCCCTGCCACTGCCGACCGACCGCCGTCGTGTCGGAAACCGGCCTCGTCCAGAGGACGGCATCGAAAGTGTCGGGAGCGTCCTCGACGGATGCTGCCTCCGTCGGTGCCGTCGGCGAAAGCTCGAGGCGAAGTTCGACCATCCCGTCCTCAGGGGCGGAGAAGGTGACCGGCGGCATATGGTTGATGCGCCAGGCTGGTGGCTGCTGGTCGAGCAGCGGCTCGGACATCGCCGCGCGTACCCGTATCTGCCCATTCATCCGATCAATGCAGATGACCAGCCGGCGTGGCATGACATTGGCCGGGGCGTCGTCTTCAATCTTGAGGACAAGCGAGGCGCCATTCGCGATCAGCGGCAGGGACCAGTCGAGGCGCACGCCTTGGTAGCCGGCCGGCTGGTCAACAATTGGGCTATTCGGCTGTTGGCCGCGGGGGGGATGGAAACGCCACGCGAGGCGCCGCCGCGGCGCTGCAACGGTGCCGATCGCCTCCGCCCATTGCCAAAGCGCTTCGCCCCGCAGCAGTCCGGCTGGCGGGTTGGCAAGCTCGGGATCCGCAATCCGGCGATAGGCGAGCTGGAACATTGACCGCGCTGCTAGGAGGGCAGTCAAGGCGGGGTCGGCCTGTGGCTCGACCAGGAAGCTGGTTCGACGAAAGTCGCTATTGCCGCCTTCGCTCTGGGTCCAGCCGAGCGGGCCGGCAAGTGCAAGCGTCGTCCCAGAAAAGGGCGAGGCCGCGCCGGTGAGGATCGGATCGGGACCCCAGCTCTGCCAGAATTTGGGATACTGGAGAGCTGCGCCAATGGCGAGTTCGTCGCCGAATAGAGTTCGCAGCTCATCCTTTGCCCAGACAGGCTGACCGGCGGCTCCAGAAAAGGCGTCGGGAAATGGATGTCGGGTGAGGATGCTCACGAGCTGCAGTCGATCGCCAAGATTGCCCAAGGCGTGCCAGGGCTCGGCGAACATGAGCATAACCGGCGCCGCAGCCGAGGCATCGCGCAGCTGTTCAGCAAGTGGAAGCCAGAGTTCACGCGCGGGCCGTCGTGGCTCGGGAGGCTTGGCCGCGACGCTACCCGGCGCTGCAAGCGCGCCACGCGCCAGCACATGGGCCCAGCGCGCGTGCCGCTTATCCTCAAGATCCGTGCTGGGACCGTCGAGGGTGCGTCGCGAGAAGCCGGGATCGCTCGGATAGCGACCGTGAAATTCGAGGGCGAAGCGCCAAAGCGTCGGGCTGCCACGATAGCCGAGGTCGCGCATGACCAAAGGCGTCTCGGGGCGGTCTGCCAAGCTGTCGCGGCGCCGGATATGGTATGGCGTGAGCGCAACCGGCCCTTCGAGCTCGGCGTCGTTGTCGTCGCGGCCGGTGAACAGGCGCTGTGACCAGCCGCCGAACGCATCAAGCGCGGCATCGTCCGCAGGCGGCGCCTCGACACCGGTGCGTCCGCGCCAGCTCCAGCGCTGGTCGAAGACCGTTACATCCGCGAACAGGCGCAGCGCCCGGGCAATTGCACGGCTCTGCGGTGCGGCAAGGGTCGGGCGTGCCTCGACGCGCTGCAATTGGCCTGCGCCGTCGGCGATGGGGTATCCCCAGTCGGCGAAGACATCGGTCCGCCGGCCGGTGAAGCGCTCGCGCCAAGACGCCGGCGGGATCACAGTGTCGACAAGCGCGCGATCAGCGGAGGCCTCCGCGCGAAGGCGAAGGGGGGCGCCGAGGACCTGCCTACCGATCCGCCGGCGGCCACGCGCCAAGGCGGCAGAGAAGCGCGCCTTCGGCCCTTCGAAATCGTCGATGTCGACGGCGGCATAGACGCGCACCTCGACGGTGCGGCCGGGTGCGATCGTGACGACCGCCTGGCTGCCCGCAAGCTGGATATCAACGTCCGCCTTGTCGGGACCGAACTCCAGGGCGCCGTCGCGGCGAAGGGTGAGCTGGAGGCCGTGCTTTTGGTCGCCATAGGGATCTTGCCTAGCGTCGCGGTGGAGCGGCGCTGCCAGCAGCGGACCGCTGGTGCGGGCACGCGGAAACAACGGGATCACTTCGAGATAGAGCGCCGTCACGCGCGGATGATCCAAGCTTGCGTCCTTGCCCGCGTTGCCTTGCTGCTGGATGGCAGCATAGGCGGCGTTGATCCGTGCGTTGAGGCCGATGTCGCCGAGGCGCGTTTCCGACAGGAGATGCCTGACCCAGGTCGCGAGCGGCACCGCAGGCGGTCGCACGCGCAGCACGGTGTCGCGGGAACGGCTGTCGAGCGCAACGATTTCCGGCTGCTGGCCTGCCGTCTCGGGACAGACTTGCCGATGCGGCCCGGTCCAGACCCGCGGCGGGGTCGCGCGCACGGACCCTGTGATCGCGGTCAGAGCAAGGTGAATATCGCCTTCCGCAGGCTGGGCCGCGAGCGGCGTTGCGCTAGCCGCTCGAGCGTGTGGACGAGATCAGGCTCGAGAGTCGCCACCTTGCCCGCTGGATCCGCTTCCATGAGGAGGTGGGCCTCGACGGTGATCGTTCCGATCTTGATCTCAACGAGGAGTCGCAAGTGCCACTCGCCGGGATCGGCGGCGTCGAGCCGATCTAGCTTGTCGTCGGGTAGAACGAGCAGCACCTCGCCGCCTGCCTCGGTGACACTGCCTGCCACACCGCGGCGGATGCGAATCGTCAGCGCTTCATCGGGTACCCCGATCCGGCCCTGACGCAGTGCCAGAACTGCCTCACCATTATCCGCGAGGCTAAGGCCGTAGAGCCTGATTTCGAGCGGTGCACCCACCTCGAAAGGCAGGATGCCGGAGCCGTCCTGTTCGGAGACGTAAAAGGTCGCTGTCGAGCCCTCGATGATATCGATGGGAGGTGGAAGATCGGGGAGTTCGCTGGCGAGCGGACGAGCACCGTCCGGAACCTGTTTGGCCGGACCGCTCGCCCCGCGCAGGTCCCAGCGCGGCGCCGCTACGGGCGTGCGGCAAAGATAGTGCACCGGCTCGGAGAAGCCGGCCTCGTCCACGGAGGACCGGCGCAAGGCCGCCGGGTCGCCAGCCCTCCACAGATCCGGGGGCAGGGCGCCGCCTTGGGCGACAAGGAAGCTTCGAAATCGGTAGCGCCAGCCAAAGCGCATCTGCGGGATCGTTGTTCCCCATGCCGCGGCCGGATCGATGCTGGTGAAGGGACGCACGACGTAAAGGCTGTCGACATCATCGTCGTCGCCTTGTTCTACGGTGAGCGGCGCAACAAGTGGCCGTGCCTGGAAGGCGAAGGTACGGATGTCGGCGCCCTCGCGCGGGGTCGGACGCGACCCAACTGCGAGTTCCTGGTCCGCATCGAGCCAGGCATAGTCGAGCCGCGCAGCGTTCAGGGTGTAAGTGTCGACAAAGGCCGACGCCGAGGCGGCGTCTGGCCGAGAGCCGTGGCCGGACGACGCTTAATGGCCGACCGATCCGGTCCTCCGCGGGTGCGATGGGGCTGATGCAGCTGATGCCGGCGACCTGGGCTGAGATGCACACGCGGCTCGGTCTCGGCAGCAATCCTGATGATCCGCGCGATAACATTCTCGCCGGCACTTTCTATCTCAGGCTGATGTACGACCGTTTCGGCTATCCGGGGCTGTTCGCCGCCTATAATACCGGCCCCGCACGCTATGCCGAACATCTTGCCGGCCGCCGCGCGCTGCCAGCGGAGACGGTCGGTTATCTCGCCACCGTCGCCCCTTCGGCGCCAGGCACCGCTGTTCCCGTCGTGCGGCCGTCGCCTCCCATGTCGCTCTTCGCCGTGCGCAAAGACGGTTTGGCGATGGCGCGGGGCGAGGTGAAAGCTCCGCCGGAATCGTCGCTGTTCGTCGCCCTGTCGCAGGGGAATTGAGGTGATGCTGCACCTCACCGAGAGGGAGGAAGCTCGTCTCGATAGACCCAGCATGATGGCTGCCGGACCGCCTATCAAGGCCCGCGGGTGCCCCCCAATTTTCTTCGAAAATCGGTTCCCCCCACGTCCGCTTCGCGGCGCTGCGCTACGCTCCGCGGCCCTGACAGCCGCTCCGTCACCCATCCCTCAAACGCCGTTCTCGATGGTGAGGACGCAAGCGTTGGAGGTCACAATGGACATGTCGCAGAGCATCGGAACGGCGTCGGATCGCGTGATGGCGGCGCTGGTTTCTGGCCTTGAACTCGAGTTCGGACGCGGTGCCGGGGAGGCCTTGGCGCACCGTTTTCTGGAGGCTGAGGAAGCAGATTTTCGCTGGGATGCGCGGGTCGAGGAGCGCTGGATCGGTGCCTACGAGAGCGCTGACGACGAGGATTTCGAACTTGAGCGGATAGCGATTTGTGGGCGGCTCGACGGCAAGTGGTTCTGCGCCACCATGCTCGTGGATGGCGATGGCCAGGCGCGCGGCATGATGGGATGCCGCCAGTTCAGATCGCTGGCCAAGGCGCGGGATGCGATGCTCCATGCGCACTGATGCACATGAATTTCGCGGGGAGGGGCGGCGTCGGCTCGGCGTTGTCTCTCCCCCTTTTTTGAGCCTGGATGGTGGGGAGGAAGGGGGAGAGGGGAAACAAGATAAAGGCAGTCCCTACCGAGACATGCCAAGTCTTTGTCTGCACATCCTTTTTTCGCGAGACTGTCTCTCACCGCCTTCGAGACACGATCTTAGAAAGTGGCGGTTTTCCGCCATTTCCGCCTCGAAATCACGAGACTCAGCCTTGTTTCATGCCTGACGACGACTTCACACCCAAGCTTGGCAGGAAGCGCGGCAAGGACGGAAAGCGCGTCACAAAATATGGCGGTCGCATCCTCGTCGCCGCTCGCCTTGCCGGCATCAAGACCGGCGCCAAGGACGGACAGCGCTCGCGCCGGTTCGACGGCAGTCGGATCGGGCGCGGCGCGAGCATGGGCCGACTGCTCTCGAGCCGTGATCGGCTCGCCGGTTTCCGCGGTCGTCGCGCGGTCGTTAAGGCGAGCCTGATCCGACTGGGCGGCAAGGCCGGCCAGGTCGCCCGCGCGCGCATGCGCTACATCCAGCGCGACGGTGTCACCCGCGAGGGCCTGCCGGGCGAACTCTACGGGCCGGAGACCGACCGCGCGGACGGCGACGATTTCCTCAAGCGGACCGCCCATGACCGGCACCAGTTCCGCTTCATCGTCTCGGCCGAGGATGGCGCCGAATATCCTGACCTCAAGCCCTACGTCCGGCGCCTGATGACGCGGGTCGAGCAGGACTTGGGAACGAAGCTCGATTGGGTTGCGGTCGATCACTTCAATACCGAGCGCCCGCACACCCACATCATCCTGCGCGGCGTCGACGACCAGGGCGCCAACCTCATCATCGCCCGCGAATATATTTCGCATGGGCTGCGCGAGCGTGCGTCCGAGCTGGTGACGTTCGACCTGGGGCCGCGCACCGATCGCGAGATAGAGGACCGCTTGCGCCACGATGTCGATCAGGAGCGGCTGACCGCGATCGACCGGGGCCTGCTGCGGAGGATGGAAAGCGCGCGTGAAGTGTCGCCGGCGGACAACGATCCCTTCCAGCAATCGATCGCGGCCGGACGGTTGCGCAAGCTCAAGGCGATGGACCTCGCTGAGGACATCGGCGGCGGCCGCTACCGCCTCGCCGACGGGCTGGAGGATACGCTCCGCCGCATGGGCGAGCGCGGGGACATCATCCGCCTCATGCAGCGCGAACTGACGGTACGCCGGCTCGACCGCGCCGGGGTGGAGCATGTCGTCGCTACCGAGCTGCGCGAACCGGTTGTCGGGCGGGTCATCCAGCGCGGCTTTTCCGACGAGCATCGCGATCGCCATTATGTGATGATCGATGGCATCGACGGCCGGGTCCATTATGTCGAGATCGGCCGCGGCGATGCGACCCCGTCTGTGCCCGAGAACGCCACCGTGCGGATCGAGCCGACCAAGGCCGCAGCGACCCAGGCGGACCGCACGGTCGATGCGGTCGCTCGCGCCAATGGCGGGCGCTACTCGGTCGACCTGCATCTGCGGCACGATCCAAACGCCAGCGAGGCGTTCGCGGCGAGCCATGTCCGCCGGCTCGAAGCGATGTGGCGCGCCGGCGCGGGACCGGTGCGGCAAGCGGACGGCAGCTGGACGATCCCAGAAGACCACTTGGTGCGCGCCGAAACCTATGCGCGGCGCCAGCAGCGTGACCGGCCGGTGGCGCTATCGATACTGTCGCAATCGCCGATCGCCGACCTTGCTGCAAAGGAGGCGTCGACCTGGCTCGACCGCGAGCTGGCGGTGGGGGCTGCCGGGCCCATGCGCGACGCCGGCTTCGGGCGCGAAGTCACGACGGCGATGGCGGCGCGCCGGCAATGGCTGATCGAGCAGCAATTGGCGGCCGGCGAAGGCCGCGCGTTCCGGTTGCAGCGCGGCGCGCTCGACGAGCTCGGCCGACGCGAATTGCGCAATGCCGGAGCCCGGCTGGCCCAGCAGATCGGTAAGCCGTTCGAGCCCGCTCGGAACGGCGACCGGATCGAGGGCGTGATCGCCCGACGCGTGGACCTCGAAAGCGGTCCTCAGGCCCTCGTCGAGCGCTCGCGGGATTTCACGCTAGTGCCGTGGCGCGATGTACTCGAGCGCAACATCGGAAAAGCGGCGTCTGGCATCATGCGCACTGACGGGATCAACTGGCAGTTTAGCCGCGGCCGATCGGGGCCGACGATCGGTTGATCCACCGTCCTTTGTCGTTCCGATCGTCAGTTGATGGCGCTTCGCTGTCGATATCACTCGTTTCGGCACTTGCAATTCTGCTTCCGTAAAATCTTAGCGGTGGCAGACCATTGCTTGAGCGCTGCGGGCAGGTGGGTATCAGTCCACACGACAATCCGCACCGCAATTTCGAAGTCCCGATTGATTTACAACAGACCGATACTACCAACCGCCTTTGATCTCAGCGCATTCCAATCATACCTAGAGAAATTGCTCATCTCCTGGAGGCAGTTCATTCGCACTGAGCAGACCCATTCGCACGCGAATGATACGCCGGATCGCCGTGCGGTTTGACCCGGAAGCATTCTGGAACCTGACATTGGCGAAATCCACGCCGGCCGCAGGCTGCAGTCGAGCGTGGAAAGCCTCTTCGGTCATGTCGCCTTCCTCGAACATGGGCTTCGCGATCTCGCGATAAATGTCGAACAGCGCCTGTACGCCAACGGTTTTCCGGATGAACGAGTTCGGCGGTGCGTCAGCCCAGAAAAGGGCGTCGCACGCATTCAGGAAGTTGCGCGTCGCTGCGTACAGGAATGCATCATCCCCCGCGATGTAGGCGCTACGGAGCGGCGGCTTGCCGGGCGGAAGCGCACTGCGTTTCGTGGCAGCGGTCTTTTTGAGCTTGTTGGCATCCTCTTTCGGGTTGGAGCTGATCAGGCGGACGATGCCGCCGACAATAACCGCGAAGGAAATCTTCATCGTCGATTTGGCGATCGCTGCGGCCGATGCGAAATCGTTGACCGGCGCCACGGCGACTCGGCCCTTCATCTTCGAATCCGGGTCGGTGGCGATACGCCTGGCCAGAAATACGGCGAGCTTTTCCGGACTCCACTGATCCTCTGGCTCGTCGGCGAGATTGTAGCCGAACAGCTCATAGGTGAGGCTCTTGTCGACCGCCTTCTGGTTCGAATTGATCGTCGCGAAGATTTGTGCCTGCATTGATTTTGGCAGATCGATGAACACCGAGCATAGCAGGCGATCATCGAGCCGCGCCGGGTCGGCTCTGGCGAAGGCGAACAGGCGATGCTGGCCGTCAATGACCGCGGCGAGCTTCTCGCTGGTCGGGATGGTCAGGAAATATTCTTCGCCCTCCGCCGCAATCTCGAGGCCGGCATCGGCAGCCGCGTTCGCTTCCGCTCCGGCTTGAGGGCCTTCAGCGGCCTGGGGCGGCAGCACCTGCTCGATCGACCAGCGCTTGGCAAGTTCAGCCTGCTCCTGCGCTTCGTCCCCCTCTTCGTCATCATCGTCGACATCGATATCACCCTCGATGCGCGCCGAGGTGCTGTGCATGTTGGCCGCAAGAATGATTGAGTTCGGAAAGCTGGCATCGACGCGATTGATGTAGCGCGCTATGGCGTCCAGCCGGCGCGGGTCCGACAGTCGCTGCGCGCCATCGACGTCATAGCCGCCAGTCAGCGGGTTCAGCTTGGCGCTGACAACATCGCTGAACGCCACGTCCAGGAGCGTGCGTGCGGTCAGGACCACGGCGAAAAAGGTGCCGACGGGCTGGTCGACACGCAGGGCAGGCACCCTGAGCGGATAAATGGTATCGGCCATCGCTAGACCTTCACAGCCGTCGTAGGAGATCCAAGCGGCCGCATCGGGTTTCCACCGGTGGAGGCGTCGTCGCGGACCTCATCCTGGAAGATATCGTCTTCGCCGTTGGCGAGCACCCACGCTAAAATAGCCGGTATGAGACAAATGAGACCCCCGACCAGCGTGCCGGTCTGATGCGCCTCGCCGAAAACCATGAGATACATCGCGAAGATCATTACGATCGTGAACAGAATGATGGCGGTGACGATGCAGAGCTTGTCCCGGCTATAAAGCATTTGCATCGCGGCCGGCCCTCCGATCGCAAGGCCCGCCGTCGCAAGCGCGAGCTGCAACGGGTGAAGATCAGGAAGAGACTTTGGCGCAGGGGGGATGAATGCGTATCGATAAAACTCGATCCAGACTGCTAGGCCGCCGAGCAGCACGATGCCGACGGCCAGGAACGTCCAGAAGGAAATCTGTGCTTTGGGCCGGTTCCAACGTCGATACAGCACCTGCCAAGCGGGCGGAACCGTTATCCCGCGATCGACATCCTCTTCCAAAGGCCCCTCCCATTCTCGCCCCCCACACTCGGCGTTAAAGCTAGCCGACCTGTCGGGTAATTGAAACGACTCCGAAAAGATCGGCCTTCAGTTGGCAACGGCCGATCATCGCGGGCTCCCCATCCTCGGCCAGGCCTCCACGCCACCCAATGCAACATGCGCGGGCAATGAGGGCGGGCCAATCCGCATGCGACCGTCGAACGCCAGCGGTACGCCTGGGATGTGCGGCAGCAGCGCCGCCACGCGGCTCGTCCGAATCCCGCTCGTCCGGGTGATGAGCAAGCTGAACATGAAGGAATTGATCATCACGCAGCGCATGACGAGGATGTCGCTGACGTCGATGCCGGGAATCTGCAGCGGCCCGCACCGCGCCATATGCGGATAGATCTTTTTTGTGGTGCCAGTTTCCGAGTTCATCATAAGCGATGGCGAGATCGTCGCCACATAGGCGGCTACGAACGCCGGCGAGCATGGATATTCGGCTAGGATCGTCTCGCGATAGCGGCTGAGCAGCGCGACGTCCTGGCCGGTCGACCGCGCGGAATTGAACGAGATCTTCAACAGCCAGCGCATCAACAGGCCATAATCGTAGGTGAAGGGGACAGTGGCGCCGGCCTCGACGAACTTGGAGAAACGGCGATCGAACAGCTCGCAGGCGTGGGTGTCCAGGGCGCTCAGCGGCCCGTTGTTGCACTTGGCACATACATCCGAAATGGTGAGATCGCCGGCGAAGGTTTTGTTGGCCCTAGCCGAAAATTTGACCCCGAAATCGCCGCGCTTCAGGAAGCCGTTCGGCCAAATGTGCTCCTTGGTGAGCGGCGACGGCGCGTCGCAGTAAGCGCAGGTCTTCGCCATTATTCTATGGTGCGCGCCGGTCTGGGCGCTGCGCGCGACAGCTCATGCCAGATGAAGAACGCGCGGTGACCATCGCGTTGAATGCACGGCGCGCGCATTTCATCCCTTATGACGCCGGCAGTGCCGCAGTCGTCTCGTCCGCGTCGCTCGCCGGCTGTTCCGCGCCGTCTTCAGCCGGCTTCCACCGCTGGTAATAGGCCACGAGAAAATCCTCGAGCGTGCGGGGCTTGGGAATTTCCTCGCGGATCAGTTCGAAGCCCCGCGCCGCGTAGCGGCTGAGGAGCTTGGTGCCTTCCTCCTTGAGCTGTGTGCCGCCATTGCCGACCTCGATCAGATTGCGGATCTCACGCTGGATCGCGTCCTTGGTGGTGGGAATGCCCTGCCGGCGCATTTCGGCCTCGACCAGCATGCCCGCGATGACCGGGGCGAACGGCTTGTACGGAGCGGTGTAGCCCTTGTTGAATTCCGCAGGCTCCAGCTCGGATTCCGGGGCCAGCCTGCCATCGTCCAGGCCGACCATTAGACAAAGGTAGAACTGGTCGAAATCAGTTTCGAACCGGGCGCCGCCATCGGCCCGGCCTTGAATGTCCTTGAAATAGGTCCGCATGTCCTTGGGTCGGCGCAGCGTCATGCGGCTTCTCCCACATTCTGGGCGGGCGCATCGTCTTCGTCCTGGAAAGTCTTGAAGGCATCCTCGCCGTCGCGCTGCTCGGCCGTTCCATCGGGTCCGCGGACCAGCGTGATGAAACGCGCATCGGGCCGGCCGTAAAAGGCCTCGGCAAAATCCTGACGCTCGGTCGAGATCACGAACATGATCGTTTGTTCGAACAGCTCGGGCACGACCTTGATCACCTCACGCCGCATTTCGGCATCGAGCGGCACGGCGGGACTGTCGATGATGAACGGCAGCCGGTGGTTCGCGCTTTCGAACAGCGACGCGAGAAAGGCATAGGCGATCGACAAGCTCTGGCCTTCGCTGACATTGTCCTTGCGCGCGAGATTGCGAGAGCTGAGTTCCAGCGCGCTGCCGATGCGCACGACCTCGAGCCGTTCGGCCGGCACCAGCTGCGCCAGCTTGACGTTGGTCGCGGTGCGGACCTTTTCACGCAGGAGGCTCAGCGCCTCCGTCTCGATATTGTTCAACACCTTCTGCGCGATTCGCGATTGCAGGAGCAGCTTGTGGGTATCGGTGGCGGTGTTGTAGCGCTCGTCGCACTCCGCGACATGCGCCTTGCATTTGGGGATATTCTGCTCCCAGCCAAGACCGTGGTTCAGCTGGTAGGTGGTATCGGTGCTGTCGAGCCGCTCCAGCTGTTCCTCCAGGCGGCCGATTTCCCGCTCATGCTTGTCTGCCTGCTCCTTGAGCGCCGTCAGCTCTTCACCACCTGCCGCGATATAGGTCGCCCGCTTCGCATCGAGCTTCTGCTTGATGCGATGGCGCTCGCGGATCCGGCCGACCAGCGTATCGACAGGCTGCTGCAGGCGCGCCGGATCCTCGTCCGTCGTCCTCACCAGCGTCTTCATGCTGTTGATCACACCGGATTCGTCGGCCGCCATGAAGGTCGCGGCCTTGGTGAGAATCTTCTCCCGGATTGGCGGGGTGATCTTCTCGTCGCAGACGCAAAATTCGCCGTCGGCAAGCTCCTGGAAAAACTCGGCGGTCGCCGCCTCCGGCAGCTGCAGCGCCTGGAGCTGTGCGCTCAATCCCTGGAGCCGGCCCAAGGCCCTCGGGCAGGACAGGAACGGCGATTGCAGCGACGTGCGCAGCTCGTTCGTCTCGCCGAGGATCACGAGATCAGCCTTGCGCAGATTCTCTTCCAGGGCGTCGAGTTCGCTCGCGGCTTCCTCGTTCTGGCCGATCCGGTCGCCAATTTCCTTGTTGATCCGATCGCGTTCGGCCTTGGCATGATCGCAGTCGCCAACGATCAAGGCGCGCTTGTCCTCTAGGCCTTTCAGCTTCTGCCGTGCCGCCTGGAGTGCATTGTTGAGCCGCTCGACATGGCGCTTGTCGCGCGCCTGGGTGACTGCGGCGACACGGCTCTGCTGTTCGTCAAGCAGCCGTTCGATTGTCGATCGCAGCGTTTCGAGACGATCGATCCCGTAGAGCGTGCGGATGGCGCTGCTGGCGCGATCCGAACTGTGACTGCGAATTTTTCTGGCGAGTTCGCCATCGAAGACGAACAGCTCGGCGAATTGCGGCGTGATGAGGCTGCGAACCTCGCTCGGCAGGGCATGGGTATCGAGCAGGCCGCCATCGGCTTCGCTAGCGCGCGCCGTGCTGAAGCTGTGCCCGCCCGAACCATAGTCGAAATACATGGTGATGACGTGCAGCCGGCCGTCGATCAGGATGCGCAGCTCGAACGACCCCATCGACTCGCCGTCTTCCGGACGCAGGCCCTTGACCGTTTCCGCGTCCAGTTTCTGGCCGGTCAACGCGGCCCGGATGAGCGACATCGTCGTGGTCTTGCCGCCGCCGTTATTCATTTGAACGAGCGTCCATCGCGGCGGCGTCAGCGAAAGATCGATATCGATCTCGCGCAGATTGCCTCTGATGTTGTGGCATCGCCAGCCGGTGACACGCAGCTGCATCGGTCAGGCTCCCGTATCGCTATCGATGTCGATCGCTGCGACGAGTCCGGCCACATCGCGATCTTCCACCCCGCCTTCGGCCGCGTTCCTGATCAGGGCGCGCAGCCGGGACTTGAATTCATCGGGTTGGTTGGTGGCTTCGAGAACAGCATCGGTCGCGTCGAGAAGCTCGGAAGGTACTGGCATTCTGATGTAATCCCCCCAATTCGATAGTCGTGCGCACGCGGCGTCCTCAGATATTCATCCTATCTGCTCGCGCGCGTCTTTGCGAGCGCTCGTAACCAGTCGCGCCGCGCCTGGTCGGCCGTCGGTGGCCCCCCGGCATCCTCGTCGATATCGTCGTCACGGATGAAGTCGACGACGATCGCGCGCTTGGCGGGGTTCGCGGCATCCTTGCGGAGACAGCGACCCAGCCGCTGGACCGTTTCGAGGCGTGATCGCGCCGAGGAAAACAGCACGATCGCGTTGACCGACTGGATGTCGATCCCCTCTGAAATACGATGGCAGGTGATCAGTGCATCGAGCCCACCGCGCGCGAAACGGACCAGGTTCGCCCGGTCGTCTTCGGCATAATAGGTGTGATATTTGGGCGCGACCGGCAGAATGATATCCTGCACTTCGAGGCCATAGGCGGCGTTATCGACGAACAGGATCGCGCGGTTCAGGCTTTCCGGATGCTCGCGCAGATAGTCGACATAGGCGGGAAGCTTGCTGCGCGACGTCTTGGCCACCTGCGCGATGTCGCGGTACATCGTCTCGATGCCGGGGTCCTGTCCGGCCCGCACTTTGCCGTGATAGCTTGAAATCGCGCGCCGGACCGCGGCCTTGTCGTCGTCGGAGAAATCATAGCTCAGCTCGACATAGTCGAACTCGCAGAGAATTCCCCGCTCGATTGCTTCTTCGAGGCCGAAGCGGAAAATGACAGGACCGATCTCCTGTTCGATAAAGGCCGAGCCGTCCGCGTCATATTCGCGCTCCGGCGTCGCGCTGAGCCCAAGCCGATAGCGGTAGGGCTTCAGCTTGCCCGACAGTTCGGAAACAAGCGCCGGCGAGCCCAGGCCATGGACCTCGTCGCAGATCAGCAGGGTCTCTGCCGGCGTCGAGCGCGGCAAGCGGGCGAGCGCAGCGCCAAGCGTCTGCCGTGATGCGAGCAGGATCGCGCCGCGGGGATTGTTGCGGAACGCCAGCGCCTCATGGTGCCCGCCATAGGAACGATGGACGACGAATGCGTCGAGCTTGACCAGCTCGGCATACCATTGATCGAGCAGGTCGGTGCCGGACATCGTGATGATGCTCGATTGGATGCGGCCTTTCTGTTCCAACAGGCTGAGGATGCGCAGCGCCGTCCGGGTCTTGCCGGTGCCCGTCGCCATTTCGAGCACCCCGGCGCCCGCTTCCATGAAGGCAGCGATCGCTTCATCCTGATGGCGCCAGCGGAGATCCGATTCCTGCGGTTCCGGCGCGGAGGCCGGTGTGCCCGGCCGGGCGGCCGAACCCAGCGCCTTCAGACCCTCCCGAACGGCCTCGGGGAGTGCGACGACCCGGATCTGCGGCATCTGGCCGGTCCAGATCTGCTCGAAACGCGCGGCATGACTGGCGATCCGCTGGGCATCGGTGTCGCTCAGCCAGCTGTAGAACAGGCTGATCGCCTCGAAATTGGAGAAGGCCTTCACGCTGTCGTTCTGCGAGCCGTGAAAGGCGATCCTGTTGCCGAAGGCATCCTGGAATATGCCGAACTTGTCGTGGAAATCGCCATTCAGACCTCCCACCGGCAAGGCGAGCTGGAAATCGAGCACCTGATCCGCGACCATGCGGCCCAGGCTCGCGACGTCCTCGCTCACGCCCGACGCGACAAGGGCCTGGAGTTCCTGCTCTAGCGCCGCGCGCAGGGCGTCATCGGCTCTCGCCTCGGTCCCCGCGCGGATCGCTTCCCAGTCGGCCTTGCTCAAATGGGGGCTGACGAGAAAGCGGGCGCGGCCGCCGGCAGCGGCAAAGGCGGAGATGCCGCGCGACACCATCCGCAGCCAGCCGGAGGTGAAATAACCGACACCGCGATCATAGCTGACCGCGGCGCGCAGCGCCGGCTCGTAGAAATCCTGGATGATGCAATCGGTCGAGGTCTGGAGAAGCAAAGGCGTCTCCAGCGCGCACAATCCCTGTCGCTCGATCGCGTGATCCGTCATGACCGCCGCTCGACCCGGTTCGAATCCAGGAACGCGAGAAACGCCAGCCGGTCGGGGGTCGGTTGGAAAAACTCGAGCGACAAGATGCTGCGCAGCGCGTCGAGCAGCAGCTTCACCTCGCGGCCGGTGAAGGAAAACCAGTCGGTGTCGGCATCATGCTGGACCGCGTGGATGTGAACGCGGTTGCGCAGCTGGCGCAGCGTCCTGAGATGGCCATAGACCGCGTGGTCGAGCGTTCCGAGCAGCAACCTTTTTTCGGCGCGCTTCACCATGGCGTCGAGCGTCATCTCCTCGACCTCGGCCTGCGCGAGCTCGCGCTCGACGATGTTGACGATGCGGAGCGTCTCGCCCGCTTGCACGAACGACGGCGCGGTCAGCTTTTTCAGCTCTTCCCATTTGCGGGTGCGCGCCCCGCCCGATGTGCAGAGCAGATACCACAAGATCGCCTCGACCACGCCCATGCCGACCACCACCACGGATTTGCAGGTCTGGCTGTGCAGCGTGCGCTGCAGCTCCGAATGTTCGAGTTCGCCGAGCAGGTGATCGATATATTGGAGCGAGTAAGCGATGTTGCGCACATAGGCTTTGTGGTGCTGAATCGCGCTGTTCGCCGGCAGCCCGCGGTTCAGATAGAGGTGCAGGGCATCGACATCGACGATGCCGGCAGGGGAGTCAGCGGCGCTGGTCACCGCGAACCGACGGTTGCCATGGTAAAGCCAGCCTCCCAAACGGCCCAAGCAGCCTGCCGATCGATACCGTCACTTGTCCGCCGCACTCGGCACTCCCCACCTGACAGGCCCATTGCCTTCCTGTGGCGGAAGCTAGCGGGAGCCCTCCCGCAGTGCCATCGAAACCGGCATCGAAAGACCGGCGCAGCCCGTGGGGCTGCGCGTCTAGGCGGCAAACCGCCTCAGCGCGGCGACTTCGGCAATCAGGCTTTCGGCGAACAGGGTTATATCGTCGACCGTCGTGAACCGGCCGGGCGAGACGCGGAACGCCTGGCGTGCGCGCGGCGTGTCGCCGAACATTGCCAGCAGCACATGGCTGGTCTCGACCTTGTCGGTGGCGCACGCGCTCGACGCGGAAAAGCTCGCAATGCCGTTCAGCTTGTGCATCAGCGCCAGCGGCTCGATGCCGGGAATCGACAGCGAGACATTGCCCGGAATGCGCTCGGTCGGATGGCCGTTGAACTGGGCATCGGGGATCGCCGCCGCGATCCGGTCGACAAAGGCGGCGCACAGCGCGCGCAGGCGCGCGGCCTCGGTCGCGCCCAGCTTGGCGGCAAGCTCAAGCGCGGCGCCCATGCCGACGATCAGCGGGACATTGAGCGTGCCCGAGCGCAGCCCCTTTTCCTGGCCGCCGCCATAGACGGTCTGGGCCAGCCGGGCGCGCGGCGAGCGCGACCGCACATAGAGCGCACCGATGCCCTTGGGGCCATAGGCTTTGTGCCCCGAAATGCTGGCGAGATGGATATTCTCGGCCGCGACATCGACCCGCCGGTGCGCCATCACCTGCGCCAGATCGGTGTGGAACAGCACATCGCGGGCCGCGCAGACCGCGCCGATCGCCGCGATCGGCTGGATTGTGCCGACCTCGTTATTGGCGCCCATCACCGAGACCAGGCCGGTATCGTCGCGCAGCGCGGCGGCCACCGCGTCGGCGCTCACTCGGCCGAATTCGTCGACGCCGAGGATCGTCAGCTCGAAGCCTTCGCGCGCGAGCTGGCGGAACGGTTCGAGGACCGCCGGATGCTCGATCGCGGTGGTGACCAGATGACGCCGCTCGGGCCGCGCCCGCGCCGCGCCCAGGATCGCAATGTTGTTGGCTTCGGTGCAGCTGCCGGTGAAGACGATCTCATTGTCGCGCGCGCCGAGCGCGGCTGCCACCTGGACGCGTGCTTTCGTCACCGCCGTCTGCGCGCGATTGCCATGGAGATGCTCGACGCTCGACGGGTTGCCGAACACGTCCGTGAAATAGGGCAGCATCGCCGCGAGAACCTTGGGGTCGACCGGCGTCGTCGCATTATGGTCCAGATAGATCGGATCGGCGCCCCCGGCGCCGTCGCCGCTCATGCCGCCAGCGCCAGCCGACCGACATCGGCCGGCGACTTGGCGCGCACCGAGAGGGTGGCGACACCGCGATGGATATGCGCCTGGAGCAACGCGACCAGCCGGTCGTTGTCGAGCGGCCCGGCGCCGGCCTCATCCTCCTCGACGAAGCGCAGCAGCGAGGCGATCAGCGCGTTATATTCGCCGGTCAGCGTATAGGCGTTGAATTCCTGACCCTGGTCGTCGGGCGCCAGCGATGCGGCCGGCCCCTCTTCGAGCGACAGCATGATCGCGATCCGGCAGAGCAGATTTGGGGTCAGCCCGGTCCGCTGGCGGATCGAGCGCAGCCGGCTCGACGCGTCGGACGAGATCTTAAGCTTGTTGAAGCGCAACGCCGTCCTCCCCGCTATGTGCGTCGTCGAAATAGCCCGGCGTCGCGGTCGTGGCGCCGCGCACCGGATCATAGTCGAGCCGATAGGTGTGGCTGATGCTCGGACCCAGGCGTTCGAGCAGCGCGTCATCGACCTCGGTATCGGTCGACAGGACGATCACCTGATGGCTGGCTTCCGGGAAATAGCGCTCGACCAGCGTGTTGCGATGCTCGCTGTCGAGGCGCGCCAGCGGCGTATCGATGATCATCGGCAGCGGGCGCCCGCTGGTGCGCGCCAGCGCCCACAACATCGCGATCGCATAGACCTGCTTCTCGCCGGCCGAGAGAGTCGACTTGCGGATCTCCCGTCCCGCGCGGTCGATCAATGTCGCATCGAAGCTGGTCCGGTCGATCCGGACGTCGGCGACGAAATTGCCCTTGCGCGCGAGGTGGTTGAACCGGCTGACGAACTCGGTCTGGAGCTGGGCGAGCTTGCGGTCGAGCAGCTGCTCTTCATATTGCTGCAGAGCGCGGCCCACCCGGTTGGCAAGCTCGGCGCGTTCCTCGCCCGCCGCCGCGTCATTCTGCGCGTCGAGCATGCGGCGGCGCTCGCGGTCGAGCGTGGCGCGCTGATATTCGAGAATGCGCACCTCTTCCTCGCGCGCTTTCAGCTCGGCTTCGACCGCGCCCATGTCCTTTTCGGCGAGCAGCAGTTCGTCGAGGACGACGCCAGCCGCCTGACCCGAGGCGCGCACCAGATCGGCTTCGATCTCGCGCAGCCGCCGCGCCAGCGCATCCAGCTCGGCCACCAGCAGCGACGCGCGCGCCGCCACCGTCTCGCGCACGTCGGAAAGCTTGCCCAGCAGCTTGCGCCGTTCGCCGGTATCGAGTTCGCTGACCGAAGATTCGGCCAGGTCGACCGGCGCGGCGGCGTCGGCCGCGAGAAACGCCTCGAGATCGTGCCAATGGGCACCGTTCCATTTCGCCGACCGCTTGGGGTCTCCCGTGGCGCGCCACGAGAGCAGCCGCTCGCGGAGCGCCGCCGCTTCGGCGCCGATGCCAGGCTCGCCGGCACGCGACAGCGCATTGGCGAAGCGCTTGGTCAGCTTGGGCGCCGCTGCGAAGGGCAGAAGCCCACCAGCCAGTTCGCGCATTTCGGTCTCGCGGCGCATGATCTGCTCGCGCACTTCCTTGCGCGCGGCCTCGATCGAGGCGCGCCGGCTGGCGGCATCGCCGCCTTCAGCGACGAAGCGCTGGCGGACATTGCTCGCGACCCGCGCTTGCGACATCTGCCGCGAGCGAAGCTCGGCGACGTGCTCGGCCTTTTCGGCGATCTGGCGGTCGAGCGCTGCGATTTCGCGCACGGTCTGTTCGAGCTTGGCGGCGGCATTGCCCCCTTCGCGCCGGTTGCGGCGCGCCAGGTAGAGGCCGAGATCGGTGCGCAGGCGGCCGACCAGCTCGATCCCGAGCAGCCCCCGCACGGCTTCGGCCAGCCCTTCATCGGGATCGTCGCGGGCGATCTCGGCGATCTTTTCGCCGTCGAAGAAGAACAGCTGCGACACGCCGGGCGGCACCAGCTCCTGCAGGAAGCTGTGCCATTCGTCGCGCGGCACGGCGTCGACCGGGGCGCCATCCTTCTCGAGGCTTAGCGTTTCGACGACCTTGCTGCCCTTGACGGTCCAGCGCCGGTTGACGCGGTAGCGCTGTACCACGCCGCCCTCGGCATAGTCGAATTCGAGGCCGACCGAGGCTATGTTCGCTGTCTTTCCGTCGAGCCCGGCATGCACCCGGCCGCGCAGATGATCCTCGTATTCGGATTGCGCGACCCGAAAGCCGAGCGCCCGCCGGCCATAGAGCGCTAGCCGCACCGCTTCGAGCAAGGTCGTCTTGCCGGCACCGTTGCGGCCCCCGAACAGAATGACCGGACGCCCGCGCTGCGGAACGAGGTCGAGCCGCTGGCGCCCAGCATAGAGGCCGAAATTTTCCAGTTCGATCGAGCGGAGAATCATCGCGCCGCCCTCATTCGCCGTCGAACGGAAGTTCGAGGTCGTCATCCAGGATCAGCGCTTCGCCGTCCGGACCGACACCGATGGCGCGGCGCCGGGCTTCGACCAGCACGTCGAGATCGCGCCATTCGAGCTTGAACGCTTCCTCGATCCTTGTGTGGACCGCATGCCGGCGCTTGAGGCCGTGCGAGGCGCGCTCGATATCGAGCAGCTTCATCACCAGTTCGGTCGGCACGTCATTGTCGGCGCAGACCGCATCGAGCAGCTCGCCATCGTCGGCGGTGAAGGCGATCGCATCCTCGGCGACCCAGTCGAGTTCGCGGCCAAGGATCTCGCGCACCAGCCGCGGCACCGTGTCGGGCCAGTCGCCGCGCTCGGTCCGCCATAGCCGGCGGATTTCGTGGAGCTCGGCTTCCTGGATCAGCACCGGGGCTTCGCCGATCGGCGCGTCGCGCCGCACTTCATTTTGGATGTGCAGCAGCTTGGAAAGCAGCTTGCGGCAAAAGTCCATCGTATAGGGTCCGGGCATCACCCGATCGGTCTTGCCGATGAAGGAGACCTGGCCGGTGCGCCTGCGGAAATCGCGGAATTCGTGCTTGCGCTCGGGAATCTGGGTTTCGGAGAGCATATCGCGATATTCGAGCAGCGGCGTCAGCCACTCCTCGCCGGAGTCGATCATCGCCTCCATCGCCTTGTCGCGCTCGACGACGGTGCAGACCCAGCAGCCGAAGCGCGAATTGCCGCAGGATGGCGTCGTCGTATCGACGACCAGCGGGCATTCGCCCGACGCGGCGTTGCGATACATCGCGACGAGATCGCGATTGTCATTGCCCCAGGGCGACTGATTCTGGAGCAGATAGGTCCAAACCTCGTCGGTTGAGAAATCCGAGATCGGCGCATAGACAAAGGCGTTGAGCAGCGAGCTGTGCTTCGACAGGCGCGAGCCTTCGATCTTGTGCAACGACATGACCTGGGCGCGGGTCGCGGATTCCTGCGAGCGGACCCCGAGCACCATCACCACCTCGCCGAACTCGGCAACGCGGCTCTTGATGAAGTCGTTGGCCGGCTCGATCTTGAGCCGCTCGGTGCACCAGCGGAATCGCCGCGACGGCGCTGGATAGCCGCGGCCGATCAGATTGACCCAGAAGCTGCGCCCGACCTCGGGCACGACCTTGTGGGTGACGATCGGCATGTTCTTTTCGATCGCAGCGTCGGCGATGCGTTCGAGCGATACGTCGATATAGCGCGACACGACCGGGGTCTCGACCAGCGTGTCGGAGCTGATCACATAGATTTGTTTGTTGCGTTTTTCGGGCGGGAGAGCCTCGAGCGCGGTCCAGATGATCTGGAGCGCGGTGGTCGAATCCTTGCCGCCAGAATAGCCCACTACCCAGGGACGCGAGTCGGACAGGTAAATCTCGCGCACGTCGTCATAGAGGCGCGTCAATCGCGTATTCTTGCCGTCCAACCCGTTGTCACTCATACCCGCGTCCGTCCTTTCCCATGTGCTAACCGATTTGCCGCGTCGCGTCAGTTCCTTCCTGCACCAGCGCGCGCGAAATCAGCTCGGCGGTGAGGATGACGCTGGTCCGCGACCGGTTGATCTTGCCGCCAACCAGCGCGCGGCCTTCCCAAAGCGCCCGGTTTGCGCGGGACCAGTCGACCTCGCGCAGGCCGGCCAGCATCTCCGGCCAGCCCGCGGGATTGTCGTTCATCGCACGAGCGCCGGCGATGGCAATCGCCTCCAGCGCGACGCCATGGGCATGGATCATGTCGCGGCGCAGGTCCGCCGGCGACGCTTCGCGCCGCGCGACTGCCAGCCAGTCGGGCATATTGGCGATGACCGCGTTCCAGAAGGCGATAACGTCGTCGGCCCGGTCCGGCGTCGCATTGAGGCCCGCCTCGCTGACCAGCGTGGCCACCGCCGTATGGAGGTTGCTGAACGCGAACAGCTTGCGCGATCCGGCCGGCAGGTTCGAGCGGGTGAAGTCGGTCAGGTCGCGCAGCAGCGGGATCGCATCGGCGACGGCGCGGGTCAGGCGTGCGCCCTGGTCGCGACTGTCGTAGAACAGCCGCAGCGACCGCGCCGGCTTGACGCTATGCTGGTTGAGATCGACGAACATCTGCTGCGATCGCTCGAGCCCTTCATCGGGGAAGATCGTCACCGCAATCGTCTCGTCGCCGAGATGCGGCCGCTCGCGCAGCGCTTCGACGATGCCTGCCCGGCGATGCTGGCCGTCGTTGATGAGGATCGTCGCGGTCATGTCGACGACCAGAACCCCGACCGAACGTGAGGCGTCGTCGCTGCCCGAAGGCTCGAAGCGGAACGCCCCGTCGATCGAGGCGGCCAGCGCCGACAGGACATATTCGCGCGGATGGTCAGCGATATATTGGGCGATCGCCGGCACGCGCCCCTTGTTGAGTTCGCGCTGCGCGCGAAGCTCGGGCGGCAGCTCCTCCTCGTCGAAGCAGAACAGCCGGCCGACCGAGCGTAGCGGGACCATGATCACATAATAGGCTCGGCCCGCCTGGACCCCGCGGATGGCTGCGAATCTGTAGGAATTCACTGCCCACCTCCTTTCGACCCCGGAACTCGAGCGGCACGCCGGGCGCTGCCCTGACAACCGCCAACGTCTACTTGCTATACCCTCCCACGATGAAGCTTCGCAGTCAATATACCGGGGATATTTATACCGTGGACGAGGGAGTCGATCTTCGCAATTGTCTGGCGATGGCAGCTCCTTCGATTCAGGTGCAATTTGGGAAGCGCGTTCGGGCGATGCGCGAGGCCAAGGGCCATTCGCAGGAGGCGTTTGCGGCCCTGGCCAACATCGACCGTGGCGCGTTCGGCAAGCTAGAACGAGGCGAGATCAACGCGGGGTTGATTTCGCTCGCGCGGATTGCCGTCGCGCTCGAAATTAGTTTGCCGGAGCTGTTGCAAACCGTCGAGATCGATGCCGATGCGATCAAAGCGCTTCCACGCTCGGCGCGAGGCCCCAAGCCAATCGGCGCCCGGGGACGTCATCCTACTGATGCCTAAGCAACCGATTGAACGCTGAAATCTAGGGTTTTCCTAACCAGTCGAGATCGACGCCGTCTGCAGTTGCCTGTTCGCGAGCTCGGCGAACAGCGATCTCGTCCTCGTCCAGCTTCATCGTCCGAAGGACAGTTCCGCTTGTCATATCGGGCATCTCGCACCGGCGCCGGAGGTAGGATGCCAGCCATTCGGAAACGGGCGTCAGATCGACCACGAAGGCGTTGCTGGCGAGTTGCGCCAGAACGAAGAATTCGCCTGGCGAGAGCGGGCGCTCGCGGTCGATGCCGAAGGATAAGAACTGGAGGAAGCGGATCATCCACTGGGTATGGAAGATCAGAATCTTGAACCAGTCTGGTCGGTCGTCAATATTCTGGACCAACGGCCGTAAGAACCGATGGTACATCTCGTCGGCCGCGCTGCGCAGCAAATCGCGATTGCCGGTGTGAAGCGCGAGGGAGATGATGCCCCCGAACTTTCGAAACGTCACACGCGGATTCCTGCCGCCGAACATCTCCTTTGACAGGAGCAGCCCGATCTGCTCGATGATATCGTCGAAACCCGCGACAATGATCGCCTGACCGGGAAGTCCGATCAAGGGATCGAGCCGCGGGACGATCGTACCGGCTTCACCGAGCGCGTTGCTGATGAACTCCACAGCTTCCAGTTCGACGAATTGCTCTGCAGCCTTCCGATAGGCATGCATCGCGGCCTGCCATCGCTCGGCATAAGCCTCGCAATTTCCGATATGATGGAGAATAGAGCCGCGATTGATCGGATCGCCTTCCGCTTCCACGATTTCCAATGCGCTGACGTAAAACGGGAGCGCCTCTGCGGGCCGGCCACTGAACTCCAGCGCCCTGGCCAATTGAAAACCGGCACTCCGAACCCATTCGCCTTCCGGTCCGTTCAGCCCTTGGAGTGTGTCGTAGCTTTCGCGTGCGAGCGTGATGGCCCGCTCGTGGTCACCGTCGACTTCCGCAGCCGATGCTTGAAGCAGGCGCAGCAGCGCGAGTGGCTCTCCCTCGACACCACCGCCAATCCTCTCCGCCTCTGCAAGAGCGAACGCTGCGGCTTCCCGATTGAAGGCTCTCTCGGCGAGGACCTGCATCTGATGCAGGAACTGGATCGCGTCGCTGAGTGACCCGAGCCTAGCTGCGGTCTCACTCGCGCGCTTCATGATCAACTGTCCGGCCTCGAACCGGCCCGAAGTGAAGAAGATCATCATGGTGGCGTTCGCGAGGCCCGTGACCACGCCCAGGAACTCGGGGTGGTTTCCGACATGGTCGGCGGCCAAGTCGAACGCCGCGATCGCATTCGGCAATTCCCGCTCCATCAGAGCTTTGCCGGCTTCGACTTCGCCTCCTTTCAGGAGCTCGTTCTGAATGAACCACACCAGAACTGTCACATTCTCGCAGAACGCGATTTGCAGGTCCGCCATTCCTTCCAGCGGCTCACGCTGGACTGCGAACACGACGAAAGCGCGGATCGGTGCCAGCGTGGAAAGGACGACGCGTGCCGGCGAGCCCTGCTCAAAGGCATCGTCGAAGACCATGTCAATCAGATTCCAGGCGTGGAGTTCCGCCGCGGCCTCCACCGGTTCACTGCCGACGAGTCGATTCATATCGTGGAATCCAGGCCGCAAACCGCCCGGACTCATAGCCACTAGCCACAGCAACCGACGCTCCGCGACACTGAGGAGTGAATACGCCAGGTCGAGACAGTGAACCAACGATGTCCGTTCCGAATGCTGTCGGCGGCGCGGCATGGAAACGGCCTCGGCGCCGAGACGCTCCAGCCGTCCGACAACGCCGTCGGCGCCGCCGAAGTGACGGATTAGAGCGGCCAGGATGCGAAGCGTCAGAGGATGCCCGTCAGCAAACTGCAGCAATTTCGTCGTGGCCGGCTGAAGGGAACTGCCGTCGGCATGGGCGTCAAGCAGGTCGATCGATGCTTCCTCGTCCAGCGGACCGAGCCGTAACTCCCGATCGAACCGTAACCAAGGAACACTCACCTGCGAGGTGACGAGGATCAGCGTATCGGTGCAGTCCGCGAGCAAGCGTTCAAGCAGGTCGGCCACCTCGTCCTGGTCTCGGCCCAGACGCTCGATCCCATCGAACACCACGCACGCACGCGCCTCGTCGAGGAGAGGCCTTCCATCCTCGAACTCGATGCCGGCTCCTCGGGCTCGGGCGACGAGCGCATCTGCCACGGTGGACGAGCCGCCGAGGATATCCACGCCTATCCAGACGATGGGGCGCTCCTCAATGACAGTCCGCAGCGCATGCAGGGCGAGCTGGGTCTTCCCAATGCCGCCCAGGCCCAAGATTGACAGGCTTTCACCCGAGCGGAGAGCGTCGACCGCTTCCGACAGTTCCGCGTCGCGACCAAGGAACTGCGGCGTCATCGGCGGCGCGGCAGCAATGGGCCAATAGGATCGGCGGGTCCCGGCTATGCGTCTTTGCACGCGATCGATCGCGTCAGCCTTGATGCGCTCGATCTCGCTGCGCAGGATGGCGCCGGCATCGTATTTTCCGTGGCAGTTGCCGCACAACCGAAGCAGATTGTGATGGTGGTTCGATCGACTGGATTCCCAGTCGATTATATGAGCGTCGTGGAGCGGTGCGCCCTCTCCGCAACGCGCGCACATTCCGCCGGATTCGATCTTGAGATAATCACGCACGCCCTTGGGTATCGGCGCCCGCGTGCCGTCAGATGAGGGCCATGGTTCTCGGAGGTAGGCGTCGTAAGCCTCGAGGTCGTCCCTGCTGAACCGCGTGGCAGCCAAGCCGTCGATCGTCGGAAGCTTTCCGCCGTCACGGCCTTTCGCGCCATATCTGACGTAGTAAAACAGCAGCTCGGGCGTGATCTTGAGACAGAGGCTCGCCTCCTTGGCATCCAAGATGGACGATCTCATCACGCGGCCGGGAGCCGGCTAGACGCGGCAGCGGACACGATTCTGTTCAATCGCCGCATATTCCACGAGACGATCGATGACCGTGTCGAGCTGTGCGGCGGTCTTCGGCCAGATTGGCTCTGCATGATTCAGCTGAATGTAGCGGCCCATCTCTTCAGAAGAAAAGTCCGGAACATGTACGACCTCGCTGAGTGCAGCCCTGAAGCGCCGCTCATCGAGTGCGTGCGACGTGTCCCAGGTCGGCAATTTGCAGAAACTGTCGAAAACCTCGTACATTTTGTGTTCTCCATCGAGCCCACATTGTAGAACATAAATCGAACGAAGTGAAGGTGGAAGAGAAGGATAAGCCTGCTTTCGGCCGATCCCGCTCAGTCAAGAGAACCAGCAGCCATGTGGCAAATCCCCCGACAGAATTGGAATATCTCCGAGGATTTGTCACACGAGTGTCGCGCTCAGCCCTATATGCCGAAGTCAGCTGGGAACGCGGAGTTGGAACTATGAAGGCCGCCTTCGGGAGGGCGTTCCCTGATTCCTGCCACACCTTTCCGGTGACGTCTTCAATCTTGCGAGGACGCCCCACTCAGTTTCGATTGCAGCGCTGCGACACTTTCGACCACGGAGTCGAAGTCAGGTGCTGCGCCGAAGATCATGGTGCTCATCGCCGCATAGTCGCGCCGAAGGTCGTCATACATCGCCCCTTCGGGGCACAACGTGAAGCTGGGGGCTACCGCAGATGCCAGGTCGAAGTCGGGCCGGT
>Ga0207641_10000111_pt1 | contig 120527 bp, 108 predicted proteins | sample KBSSwiS62_FD_184306 | JGI IMG/M metagenome (GOLD analysis project Ga0207641, IMG submission 184306) | Switchgrass rhizosphere microbial communities from Kellogg Biological Station, Michigan, USA - KBS Switchgrass S6-2 (SPAdes) (version 2) | ecosystem: Host-associated > Plants > Roots >... | reverse complement strand
TAAAATACTTTTCATGCAAAAATGTTTTTCCTGTTTAAAATTTATTTTAATGATACTGCAAAAGCTCCAACTAGCAGTTTGTTGTCATCGGTTGTGGTTTGAATCCTGGTGCGGCGCTCAAATACCCGGGTTGTTTTTCTTAAGAATTCTTTGAGGCCGCCTTTTTCTCTTTCTTCCTGTTCTGGTATGTATAACGTAGGATTAACTTTAAGTGTTACATCTGAATTCTCAAAACCAGTATTAGTTGCATCAGGTTGATTTGCTTGTGCGGTACGATCATCCTTTTTTATAAGCACAGTAGCGTCAGCAATAATTCCGTCACCTGTTGTATTCATGTTGTCTGGTTGCTGATTAACATTCTTCCTTTCCTCAGGCAAATTATTTTTATTCTCCCGTTTAGCTATCAAAGTATTTGGAACAACAGTTTCATTAACCCTTCTTTCATCATCTTTTTTACCTTTCAATTGTCCTTTAGTCGATTTTTTATCTGTATTTGCAAGATCATTTTTTGTTTCTTGCTGAGTTTGATTCGAAGGATTATTTATTGACCGATCAGTTGTTTTCCCAGATGGTTGGTTCTTTGGTTTATTAATACCAGCAACTTCCGGAGTATCTCCATTAGTATTGATCAATCTGAAAGTTGCAAATCCGGCAATAAGTATAATAGCAGCAGCAACAGCCACTCTAAACCATGTCATACTGATCACACGAACTTTCTCTTCTCTTCTGTATAAAATTGATTTGTCAGGGAAAAGAACTTCTGCTACGGGTTGAAGTTTTGTTTTTTGGAGTAAAGACAATTCTTGTTTAACAACTAAATATTGATCCGTGAATACTTCAATTTCTTTTCGTTGATCAGCAGTTACCTCATCATCAATATAATTAAGAAGCTGTTCTTCGTAATTAGTAATGTTTATAAATGAATCATTGTGCAAAAACTCCTTCTTTTCAAGCTGAATGTTATTGTCAGGAACAAAACGTGTTTGACCAAGGAGCTTGAATTCTTCCTCCAGGTCGTGGTTTTCTTTTACAAAATTTTCAACCACCTGTTTTTGCGATGCAGAAAGTTCATTATCCCAATAAAGGATAAAGCACTCTTCGTAATTATGGCGATTGATGATCATGTTTTCTTTTTTACTCAAATCACATTTTCCACTTTTACCAAATATTCTTTTAACTGAACCCTTGCCCGGTGTAAATAAACTTTTACCTGGCTTTCGCTCAGGCTAGTTATTTGACCGATCTCTTCATAGCTATATCCTTCATAATCTTTTAAAAGAACCAGTGTTCTTTGCGTTTCACTAAGCCTTGCCAATGCTTCATCTAGTATCTTCTTCAAATTATTTGCAGGTCTGTTTTGCACTTTTGCGTTTTCGTTAAACTCTTCTTTTAACTGTATCCTTTTCACTTTTCTAATATGATCGATCATTTGCCGGTAGGCAACGGTAAAGAGATAAGATTTGCTTTTTGAGGCGTCAACTTCATCGCGATGTATCCACATTTTCTCGAAAGCTGTTTGCACCACATCACGGGCATCTTCTTCATTCCTGAGGTTTTTCAGGATAAATCGATACACATTGTCTGCGTAAGTAGTGACACACTCGTTATACTCTCTTTCGGTCATAAACAGTCCAGATAGCAGGCAAAGGTAATTTAACGTCCCTGCTTTAAGTAATACGGTCAGTGAATAGAAAAGTTACAGTTCTAAAGCGGATTTTTTTTGGCATTAAAGCCTAAGGATCATTATTCAATAACAGAAGTGGAAATAAACTGGCGGGAGAAGGTTTCCCAGATCATTTCACCCGATTTGTCATTGTCATCCTTGTTTTTACAGCATTCTTCCATACTTTCTGAGCAGGCATCTTTTTGAGAATGAGTCCTTGTTGTGGACCAGAGTACCAGGTAACTCCCTGCTATCAGCAGAAGTATCAATGCGGCCCTTAATAAATATTTCCTTTGCATAGGAGTCAGTTTCTTGATTTGACGAAGGTATTCCTGAAAATGTTACAGCAAATTTAATTTATCGTTAAGCCTTAGGCAAGACCATTCTGATGAAGTGTGTCATTTGACCGGTAAAATGCAGAAAAAGCCCGGTGAATTAGAGTTTTAAACCCGGATATGGAACCCGGAATAGGGAATCTGAACTTCTTAATTTTTGGATTAGGAAATAAAAGCTCCAACCAGAATCCAGATGCCTTCTCATTATATTTGCCCGCTAAATAGGTTCTTATGAACGAAAATTTTGTAAAGCGAATTGCAAGGGAAGTAGAGGATATCAAAACCTCCGGCCTTTATAAAACGGAAAGAATAATCTCCAGTCCTCAGGGTGCCGAGATCACAGTAAACAATAAGACAGTTTTGAATTTTTGCGCTAATAATTATCTCGGATTGTCTTCCCATCCAAAAGTGATCGAGGCGGCCCATAAGGCTATAGACTCGCATGGATATGGAATGAGCAGTGTAAGATTTATTTGCGGTACACAGGATATTCATAAAGAGCTGGAAAAAAAGCTTTCTGAATTTTTGGGTACAAATGATACAATATTGTATGCTGCGGCATTTGATGCAAACGGTGGGGTCTTTGAACCATTATTTAACGAAGAAGATGCAATTATTTCCGATGCATTGAATCATGCAAGTATTATTGACGGAGTTCGTTTGTGCAAAGCTCAACGTTACCGTTATGAGCATAATAATATGGCTGACCTTGAAATAAAATTGCAGGAATCAGCAAAACTCAGGAGCAGGATCATTGTAACCGATGGCAGCTTTAGCATGGACGGAACTATTGCACAGTTGGATAAAATTTGTGAGCTAGCTGACAAATATGATGCGATCGTAATGATCGATGAATGTCATTCATCTGGATTTCTGGGAAAAACCGGAAGGGGCACACATGAATATCGTGGTGTCATGGGTCGGATCGATATCATTACCGGCACACTTGGTAAAGCATTAGGTGGCGCCAGCGGTGGCTTTACCAGTGGCAGAAAAGAGATCATTGATATGCTGCGCCAAAAATCAAGACCATATTTATTTAGTAATACATTGGCGCCATCAATTGTTGGCGGATCAATTGCAGTTTTAGATATGCTTACAGAAAAAACAGAACTAAGAGATAAACTTGAAAATAATACAAAGTATTTCCGTAAAAAAATGACGGAAGCAGGGTTTGATATTAAACCCGGTGATCATCCCATCGTGCCTATTATGTTGTATGAGGCAGTGCTAGCACAAACGATGGCGGCTAAACTTTTGGAAGAAGGTATTTATGTTATTGGTTTCTTTTTCCCTGTGGTAGCAAAAGGACAAGCAAGAATAAGAGTGCAATTAAGTGCTGCACACGAACAGTACCATCTAGATAAAGCTATTACCGCGTTTACAAAAATTGGAAAGGAGTTGGGAGTTATAAAGTAAAAATCCGTTTTGGGTAATAGCAATCATTAAAAAGAACGTGATTCTACGAATTGCGTTGATGATTTAAAACATTTTTGTGATACTATTTCTGAGATTTTACGTGAAAGTTTATGAAATGCAAACATGGCACAGTATTTTCGTTATCTCCTCTGAAAACAGCCGTCTTCCAAGTCTCCTTTGAATTCCAGTTTTAATTCACCCTTTTTAAACTTATTAAAAAACAAGTATGAAAAAACTGTTGTTCCTCCTGCTTGCGGGATCAGTAATGGCGATGACCTTAAGTTCATGTTCGGCTACCAAGAGAGATTGTCAGGGAAATAAGCACACAAGACTTAAAAACGGCATCTACCTTTAAACTATTTTATTCCATTGTTCTATTTTACAAAACCTGGCAGACCGGGTTTTTTTGTTTTCCAGTAGTTTGATAGCCGGCACTTAACTTTGCCCCCAAATTTTACGAGTGATGAAGGTTACATTAATATCCGTTTGTGTTTTTGCTTCCATTTTATATTCCTGCTCACCGAATAATGTAGAAGAAGATAAAAGCCTGGGAAAATATTTTACAGAAAATAAAGTGGTCGGCTGTTTCGGTCTTTACGATAATGCCACCAATGAATTTACTTTTTATAATAAAAAAAGATTTACAGACAGCAGCTATCTGCCTGCGTCAACTTTTAAGATCGTTAATTCCCTGATCGGTTTACAAACAGGAGTTATCAGCAGCGATAGCATGATCATAAAATGGGATGGTGTAAAAAGAAGTGTGGAAGAATGGAATAGAGATCTGTCAATGTATGAAGCTTTCCGGGTTTCAGCCATCCCATATTACCAGGAAGTGGCTAGAAGAATTGGTAAAGAGAGGATGGAATACTGGATGGATACTGTTAACTGTGGGGCAGGTCCCAAAGACACAGCTTTTAGGATCAGCACAGCCATTGATACTTTCTGGCTTGACAATTCGCTAAAAATAACCCCGGATGAAGAACTCGGTCTTGTAAAAATGTTATACTTCGATCAGCTTCCTTTTTTTAAAAATTACCAGGAGAAAGTAAAGAAAGCAATGCTCTTTGAAAACAAAACAATGTATCGACTCGCTTATAAAACCGGGTGGGGCAGAAAAGAAAATGGAAATCACCTGGCATGGGTCGTGGGTTGGGTGGAAGAGAATAACCATCCCTATTTCTTTGTTTTGAATTTCGAATCTCCGGATGTAAATGCAGATATACCTTCCATAAGAATGAAAATACTGAAGGGTATATTAAAACAACTCGGGTTTTTTGAAGGCAAAATGTAACAGTTGGTTTTAAAATTTATCAAACCTTAGCACTCTTTCTTTGCTAGTTTTGCAGTAATTGATATACTGAAATTTTTTATGCAATTCTATTGTGATTCATTGACGGGATATAACCGGTTAAAAACAAAAGAAGTAAAGATCGGCGATCTGTTGCTGGGTAATTTCCATCCTATTCGTGTGCAGACAATGACGACAACGGATACAATGGATACATTGGCTACAGTTGAGCAATCCATTCGTTGTATTGAAGCAGGAGCCGAATTGGTTCGTATTACTGCTCCTTCAAAAAATGATGCAGAGAATTTATTGCATATAAAAAATGAATTAAGAAAAAGAGGTTATCATACTCCGCTGGTTGCAGATATACATTTTACTCCTAACGCTGCAGAGATTGCCGCAAGAATTGTTGAAAAGGTAAGAGTGAATCCAGGCAATTATGTTGATAAGAAAAAATTCGAACTGATCGAATACAGCGATGCTGATTATGCTGAAGAGATCGATCGGATCCGGGACCGGTTTACCCCGTTAATAAAGATCTGCAAAGAATATGGGACTGCTATGCGGATTGGTACTAATCATGGTTCATTAAGCGATCGTATCATGAGCCGGTATGGTGATACACCAATGGGTATGGTGGAAAGCGCCATGGAATTTTTGCGTATAGCAAGAAATGAAAGCTATCACAATATTGTATTGAGCATGAAGAGCAGCAATCCACAGGTGATGGTACAGGCATATCGTTTATTGGTAAAAACAATGTTTGATGAATTTGCTGAGTGTTATCCGTTGCATCTTGGGGTAACTGAAGCGGGCGATGGTGAAGACGGAAGGATAAAAAGCGCTGTTGGTATTGGTACTTTATTAGAAGAAGGACTAGGAGATACAATTCGTGTTTCATTAACGGAGGACCCGGAGCTGGAGATCCCGGTTTGCAGAGACCTCGTGAAAAGATATAGCGGTCGACAGTCCACAGTCGACAGTCCACAGAACGTTCCCTCTATTGATAAACTTTCTTATGATCCGTTCAATTATCAACGAAGGGAAAGTTTTGAAGTTGGAAATATTGGTAGCAAACATGTACCTGTTGTGATCGCTGATCTCAGTAAGATCGAAAAAATTTCTCACAAGCATTTACAAAGTGTGGGTTATACTTATGACGAAGCAACGGATAAATGGAATATCAGTGATGCTGCTGCAGATTATATTTTTACAGCAAATCAATTACTCAGTTTTTCATTGCCGGGAACGTTGAAAGTGATCGTTTATCCTGAAACATGGATAAGAGCGGAAGATAAAAAGAAATATTTCCCAATTTTTCAGGATAGTGGTTATGTTGAATCAGAAATTCGAAGTCAGCAAATGAATTTTGTAATGATTGATTGCTTTAATGATGGCGCTGATTCATTTACTTATCTCGATCAACTGAGAAATGATCCCACAGTTGTTATTTGCTTAAGCAGTACGAATAAAAATGCAATGCAGTCTGTGAGAAGAATGTATGTTGAGTTAATGAATAGAGGAATAAAAAACCCGGTCATTAATATTACGGACAGTAACTGGCAAACCGCCGACGAAAATTTAATACATTATGCAACTGAAACCGGTGCCTTATTTTTAGAAGGAATGGGAGATGGGATCTGTTTAGGTATGATGAAGAATAGTTATGATCTATTAGCTACGAGCTATCAGCAAATGAATGCAAGCGGAAGAAACTATACCAACAATTCATCAATTGAACAGTTTATCAATAATACCTCATTTGGAATACTTCAGGCAACAAGAACAAGAATTTCAAAAACAGAGTATATCAGTTGTCCAAGCTGTGGCCGGACACTTTTTGATCTGCAGGAAACAACTGCAAAGATCCGTTCAAGAACAAATCATTTGAAAGGAGTGAAGATCGCTATCATGGGTTGTATTGTAAATGGTCCGGGTGAAATGGCCGATGCAGATTTTGGTTATGTCGGCAGCGGACCGGGTAAGATCACTCTTTATCGAGGAAAAGAAATTGTAAAGAGAAATGTAAATAGTGACGTGGCAGTGGATGAATTGATCGGTCTTTTGAAAGAAAGTGAAGCGTGGATAGAACCAGGTTAAATTTTAGATTAAAGATCGCAGATTTTAGATTTTCATGAATAAAAGATTTTGGATCATACTTTACTTTGTAGTTCTTGGTGCAGATCTATTCGCAGTTTATAATGGCAATGAAACACTCCGCTCTATAACCAAGCCACTGTTGATGCCGTTATTGATCGCCTTTTTTGTTTTCCAAACAAAGGATTTTGTTTCGTCTTTAAAAAAATGGATAATACTTGCACTTGTATTTTCATGGGCGGGTGATGTGTTGTTGATGTTTGAATCAATAAATGGCAATTTTTTCATATTCGGATTGGTAGCATTTCTTATTGCGCATATTTTTTATATCCTGTTTTATGAAAACGTTATTCGTAAGGAAGGATTAAGAAAAAACTACTGGTGGTTCCTTCCTGTTATCATTTATTATATCGCTTTAATTTATATCCTGTCGCCTCATCTTGGGGATATGAAATTGCCAGTTCGTATCTATGGAATTGTGATCAGCTATATGATGATACAGGCGTTACAAACAGGTGGAATAAAAAACCCTGGTGCAGCAACCGCTATGATCGCTGGCGCCGTTTTATTTATCATTTCCGATTCGATTCTTGCTATTAATAAATTTTATGAATCATTTGAATATGCAGGAATGGCAATAATGCTTACTTATGGAATAGCACAATTATTAATTACACTTGGAGCTGTTACATACATAACTTCCACCTCAAAACAATAAATTTGCTGAATAGAGTACCGGACGTACAAGAGTGCGACGCAACGAAAGTTTAACAGTAGTGCTAAAGTTGGGTAAATAATTATTAAAACATGCAACAAACAGACTTTCTCGTTATAGGATCGGGTATTGCGGGGTTAAGCTATGCATTAAAAGTTGCCGAAAGGTTTCCTGATAAAAAAGTATTGGTGATGACCAAAGGGGCGGCTGATGAAACCAATACAAAATATGCACAAGGCGGTATTGCTGTAGTGAATGATCTTGAAAATGATAGTTACGAAAAACATATTGATGATACATTGATTGCCGGTGATGGCTTATGTAATGAAAAAGTAGTAGAGATAGTTGTGAAAGAAGGACCTGAAAGAGTGAATGATATTATTGAGTGGGGCGCAAGGTTTGATAAAGAAAAAGATGGCGATTACAAACGTGGACGTGAAGGCGGGCATTCTGAATTCAGAATACTGCATCATAAGGATATTACGGGTTGGGAAATGGAAAGAGCTTTGCTGGATGCGGTAAGCAAGCAAAAAAATATCGAGGTCATCAAACATTGCTTTGTCATTGATATAATTACGCAGCACCATCTTGGGTTCCTGGTTACAAAAGCCACTCCCGATGTGGAATGTTATGGTGTGTATGTGTTGAATCACGAAACAAATCAAATAGAAAAAATTCTTTCTAAGATCACCTTAATGGCAACCGGTGGTAATGGACAGGTGTACAGAACTACTACGAATCCAACGATCGCTACGGGTGATGGTGTGTCGATGGTCTATCGTGCAAAAGGAAGAATTGAAAACATGGAGTTCATACAGTTTCATCCGACTGCTTTGTATGAACCGGGAGTTCGTGGACATGCATTTTTAATTACGGAAGCTGTTCGTGGTGATGGTGGCATACTTCGAAATAGTAAAGGCGAAGCGTTCATGGCGAAGTATGATGAAAGAAAAGACCTGGCCCCAAGAGATATTGTGGCAAGAGCTATTGATAGTGAAATGAAAAAAACCGGTACGGAGCATGTCTATCTCGATTGCCGTCATTTCAGCAAAGAAAAATTTGTGGAGCATTTCCCCAACATTTATAAAAAATGTTTATCGATAGGTATTGATATTACGCAACAGATGATACCGGTTGCACCGGCAGCACATTATAGTTGTGGTGGAATAAAAACCGATGAATGGGGTAGAAGCAGTATCAATAATTTATATGCTTGCGGCGAATGTGCGTCTACCGGTTTGCATGGCGCCAACCGGTTGGCAAGTAATTCGCTGCTCGAAGGGTTGGTTTTTGCTCATCGTTGTTCTGTAGAGGCGGCAGAAAAAGTAAATACAATTTCTTTTCAAAATAATATTCCTGACTGGGATGCAGAAGGAACTTCGCAACCAGGTGAGATGATCCTTATCACACAAAGTTTGAAAGAACTTCAGTTGGTCATGAGTGATTATGTTGGTATCGTTCGTAATGATATTCGTTTGCAAAGAGCTTCACGCCGTCTCGATCTTCTTTGGGAAGAAACCGAACAACTTTATCAAACAAGCACTTTATCTCCGCAACTTCTTGAGTTAAGAAATATGATCACCGTAGGTTATTTGATCGTGAAAGGAGCAAGCTTCCGTAAAGAAAGCCGAGGCCTTCATTACAACACTGATTACCCGGGTAAGAGTGAGTTGGTGCAGAATATTGTATTATGAGTAATTAGCTAATCAGCATTGGTAATTCTATTAAACGTCCCTTGCGACGCTCCATTCATCGTCCTTATCTTTGCTCATCATGTATTATATCGCTTACGGCTTTTTGTATGCCGTTTCATTATTGCCGTTAAGAGTTCTTTACCTCCTTTCTGATTTTGTATATTTTCTTCTTTACTATGTTTTTGGTTATCGTAAAAAAGTTGTGCTGAGCAATTTGCTGCAAGCTTTCCCCGAAAGGACCGACAAGGAAAGAAAAAAAATTGCAAAACAATTCTATCTCAATTTCACTGATAATTTTATTGAAGTAATAAAGCTTCTATCTGCATCGCCTTCTTTTATTGATAAACATTTTACCGGTGATTATACGCTTTGTAATAAACTATATGACGAAGGAAAAAAATGCCACTTTTTACTGGCTCATAATTTCAACTGGGAACTTGGCTGCCTGGCTGTAGCTCAAAACATAAAACAGCTTTTTCTCGTAGTATATATGCCCATTGGTAATAAGGCTTTTGATAAAATATTTATGAAGGTCCGAACAAAAACCGGAGCTGAATTGCTTCCTGCAACAGATATGAGAAATGCAATTATTCCTTATCGAAATAAACTTTACGGGCTTGCTTTGGTTGCTGATCAAAACCCTGGTTATCCAAAAAGTGCATACTGGTTGAATTTTTTCGGAAAGCCAACTCCCTTTGTTAAAGGCCCGGAGAGTGGAGCAAGAAGGGGAAATACCCCGGTTGTTTTTTGTAAGATCATAAAGCTAAAACGTGGTTATTATAAGATCTTTTTTGAAATGGGAGAAGAGTATCCGGCAAGCACCAAACAGGGGGAGCTTACAAAAAAATATGCTGAATTCCTGGGTAAGTTTATAAAAGAATATCCAGAAATGTGGCTATGGAGTCATCGTCGCTGGAAATGGGATTGGAAACCCGAATACGGTGAGATCATCAATTAAAGAGCCCCCACTAGAAAGCAGGGGCTGTTTTTCATCACTACACAAAACTACTAGCTTTTAGTCTTTTTCTTTTTCAGCTGGAGATAATCCAGGAAATAGATCACTTTGAGCGAAATATTATTATTCTGATCGGCTTCAATTGTATTGCCTAAGTTTTTGATATAACTCTCTTCAACTATATCGGTATAATCAAACACTGCATTTTTCCAAACTATATTTATAAAACTGCCGGGAGCAAATTGCCATGTGTACACCATATCCACATTAAAGAAATTTGCATTTTGATCCACATTTTGATTGAAAGAAGAATTTGGTTTCAGTAATCCATCTTGTTGCAACGTGAAAAATTCTTTGTTATAAACGCTGCTGTAATAATGTCTGACCCGTAAAGTAATACCCATCATGTTATTGAAATTATATTTGGCGCCCAGGATGTTCTCGAAGGTGTTTACTTTTCTTCGCCCAAAAATTATTTCGGTTGGATCTGACCATGCATAACCCATATTATTAAAGCGAGGCTGATAATTGATGCGATATGATAATGAGAATTTATTACTGAATCGGTAATTCTGATTGAAGAACAGATCTACTGCGGACTGATCATAGAAATTAAAAAATTGGCGGGCAGATCCTTCAAAATAGGCAGAATATTTTTTTGAAGAGTTAGTCTCGACCCATGCTCCACCAGAAAGACTTGAGCCCCTGCGGAAAAACCAGCCATAAGTACGCGGTTCGTAAAAATCATTTTGATACGGTGTGTAGTTCCAGTAAGATCCAAACCATAATAATTTTTTAGTTTGAACATGACCATTGAAATTAAAATTTGATTGTTGATATTTTTGATCAATAGTCCCGATAGGTGTAAACAAGTAGCTTAAGTTAACATTGAAATTTATTCCGATCGTATTATACCAGTTTTTTGGTTTTGTCCACCTGTAGCCAACCCATGCACCATGATCAAGAAAATTGTTATTGGTAAAATAGCCCAGGTCATTGCTTGAAAACTTAGTATCGGTAAATTCCTGCCATACATTAAAGTTGAATCGACCACTGATCTTTCCAAAATATAATTGTTGATTATATCCTGTTTTTGAATTGCCATTTGGTTCATAACCCATCAAACTACTAACAGCTGCTTTGCCACCTACATTCCACATATTTTTCTTGTCATTGAAATCAAAAAGTCCAGCAGTAACATTTGCATCATAATCAGGCCCGCTCCTCCATGTGTTTGTATTTACAAGGGATACGCTGGAATTGTGTTTCAAGCTTTGATTCAAAACAAAAATATTATAATTGGTAAGCGGGTTAGTTTCGTACTCCCATTGCTCTTTGGTGTTTACATTTTCAATTGTAGCATGTTGAGGGCTTGTAATTGCATTCAAAAACCCAATGCCTAATCCTTTTTGTGTTCGCCCTGATATTTTTGATGCATTGATGAGTTTTGATTCTGTCGGATTTCTAACTACTGTTTCATCAGGGCTTATATTATTATACACATCATATAGATGCATAGGCTGACCGCCAATTCTTCTTGAGTAAAATAAATTTCCTTTATTAAATAATTCTGTTCCTTCAGTAAAGAAAGGTCTGTTCTCATTGTATTTTACTTCAAATGGTGTAAGGTTCAGCACATGGTTATCACTTTGCACTTGTCCAAAATCAGGGATCAATGTAACATCAAGTGTAAATGCCTGGTTGATGCCATATTTAACATCCATGCCTCCATTAAAACTGGTTGTGGTGTTTTCAACGCCGGCCGTATTGTAAGGGTAATGATTTACATACGTAGAAAAGTAAGGTGAGAATTGTAACCGCAATGGCGGTTTGATATTTGTAATGCCTGTCCACAAACCTTCTTGTGTAAGAAAACCATTTACGTTTACATCAATCGGGTTCCACGTAGATTGTTGCTCAGTTTTTCTGCGACGACGGGTAATGTTCAATCCCCAGTTTTGAATATCTTTTTTCCCAAAGCGTATAGCAGAATAAGGAATGAACATTTCAAAACTCCAGCCATCATCATGAATAACAGCACCGCTTTTCCATACAGCGTTCCAGGTAAAATCTTCACCACCATTGTTACCACCCGGCGACATTTTTGCATCCCATTGTTCATTCAATGGAGTGACGAAATATTCAAAGCCATTCAGTTTATCAAAGTAAGTATCGAAAATAATTCCTATATAATCATTAGTACCAAAACCATCACGACCTGATAATTCTCTTGCAATGCTATCTTTTGTGTTTTCATAGCAATAGCCACCAAAAAAGATCCCATCATCATTATACATCAACCAGGTTTCGGTTCTCACATTATGAGCTTCGACTGCTCCCATCTTTGGACGGAACTCAACAAGATCGGTCATCAATGCTGCATCTTTCCATGCTGCATCAGTAAGCAAGCCATCGATCTTTACAGCTTGCGTAGTTCTTTTAGCCTGTAATTCTTTTCGGGATGTTGTTTGTGCGGTTACAAACAATGTAAGCAATAACATGCCTGCCAGGGACAAGTTGGTTTTGTGGTTCATGGTTATACTCTTATTCCTTACAACGAACTGAAATTGTGATTTGTTACAGCTTATATGTTATGGTTACTAAAATTTTCGTAGGATAAAAATAACAGCATCCGGAAGAGAAATACTAATGAATTAGTTGAATGGCACTTACTACTTGACGAGTGGTTAAAAATCAGGGGCGTTAACTTTTTATTGGGAAAATAAAAAAGAGCTGATGTGGGTCAGCTCTTTGGAAAAATATAAAGCATAAATTAATTCAATACGCTCTTTTCTTTCACTATCTCAACTTTCTCCTGTTCTTTAATTGCATTCCAGCCGCCTGCTATATTACGAAGATTATGTATGCCCTGGCGTTTTAATAATGAACAGGCAATTACACTACGGTAACCACCAGCGCAGTGTACATAAAGATTATGACCATCTTCAATATTTGCCATTGTTCCGGGATCGATCATATCACTAAGTGGCAGATTTATAGCGCCTGGTAAATGACCTTCGGCAAATTCATTTTCTTTTCTAACATCAAGTACAATTAGATTTTCATCAAACTGCTGATCCATTAAAAGCTCATCAGCCTCCACTTCAACGATCATTTCTGCTTTCTCTCCAGCCTTCTTCCAGGCTTCAAATCCGCCTGCCAGGTGGCCATCAATTTTTTCAAAACCAACTCTTGCTAATCGAATGATCGTTTCTTTTTCTTTTCCAGGATCAGTTACAAGAATGATAGATTTGTCAAATGGCAAAAGACTGCCGGCCCATTCGGCAAAACGTCCATTTAAACCAATATTAATAGAACCGGGAACAAATCCTTTTACAAATTCTGTTTCTGCCCTGGTATCAAGAACAATAATATCATCATTTATTAAACTCTTAAATTCTTTAACAGGTAAGGCTTTCATTCCCTGCTCAAGCACTTCATCAAGACTTTCATATCCTTCTTTATTTATTTGTGCATTGATCGGAAAATATTGTGGCGGTGCAGCAATGCCATCTGTAACAACTTTAATAAACTCTTCTTTTGTTTTTGCTTCTAATGCATAGTTATGTTTCTTTTGTTCACCAATCGTACTGAAAGTTTCGCTGCCAAGATTTTTTCCGCAACTGCTGCCGGCCCCATGAGCGGGATAAATGATCACATCATCAGCTAAAGGAAATAATTTATTATGAATGCTGTCATACATCATGCCGGCAAGATCCTGCATGGTAAGTTCAGCGCCTTTTTGAGCAAGATCAGGACGACCAACATCACCAACAAATAATGTATCACCAGTAAACACACAATGATCTTTTCCGTTCTCATTTTTTAATAGGTAACAGGAAGATTCAAGTGTGTGACCGGGAGTATGTAAAACCTCGATCGTTATTTTACCGATGGAAAATTTTTCACCATCCTTTGCGACATGTACTGGAAATCTTGTTTCAGTTTTTGGTCCGTAAACGATCGGTGCTCCTGTTACCTTACCAAGATCGATATGTCCGCTGACAAAGTCAGCATGAAAATGTGTTTCAAAAATATATTTGATCTTTGTTTTGCGTTCATTGGCAAGAAAAAGGTATTCATCTATGTCGCGTAGTGGATCAATAATTGCGGCCTCACCTTCACTTTCAATATAGTAAGCAGCTTCACTCAGGCAGCCAGTATATAATTGTTCTATAAACATGTTCGTTAATTTAAATGCAAAGATAATTGAGATAAAAGATGCTATGAAAGTAACTGAAAATATTAACAAGAATCAATACTATTGCTCTAATAGGTTGCTCACAAACACATTGAGATCCAACAGTCTTTGCCTGCTTACTGAATAATAAATGAATTTTCCTTCTCTTTTGGTTTTTACAAAGCCCGTTCTTCTTAATATAGCAAGTTGTTGTGATGCTACTGCTTGTTCAAGCAGCAAATGTTCGAAAATTTCCGTTACCGTTACCTGGCCTTTTTCTCCGATATATTTTAAAATTATTTGTCTCAATTTATGATTAACAGCCCGAAGAATGATCGCGGCTTTCTTGATATCAAGTGTATCAATTTTTAATTCGGGTTCCGATTCCGTTCCTGGAATAATAGTATGTGAATAACTGTTCATGTCAGTTGGTTAGGCGTTAAGAGTACAAAAGTAGCTTTCTTTAATAAATGGTCATTTTGTCGGCGTGTAAAATTCTTTCAGGTATAATGGTTCAGCGTAGGCAAGATCAGCAAATTTTTTTTCAGAAAAGCATTTTTCAGATAAGGAGATCATTGATGAAGCATCCGTTTTTATATCGCTGAAAAACGCCTTTGAACTTTTTTCGATTGCTTTAAATTTTTTGCTGCCGTTTCCAAAAAAACAAATACTGTTATTTGAAAGATATTCAGCAAAACTATTTTCATTCAATGTAATTGCTGCCGGATCTTTTACAATCTCCAGTTCTTTTGTATAGATAGCTGTAAATACTTCCATTCGTCTTGCATCGATCATCGGGCAAAGCAGATCGGTACTTTCATTTTTAGCAGCTTTTGCCATTACCAATAAAGTGTTCAGGCTGATCAAAGGTTTATTCAATGCAAAACAAATTCCTTTTGCCGTTGCCATTCCAATTCTTAAACCAGTATATGAACCGGGGCCGCCGGTTACAGCAACAGCATCAACCAATCTCAACTCCAAATTATTTTTTTCAAAAATTTCTTTAATAGCAAGATGAAGCCATGAAGCATGATCTTTTTGACTTTCGTTCCTCTCAATAGATAAAACTTCTTCATCTTTTGCCAGGCACAAAGATGCAATATCAACTGCCGTATCAATATTTAATATTAATGCCATTATTGTTCGGATGCTTCTTTTAATAAAAGAGATGCAGGCTGGTACCTTTTTTCAGATATAGATAATTCAGTCAGTAATGTTGCAATATTTTTTAAATCAATTTTTTTACTCCACTCAAATGGCCCATAGGGATAATTTGTTCCCAGCTTCATTGCAATATCGATGGCTGCTTTTGTACTTACATTTTCTTCTAAAGTAAAATAGGCTTCATTAATGATCATGCTTACAACTCTTGGAGAAATAAACCCCTTTACATCCGGAACCCATTCAGCTTTCCTGTTTAATAAACTCAATATTTTTTCTGGCTCATTTTTATTTATCTCATCATTACTGCTTACTTCGGCAATATTTCTTTTTAAAAAACTCGGCCATGCATTTATACGAATAACGGGCAAGCCAATTTCAACGATCGTTTTGTTCATTGAATTCACAAAAACCGGCTTCGGTAAATAATTATTTAAATGAGAAGCATCATAGCCATTATGTTCAAACAGCAGATCAATTACGGCATCTGCATCCATATGCGATAAAAGTTCATTTGGAGAATCAACCCAATCAATTTTACAATCATCACTTACTCCATTCGATAAAAGTTCCTCTTTCAATTGCTCATTTGTCAATACCACCAGTCGCATACATTATTTTTTGCAAAGAAAGGGCATAAACCTAAATTCGTTATCCTTAAATAAAATGAATGGAAAAACAAATTATCATTACAACATCAGCGCCGGCTCCCATCGGGCCTTATAACCAGGCCATCCTTGCCGGCGATATGCTTTTTATTTCCGGACAAATTTGCATCGACCCGCCCACTGGTGCATTGAAAAACCAGGATATTCAACAGGAAACCCACCAGGTGATGCATAATCTGCGTTCAATACTAACTGCAGCAGATATGACTTTTCACAATGTAGTAAAGACCACAATTTTTATTACAGACATGAATCGCTTTTCAGAGATAAATGAGGTTTATGGAAAATATTTCGATAGCAATGGCAGTTTTCCTGCAAGAGAAACAATACAAGTGTCGGCATTGCCAAAATTTGTAAATGTGGAGATCAGCATGATCGCTGTAAAATAAACCCCCTGTCCCCTAAAGGGGAGACTTAGGATGAAAAGCGCAACAGAGAATGAATAAAATTATTGACGTAAATTATTTTTTTGTTTCAAGCGTCAATACATCTCTTAGGCTTTTGTTGCGTCGCACTCTTCGGGTTCCTTATCGATAATCATCAATTATTGTAAACTCATGCGTCGGTTAGTACAAATAATTTTATTGAAACCGATCTTATGGTTCTCAAGAAAGTTTACATCCAGGCCTGAACGATCCAGGATTTTCAAAGCACTCTCCGATTTATTCAGAAATATAAAAGAAGAACCGGGAAAGAAAGGCGTTGTTCTTTCGCTTAAAGAAAATAGCCGCATCATTATTTTTTCCGATCAACATCGCGGTGCAAAGAATGGCGCAGATGATTTTATGAAAGCTGAGACAGCTTATCTCGCTGCCCTTGATCATTATTTTGAAAATAAATTTCAATTTATAAGTCTTGGAGATGCCGAGGAGCTTTGGGAAAATACATTAAACCAGGTAAAGAAAAATAATACTTTGACTTTTGAAACTGAAAAAAGATTTATACTGAAAGACAAGTTCTTCAAAGTTTTCGGCAATCATGATCTTTACTGGGACAATAGCCCGATCGCCTCGCAACAATTAAAGGCTATCTATGGAAAGAAGCTTCGGGTGTTTGAAGGAATAATTATTGAAAAGGATAATAAAAAGTGCATATTCAAAAAAAAGAGAACCAATAACCCTTTTTCAATTTTTAAAACAAAACCTGATACTGATGATGAGACTTTGCCGATTGCCAGTTGCCCTTTGACCATCTTTCTCACTCATGGTCACCAGGGCGATGCCAGCAGTGATGGTAATTGGTTCAGTAAATTTTTCGTAGCAAATATTTGGGCACCACTTCAATCTTACCTAAGAATAAATTTTAATACACCTGCATATGATGAAGATCTTAAAACTGCCCATAACCTTATTATGTACGAATGGTCAGCCAAATATAAAAGTTTGGTGCTGATAACAGGCCATACCCATCAACCGGTTTTTGAATCACTCACACATCCTGAAAAATTGTATAAGGAATTAGGGGATGCTTTGAAAGCAGACAAAGCGGATGACGCAAAACAAATTGAGGAGGAAATAAAAAGAAGGGGCCGGGATTATAAAACAACCCCGGCTCAATATCTTACAATGAAACCATCCTATTTTAATTCGGGTTGTTGTTGTTATCGTGATGGTGATATTACCGGTATTGAGATCACTTATGAGAAGATCACGTTGGTGAAATGGAATATTAATAAGCAAAGAGAAGTATTGGATGAAACCACTTTGAATAGATTGCAAGAAGCATTAAAATAATAAAATCAGCATTTCACGGTTTTTTTTTCTTTCCAATAGATCCTCTTGCTTCTATCTTTTTAATATAATCCACGGCGGAAGGAACTTTACAGGCAGTTCCTTCCATATCAACATATACATCCCCGATTTTTTTTGAAATTTCGATCGCTTCTTTTGTCAATTCTTTTATATATGCGCCAACACCTATCACAAAACCGTTCATAGTGTAACGAACACGATTTGGGGCGGAATGGATCTCTTTTACAATTCTCTGCAGTAGTTTTTTGATCAGAGCAATATCCAGCTCATTATCGGGCTTCATAGCTATTACACCTGATAAAGTGTTCCATCCTGCCGAGGCAATATTTTCTTTGGGGGAATCGATCCATTTTATACCCAGTTCCCAACCAAAGTCACTTTCTGCAGCTTCCCATGCAACAGTATATTCACTGATGCCCTTGCTATTCGATCTCTCGGCCCATTGCTGAATATCTTTCTTACTCATTTTTGATTCATCAGCAATAAGACCGGCGAGGTACATTGCATCATAATTGCCGGTTGCGAAAAGCCCCATGGCAAGGTCATGATCTTTCTTTACTTTTTTTTGTATCACTTTTAGATCGGCAATCTTTACACCATACATCGGCCCGGTGCCTCCATGATTTTTGAAAATTTTCCTTATAGATTCAGAACCTTTCTTTTCAAGTTCTTTCATTATTTGTTCTGTTGTCATAAAAATGTTTTTTGAAGTTTATGATAGTGCAACAGATGATCTGTCTCTATGAGGGGACGTATTGTAATTGCAAATTATAAAAAAATCCCGCCGAAGGCGGGACTTGATTTTAAAAAGGTTTTTCTTTCATTTTATTATTACTACGATTAAAATCAGGTAATTTTTTATCAGGATCAAGAACAACATCTGTTACATTACTTGTTGTAGCTACATGAAATGTCCATGAAGAGCCGCGCTGCCAAATTTCTACAGGAAGCTTAAGATCATAAACCTTTCCGTTCTCTTCCTTTACCTGTATAAGTACGGGCATTGCCATTTTCTCCAAATTATCAATGGTGATATTAACGCCGTTTGCCGGATCGTTACGAATATATTTTACATCTTTCACAGCCTGGTCAAGTTTCCATGTATTTAATACCCATGCACGCCAGAACCAACCAAGATCTTCACCGGAAACATTTTCCATAGAATGAAAGAAATCCCATGGAGTCGGATGTTTAAAAGCCCAACGATTTACATATTCGCGGAAAGCTGCATCAAATCTTTCTTTACCAAGTACTACATCACGCAATGCATTCAGCATCATAGATGGCTTTTCATAAGCTGCAATACCAAGATCATTTTGCCCGATCACATCCGGCTCATTGAATAAACCATCCATACTATCACTAAAAACATAATTCGTCATATCGCCGGGAAAAAATGATGCGGAGGCAAATTCACCTTTATTAAATTCTTCGGTTGAAAGACCATTAATAAATGTATTAAAGCCTTCATCCATCCACGCATATTTTCTTTCATTGCTGCCAACGATCATCGGGAACCAGGTGTGGCCAAATTCATGATCGGTAACACCCCATAAACCACCGCCTGCAGAAGCATAACCACAAAAAACTATACCGGGGTATTCCATACCACCAACGATTCCTGCCACATTTGTAGCTGCAGGATAAGGAAATTCAAACCATTTGTTTGAATAATGTTCAATAGCACCTTTTACCATTTCAGTGCTCCGTTGCCAGCCATTTTTCTTTATACTTTCAATAGGATAGGCACTGATGGCCATTGATTTTTTACCACTTGGTAAATTAATTTTTGCAGCATCAACTACAAAAGCTTTTGATGCTCCCCATGCCACATCTCTTGCATTGGCAATTTTAAATTTCCATGTACAATTTGGCTTATTCGGTCTTGATGATGTTTCTTTTATTTCTTTTTCGCCACGAATAACTACTGTTTGATCGCTATTCTTTGCCTCAGCCCATTTTTTTTGCTGATCTGCAGTATAGCAATCCTGAGGATTTAATAATTCCCCGGAACCAACAACGATCAGATCTGATGGAGCCGTGATCGTATATTCAAGATCGCCATATTCAAGATAAAACTCACCTTGTCCGACATATGGTAATGTATTCCATCCCTGTATATCATCATAAACACATAAGCGGGGAAACCATTGCGCTATTTCATAGACCCAACCATTTTTTGTTTTTAGTCTTCCCATACGATCTGTTCCATATTCGGGAACGGTAAATTCAAATGCGATCTTAACTTTTACTTTATTGCCAGATCCTTTCAAAGCATCATTTAACCAAACCTGCATACGGGTATCCGTAACAGTATATTTTGGAGTATAAGCTTTACCGGCGTCAACACTTATTGATTTTATTACATCACCTTCAGTAAATTTTGTGTTTGCCCAACGGCCACCGGCTTGTGTGGTGGTTGCAGAACCGCGGGAATCTTCCCGGTAAATGTTCTGGTCTACCTGTAACCATAAAAATTTTAGATTGTCCGGGCTATTGTTGGTATAGGTAATTTCTACATCTCCACTTACTTTGTGAGAGCCCGTATCAAGAGTTGCATTGATCTTGTAATCGGCACGGTTCTGCCAATACTTAGGACCAGGTTCACCGCTGGCACTGCGATAATCATTTCCGGGATAAGGATAAAATTGCGGATAGAATGATTCCTTGCTGTCAAATTTTGTTACCTGTGCATATTGCGTAATAACAATTAACGATAAGATAAATCCTACAAAAATTTTCTTCATGTAAATAATTTTTAAAATCGGGGTGTAATATAATTTAAATAGATAAGAATGAATCTACCGCTTAAAAAACCTTAACCATCGTCATGCGAAAACTGATTCAGCTATGACAATACTTTCAGGTTTCCCAACATCCACAAATCTGTCGCCGGTATGGTCAAAGCCAACAATAAGATGCTCAGCAGCTAATGCGAGGTATACGTCAATAAGTGAAAATTTTCCTAAGAATCCTTTTTCTTCCATTAATCTGAAAACATCGTATTCAAAAACGACCACGCAGCTATACGCTTTTTTCTTGTATTGAGTTTTTGGGATGGATATTTTATCGTGACCAGTTGTAGCATTTCGCCAACCACAAAGCCGGTCGTTTTCATCGAATAGAAGATAGCGGGATGTTTTTCTTTGGGTAACACCAAAACTTATCAATGCTTTTTTTTCTGTATGAAATGCGATGAGTTTGGAAATATCAAGTTCGGTAAGAATATCAGCATTGCAGGTAATAAATTTTTCGCCGGGAGTAAAAAATTCTTTTGCTTTTAATAATCCTCCGCCGGTTTCAAGCAACTCCTCCCTTTCATCACTTATTGTGATCTTGCTTCCCCATCCTTTGTTTTTTATAATGATTTCAATAAGCTGATCGGCGAAGTGATGAACATTAACAACAACATCTGTGATCCCATATTGCTGTAAATATTCAATATTTCTTTGCAGCAATGATTTACCATTCACAACTGCAAGAGCTTTCGGATGTGAATCAGTCCATGGTTTGAATCTTGTTCCTAAGCCTGCCGAAAAGATCATTGCCTTCATGATGGTGATAATTACTATTTAGGGGTATTGATCCAATTCTTTTCATCCTGGATAAGATGCTTCAATTCAATCTTTACTTTGAATTTATTTCTTAAATGCCTTGCCAGCGCATCAGCAGCATATACACTACGATGTTGCCCGCCTGTGCATCCGAAACTGATCATCAAACTTTCAAAATCTCTTTTTAAATAATCTTCTACAGTTATATCAACAATATCAAAAACACTGTTGAGGAAGTCAGTCATTTTGGTTTGCTGTTCTAAAAAATCTTTCACCGATTTATCTCGACCCGTTTGTGATTTAAATTCTTCGATCCTCCCGGGATTTAAAATACCACGGCAATCGAAAACAAATCCACCGCCATTACCACTATTGTCTTCAGGTAATCCTTTTTTATAGGAAAAACTGTTGATTTTAACTATTAGCGGAGTTTTTTCGGTTGCCTGCAAAGGTGTAAACTGCTGAATGATCTCATCATCTACACAAATGTCAAGCACTTTTCTAAATTCTGGTAATGAAATACCAATGCTTTGATTATTGATAAACCATTTTAAATTGGTTAATGCTAAAGGAATGCTTGTTAAAAAATGTGCTTTACGTTCAAATAAACCACGAAAACCATATGCCCCTAAAACCTGCAACAAACGGATCATTACATAACCATTGTACTGGCTTTTGAAAGTTCCCTTGTTGATCTTTGAATCAACTATTTTTTCCAATGCACTGACATAATCATTCAGTAACTTTTCTTTCCATTCATCACTCAGATTTGCTCTGGCTTGCCAAAGCATACTTGCCACATCATATTGCGGGGCTCCTTTCATTCCTCCCTGGTAATCTATAAAGTGAATGGAGTTATCTTTTTTTACCATTATGTTCCTGCTCTGAAAATCGCGGAACATAAAATATTTGTATTCGGTATGAGTTAGATAATTACTCAATGCTTCAAAATCATCAATTAGTTTTTGCTTATCGTATGGCTTCCTTAATGCGTCTAAAAAATAGTATTTGAAATAAAGAAGATCAGCCACGATCGCTTGTCTTCCAAACTCTGTATTGGTGAGACAACGATCATAGTCAAGTCCTCCATCGCCTTTTACATGAAGCTTTGCAAGTGTTTGTAAACTTTTTTGAAAGAGTGAATATATTTCTTCAGTATAACCTTCGGATTCTAATCGATCGATCAACGATATATCACCAAAGTCTTCCTGCAGGTAAAACATCCGATCGTCACTTATAGCAAGGATATTGGCGACAGGTAATTGTTTGTCAAAAAAGTTTTCAGAAAAATAAAAAAAGGTTTCATTCTCTTTTATATTGGCGCCGTAAGTACCAATAATAGTTGAACCATCCGGTTCATGAATACGAAAATATCTTCTCTCGCTGCCAGATCGTGGCAATACGTCGATCGAAGCAGCATCTTTGCCCCGCCATTTTTTATAAAGTTCAAGTGTAGATTCGATAATATGCTGCATGCAGCAAATGTAATAAACCCCGTTCAAAACTTTGAAAGCATTGCATTTGGAGGAGTTTGAAATCAATAGCTTGCATCACTAACAGGCATTAGCTTTTTCATCTATTTTTGTAGTCAATGACATATCGTCTAAAAAACAAAGTCAGGATCGTTACTGCGGCCTCATTATTTGACGGGCATGACGTTGCTATTAATATTATGCGTCGCATCATGCAATCAAAAGGAGCAGAGATCATTCATCTTGGCCATAATCGTTCGGTAAAAGAAATTGTGGAGGCAGCAATTGAAGAAGATGTACAAGGGATTGCGATCACGAGTTACCAGGGTGGTCATGTTGAATTTTTTAAATACATGAAAGACCTGCTCGATGAAAATGGTTGCGGACATATAAAGATATTTGGCGGTGGGGGCGGAACTATTTTACCAGAAGAGATCGATGACCTGCATAAATATGGGATCACAAAAATTTATTCGCCCGATGATGGAAGAAAGATGGGACTGGAGGGTATGATAGAAGATGTGATCATGCAATGCGATGTCCAATTAAATGGAAAGACGAATTATACAATACCATTGAAATTAGAAGAAGTGAAAGATGTAAGAGTGATTGCAAGAAAGATCACAAATGCTGAAAATGGTGGGAAGTTAGAAGTCCGGAGTCCGGAGTCCGGAGTTAAGACAATACCAGTATTAGGAATTACCGGAACTGGTGGGGCTGGAAAGAGTAGTGTAACTGATGAGATCGTTCGTCGCTTTCTAGCCAATTTCAATGATAAAACGATTGCAATAATCTCTGTCGATCCTTCAAAGAAAAAAACAGGTGGCGCATTATTAGGGGACAGGATAAGAATGAACTCAATTTCTCATCCAAGAGTTTATATGCGATCGTTGGCAACAAGAGACGACAATACTGCACTAAGCAGTGCTGTGCAGGAAGCAATTGATATCTGTAAGAATGCGGGATTTGATTTTATTATTTTGGAAAGTGCCGGTGTAGGTCAAAGCGATGCAAGCATCCTTGATTATTGCGATGTGAGTATGTATGTAATGACACCCGAATATGGTGCCGCATCTCAACTGGAAAAAATAAACATGCTAGATTATGCTGATATTGTTTGTATAAATAAGTTTGATAAAGCAGGGGCATTGGATTCATTGAGTGATGTAAGAAAACAGTATAAAAGAAATCACCAGTTATTTACTGCAAAAGATGAAACGCTACCGATCATCGGAACGGTTGCAAGTAAATTTAACGATGACGGCGTTAACTATTTATTTGAAATGCTGCTGAAAAAAATCGAAGAAAAAACAAATATAAGTTTTGGCAAATACTATTTTTCAGAAACAGCAAAGATCACACAGGCAATTATTCCTTCTAATAGAGTAAGGTATTTAAGTGAAATAAGTGAAAGCAACAGGAGCTATGATCAATTGGTAAAAGAACAATCAGCGATCGCAACAAAGCTCTACCAATTACAAGGGGTGCTGGATGAAATAAAAAATTTTTCCTTTGCACAAGGATCACATGGCTACTCTACAGCAATGCTTGAAAAAATGAAATTGTTTTATGAAGAACAACTGACCCCGGTGGCGAGAAAGCTAATTACAAACTGGCAGTCAAAAATAAAAGCATACGAAAAAGATTATTATGAATATAAGGTTCGTGATAAAGTGATAAGGCAGGAAATGTTCAGTAAAAGTTTATCGGGAACAAGAATTCCAAAAGTTGTTTTACCAAAGTTTAAAGATTGGGGTGACCTGCTTCGCTGGCAGGCACAGGAAAATGTGCCCGGCTCTTTTCCATTCACAGGCGGCGTATTTCCATTAAAAAGAGAAGGAGAAGACCCTACAAGAATGTTTGCAGGCGAAGGTGGACCGGAAAGAACTAATAAACGTTTTCATTATGTAAGTGTTGATCAACCTGCGAAGAGATTATCAACTGCATTTGACAGCGTAACACTCTATGGTGAAGATCCTGATCACCGTCCTGATATTTATGGAAAGATTGGTAATGCCGGCGTAAGCATTGCAACAGTTGATGATGCAAAAAAATTATACAGTGGTTTTGATCTTTGTGATTCGAGGACCTCTGTTTCCATGACGATCAATGGACCGGCACCGATGTTGCTCGCATTTTTTATGAATGCAGCGATCGATCAGCAATGTGAGAAAAAGATACAGGAACTAGGATTAGAAAAGGATTTAAAAAGGATTAGTGAGGAAAAATATAGAGGGCTTGCCGCACCGATATATAATAATACATCATCGCCCAACAGCTTGCCAGTAGGAAATGATGGACTTGGTTTAAAATTACTTGGATTAAGTGGCGAAGAGGTTTTGCCAAAAGAAATTTACGAGCAATGCAAACAAGTTGCATTGCAACAGGTAAGAGGAACGGTGCAAGCAGATATTTTAAAGGAAGACCAGGCGCAGAACACTTGTATTTTTTCTACTGAGTTTGCCTTAAAACTAATGGGGGATGTGCAGGAATATTTTATTAAGCAAAAGATCAGGAATTTTTATAGCGTAAGCATCAGTGGTTATCATATTGCAGAAGCGGGAGCCAATCCTATTACACAACTTGCATTTACATTGTCAAATGGATTTACGTATGTTGAATATTATTTAAGTCGTGGAATGAACATTGATGAATTTGCACCTAACCTTTCTTTCTTTTTCAGCAATGGAATGGATCCTGAATACAGCGTAATAGGCAGAGTTGCCAGGAGAATTTGGGCAAAAGCAATGCGTTATAAATATAAAGCCAATAAGCGTAGCCAGATGTTGAAATACCATATTCAAACATCGGGAAGAAGTTTGCATGCGCAGGAAATAGACTTTAATGATATAAGAACAACACTGCAGGCCTTGTATGCTATTTATGATAACTGCAATTCACTTCATACAAATGCGTATGATGAAGCCATAACAACGCCAACGGAGGAAAGTGTAAGAAGAGCAATGGCGATACAACTGATCATTAATCGTGAATTAGGATCAGCAAAAACAGAAAATTTTACACAAGGAAGTTTTGCCATTGAAGAAATGACTGACCTGGTTGAAGAAGCCGTTCTTAGTGAATTTGATCGAATCACAGAACGTGGCGGAGTATTGGGTGCTATGGAAAGAATGTATCAAAGAAATAAGATACAAGAAGAGAGTTTGTATTACGAGCATCAGAAACATACTGGTGAGTATCCTATAGTCGGTGTAAATACATTTTTAAATAAACAGGGCTCTCCCACAATTATTCCTAATGAAGTAATAAGAAGCACAAAAGAGGAAAAGGAACAACAGATCAATAACCTTCATGCTTTTTGGAATAGGAATAAAGATAGATCTGATGAGATGTTAAATAGATTAAAGTCTGCCGCTATTAAAAATGGAAATCTTTTTGAAGAATTGATGGAAACAGTAAAATATTGCTCTCTCGGTCAAATAACTCATGCCCTTTATGAAGTTGGTGGACAATACAGAAGAAATATGTAAACTGTTTCAATATTATTCGACAGGCTTAATTAACTTTCCCCCAAATTATATTTTAGAATGAAAGGTATACTGGCTTTTCTTTTGGTAACAATTTTTTTGGCGGCATGCGTTCATAATAAATATGCTTCAACAAATAAATCTTATAAGAAGCAGGTAAAGAATTATACAAAGCTTTTGCGGGAATACCCGGTAAAAGATTCTGCCGGTCTGCAATATGCTGATAATTGGGTGGGCACTACAAATTTTTCTATGCGCCGCCCCAACTTTGTTGTTATACATCATACTGCACAAAATTCCTGCGATTCAACATTAAGAACATTCACGTTAACCCGTACTGCAGTAAGTGCACATTATGTTATTTGTAAGGATGGCACTGTTCATCACATGTTAAATGATCTGTTACGGGCACATCATGCAGGTGTAAGTAAATGGGGGAATGCAACTGATCTTAATTCAATGAGTATCGGTATTGAAATTGATAATAATGGATTCGAACCATTTACTGAAGCGCAGATGAATAGTTTGCTGCAATTGCTTGACAGATTAAAAAGAGCTTATAATATCCCACAGGCCAATTTTATCGGTCATGCAGATGTTGCACCGGGAAGAAAAGTGGATCCAAGCCGTTACTTTTCATGGCAAACATTGGCAGAGAGAGGTTTCGGCTTTTGGTTTGATACAACGAATGTTGAGGTGCCACCTGACTTTAATGCGTTACAGGCTTTGCGAATCGTTGGATATAATATTAATAAGCCTGAAATAGCAATTCAATCATATAAAATTCATTTTGTGCCGCAGGATACGACCAGGACGATCAGTGATGCCGATAAAAAGATCTTATTTGATCTTGAAAAGAAATATCAATAAGTAAAAGATGCCGTCATGGAATTCGGAAGAGTTGAGGAAAAAGAATTAAGCAGTGTTGATTTCTCATTGCCTGGTGAATCCGCCTTTAACAAAAAAATATTAAGCGGCAAACCCGTTAAACAGCCTAAAGTATATCTCGGCTGTGCCAAATGGGGAAGGCCTGAATGGGTTGGAAAAATTTATCCGCCAAAAACGAAAGAGAAAAATTTCTTACAACATTACGTTGAGCATTACAATTGCATTGAGTTAAATGCTACTCATTATAAAATATACGGTGCCGCAGGAATAAGTAAATGGAAAGAGAAAGCAAAAGGGAAGGATTTTCTTTTTTGCCCAAAAATGTACCAGGGAGTAACACATCGCGGAACTTTGAAGGGAAAAGAATTTTTAACGAGAGAATTCCTTCGCGGTGTTCAGGCCTTTGAAGAAAATCTGGGTCCCATCTTCGTGCAGGTAAGTGATACTTTTTCACCAAATAGAAAAGATGATCTATTCAAGTTCATGTTATCACTGCCAAAAGAGATGCAATTTTTTTTAGAGGTTCGTCACCCTGCAAGGTTCAGTAAAGAAAAAGAAAGAGAAGAGCTGTTTGATTTTTTATCCGCTAATAATATTGGAGCTGTGATCACTGACACAGCAGGCAGAAGGGATTGTGCCCACATGCGGTTAACGATTCCAAAGGCATTCATCCGTTATGTGGGTAATAGTTTGCATCCTACTGATTATACAAGATCAGATGTTTGGGTTCAACGAATGAAGTATTGGTTAGATCATGGATTGCAAGAACTTTATTTTTTTATGCATATGCATGATGAAGCAACCTCACCCGAGTTGACGGTTTATTTAGTAGATAAATTAAATAAAGAATGTGGATTGAATTTAATAAAGCCAAAATTTATAGAAGACCGACCAGCTAAAAAGGATATTCAGAAAAAATTGTTTGATTAACTCACTTCATATAGCTCATCCCATCTTGTTGTATATCTCGGGCTGCGCAGCTCTTGTCTCATTTTCCAATCTCTTGTAGTTCCGCTTGCTGCAAATTTCAATACATCATCCCGTTGACTAAAGTTGATGTTGTCGATCATATCCATTAATTTTCTTTCACAGTTTTTATTTTCCGATAAAAACAAATTACCCTGTATCGACATATCCGGAACAATACCACTTAGCATCACCCCGGCTTTTTTATAAAGCGTCCCTTTCTCAAATAGCTTATCAACAAGAGCCACAGCCGGTTTTATTAATTCATTAGTAAATGAAGTGGCTGTTGGTAATGTTATGTAGCTAGAATGAGTAGCTCCCCGAAAGTCCACATTATGATTTTCACCGTTCGCAACGACAAATACATTTATCACCCTGGCAGCGCTGTGTTGTCTTCTTAATTTTTCGGCAGCTCTCGACGTATAAGTAGCAATCGCTTCTTTTATTGAATCAATATCACCAACAGCACTTCCAAACATTCTTGTAGTAGCGATCATTTTTTTAGTTACCAATTCATCTTCCATTTCTTCTGACGTGATACCCTTCAATTCACGAACCAGGCGAATGCCCACTACACCGCCTAAATACGTATGTGCAAATTCGTCACTGAGATTTCTTAATTGCCATGCGTCATAAATACCCCATACTTCTTTTAGTTTTCTTGCATACTGCCCGCCAACGCCCCAAATATCACTTACCGGTGTTTTATGCAGGGCAGCGCTGATCTTTTCTTCTGTGTCGAGCACTGTTATACAATCTGTGAGATGTTTATTTTTCTTTGCCATTCGATTGGCGAGTTTTGCTAAAACCTTAGTAGGAGCTACGCCAACAGAAACTTTGATACCTGTCCAGTCTTCTACTGTTGTTCTTATCTCCTTTGCTATTTTAGGCAGATCTTCCAATGGAAAAATACTGAGGTCAAGAAAAGCCTCATCAACAGAATAGACTTCTACATTTTTTTTGCCAAGCATTATGCGTAATGTTTCCATTACCCGCCAGCTCAGATCGCCGTATAAATTATAGTTGGAAGAAAAAACTGCCACATCATGTTTTTGTATCAATGGCTTTGCCATGAAGTAAGGACCAGCCATTTCCACACCTAACTTTTTTGCTTCATCACTTCTTGAAACGATGCAGCCATCGTTGTTGCTTAATACAACAACTGGTTTCCTGTCAAGATATGGTTTAAATAACCGCTCACAGGAACAATAAAAATTATTACAATCAACAATGGCTTTCATAATAATGAATGAATAGAGTAAGCAACAACTCCCCACATTTTAAAATCACTGAATTCTGCAATATTGATTGGCTTATATCTATTGTTATCAGGAATTAAAAACGCGGATGAAAAATTCTGGTGATAACGACGCACCAATAATTCTCCATTTAATATGGCAACAATGATCTTTCCATTTACAAGTTTTAATGATCGGTCAACAATTAAAATGTCACCATCAAAAATGCCAGCCTCCTGCATTGCATCACCTTTCATTCGAAAGAAATAAGTAGCCGGTTTATTATGAACCAGTTGTTCATTCAGATCAATACCCCGTTCCATATAATCATCGGCGGCTGCACCGAAACCTGTTGCATTTGCTGTTTTCACTTCTTTTTGTGTGAACTGTTTTGTGCCTTTATAGGCAGCGCCATAAAATTCTTCTCCTTCCATAAAAAATATTTTTCTAAATAAAGGTGGTAATTTTTTTGGATATAAACTAAATATTTTAGTAAATTTATACTAATAAAATTTGTACGAAAAATCAGGAGGATGGGTTATGCAATTACAATCTATTACCACGGTCACGATCCCGGGATACAGAGTCTTTGAATACCTGCTTGTATTAAATCCGCATGAAGAGTTGCGGAATAAGATCATGAAAGTGAGGCAGGAATTTAATGATGAATATAAGGTGGCAACCGCACTGGGAGGCAAACCAAATATAATATTGGCAAATTTTCTTCAGTATGAAATGATGGAAGAAAGATTACTCAATCGGTTAAAAGTAGTGGCAATGGGTTTTCATCCGATCAAAGTCGAATTGAGAGATTTCGGAAGCTTCCCTAGTCATACTATATATATAAATGTAGTTAGCAAGGTCCCGGTACAAACACTGGTAAAAGAAATAAAGCATGAAACGCAACGGCTCATGAAACTGAACGACGATAATAAACCCCACTTCATTCTTGAACCACATTTTACTATTGCAAGAAAATTGCAACCATGGCAATATGAAAAAGGCTGGCTCGAATATAGCAATAAAAATTTCACTGGAAGATTTATTGCAGATGGAACGTTATTATTAAAGCGTCCACTCGATGAAAAGAAATACCAGGTAGTGCAGCGATTTGAGTTTCAGAATTTACCAGTGACGACAAAGCAGGGAGAATTATTTATGTAATCAGCATCAATACTACTATCATCGTCTGTTGCGTCGCACTCTTGTACGTTCAGTAATCCTATTCAAAACCATTAACCATTAAACTTTATCAATAAACAATCCCATGTCAGAAAAATTAAAACAAGACCATTATAAAGTAAAGGTCAAAGACCAGGAAGAGAACTCTCAATATTTACAAGGAAGAGGAGCACAGATCAATACAAAAAATAAATTCCTGAAAAATGAGAAGACAAAAGAACATGTAGAATCAATTGATGATTGGGAAGAATCAAATATGGCTACTCAATATTTGGAACAGGAATCGAAAACGATCGTCAATAAAGTAGAGAGCCCCGACGTGGGAATGATGTACAGCATGAATCCATATGCCGGTTGCGAACATGGTTGTATTTATTGCTATGCAAGAAATGTACATGAATACTGGGGGTATAACGCCGGTCTTGATTTCGAAAGAAAGATCATTGTCAAAAAAAATGCACCGCAATTGTTGCGCAAATTTTTAATGCATCCAAAATGGGATGCTACGCCGATCATGTTGAGTGGGAATACAGATTGCTACCAACCTGCGGAACAAACTTTTCGTTTAACAAGAGGGTTGTTGGAAGTATGTAATGAATTCAATCAACCAGTTGGCATACTCACAAAAAATTCATGGATACTCAAAGACAAAGACGTGTTACAAGAAATGGGAAAAAAGAGAATTGTTTCGGCGATGGTTTCCATTACTTCTTTTAATGAAGATCTGCGAAGAGTGATGGAGCCAAGAACAACGACTGCAAAGCAAAAGTTGAAAGTAATAAATGAATTGAGTAGTGCTGGAGTAAGAATGGGAATAATGATGGGTCCCATGATACCAGGATTGAATGAACATGAAATGCAACGAATCATGAAAGAAGCGAGAGACAACGGAGCAACCTTCACGGCCTATACTTTTATAAGATTGAATGGCGCAATCAAGTTTTTATTTCATGATTGGTTGTATAAGAATTTTCCGGATCGGGCTGATAAGGTCTGGCATTTAATTGAACATAGCCATGATGGAAAAGTAAACGATACACGATGGGGTGTACGTATGCGTGGTGAAGGAGCAATTGCACAAATGGTTGCACAGCAGTATAAAAAGTATGGAAAACTATATGGAATGAATGCGGAAGAATGGAGTTTGGATAGAAGTATATTCAGAAGACCAGGGGGACAAATAAAAATGTTTTGAAAATATTTTTTAAAATACTTCTATAAAAATTTGGCAACAATAAAAAATTAGTTCAATCTTTGCACCCACAAAACAAAAAACATGTTACGCAGACAGCTACATATTGAAACATTGAATTGGTTTAGTCCCAAAGGAGACTATACTAATTGCGGGGGCATGTTCTGAATAAGTTTAAAAGCTAATTCTATATAACCGAGGCCCCGCAAGAGATTGCGGGGTTTTTGTTTTAATAGAAAAAAATTAGCTAAATAGTTTGTGTAAAGTGAGAAGGATTGAATCTATAAGAAACAAAATATAAAATGCTGACGCAATTACAACATAAACGATTTAGAACGATGGATGAAATATCATCACTCAATTGCCATTGGTTTGCGTTGGATCAGAGAACTATTGTGCCCAGTGGTAATGATCACGATGATATTCATATACGGCCGGATTGTATCTATACATAAACATCTTTAGGATGAATGAGTAGAACCCGGTCACACAACGACCGGGTTTTTTATTTAATGATCAATAAAACAGTAATTATGTTTTTCAATTTATTCAAAACAAAAGTATCCCAGGTGAATACTTTGTTTTTCGGTCACTATGTTGACCCAAAGGTTTTTTACGTTGTTCAGTTTAATAAAGTACCATGTATCGGCTTTATTGGTGAATTGGATACAGGTAAGGCATTTGATTTTATTCAAAGCACTTATCGAAACCACGTATCTGGCACCTATCAGCACAATTATTTTGATCATGATAAAAGAGATTTCTTTTTTAACAACACATTGTTTGTGTTGAAGAATAAAAGACTGATCGAATTGGGAAATAACTATTGACAGGTATTATATACAAAAGATCAGCACAACTGGGGGCAAACAATGATAAAAGAATTGTCTGTGTTCCATGTAACAGGCGATGTAAATAAAGTAATTGGTTTCGCAAGAAGCAATAACATGAATTGAAAGTATTAGATGCGGAAGGAGGAATAAGCGTTCCCCGTGAGATGCAACGGGGACGCTTTGTGGAACTATGATTGATTTGATTAAATAGGATTATGAGGAAAATATGGGAGTATTCCGATTGGTCGGATCCTCACCTGGAATGAAGAACTGTACCGATCAATCGGGATCTCCTATACATAACGGTTCGTTGGTGTAATGGCTAACATCACAGATTGTCGATCTGTTGCTATGAGTTCGATTCTCATACGAAACGCAAATGTCGTATAGCTTACATTCGCAAACTTTAATTGTGCGAATGAGATAGTACATTAATTGAAGTAATTTTAAAATTGATTTATGAGCAAATTAAAAATACAAGGAAAAGAGATCAGGGCACTAGGTTATCCGGAAGGACCGGTGATGAGTATAGCGATGAATGTGATGGAAAAGAATTTCAAACATCATTCAAAAGAAAAAGCATTTGAGATACTGAAAGAAGTTTTGCAATCACCAAATGATTATGCAAGTGATGAAGTATTGGGTTTAATTGCAAAACAATTGATGCCAAAGCCAGAAGCTGAAGGACAAAATATTTCATTGAATCAAAATGGAATTCAATTCAATGTCTTTGGACAGGAACATATTGAAGAAGGGGCCATGCATCAAATGTACCAGGCAGCTAAATTGCCGATAAGTGTAGCCGGAGCTTTAATGCCCGATGCACACAGCGGTTATGGTTTACCTATTGGTGGAGTATTGGCGACAGAAAATGCAGTTATTCCTTATGGTGTTGGTGTTGATATTGGTTGCAGAATGTGTTTGAGTGTTTTTGATATCGATCCAAAAGAGTTGACGCAAAAGGAAGGATATTTTACAAGAGAATTATTGGAAGCAACTTTATTTGGTAGCGGACAACAATTTGACCAGGCAGAAAACCATGAAGTGATGGAGAATGAATTGTTTTATCAAATACCATTATTAAAAAACTTACATGGAAGAGCATGGAAACAATTAGGTTCTTCAGGTTCAGGAAATCACTTTGTAGAATTTGGAACTGTTGAGATCAATGAGAAAGATAATGTGCTGGGTGTTGAGCCGGGAAACTATGTTGGATTGTTGTCACACTCAGGTTCAAGAGCATTGGGTGCAAACATTGCCAATCATTATACAAAGATCGCTATCAGCAAAAGACGTTTACCTGCTGAAGCAAAAAACCTGGCATGGTTAAATTTGGATGAAGAAGAAGGAATTGAATACTGGAATGCCATGAACTTAGCTGGTGATTATGCATCTGCCTGTCATCATGTAATTCATGATAAGATTGCAAAGCAGTTAGGAAGAAAACCAATGAAGATGGTAGAAAACCACCACAACTTTGCATGGAAAGAAAAATGGGAAGGAAAAGATCTGATCGTTCACAGAAAAGGAGCAACACCAGCAGGTAAAGATGTATTAGGAATTATTCCGGGTTCAATGACAGCACCGGGTTTTATTGTAAAGGGCAAAGGTGAAACAGCATCTGTTAATTCTGCATCACACGGTGCAGGGAGAAAGATGAGCCGTACAAGAGCAATGGAATCAGTAACCGATAAACAGTTTAAAGAAGAATTAAAAAAACACAATGTAAAATTGCTGGGTGGAGGATTGGATGAGTCACCTTTTGCTTACAAGGATATCGGAGTGGTAATGCAATCACAAAAGGCTTTGGTTGATGTTGTTGGAAAGTTCACTCCCAAAATTGTGAAGATGGATGGAGCAAAACATAAGAGTTGGAAAAAGAAGGGGAGATATGAAGTTATGGGTGAATGATAAGGAGCACAGCACCGATTTATTCGGTGCTTTTTATTTTTTCTATCGCAGCAAACTCCAACAGCAAATAAAAAAACCTCTGTAGAAACAGAGGTCGCAACCAAAACTAACTGCTTATGAGAAAATATTTATGTAGTAATTGTTTTAAAATTATATCTGCCAAAGTAACCACCTTCTCGTTCTTCCTGTTCTGTGATCACAAAGTCTTCTTTATAATCTGAAAAGCTGGACTTTTTATTTTGTGCCTGTCTTTTTTGTTTTTTCTTCTGAAGATTCTTTTTCATAACACTGGTTTTTGGTATTGTATTACCAAGTTTTCAATTACCGTGCCAGTTGAAATAATGATGACAACAGTTGTTTTCGAGTAAACAACGCAGAATGCTAAAAGCCAGTATCTTGAATTGATTGAATTTTTTTCGTGAACTATACTTTCACATAAATTTTCTTCTTATCCATCCACCAACAAATGAACCACATAAAAGTGATAACACAAATGGCATAAGCAAGTGAACCGTTTTCAGGTGCACCGGGAATATGAATGAGGATTTTTTTATACAACCAGTTCCACGGATTTGTGCCATCACTCAATTTTATTAAGGCAAGCCCTTTTGGTAAAAAAGCACTGAGTGCAAAAACAAACAATGCATTTTTACCAAACACATCAAAAAATTTACTTAGCCATCCTCTCGCATTTTTAAATTCTATTAAATAGATCATTGTGGCAATAGTAATGGTGGCAAGACCCGAAGTATATACTGTATAAGAGCTTGTCCATATTTTTTTATTGATGGGAAAAATCATGTCCCAGCAAAAACCAGTTAGTATCATAGCAACTCCTGCTACAAATAAGCCACTTAGCATTTCAAAATTCTTTCCCTTCTTTTGTATATACTCGCCAACAAGATATCCGAAAATAACATTCACAATTGCTGACATGGTACTCATTATCCCTTCGGGATCAAAAGGAATTCCTTCCCCTTTATACATGTGTGCCAGTCCCAGCACAGATCTATCAACTTCATTTCCAAACCAACCTGTCATGCTATATGGGTCGCCTTTTTCACCAATGAGAAAACAAAGCATCCAATATAAAAGCAGTAAAATCAATCCCGCAAAAAATGCAGCTCGTGGTTTTAAATAATATATAATAATAGATGCAAAAAAATAACAAAGCGCAATACGGGCAAGAACTCCTAAGATCCTTACACCTTGTTCATTTCCTTTATCGTCTATATAAGACCAAGGCTTAAATACCAAGGCACCATCTGTCCATTTTACAAATGGCCACCACGTAAGGAACAGGCCGATCCCAAAGATCAACAAACTTCTTTTTAAAACTTTTTTCCAAAATGCTGCATCACCGCCGGCTTCAAGTTTTGGCATTATAAATGCAAGAGCATTGCCCACAGCAAATAAAAAAAATGGGAACACGAGATCTGTGGGAGTAAGTCCATGCCACGGCGCATGTTCAAGTGGTGAATAAATATGTGACCATGTACCTGGGTTATTTACCAGGATCATAAGGCATACAGTAGCGCCACGAAATACATCAAGAGAATAAAAACGCTGGTTCAAAGCAGTAGGTTTTTGATTAAAGATAAACTTAAATGGAATAAGGTGATAGCTACAAATATGATTTGGGGAATCATTGCTACACTTATTAACCCATGTGAGTAAATCATTCAGAATCTGGCCGCTTTGCTTTATCCTCAGTCACATTTCACCCTATATTTGCAGCGAATCGCAACTACCCGTTTCGATTCAAAGGTCATCTCTTTAAACCAGTCATATGAAAACTATCATGTGACTGAGATGGCGAAGCCGTCAAAAAAAGTTCTTGTGGGAATAAGAAAATGGTTAGCCGTATACACACGGCCACGATGGGAGAAAAAAGTGAACCAACTGCTGGCAGAAAAAGGAGTGGAAAGATATTGCCCACTTAATAAGGTAAGAAGAAAATGGAGTGACCGTGTGAAAGTGGTGGAAGAGCCCCTATTCAAATCTTATGTTTTTGTGAAAGTGAATGATGAAGACCGTTCAGAAGTAAGAATGACACCGGGAGTTATCAACTTCGTATACTGGGAAGGAAAGCCCGCGGTGATAAAAGAAAAAGAGATCAATGCCATAAAGAGGTTTTTGGATGAATATGAAAATGTTGAGATAACGCCAATCGAAGTAAAAGTGAATCAGCGGGTGAAAATAACGACAGGACCTTTAATGGACCAGGAAGGGCAAGTATTGGAAGTAAAACATAAAAAAGCAACAATAGCGATCGATAGCCTCGGCTATATGCTGGTAGCAACTGTTGAAAAAACAAAGCTGGCTCCAATAAAAACAAAATAAAACAAACGTTATATTTGAAAAAGCAAATCCACTACAAACCAATATTGCCTTCATGAAAATCCTTGCTTTCCTGCTTTTCTCCATTTTTGTCGTTATATTATTTTCCTCCTGTAGATCACAGAAGCCACGCGGTTATGTTGAAGATTTTACAGATACATCCGCGAAAGTGCAGGTGAAATACTCAGAGCCATTGATTCAAAAAGGTGATGTGTTGTCCATTGTTGTTTATAGTGATGCTATTGACGGAGGAGCAACTGATGCTATGTTTAATCTTGCAAATAAGGGAACTGGCGAGACTTCTACACAAGGGTTCCTGGTAGATTTGGATGGTAATATACAATATCCAAGGATTGGAAAAATAAAAGCAGGTGGGCTTACAAAAACTCAGCTTTCTGAAGAAATTAGAAAAAAACTCACCGGGCCATTACAAAATCCTTCGGTGCTTGTTCACCTGCTTAATTATAAAGTTACAATGCTTGGTCAAGTCTCGAGACCCGGACCTATAACTATACCCAGCGAAAAAATGACAATATTGGAAGCGATAGGTCTGGCCGGGGGTATAACTGATTTTGGCAAGAAGGAGGAAGTTGTAATTCTTCGGCCAACGGATTCAACTATTGAACATGGCACCATTGATCTTTCATCTAAAAAAGTTTTTGAATCTCCGTATTATTTTCTCCGCCAAAATGATGTGGTGCTTGTGAATCCTAATAAATACGGGGCAAGATTAGGCGAACAGGTATTTAATCAACGCCTGGGTCTGGCTTTCAGCGTTATCAACATGCTAATATTATTGTATGGTATTTTCTCCACCAATTAAAACAAACAACATTAATTAATGGAGGGGAATCAACCTGTTAACAAAGACCTCGGTACTCTTTCGATAAAAGACCTTTTCTTTAAGTACGTCAGGTTTCTACCGGTATTCCTGGTATCTGTGGCGCTTTGCCTTCTTGGCGCTTATTTATACCTCCGCTATACCACCCCAATTTATAGAGTAACTGGTACGTTAATTTTCAAGCAGGAGACTCAAAATAGTGGGGGCAAATTCAACGAAATTTTTAATGCGAAAAATGTAAGTGATGTACAATCAGAGATCGAGATCCTGAAATCGCAGGCTTTAATGGAACGGGTCGTTGATTCGGTACAATTGCAGACAAGTTATTTTGCAGTTGGTAAGATCAAAACACTTAATATATATAGAGACTGCCCCTTCAGGGTAAATATCATTAAGCTAACTGATTCTTTTAGTTCATTCAAAATGAATTTCACATTTCCAACTGAAAATGAGTTTAGAGTAAATAAAGAACCAGGGAGGTTCAAATTCGGCGATGTTTTTGGAAATTCTTATGGACTCTTTTCGCTTACCAGGGTATATAATGGTGTAAAAGGGAAAGAATTTAATTTGGAGTGGAGGTCTACACAAGAACAAGCATCTATGTATGCTCCTATGGTTCGGGTGGCGCCAAAAATTGCTGGTTCAAATATTTATAATATCCAGATAGATTATACAAATTCAGCATTGGCTGCTGATATTGTAAATAACCTGATGGTGCGGTATAAAGATGCAAGTATTGATGATAAGAATGCTACAATTAAACAGCGCCTTGAATATATCGTCACTCAGCTCGTCAGAATTGATCACGACCTCGATAGCATTGAAGCAAGAAGAATAGTATATGTAAATGAAAATAACTTATCAGAATATGAAGCGCAAACAGCTTCTTTTTTTGAAATACAGACCCGGTCGGATGAGCAAGTTCAAAACCAAAAACAACAGTTGGTGATCATCGATATAATGACAGCATATCTTAAGGATTCGATGAATAATTTTGAGAAAACGCCTTCAACTCTTAGCATTTCTGATGCGGCTTTGGGTTCAATGGTAACGGCATATAACCAAATGCAGCTCGAGAGAAAAAGATTGCTTGAGCAAAAGATACCGGAAGAAAATCCGCAGGTACAGGCCAAAAATGCAGAGTTGGAAAAGCTGCGGACAAGTATTTTGGAATCTCTTAAAAATGTGAAGGTAGTTTATAACTCATCCATCGATGATTTTTATAAAAGAGGAACCGCTGCTCTATATAAACAAAAAGAAATGCCCGCCAAGATCCAGCGATTGGTTGAAATGGAAAGAGAAAGGGATAGCAAACTTGCTCTTTATAAATTTTTGCAGGAACAGCGTGAAGAAACGGCAATGCAGCAAGCAGCAACAGTATCTAACTCCAAAGTCTTGACAATTGCATATCCTACAAATACGCCAATAAAACCCAACAAAAGAGCCATACAATTACTGGCGATCATTCTCGGCCTCGGTTTGCCAGCCATGTATATATTCTTCCTGGAAATCATTAATGATAAAGTAAATACCCGTCATGATATTGAGAAATTAACGGATGCCTCTGTTCTTGGTGAGGTGGGGCATTCACATAGCGGCTCTTCAATGATAGTGAGTAAAACAAATCGATCCATGGTTTCTGAACAATTCAGGATCATACGTTCCAATCTTCAATATGTCTTAAATAAAGTAGAGAAGCCCGTGATCATGATCACCTCTTCATTTAGTGCAGAAGGTAAATCATTTATTACAACAAACCTGGGAGGTGTGATGGCGTTGGCAGGAAAGAAAACGGTGATGCTTGAATTTGATATTCGTAAGCCAAAACTTTTTTCCGGTATGAAATTGAATAGTAAGCAAGGCATCACCAATTTTCTTGTAGGTAAAGCAGAAATGGTGGATCTTCCTGTAAAGATTCCGGGTTATGAAAACCTTTATGGAATAAGTTGCGGACCGGTTCCTCCAAACCCCGCGGAGCTTTTACTTGATTCAAGAGTTGAAGAAATGTTTAAATGGTTAAAGGAAAATTTTGATGTGATACTCATTGATACTGCACCAGTAGGTATGGTAAGTGATGCAATGACACTCGGAAAATTTGCTGATACAACGCTTTATATAGTTCGGCAAGGGTATACCTATAAGAAACAAATTTCATTAATTGATGAATTTTATCATGAGGACAGGTTGCCGAAGATCTCCATCATTATCAATGATGTGAAATTAAAGCCGGGATATGGCTACTATGGTTATGGGAGATATGGCTATGGTTATGGTTATGGGGGAGGTTATTATGAAATGGAACAGGGGCAGGACACACCTAAGAGGATCTTTACTCTTGGCGTATTGAAAAATTTATTTAAAAGAAAATAGTCTTAAAAGTCAACGGGTATAATGAAGATACTGGTTACAGGTGGCGCAGGATTTATAGGTTCAAACCTTGTGCTTAGATTAATGAATGATGACCATATTACTGCGGTCAAAGTACTTGACAATCTTGAAACAGGAAGATTTGCTAATCTATCAACATTTAAAGATCATGATAAGTTTGAATTTATAGAAGGTGATATCAGGAACTATGCAATTTGTCTCGGTGCGACCGAAGGAATTGATGTCGTTTCACACCAGGCAGCGCTTGGTTCGGTGCCACGTTCAGTTAAAGATCCCATTACCACACATGAAGTAAATGCAACAGGGACATTAAACATCTTTAATGCAGCACGGGAAAATAAAATAAAAAGGGTTGTGTATGCTGCCTCATCGTCTACATATGGTGATCATCCCGGACTTCCAAAATTGGAAGATAAGATTGGTTCTCCTATATCACCTTATGGGGTTACCAAGCTGGTAAATGAACTTTATGCAAAAGTGTTTGCAGATTTGTATGATATGGAATTTGTAGGTCTTCGATATTTTAATGTGTATGGCCCGCAACAAAATCCTGCAGGCCCTTATGCGGCGGTAATACCTTTATTTATTAAAGCATTGCTTGACGAAAAATCGCCCATAATAAATGGAGCAGGTGATAGCAGCCGTGACTTTACATTTGTAGAAGATGTAGTGCAGGCAAATCTTTTGGCAATGTTCACGAATAATCCAAATGCACTAAACCAGGTATATAATATTGCAAAAGGGGAACAAACGACTTTAAATGATCTGTTTGATATATTAAAAGAAATTTCCGGAAAGAATATAAAACCTGCATATGGCCCCGAAAGGAGTGGTGATATAAAGCACAGTCTTGCGGATATTTCAAAAGCAAAAAAATTATTAGGGTATGATCCGGCCACATCGCCGGCCGAAGGATTAAGAAAAACTTTTCATTGGTATAAAAAAAACTCATCCATTTTCGCAGCATGAACTTTGAAAGGAACATTTTAATTACGGGAGGGGCCGGGTTTATAGGTAATCATGTCGTACGGTTATTTGTAAATAAATATCCATCCTATCGCATCATAAATCTTGATGCATTGACCTATGCAGGCAATCTTGAAAACCTGCGTGATGTGGAAGACAAGCCGAATTATGTTTTTGAAAAGGTAAATATTTTAGAAGTAAACGATCTCGAAAGGATCTTTAGTGATCATAAAATCGATGGTGTTATTCATTTGGCAGCCGAATCGCATGTAGATCGTTCAATTCTTTCGCCGCTTGATTTTGTTTACACCAATATTATTGGCACAGTTAATTTATTAAACACTGCTAAAAAATATTGGAAAGATCTTTCTGGGAAAGTATTTTATCATATTTCAACCGATGAGGTGTTTGGTAGTCTTGGCGAGAAAGGGTTTTTTACAGAGGCGACGGCTTATGCGCCTAATTCACCTTATTCTGCATCGAAAGCCTCCTCCGACCATTTTGTAAGAGCTTACGGTGAAACTTTTCATTTACCTGTTATTATTTCAAATTGCTCAAATAATTATGGCCCTTATCATTTTCCGGAAAAGCTGATCCCTCTTTTTATAAATAATATCATTCAAAAAAAGCCATTACCAGTTTATGGAGATGGCAAATATACCCGTGACTGGCTCTATGTAAAAGATCATGCAAGAGCAATTGATATAATTTTTCACAAAGGAAAGATTTTCGGCACCTATAATATCGGTGGGTTCAATGAATGGCAGAATATCGAATTAGTGCAATTGCTTTGTAAAATGATGGATGAAAAATTGGGGAATGCGCCGGGTACAAGTGACGTGTTAATCACTTATGTTAAGGACCGTCCAGGTCATGATAAACGTTATGCAATTGATGCAACCAAACTTAGCAAAGAGCTTGGTTGGAAGCCATCTGTTACTTTCGAACAAGGGTTAAGTGAAACTATAGACTGGTATTTGCAAAATAAGGATTGGCTGGAACATGTTACAACCGGAGAATACCAGCGATATTATGAAAATCAGTATCATCATCGTTTATAATTTTTTCGATTTGTCTATTTTTTAAAGACTAAACTGACAGAAGATCGAATTGACTGCTGTAAATAACAGAACAACGGAGTTGAAAAAGGAAAAAATTTTTTTTCCAAATCTTGACGGATTACGTTTTTTCTCGTTCTTAGTTGTCTACTTATCTCATATATTTTCTACAAAGTATGATTACATAAAGCAAGAATCATGGTATAAATTTGTCAAGGGACGAATCTTTTATGATGGAGATTTAGGCGTTAGTTTTTTCTTTGTTTTAAGTGGCTTCCTGATTACGTATCTGTTAATAAAAGAAAAAGAATTTACAGGGAACGTTCACATTCCATCTTTTTACATGAGAAGGGCCTTACGTATATGGCCGCTTTATTATTTCTGCGTCTTTTTTGGTTTTTGGATATTTCCTTTGCTGAAGACAGCTTTCGGACAGATTCCAAATGAAACAGCTAACCCGGTTTTGTGTTCCCTTTTCCTGAATAATTTTGACCGTGTGTTCAATGGGCCTCCTGATGCTTCGGTTTTATCAGTATTATGGAGCGTAGCAATAGAAGAACAGTTTTATTTACTATGGCCAATCCTTTTTTATATTATTCCGCCCCGATTTTACTCTTATATTTTTATAATAATAATCATAGGATCTGTTACATTCAGGACGGTATATATAGACCGGCAAATTGAATTACTAACCCCGAGTGTTATTTCGGATATGGCTATGGGAGGTCTAGGGGCCTATCTCACTATTGCCAACAAAGAATTCTTAAAAAAAATTGAAAAAAGCAATAGAATCTTCAATCTTATACCTTATTTAGTTGTCATTATTTTTCTATTGTATAGACAAGAACTATTTTCTACTACTTTCCTCACGATCATAAGAAGGATTATTATTTCTTTTTTCTTTGTATGGATAATTCTTGAGCAAAATTTTTGTAAAAACTCTTTATTTAAGATTTCGAGATTAAGAACAATTACAAAATTGGGCAAATATACTTATGGATTATATTGCCTTCATACAATAGCTATATTAATCGTTATTTCGATTTTGCAAAAATTGGGATTAAATAAACATTCGTGGGAAATATGGCTGCTACAGCTTCCTCTGGGAATGTTATTAAGTATTGTCATTAGTTATTTTAGCTTTACCTATTTTGAAAGTTTTTTTCTGAAGCTAAAAGATAGGTTCGCTTATATCGTAAAACAATAATACTGTTCATCAAATGAAAGGAATAATTCTTGCAGGCGGGTCAGGCACACGATTATATCCGATTACAAAAGCAATTTCAAAACAGCTGATGCCGGTTTATGATAAACCCATGATCTATTATCCGCTTTCAGTTTTAATGTTGGCGGGTATAAAAGAGATTCTAATCATCACTACACCGGAGGATAACGCACAATTCAAAAGGCTATTGGGTGATGGTAGCCAGGTTGGCTGTAATTTTCAATATGCAATACAGGAAGTTCCAAATGGACTGGCGCAGGCTTTTGTGATCGGCGAATCATTCATTGGGGGTGATAAAGTAGCATTAATACTAGGTGACAATATTTTTTACAGTGCTGGGTTTTCAGCACTATTATCTTCCTTAACAAATATTGAAGGAGGCTGTGTGTTTGCTTACCATGTTTCTGATCCGGAGCGGTACGGAGTTGTTGAGTTTGATGAAAACAATATGGCAATCTCCATTGAAGAAAAACCAAAACAGCCAAAATCAAACTATGCAGTGCCGGGTTTATATTTTTATGACAACTCAGTAATTAATATTGCAAAAAATTTAAAACCATCTGCAAGAGGAGAATATGAGATCACTGATGTAAATAAAATTTACCTGGAAAAGAATAAACTGAAAGTAGCTATCATGGATCGTGGTACTGCCTGGCTTGACACCGGTACTTTTGATTCTCTCAGTGATGCAAGTGAATTTGTAAGGGTAATTGAAAAAAGGCAGGGTTATAAAGTTGGTTGCATTGAAGAAGTAGCTTACAACAGGGGATTTATAAATACGGAACAACTTTTACAACTGGCTACTGCGCTGGAAAAAAGCGGGTATGGCCAGTATTTAAAAAACATTTATAAAAAAATATCAAAATGAAAACAGCATTAGTATGTGGTGGTGGAGGGTTCATTGGCGGACATCTTATAAACCGCTTAAAAAAAGAAGGCTATTTTGTAAGAGGCGTTGATCTGAAAGAAAATGAGTATGGAAATGATAAAGCTGATGAATTTGTTATCGGGGATCTTCGCGACTCAAATGTTGCAGAAAAAGTGGTGAAAGGGATGAATGAGGTTTATCAATTAGCTGCAGACATGGGTGGTGCAGGATATATTTTTACCGGAGATCATGATGCTGCAGTAATGCATAACTCTGCTTTGTGTAATTTAAATGTACTTGATGCAGCTGAAAAGGCAGGCGTAAAAAAAATATTTTATTCTTCGTCTGCCTGCATGTATCCTGAGTACAACCAGCTTGATCCCGATAATCCCAAATGCAGTGAAGATTCAGCATACCCTGCAGCGCCAGATAGCGAATATGGCTGGGAAAAACTTTTTAGTGAACGTCTTTATTTTGCTTATCAGCGTAATACTAAAATAAAGGTAAAGGTTGCAAGGTTCCACAATATTTTTGGGCCAGCGGGCACCTGGACAGGAGGCAAAGAGAAAGCTCCTGCTGCATTGTGCAGAAAAGTAGCTGAAACAGAAGATGGCTCATTCATTGAAGTCTGGGGAGATGGAAAGCAAACACGTTCATTTCTTTTTATTGATGAATGTGTAGAAGCTGTTCGTCGTTTAATGGATTCAGAGTTTTCAGGGCCGGTGAACATTGGTTCAGAAGAAATGATCTCAATAAATGATTTTGCAAAAATGGTTATTGACATTAGCGGCAAGAACATTTCAATAAAAAATATTCCGGGTCCAACAGGAGTAAGAGGAAGAAATTCTGATAATAAATTGATCCGTGAAAAACTGGGATGGGAGCCAGACATTCCTTTGCGTAAAGGGATGGAAATAACCTATAAGTGGATAAATCAACAGGTACAGCAAAAAGTTTCGATCATATAAATTCTTAAAAAAAAATTATATGAAAATATTAGTGACCGGGGGAGCAGGATTTATTGGCAGTTCATTGAGTGATTATTTATTAAATAATACGGACGCAGAAGTGGTGGTAGTAGACAATTATCTTACGGGTCATTCACAAAACCTTCCTGTTTCAGATAAGTTTCGCTTTATTAAAGCTGATGTAAATGATCTGAATGATATTGCCTCAATTTTTCAAACCTTTGGATTTGATTATGTATTTCATTATGCCGCAGTCGTTGGAGTAAAAAGGACATTGGACAATCCGGTATTAGTGCTGCATGACCTGCAGGGGATAAGAAATGTGTTGACATTATGTAAAAACACAGGGGTTAAAAGAGTTTTTTACGCATCATCATCTGAAGTATATGGTGAGCCTGTTCATCTTCCACAACATGAACATAACACACCACTTAATTCAAGACTTCCTTATGCCGTTGTAAAAAATGCAGGGGAGTCTTTTTGCAGGTCTTATTACCAGGAATATCAACTTGAGTATACCATTTTCCGTTTTTTTAATACCTATGGTCCAAAGCAAAGCCCCGATTTTGTCGTATCAAGATTTATTGAAGCAGCATTAAAAAATAAGCCAATCACTATTTACGGTGACGGCGGGCAAACGAGAACATTTTGCTATATAGATGACCATTTGGAAGCGACTGTAAATTGCCTGCTTTATAATAAATATGTAGATGATGTGGTGAACATCGGTAATGACCAGGAAATATCAGTTTTGGAGCTAGCAAGAACAATTAAGAAAATCACTCAATCAAGATCTGAGATTGTACATCTGGCGCCATTAGCAGAAGGCGATATGACTCGGCGACAACCTGATATCGAAAAGATGCAAAGTTTATTGAACCGCCCTTTCATTTCGTTAGAAGAAGGGCTGCAACGCATCATCGATGTGAGAGTAAAAAGACAAGGGCAACCAGCATAAATATTTTTATGAATAAAACTGCATTGATCACGGGTGTTACCGGGCAGGACGGAGCTTATCTTTCATCATTCCTATTAAAGAAAGGGTATATTGTTCATGGTATCAAGAGAAGAGCATCTCTTTTTAATACTGACCGTATTGATCATCTTTACCAGGACCCCCATGTATCGAGCCGCAATTTCATTTTACATTATGGCGATCTTACAGATAGTACAAACCTTATTCGTATTATTCAGGAGGCACAACCTGATGAAATATATAATCTCGGTGCAATGAGCCATGTGAAAGTAAGTTTTGATACGCCTGAGTACACCGCTAATGCTGATGGAATTGGCACATTGCGAATCCTGGAAGCAGTTCGTTTGCTTGGGCTAACAAAAAAAACGAAGATATACCAGGCATCTACTTCTGAATTGTATGGATTAGTACAGGAAATTCCACAGACCGAAAGGACACCTTTTTATCCCCGTTCACCATACGGGGTAGCAAAACTATTTGCATACTGGACGACAATAAATTATCGTGAGGCATATGACATGTTTGCATGTAACGGCATTTTATTTAACCATGAAAGCCCTTTGCGGGGAGAAACCTTTGTTACAAGAAAAATTACAAGAGCTGCCGCACAGATCGCTTTAGGGATGATGAATAAGTTATATGTTGGAAATCTTGATGCCAGCCGTGATTGGGGACACGCAAAAGACTATGTGGAAGCTATGTATTTGATGCTGCAGCAGGATGAACCAGAAGATTTTGTGATAGCAACTGGTATTACAACAACGGTCAGAGATTTTATTCGTATGACATTTAAAGAACTTGGTGTGGAACTTGAATTTAGAGGAAAAGGTAAAGATGAAAAAGGCTTTATTAGAACATGTGATGAAAATTTTGGTTTTAAACCAGGACAGGAAGTTATTGCGGTAGATCCAAATTATTTCCGTCCTACGGAAGTAGATCTACTTATTGGCGACGCAACAAAAGCAAAACTAAAACTTGGGTGGCAACCAAAATATACCTTACAGGAAATGGTAAAAGAAATGGTAGATTATGATCTTGAACTTTTCAAAAAGCAAAAATTATTACTCCAGGCTGGTTTTCACGTTTTGCCACGATATGAATAATAAATTCCGTTCGAATTTTCCAGTTAGATATTATGGATAAAAATGATAAAATATACATTGCTGGCCATAGTGGCATGGTAGGTAGTGCCATCCTCAGGCGATTAAAAAAAGATGGCTTTGAAAATTTTGTTTGCAGAACTTCTGATGAACTTGATCTAAGGAATCAACACGCAGTTGGTGATTTTTTTGAAAAAGAAAAACCGGATTATATTTTTTTGGCTGCCGCAAAAGTGGGTGGCATTCATGCCAACAATACTTATCGTGCAGAATTTTTGTACGATAACCTGATGATCCAATCCAATGTGATCGAAAATTCTTATAGGCATGGAGTAAAAAAATTATTGTTCCTTGGATCCTCATGCATTTATCCAAAACTGGCACCTCAACCTTTGAAAGAGGATTACATGCTTACTGGATTATTGGAACACACTAATGAACCCTATGCGATCGCAAAGATTGCAGGCATAAAAATGTGTGGTGCTTACCGCAGCCAGTATGGATGCAATTTCATTTCGGTGATGCCGACGAACCTGTATGGACCTAATGATAACTATGACCTGAAAAATTCACATGTTTTACCAGCGTTGATAAGAAGATTTCATGAAGCCAAGATCAATGACCAGCCCGAAGTAATTGTGTGGGGCAGCGGAACTCCGCGTCGTGAGTTCTTGCATGCTGACGATATGGCTGATGCCTGTGTATTTCTTATGAAAAACTATGATGAAGAAGGATTGATCAATATCGGCGTTGGAGAAGATCTTAGTATTAAAGAATTGGCAGAGTTGATGAAAGAGATAACCGGTTTTAAAGGGAAAATTGTTTTTGATTCATCTAAGCCTGATGGCACACTGAGAAAATTGATGGATGTTTCAAAACTGGCAACACTCGGATGGAAAGCATCGATCGGTTTAAAAGATGGAATTACGCAGGTTTATAAAGAGAAATTTCTCTCGGCAGTAAATAATTAAAAGATTAAATAAATGGCATTTGAAGTTTTTATAGAGCCAGGTCGCGCCGAAAAGAATTATTGGAAAGATCTATGGCGTTACCGCGAATTGTTTTATATACTAAGCTGGCGGGATCTTAAAGTTCGTTATAAGCAAACAGTCATCGGTGTAGTATGGAGTGTATTGCGACCCGTGCTTACAATGATGATATTTACTTTTGTTTTTGGCAAAGTAGCCAAATTCGGTGCCCCTGCAGGAGTCGAGTATGCAATACTTGTTTTTGCGGGACTTTTGCCCTGGCAGTTTTTTGCGGCGGGTTTGACAGAAGCTGGTAACAGTTTAATTGGAAATCAGAATCTCATATCTAAAGTTTATTTTCCAAGAATGATCATACCAGCGGCGTCTGTAATTACCAGTCTTGTTGACTTTTTTATTTCCCTTGGGTTGATGTTTTTATTAATGATCTGGTACGGAACAACTCCATCAATAAACCTTCTGATTCTCCCTATATTTATTACTCTTGCTTTCATAGCAAGTTTTGGCGTTGGTTTGTGGTTGACTGCATTAAATGTAAAATACCGTGATTTCAAGCATGTAGTTCCTTTTCTCGTTCAGATAGGTTTGTATCTGTCTCCCGTAGGGTTTACTTCTGAAAAAGCTGCGGCAATTATTCCTGAAAAATTTCGTATGCTGTATTATCTCAACCCGATGGCTGGAGTGATCGATGGTTTTCGCTGGTGTTTCTTCGGCGATAAGACGCCCATCTATTGGACAGGTATATTCATTTCTTTTGCTGTAATAATTATTTTTTTACTTATTGGCATCCGCACTTTCAGAAAGATGGAAAAAAGTTTCGCTGACCTTATCTAGACTGGTTATATATGTCACTATCATTGTCATCTTTGGTTGCGGAAATATTGCAAAGCGTCATGATGAACAAATACAGGCTTTGGAAAATTGGTGGCTGTTTGTGATATCATTAGATCCAAGGCAGAAGAGCCAGGAAAAAAATATGATGCTGATGTATTTTCTTCTATAGAAGATTTGTTTGAAAAAAAACATCTGTAAGCGCAATTGTTTATACCGATACCTGGCCTGTTTTTATTGATCACTTAATGACACTTGCCAAATGAACACTTCTTTTATCATTTTAAATGGATAAATATCTTATTACTGGTTTTTCGGGCTTCGTCGCCAAACATTTTTTAGAGTTTTTAGAAAAACAAAAAATACCTGCATTTGTTTTAGGTATTGATATCCATTTACCGGAGTTTAATATCGATGAATTTAACTTTATCCAATGTAGTTTTGAGCAAGCTGATCTTCTCAATAAGGACCAGGTTGATAGTATTATTTACCAATTTCAACCTAACTATATATTGCACCTGGCCTCATTTAGCAGCGTAGCCTTTAGCTGGAAAGCTCCAGTGGCTTCCTTTACCAATAACACAAATATTTTTCTAAATCTTTTAGAAAAAGTGAGGGTAATGAATCTTAACTGTCGCATCTTATCGATTGGTTCATCGGAGGAATATGGTAACGTAAAGAAAGAGGACATCCCTTTAGACGAAGAGCAAGTTGTAAATCCCATTAGTCCCTATGCAGTTGCCCGGGTTTCACAGGAAATGCTATCTAAAGTATACGTAGACGGTTATGGGATGGATATCATCATGACCAGGTCTTTTAATCACATTGGCCCGGGGCAAAAAGATATTTTTGTAATTTCTTCATTTGCCAAACAGCTACTTGAGATAAAAAAATGTAATAAAGCTCCAGAAATAACAACCGGTGATTTGTCCATCATCCGTGACTTCCTGGACGTTCGTGACGTTGTGAAAGCATATTATTCTTTATTTAGAAAAGGGCGTAGGGGTGAAATTTACAATGTTTGTAGCGGCAATGGTTCTACTATTGAACAAGTCATTAGGAAATTGTCACAAATACTCGGGATTGATGTTACTTCGAAAGTAGCCCCTTCATTAATCAGACCAAATGATAATAAGATAATTATTGGAAATAATAAGAAGATCAAAACGGAAATAGGTTGGGAACCAACTTACAACCTGGAGCAAAGTTTAGAAGATATGCTCAAATATTGGAACGAAAGAATATGAAACTGCTATATGGTCAACAAATTTTCGGTTTACAAAAATTTGTAGGAATTAGCCGGTCCGATCGCCGGGGTAATCGGTGGTTTTCGCTGATGTTTTTTTGGGAGACAATACCCGGATCTACTGGACGGGAATGTTCCTTTCACTCTGTCTTATAATTATTTTTTTACTCATAGGCATTCGCACTTTTAGAAAGATGGAAAAAAGTTTTGTTGATCTGATCTAGCATTCTTCAAATGTCATTATCATTTGCCATCATTGGCTGCGGAAATATTGCAAAGCGTCATGCTGAACAAATACAAGTGGTTGGAAAATTGGTGGCTGTTTGTGATATCATAAGATCCAAAGCAGAAGAAGTAGGAAAAAAATATAATGCTGACGTATTTTCTTCTGGTGAAGAATTATTTGCCAATAAAAAGGGAATTGATGTTGCTGTTATATGTACACCGAATGGTTTGCATGCTGCTCATTCGATACTTTCATTACAGGCAGGCTGCCATGTATTATGTGAAAAACCGATGGCCATCAATTCTTCCGATTGCCTGGCGATGATACAAGAAGCGGAGAAGGCTGGCAAACGTCTTTTCGTTGTAAAACAAAATCGGTTTAATCCTCCTGTTGTTGCAGTGAAGAAACTGCTCGATGAAAAAAAACTCGGTAATATCTATAGTATTCAACTGAATTGCTTTTGGAATCGTGATGCAAAATATTATGAGAATTCATGGAAAGGAACCTTAACGTTGGACGGCGGAACGCTATTTACCCAATTCAGTCACTTCATTGATCTTCTTTACTGGTTGATTGGCGATGTGAAACAAGTAAAGACTTTTAAAAAGAATTTTGCTCATCAAAATATCATTGAGTTTGAAGATACGGGTGTTGTGATCCTTGAATTTGAAAATGGGGTGATGGGAGCTATCAACTACACTGTAAATAGTTTTCAAAAGAACATGGAAGGCTCACTGACTATTTTTGGAGAAAAAGGGACTGTTAAGATTGGGGGGCAATATTTAAATGTATTGGAGTACCAACAAATACAAGATTATGTCATTCCCTCATTGCCTGCAGGTAATAAAGCAAATGAATATGGATTTTACGAGGGTTCAATGAGTAATCATGATAAAGTTTATAAAAACCTGGCGGATGTAATTCACAACAATGCAAAGATGGCGGCCAGCAGCCATGATGGTTGGAAAACCGTAGAGATCATTGAAAAAATTTATGCAGCCGCTGAGAGCTTAAATTAGTATGGGAAAACCAACTATTAAAAGAAGTAAGATCAGGAATGTAACATTTGGTGAAAATGTGACGATAGTTGAGCCAGTAAATCTTTATGAATGCAAGATCGGGGACAATTGTTTTATTGGACCATTCGTGGAAATACAAAAAGAGGTATCTATCGGAAACAATTGTAAAATTCAATCACATAGTTTTATTTGCGAACTGGTGACTGTCGGTGATAATTGTTTTATCGGGCATGGCGTGATGTTCATTAATGATACAATGAAAACGGGCCCCGCTAATGGTGACAGGGCTAAATGGAAGAGAACAATTGTTGGGGATAATGTTTCTATTGGTTCAAATGCTACGATCCTGCCAGTAGATATCTGTAATAATGTTGTGATCGGAGCCGGAACTGTTGTTACAAAAAATATTGAAGAACCCGGAACATATGCAGGTAATCCTGCAAGAAAAATCTAATTATTCATGGCTGAACCAGTAATCAAAGTAGAAGGACTCGGAAAAAAATATGTTATTGGCCACCAGGCAAAAGGAGGTTATAAAACTGTCCGCGATCAAATAGGAGACAATCTTAAAACTTTTTTTTCCAAAACGAAAAAAACGTTGTCGGGACAGATGGTGGTAGAAGGCGATGAAATGGAAGATTTCTGGGCATTAAAGGAAATTAGTTTTGAAGTAAAGCAGGGAGATACTTTGGGGATCATCGGCCGTAATGGAGCCGGCAAAAGCACATTGCTAAAGATCTTAAGCCGTATAACCGAACCCACCACAGGAAAAGTAACCTTAAAGGGCCGTGTGGCCAGTTTGCTTGAAGTGGGCACGGGATTTCATGCGGAATTATCAGGTAGGGAAAATATTTTTCTCAACGGCGCCATTCTGGGCATGAGCCGGGCGGAGATAAGGAGAAAATTTGATGAGATCGTTGATTTTTCAGGAGTGGAAAAATTTTTGGACACACCTGTAAAAAGGTATAGTAGCGGCATGTATGTGCGCCTGGCGTTTGCTGTTGCCGCCCATTTGGAAAGCGAGATATTAATAGTAGATGAAGTACTAGCAGTGGGTGATGCTGATTTTCAAAAAAAATGTTTGGGAAAGATGGGAGAAATAAGCAGAGGTGAAGGGCGAACTGTATTGTTTGTAAGTCATAATATGGCAGCTGTCACGTCGCTTTGTAATAAATGCGTTTTACTAAAAAATGGGACATTGGTAGAATCCGGCCTTACCGCACATATAATTGAAAAATATATAATGAGTGGTAAAAGCTTTCAAGGAGAAATTCTTGAAGATGATATAAAGTATGAACAGAAGTATGAATGGGCTAAATTCAAAGCAATCAGGACAACCGGGGTCAGTGGTATGACCAATAGTTTTGGTATCAACGAAGAAATTAAAATTGAGTTAGAGTATGAAGTTTTGAGAGATGGGGAAATGATTCAGCCAAGTATACATGTGTTAGATAATTTGGGCAATTGTATACTGGCAACTTTTAATGGTAATTCAGCAAATACTACAGTTGATCCATTATTTGACAAGCCACTGGATAGAGGAATATATAAAACAGTCTGTACGATACCTGCCTTTTTTTTAAATGATATTTCTTATTTAATAAGCTGTTTTTTAGTACCTAAGACCACATCAGAAATGGCCATAGTTAGAGAAGTGTTAAATTTGGCAGTTAATGAAACGGGTGAAATGAGAACTGAATATAACGGAACCTGGATTGGATTAATCCGTCCCAAATTACATTGGGTCACGTCAAAATTGTTATAAATGAAAGTAGTAATACTAGCGGGTGGCCTGGGGACCCGGCTGATGGAAGAAACGGAATCAAGGCCAAAACCAATGGTTGAGATTGGCGGAAAACCTATACTCTGGCATATCATGAAAATATATGAGTCCTATGGGTTCAACGATTTTATTATTTGCCTTGGTTATAAATCTCATTTGATAAAGGAATATTTTTTAAATTATTATTTATACAATTCAGATGTAACCATTGAATTGGAAAAAAATAAAGTAGATGTTCATTTCTCAAATTCGGAGTCATTTAAAATAACCCTGGCCGACACAGGGCTAACTACAAATACCGCAGGAAGGATAAAAAGAATTCAAAAATATGTTGGGGATGAAACTTTTATGTTAACATATGGCGATGGGGTTGCTGATATCAATATCACGGAATTAATAGCATTTCATAAATCCCATGGCAAATTGGCAACATTAACAAGCATTCAAACACCTGGCAGATTTGGTAGTATTGAAATGGATGAAATGGGTAATGTGGATCATTTTGTAGAAAAGCCCCAGGGAGACGGAATGTGGATCAATGGTGGTTTTTTTGTTTTAGAATCGGGCATTTTTAATTACCTACAAGGTGATATGGATGAAATACAATGGGAGAAAAAACCATTAACTGAAATTGCAAACCAAAGGCAATTAGCCGCTTACCGGCATCACGGTTTCTGGAAACCGATGGATGCTTTAAGAGACAGGATCGAATTGGAACAACTTTGGAATACCGGTAATGCACCTTGGAAAGTATGGTAAACAATAACATTTTAACCGAATATAAAAATAAGCGAGTGCTTATTACTGGTCATACAGGTTTTAAAGGATCATGGTTGGTTTATGCGTTGTATAAAGCAGGTGCGATTTTAAAAGGATATGCTCTTGCACCCGATACGGATCCATCGATTTACAAGTTGATTGAAGATGATATCAGTATTCAATCTGTAATAGCAGATATAAATAACGGTGAAAGGTTAGAAAAGGAGGTCATCGAATTTCAGCCAGATTTTATTTTTCACCTGGCAGCACAGCCTCTGGTAAGACGCTCTTACAAGGAACCGGTCAATACGTTTTCAACAAATGTAATTGGAACAGCCAATGTATTAAATGCGCTGGCAAAATTAGAAAAGCCTTGCACCGCTGTTTTGATTACTACGGATAAAGTGTATGAAAACAGGGAATGGCATTATGCATATAGGGAAACGGATAGGCTGGGCGGCTGCGACCCTTACAGCGCTAGTAAAGCATGTGCGGAGTTGGTGATTAATAGTTATACCCAATCATTTTTCAACCCCTCAAAATTTGATACTCATAAAAAGGCGGTTGCAAGTGTAAGGGCAGGTAATGTGATAGGGGGTGGGGATTGGTCAGAAGACAGGCTGATACCGGATATAGCCAGGGCATTGGCAAATGATAATGATATCATTATTCGAAACCCAAACGCAATAAGACCTTGGCAACATGTTTTGGAACCTGTTTTTGGCTACTTGCAATTAGCAACATTATTGACGGCCAATCCACTAAAATTTAGTGGCGCTTGGAACTTTGGTCCTTTCAATGCAGACAATCTGCCAGTGATCAATATTGCACAACAGGCAATAGCTACTTGGGGTAAGGGAAAAATCGATCAACAAGTTGATCGAAATGCAGTTCACGAAGCAGGACTGCTGAAATTGGACATTAGTAAAGCTATTAACGAATTAGGGTGGAAGCCGGCAATGAATACTGCCGCTGCTATAGAAAGAACTATCAGATGGTATAAGTCCTTTTATGAAGAAGGAAAAACTGCGTCAGCATTATTAGAAGCGGATTTTTTATTTTATCAAACTTTATTTGTCAAATAGTCAATGCAATCTTTATTTACCAATTTACACGACAGATCAATAAGAGAAAGTCTTATACCGTTGTTTAAAAATAAAATAACGCGAACGATCGTTCCGGGCAAGGATTATATACCGGTAACGGGCAAAATCATTGATGAAACCGATGTGTTAATGGGTATTGAAGCGGCCATGGATGCCTGGCTAACGGCAGGCAGGTTTAGTGAATTGTTTGAAAGAGACTTTGCAAAATATATAGGGAGCCGGTTTTCTTTTTTGGTAAACTCTGGTTCATCCGCCAACTTATTGGCCTTTTATACGCTTACATCACCAAAATTAGGTGATAGGGCTATTAAGCCGGGCGATGAAGTGATTACCGTTGCTGCAGGTTTTCCTACAACAGTAAACCCCATGATACAGTTTGGATGTATACCAGTTTTTGTGGATGTCGAGATCCCTACATATAACATCAAAGCAGAAGATATTGAAAAGGCGATTTCACCAAAAACAAAAGCTATTATGATTGCCCATTCTCTCGGTAATCCATTTAAATTGGAACAAGTGATGGCAATTGCAAAAAAATACAAGCTTTGGGTTATTGAAGATGATTGCGACAGTTTGGGAGCAACGTACAACAATAAAAAAACCGGCACTTTTGGTGATTTGGCAACTGTTTCTTTTTATCCAGCCCATCACATTACCATGGGTGAGGGTGGGGCCGTATTGATAAATAACGCTTCCCTAAAAAAGATTGCGGAAAGTTTTAGGGATTGGGGTCGGGATTGCTGGTGTGCAACGGGTTGCGATAATACTTGTGGAAAACGCTATGATTGGCAACTGGGTGAACTACCAGATGGATATGATCATAAATATACTTATTCACATATTGGATTCAATTTAAAGGTTACGGACATGCAGGCTGCCATTGGCTTAAGTCAATTAGCTAAGGCAGATAGTTTCATCGCCAGGCGCAGGGAAAATCATGCAAACCTAAAGGCACGCTTTAAAGAACTGGAAGAGTATTTTATACTTCCTGAAGCAACTGAAAATAGCAATCCAAGCTGGTTTGGCTTTATGCTTACCATAAGAGATGGTAAGCAAATTGATAGAAATAAACTGGTGGAATATTTAGAGCAACATAAAATTGGCAGCCGTTTATTTTTTGGCGGAAATATCATAAGACAACCTGCTTATACCAATTTAAATTATCGAAAAGTGGATAATCTGCCCAACAGCGATATTATCATGAATCATTCATTTTGGTTAGGCGTTTGGCCGGGGTTAAATGATTCACATTATGACTATATTATTGAAATTATCAAAAAATTTATTCAAAGATGATAGTACGTAATACTATCGTATTCGATGATTTGCAAAATATAATTTCAGCTGATTTACCCTGGCAAAATTTATTTGGCAAGACCATTTTGATAACCGGTGCAAATGGATTTTTACCTACATACATGGTTCAGTCTTTATTATTATTAAATGAAAATAATGCCGGTAATAAAATAAAAGTAATTGGCTTAGTTAGGAATATTGAAAAAGCAAAAAAACGTTTTAAGGCATACTTAGGTAGAAATGATTTTTCATTACTATCCGCTGATATCAGCAAACCTGTTCAAATAGACGAAAAGATTGACTTTATCATACACGCTGCAAGTCAGGCAAGCCCAAAATATTATGGTATTGACCCTGTTGGTACCTTATCAGCCAATACAATTGGTACTTATCACCTTTTAAATCTTGCAGTCGAAAATTCAGTTGAGAAATTTTTATACTTCAGTAGCAGCGAGATATATGGTGCTGTTGTTAACAGTAATAATATTAATGAAAATATGTATGGCACAATAGATCCTACGCAAGTCCGATCCTGTTATGCAGAAAGTAAAAGGATGGGCGAAACCATGTGTGTATCCTTCGCTTCACAGTATAAAATACCCGTTAGTATAGCAAGGCCTTTCCATACTTATGGTCCTGGTTTAAGTTTTGACGATGGAAGGGTATTCGCAGATTTTGTGGCCAATATTGTGCGGGGTGAAGATATTGTAATGAACAGTGATGGCAGTGCAGTAAGAAGCTTTTGTTATCTGGCAGATGCTACAATCGGTTTTTTTACTGTCTTATTAAAAGGAGAAAATTCCATGGCGTATAATGTGGGAAACCCTGATGGTGCAATTTCAATAAAAGAACTTGCAAATATTTTGGTGAAATTGTATCCGCAAAAAAAAGTAAAAGCAATTTTTAAGGAGCCAGGCAATCCAACTTACCTTCAAAGTAATTTTAGCAGGTTGTGCCCGTCCATTGAAAAAATAAAAATGTTGGGTTGGCAACCTTCCACTGATTTGAAGGAAGGGTTTAGAAGAACAATTGATAGTTTTATTGTGTAAACAAATAGTATGATCCAAAAAGTTAAGGAAGACTTTAAAAATGGTATTCTCAATAAGGTGAAATTTATTGATGAAATGAGCAAACAACAGCAATCGCTTTTTGAATATGTTACTTTATTGCAAAGTTATGTATTTGATAGAAACATTTCGGTTGATATAATTAAATGCGATGTTGAAGGCGCTGAATTATTAGTTTATCAGGGGGGAATAAAAACAATAGAAACTTTCAAACCGGTTGTTTTTACGGAAATGCTTCGGAAATGGTCAGCTAAGTTTGGCTATCACCCTAACGATATAATAGCATTATTCTCTCAACAGGGATATCTATGCTATTGTAATGATGGTGCACAACAATTGTCTTGCATAAGAGAAATTACTGAAGACACCGCTAACACAAATTTCTTTTTCTTACATCCTGAAAAGCATGCTTCAATTATAGAGAGGTATGAAACAAGGTAAAATAGATTCCAAATAATTAAGGTATCCCTATTTCTAAGGTTAAATTAGTGGTGTATGAAAAGAATTATTATACCTTAAAAATATTAAATGAAAGTTTCCGATTACATAGCACTTTTTCTGAAAAAAAAAGGTATAACCCATGTCTTTGAATTATCAGGTGGAATGATTACTCATTTACTGGATTCATTGAACCAAAAAACGGAAATAAATATTATTACCATGCATCATGAACAAGCTGCAGCTTTTGCAGCAGATGCCTATGGTAGGGTGACAGGATTACCGGGTGTTGCTTTGGCTACAAGTGGGCCTGGTGCCACCAACCTTCTCACAGGTATTGGAAGTGCTTATTTTGATTCATCACCGGCAATATTTATAACCGGGCAGGTAAACAGGCACGAACTAAAAGGGGGGCGTCCAATAAGGCAATTGGGTTTCCAGGAAACAGATATCGTTGCTATGGCCACACCAATTACCAAAGCCTGTTTTCAGGTGAAGGATCCCGCAGACATTCCTCAAATATTTGATCAGGCTTTTCATATTGCTACCGAAGGTAGGCCCGGACCTGTATTGATAGACATCCCCATGGATGTGCAGAATTCTCAAATAAGCGACGCATATCCAGACAAGGTTGAAAATCCAACTATTAAGGTTGTACCCGATGCAGGCATGTTGTCAGCGTTGATAGCAGCTATGCAGCAGGCGCAACGACCGGTTATCTTGGTTGGTAGGGGAGTGAGGTCGGCATTTGCCACACACTCATTGATTGCGCTTGTTGAAAAATTAAAGATACCAGTTATTACTACACTTTTGGCTGTTGATGTATTGCCTTTTCAACATCCACTGCGGATAGGTTTTATTGGCAGTTATGGAAATCGATGGGCAAATATTGCCTTTGGTGAATCTGATTTTATTCTGGTGTTGGGTAGTCGCCTCGACATAAGGCAAACGGGAGCGGATACCAAATTTTTTGAAAACAGAACAATTTACCATGTGGACTGTGAAGCGGGGGAAATTAATAATCGGATTAAGGGTTGTGTACCTGTGGTGCAGGATGTAAAATTATTTATAACTGAGTTGCTCGAAGCAGGTAAGGCTCAAACATTTATTATAAATAAAAACTGGGCCAGTTATATTGCGGGTTTGAAAGTCAAATGGCCCGATACACAAGAAGTAACTGTGGCTGAAAATGCCATTAATCCCAATACGTTCATGCACCAGCTTTCGGCTGCGTCGGTAGCTGCCAAAATTTTTTTATCGGATGTTGGCTCACACCAGATGTGGGCCGCGCAATCACTCGAGTTAAATGATGGGCAGTTATTTTTAACTTCAGCCGGTATGGGTGCTATGGGGTTTGCATTACCTGCCAGTATTGGAGCTTGCATGGCAATTAATAGGCAACCTTTAGTAGTAATTATTGGTGACGGCTGTATGCAACTTAATATACAGGAACTGCAAACCATTGTACGTAATAAACTCCCAATTAAAATAGTGGTAATGAACAACCGCAATCTTGGGATGATTAGGCAGTTCCAGGATAGTTATTTCGAATCCCGCTACCAGTCCACTTATTGGGGCTATACTGCGCCTGATTTTGAAAAAGTAGCCATTGCCTATGGTATTGAGAGCAAAACGATTAGTCTACCCGATGAAGTAACCGATGCAGTTAAATGGTTGTGGAATAAAGATAATGAAGGCGTACCAGTATTATTACAGGTAATGATAGATCCATTAACAAATGCATATCCTAAAATCGCCTTTGGAAAGCCGGTTACAGAAATGGAACCCTTGGCTAAGCCTATTGAAATGGAAGGGACATAATTCAGTTTAATTTTTATGAACAGACCTTTATTGACAATTGTTATACCAACCTTTAACAGGGCTGGCTATTTTGATAAATGCCTAAATAGCATCTGTAGTTAAATTAAAAATGAAAATAAGATTGAGGTGATTGTTGCAATTCTACTGACCATACTGATAGCTTATTCAAAGATGTATAGACAGAAGCTGCAACATAAAATAATGAGTAAAATTTAGTCAAAAAATGCTGTTAAATATATTTATAATAACATACAATAGATCAATCCATTTGGCAAAAACCTTAGAATATCTTTCCCGATCGAAATTCAAATTTTTTAAGACTGTAGTTTTAGATAATGCTTCTACGGATAACACTGTTGAAGTTGTGGAACAATACAAATCAAGGTTTGAATGTATAAGTTTAATTACTCATAAAAACAACATTGGCGCTGGTGCAAATATAATGAGAGCAATTGAAATGAGTGAGGCGGACTATACATGGGTTTTATGCGATGATGATAAATTGAACTTAGCCGAAGTAGATGATTTATTGGAAATTTTGGAACAAGGAGAAGTTGATTTAGTTCATGTGGGAGCTCACGATGAGATAAATTGGAAGTATGGCGGCACAAAAATGACTCCTGAAAATTTAATCAGTGGAGGTTATCATTATTTTAAGGCGGGAAGCTTTTTACCGTGCAATATTTTCAGGACAGAGAAATTTCAATCTTTTTTTTTAATACCAGGATATCATAATATTGTCAATGCATATCCTCACATGCCATTTTTAGGAAACATTTATTTGGAAGGAAGGTTAATTTATTTAACCAAATTACCATTGGTAAATGCGGTATTAGGAAATCAATCTTATAATTATGAATCCTGGTTTTTTTGGTGGTTAAATACATCTAAGATAATGGGCAGTCCACCTGCTGTACAAGCATTTTTTTTTGATCACTTTTTTGATCCTACATTAAATAAGAAAGGTTTATTCAATACAATGCGGGAGTTTTATTTTAAAAATAATACTTACCGTTTTTTAATTAAAAGTTTTGTAGGAGAGTTTTTTACAAAGGAGGACAGGATATTGTTTAATAAGGGAATTATAAAAAGGAAGGTGAGAATATTTTTAAGCAGGATGCGCAGAGGTTTCCCGAAATTAAAATAGAACATCCTTTGAATACTACAGCCAAAGTTTCAGTCATTATTCCAAACTATAATCATTCTCACTTTCTTAAGCAAAGAATCGATAGCGTACTAAACCAAACCTTCCAGGATTTTGAAGTTATCATTCTTGATGATTGCTCAACGGATAACAGTGTCCAGGTGATCAACGAATATCGCAAACACCCAAAAGTATCTCACATTGTTATTAATGATTCAAACAGTGGATCAACTTTCCGACAATGGAAAAAGGGAATCGATTTAGCAGCTGGTGACTGGATATGGATCGCTGAAAGCGATGATTGGTGTGAGCTAAATTTTCTCGAATCTCTATTTAATGGTATCGATGAACAAACGGGGTTAGCATTTTGCCAGTCAATTGTGGTAAATGATAAAGGACACAAGCTGGGGCAAACTAGCTGGAATAAAATAATTGAAAAACTGCCGGGACAAGAGTTTATTGATAACTATATGATGCATGGTAATTACATTGCCAATGCAAGCATGTGTATTTTTAAAAAAGAACTATCTAAGAATATTAACGAAGATTACATGAAGTACAGGTTTATCGGTGACTGGATCTTCTGGATTGAAATTGCAAAACAAACCAACGTTTTTATTTCTTCCCTGTATCTTAACTTTTTCCGGAAGCATGAAAAGGATGTTAGCGGAAAAGCTTACCATGAAGGACTTATTTATCTTGAAGCCTTTGACTTTATTGATGATAGGGAAACGAATGGCAATAAGCTGCTACGAGGTAAAAAAAACTCACTTGTTAGTGGCTTTTATAATTTTCTGAATGATAACAGGATTAGTAGAAGTGCGAGACAAGAAATATTTGCCCAATATCGCAAGCGAATTGGGCCACGGATCTATTTTTTTCAATTCCGGAATTTTTTCAGGAAGAAGATCCTCAACAAAATGCTGGCATTGACTAGGACGAAATAGTAGTCGAAAAAAGCATCTATAGGTAAAATTAAAATAAATGATCAGGCTATATAATGTAAAAGAAACGGAACGATTTCTCTTTTACAAAAGGTATTCCCAATGCACCCATGAAAGTACTGAAGCGGTAAAAAATTTTCAATTTCTGAGTAATGATCAATGTAACTAAAACATTTCTTCCACCTTTTGAAGAATATGTTGCTATTCTTAAAAGAGCATGGGATAAAGCATGGATCACCAACAATGGTGAATTGGTGCTCGAGCTTGAATCAAAGTTGAAAGAATATTTGGCAATAGATCAATTACTGTATACTTCAAATGGAACGGTAGTTTTACAAATAGCATTAAAAGCCTTAAATATTACAAAGGAAGTAATCACAACTCCCTTTTCTTATGTGGCTACTACCAATGCGCTGCTCTGGGAAAAATGTTCTCCTGTTTTTGTGGATATCGATCCTGGAAGTTTTTGTATAGATGCGGATAAAATTGAAGCCGCTATTACTGAGAATACACAGGCTATTCTGGCTACACATGTGTATGGCTTGCCCTGCAACGTAGAAAAGATCGCGGAAATTTCTCTTAAACATAATCTAAAAGTAATTTATGACGGCGCTCATGCATTTGGATGTATGTATAAAGGGAAATCTTTATTAAGCTATGGTGATATATCTACCTGTAGCTTTCATGCTACAAAATTATTTCATACTGTAGAGGGAGGGTGTTTAATATCTCATTATAAAGAAATGAATGATCAACTTTTTTTGTACAGAAGTTTTGGTCACATAGTTGATGATTATTATTGTGTTGGAATAAACGCAAAGAATTCTGAATTTCACGCAGCTATGGGATTGGCTCTTTTACCTTATGTCAATTCAATAATTGAAGAAAGGAGAGAATTATTTAGAGTTTATGATAGTTACCTGAGCGGGCATGTTCAACTTCCTGTCAGGACGATAAAAGATTTTAACTATAACTATTCATACTATCCGATTGTAGTTCAATCTGAGGAAGTCCTTTTAAAATTGAAAATTTCATTGGCAGCTAAAGGCGTAAATGTGAGAAGATATTTCTATCCTTCGCTGAATACGCTTCCTTTTTTACTTGCCGGCAGTAACTGTTGCCCGGTATCAGAAGATATAAGCAAGCGGGTTTTATGTTTGCCCCTGTATCCATCTTTAAAAGCAACCGAGATAAAGATGATTGCAGAACATATTCTTTCTCTTATTTAAGCGTGGATGTTTTACCTTGATATCATTGTTTTCATAAAAATTTAATTATTCTATGATGATTAATATAATTGAATATTTTGAAAAGAATTTACCGGTTCAGGCAAACAAGATTGCAATAATCGATAACGATAGAACTATTGACTTCAATACACTGGCTGCTCAATCAAAGAAACTGGCATCTATCCTTATTGAGAAGCGAAATATTTTTAATAAACCCATCGCAGTTTTTTTGCCTAAGAGTATTGAGAGTGTGGTAAGCAATCTTGGAATCACTTATAGCGGTAATATTTACATGAACCTGGATATAAAAAATCCTGACACGAGGATATCTAATATTCTACAGAAAATACAACCGGAAATTATTGTTACCAACAAAAGTTTGGCTCAGAAAATTCGTTCGTTAAATACAGGCGATGCAATTATTGTGCATATTGAAGAACTGGAAGATAACAATGCTTTTTCTGAAGAATTGATTTTTAAGCGCCTTGAGAATATTATAGATACAGATCCATATTGTATTATTAATACATCGGGTTCTACCGGCACTCCCAAAGGAGTTGTGCTTAATCATAGAAGTTTTGTCGATTTTATTGAGTGGTCAATACCTGCATTGAAAATTACAAATAATCAAATCATAGGTAGTTTGTCGCCACTTTATTTTGACATTTATAGTTATGAACTTTGCCTGCTAATGGTAAAAGGCGCTACCATTGTTATTATACCAGAAGGATTGGCCACATTCCCGCTTAAACTTCTTGAATACCTTGATAATAAAAAAGTAAATTGGATTTTTTGGGTTCCAACTATTATGGTAAATATTGCTAATCTGGATTTGTTTGCATCTTATTCATTGCCGTATTTAAAAACTGTATGGTTTGCCGGAGAGGTTTTTCCAACAAAGCATTTGAATTATTGGCGTCAGTATTTGCCGGAGGTAATGTTTGTAAACCTTTATGGACCCATAGAAATTACATTGGATTGTACTTATTATATAGTAGAGAAAGATCTGCCTAATGACCTTCCAATCCCAATAGGTTATCCATGCCGTAATACAGATGTACTGATTTTAAATGAAGATAACCGGCTTGCTGGTGTAAATGAGAAGGGAGAGTTATGCGTTCGGGGCACATCATTGGCCATGGGGTATTATAATAATCCGGAAAAAACGGCAAAGGCCTTTGTTCAAAATCCCTTAAATAAGAGTTATCCAGAAATAATTTATCGTACAGGTGATGTTGTTTATAAGAACGAGGAAGGTGTAATTGTTTTCGTTGGCCGCAAGGATTTTCAGGTAAAGCATTTAGGCTACAGGATCGATTTAAGCGAGGTGGAGCATGTGATTGTCAACACCTGGGCAAAAGCACCAAACGCATGCGTTTTGTATGATCATAACAAAAAAGAAATTTGTCTGTTTTATGAAGGCATGGATGAAATTGCGCCTGCTGTTTTTAGAAAAGAATTAGCACAATATCTGCCCAAATACATGGTACCAACACTTTTCCGGCTATTTAAAGAATTACCGCGTAATCCGAATGGAAAAATTGACCGTAATTTATTAGCTACAATGATTCAGAATGAACTTAGTGCATAAAGCGGAAGAGATCACAGCATTAGTACAAAAGGTAAAAGAAAAGGGCGGTTCATTTTTTACTAACTTTTTCATCGACGCTGAAAAAATTGATTATTGGTTATACAATAAGCGCCTTTATTATCAGCTTACCGATTTTGGTGTACTATTCTTTCGGAAGAATGAGTCGTTCTATTACCTGTATTATTGCGCCGTTTCTTTAGAAAATTTAAAACGATTAATCACCCATGATTTGCCGGAAGACAAGTTGGTGGTTGATATAATTGGGAAGATTGAAAACATTGCGAACATAGTTGAGCTGTTTACTGTATCCGGATTTAAAATTTATACACAGTTGCACCGGTTCATAAGGCTCAATAAGGACGACAGCAGTTACTATGAACCGTCTGACGAAGTTACAGAAGCAACCTTAGCAGATGCGGAAGAAATAGCCAGGTTGTTTAGAGATAATTTTGATAAACTATCGGAGCAAGTTCTTAATTTAGATGAGGTAAAAAAATGGATAACGGAAAGAAAAGTATTCATTATAAAAGACCTTGCCGGAATTAAAGGCTTTTTAATAAGAACAACTACCGGGCAAACCACTATTTTAAATAATTTTCTCGTCCAGAAACATTACCGTGGTCAAAAAATCGGTTCTAAATTGCTCAAGCATTATATTTTTAAATCGACAGGGGTTAAACGAATGTTGCTTTGGGTCGTTTTTGATAATGACAACGCAATAGAGGTTTATAATAAACACGGATACATCAAGGATGATCTTGTTGATTGTATTTTAATAAAAGAACATGGATAAAATAGTAAGTATTTTATCGGGCATCAGGCCTGAGTTTGATTTTACCAAGTCACAGGACTTTATTGCTGACGGGTTTTTGGATTCTTTAGATGTAGTGATGCTGGTTACTGAACTGGATCAGCAATTTTCTATTTCCATAGACGGTATGGATATTATCCCGGACAATTTTAAAAATGTAGACAGCATTCAGGCGCTGCTGAAAAAGAAAGGTGTCGTTGTATGAACTTAAAGTTTAGAAATAAGCGGATCTCAGGCATGCTTACTGTACTGCCGAAAAAGGAAATACGTTTTGAGGATGAAATAGAAAATTATAATTTTTCGGCGGCGAAATCATTGAAGCTGAAGCTTACAATGGGGTATGATAAACGCCGGGTGGCGGATGACGAAACATGCACATCAGACCTTTGTATCAAAGGACTGAATTACTTATTTGAAAAGGGCTTATTACAGAAGCAGGAAATTGACGCATTAATACTGGTAACTCAATCGCCAGATTATTTTATGCCGCCTACAAGCAGTATCATTCAAGGTAAATTGGAACTAAAGCAAGACATGTTTTGTTTGGATATTAATCAGGGGTGTGCCGGATTTGTTGTTGGATTATTTCAGGCCTTTTCTTTGCTGGAACAAGAGGCGATAAACAAAGTGGTTCTATTAAACGCAGACGTGTTAAGTAGAAAGGTTTCAAGAAGAGATCGCAATAGCAATCCACTTGTAGGAGATGGGGCGTCTATAACGGTTATTGAAAAAGCAAGTGATCAATCAGCAATCTTCGCCAATATAAAAATGGATGGCCGGGGCGCAGAATCATTGATGATTCCGGCCGGGGGAATGAGACTGCCTGCCAGCCCCGAAACCGCAATAATGGAGGAGGATGCTAATGGTAACTTTCGGTCTAAAGATAATCTGGTGATGAAGGGAGATGAAGTATTTAACTTTGTGCAGACAGAAGTACCTCCCATGATAGAGGCGTTATTGAAGGAGGCAGATACCTCCATAGAAAAAGTGGATTATTTCATGTTTCACCAGCCCAATAAATTCATGTTGCAAAAGTTAGCTGATAAAATGGGAGTGGCTTATTCCAAAATGCCAAACGATATTGTACAGAATTACGGTAATTCAAGCGGCGTTTCTATTCCGGTTGCTATTACGCATACCTTAGGTAAAAAACTGGAAGAAGGCCAATATAAACTGTGTCTCGCCGGATTTGGTGTAGGTCTTACCTGGAGTTCCATTCTGGCTGATATCGGTAATTTATCTTTTTGCGAAATGATCGACTATTAATTAATTATCAAACCAAATACAGAACGCTACAGAAACAAATCATATGGCTACAGTTTCAAAATTTGACGAAGAATCGGGTCCGATAGCAAGAAAGCATATAAATGACTTTATTATAAAAGTTGCTAAACAACTAGCATCAAGCACTGGCCGGTTACTTGAGATCGGGCCGCAGGAAAGATCATTGGTCAGGCAGTCATTTACTAATTTTCAAATAGACACATTTGATATCATTGATACATATGGGCCCACTTACGTAGGCGATATAACAAAGCACAATGTTTTAATTCCCGACGAAACATATGATTGTGTATTTGGCATGGAAGTTCTGGAACACACTTTGGATCCTTTTGGTGCAATGAGAGAGATGCGCCGTATACTTAAAGATGGAGGGCATCTTATTGTTTCCGCCCCTTTAAACTGGCGCATTCACGGTCCGATACCAGATTGCTGGCGTTTTACGGAGCATGGTTTTAAAGTGCTGCTTCGTGATTTCGAAATTATTGAGATTGATATATTGGAAACTCCAGGGAGAGATTTGTTTCCAATTCATTATAATGTATTGGCAAAATGTAATAAGGCAAAGGCTACACTTGATAGTGAATTGAAATTCCGCTTTATTACCTAAGTTGGACTCTGCTTATTTATGCAACATCATATTAGTAAACAAAAATAAATTCTTATGAAACACAATAGTCCTGAGTTAATCAATAGTTTGATTGATAAAGTAGAGTCAAAAGAATTTGATAAAGATGTTTTTGAAAAAACAGGCGTTTTTGTAGTAAGAGATGCGCTACCTAAAGAGCTGGTATCACAGTGGAGAGAAGAATGGGATAAATTTTACGATGAGAAATTAACTTCAGGAAGAAGCGTTAATGTGAATAACCCGGTGGATCTGAAAGAGGAATTACCACCCACATTAGCTAAGATTTATAAAAATGATATTTTATTGGATTATGTACAAAAGGTTTTTGGCGAAAATGTTGCGTTATATAATCATCGGTTTGTGATCAAAGATAAATTTAGTCCTGGTGAAGTGTTTCTGCACCAGGATTTCTGTTACCACCTGGGTATGCCTGCAAAAGCATCTTTTTTTGTTCCCTTAAGTTATGCAGGGAAGAAGAATGGGGGTTTAACTTATTATCTCGGTACGCATAAGTATGGTTTTTTAGGCGATGCCGGAGAAATTAATCCTGATCAGTTCAAGGAAAAGTGGCCACAATACACACCCGAATTACAACCCGGCGATTTTGCTATTATGAACAGTTTAGTATGGCATACGTCAGGAATCAATGAAGTAGGGATTGACAGAATTGTGGCCGATATTATTTATCAACCTGCAAGTGATCCAAGCGGCAAAGAGTTGCTCAGGGGTACTTGGCAAACTGATTTCTTCATTAATAGGGAAGTAAATGCCAAGAGTTTTTTTAAATGGTCAAGAGTTTCAAAAATCATTGATCTCAGTGAAAAACTAAAGAGCAATACTTCCACAAATTGAATAGCTATAATAGCTTTTATATAGGGATTACAAATTATTTTTAGGGGTTTAAAAATCATTTTATTTATGGAAAATTTTCAATCAGGTCTTGCTGAACTTTTGGAAGTTGATTCGGTAAATGATTCAGATGTATTGGAAGATTTTGAATCGTGGGACTCGCTTACTTCGCTATCGATTATTGCATTCATAGATGAAAATTATCATGTTTCTGTTTCCGCCCAGGATCTGCTGCAATCAAAAACAGTGGGGGGGCTAAAGAGTTTGATTTCTCAAAAATTATAACAGGTAGGTGAATAATAATTTTAATCCTCTGGATCTTTCAGGAAAGAGATTTCTGGTTACGGGTGCTGCATCTGGAATAGGACGTGCCACAAGTATTGTTTTGTCCAAGCTGGGTGCTGATCTAGTTCTTTTGGATTTGAATATTCCCGGTTTAAAAGAAACTCAATCAGCTTGTAAACAAACAGACAGTGTTATAGAGTTTGACTTAAAGAATGGATATGGCATTAAAGACCTGTTATTTACAATAAGTGATAACCAAAAATATTTGAATGGATTCATTCACTTGGCGGGTATACCATATATTTCTCCTTTAAAAAGCATTAATGAGAATAAATATATGGAGGTGTTACAAGTTAATACTATTGCAGGTTTGGAGCTAGCGAAAGCATTTAGCAATAGAAAAGTCAGTGAGGAAGGTAGGCGGTCTATTGTTTTTATTTCATCTGTGTATGCTTGTGTAGGTTCAGTAGCCAATGTAGGTTATGCAATGAGTAAAGCGGCACTGCACGGCATCACGAAATCTTTAGCTGTGGAATTAGCACCTAAAAAGATTAGAGTAAATTGTATTGCTCCCGGGTTTGTAAAAACAAATATGATGATGGAGACCGAAAAGTTATTTTCAGACCAAAGAGATGAAATTTTGGAAAACCTGCATCCGCTGGGACTAGGTGAAGCAAATGATATAGCCTATGCATGTGCTTTTCTCTTATCAGATGCCAGCAAATGGATCACCGGTTCAATTATGAATGTGGATGGCGGATTTACTGCAAAATAAACAGCTATGGAATTGGATAGTTATGTTTTAATTACTGGTGCTTCATCAGGTATTGGCCAGCATATAGCCATTAATTTGTCAGATAAATATAACCTGATATTGAATGGACGAAATGAAGTTGCTCTTTCAGAAGTAATATCGAAATGTGCCAACCCAGGCAATCATATCAAGTGGGTTTATGATCTGGAAAATATTGACAATGTAGAGGAATCATTGCATGCTTTTCTCGCACATCATCAAAAGACTGTTTCCATTTTTATTCATTGTGCCGGGTTTTTAAAAATGCTGCCGCTAAAGAGTATATCCAAAGCCCATTTGCTTCAAACAATGAATGTAAATTTTAATGCTGCTGCTTTATTAATTAAATCATTGATCAGTAAAAAGATAAACGGGGTTGCTCTGCAAAATGTGGTTTTTATTTCAAGTACGGCCAGTATAATGGGAGCAAAGGCCTTTAATATTTATAGCGCTTCCAAAGCTGCGGCGGATGCGTTAATGCGATCTTTGGCAATAGAGTTGGCGCCGCAAGTTCGGCTCAATTCTGTACTGCCCGGAGCTGTTCATACCAAAATGACTGACGATATGTTCAATGATGCAGGCCTGCTTGAGAGAATGACCAAACAATATCCTTTAGGTTTGGGGAATGCCAATGATGTATATGAGATGGTAAAATTTTTAATATCGGATCAGTCACGCTGGATCACAGGGCAGCAATTTGTTGTGGACGGAGGAAGGTCAGTTAATATATCCGCATAGAAATGCAGCACGAAATAGTGATAGAAAGTTTGCGGAATTTTCCTGTTGATTCCAATTGTTATATTGTCAAAAAACAACAGGCAGATAAATATGTTATTATAGATCCTGCGCAAGGAAACGGATCGGAATTGCATAGGTATTTGCTGGACAAGAAGATCAAACCGGATTATATTATTCTTACGCATGAACATTTCGATCATATCAGCAGTACAGAGTATCTCAGAAAGGAGTTCGGGAGTAAACTAATTGCAACCAGGGCTTGCTCCGAAAAAATCACTCACCCTAAAAAGAATCTTTCACTTTTTTATGACCAGGTGGGTTTCGCATGTGAACCTGCTGACATACTGATTGAAAAAAATAATTTTCATTTTGATTGGTCTGGAACAAGCATATGTTTTTATATTACTCCCGGTCATTCCGAAGGAGGATTATGTTTTAGTATAGGAGATCATTTGTTCACTGGTGATACCCTTATGCAGCATTATAAACCTATTGTAAAATTACCTGGCGGAAATAAAAGCGAACTAATAGAAAGCATAGAAATGCTATTAAGGGAATTTGATAAAACGACAATTGTTTTTCCGGGACATGGCGAACCATTTCAATTATCCCTGGTAAATATCATGTCTATAATTGATGAATAATGAATACAATTATTGTTGGATCCGGCGCTGTAGCCGCAGAGCTCACATCATACATAGAAGATTATAATAATTTTGTTTCGGAAGAGAAACGATTTAATCTTTTGGGGTATCTCGAGTCGAAGGAGAATATTGAAGCCTATTGGGCGAAATATCAATTAAAAAGACCCGTATTGGGTGATGTTCATTCTTATGGTATCAATGGCGGGGATCATTTTATAATTGGCATTTCAGATATTGTTTTTAGAACCCAAATGATTGAAAAGCTAAACGAAAAAAAAGCATCTATAATCGGATTTACTCATCATTCTTCCATCATTTCGGATTCGGCTCGTCTTGGTTTGGGAAATATTATATATCCTCATTGTATAATAGGTCCTAATTGTAGTATTGGCAATTTCAATTTCATTACATCATATAGTTTTATAAGCCATGATTGTGTGATCGGAAATAATAACTTTTTCTCAACAGCTGGACTGGGTGGAAGAGTAACAATGGGAGATAATAATTTTTTAGGTATACGTTCTACAGTGATACCAAAAGTTTCTATCGGTTCCGGCAATATAATACAGGCGGGAATGACCATTGATAAGGATATTGAAAATAATGCGACAGTCTTTTACCGGTTTAAAGAAAAAGTAATTGCTGTACCTAAAAACTAAAATGTGGAGACTGGTCCTCTAGTAAGTATAATTTGTGGTGTATATAATCACGAGAAATTTATCGGGAAAACATTGGAAGGCTTTTTAAAGCAAGAAACTTCCTTTCCCTTCGAAATTATCGTTCATGATGACGCTTCTACAGATAATACGGTTTTGGTCATCAAAAAATACGAAAAGCAATTTCCTCATCTATTCAGGAACATTTATCAAAATGAAAATCAGCTTTCGCAGTCCATAGATAGCGTTACCCGGATAACTTTTGCTGCAGCCCGGGGGAAATACATTGCCATATGTGAAGGGGATGATTACTGGATTGACCCGCTCAAATTACAGAAACAAGTGGATGTATTGGAGAAGAACAGTAAACTTGCAATTGCTGCACACGGTTCTTACAGACTAACAGATAAACTCTCACTTATTGACAGCCCATTTAAGGTTGATACGATCTGGTCAACAAAAGATATATTGGCGAACAATTGGTTTATTATGACAGCAAGCCTAATGTTTCGCAGATCTATGATAGATCTTTCACCAGATTGGTTACCTAAAATCAGCCATGGTGATCTTGCACTCATATTATTGGCTTCACTCAATGGTGATGGCTATTATACCCCCGAACCAATGAGTGTTTACAGGATGGCTGGCTTAGGAATGATGTCTCGTTTTACAGTTAAAGATTCAAAAAAGTATATTTTCTTATTAGACCAGTTCAATAAAAAGTCTGCCTATAAATTCGATAATGAAATTACGATCTTAAAAGATAAAGCGAGGATTGATGTTTTGCAACGATATCTCACTCAGAATAAGAATACAAGTTTCTTCTCCGGAAAATATTGGCAAAATCTAATAAGATCTCTAAAATGGGCGAGGATCAGAGAGTGGCCATATGTGACTAAAAGATTACTAATGGATAAATTGACAAAATGAAGGGCATTTCCGTGATCATATGCTGCTATAATGCTGCGGCCCGTATCGATAAAACACTTGAACATTTACAAAAGCAAATAGTTGCTGATGAAATTTCATGGGAAGTAATAGTGGTGGATAATGCTTCGATTGATAATACTTCTTCCGTAACCGAAAGAAAATGGAATGAGCATCCTGTTACCGAATTAAAATTGGTTGTTGAATCAAATCCGGGATTGATGCATGCCCGGCACAAAGGATTGCAAACTGCACAGTATGATATTGTTTCATTCATAGATGATGACAATTGGGTCGAAACGGGCTGGGTACAAAAGGTTAGCGATGTTTTTGCCATGAATGAGGAGATCGGCGCTTGTGGTGGAAGAAGCGAAGCATTATTCGAAAATACCTCACCTGGATGGTTCCCATTATTTGAAAATAGTTTTGCGGTTGGGGAACAGGATAGTGAAAGCGGTATAATTGATAATAAAAAGGGATATTTATGGGGAGCCGGACTTTCTTTTCGCAGATCACTGTGGTGTGAACTGCAAAGAAGAGGATTTAAGAACCTGACAGTGGGCAGGCAGGGAAAAAATATTACGGCGGGAGAGGATACAGAGTTGTGTTATGCATTCAGGCTTATGGGTTACCACCTTTATTATCATAATGATCTATCACTAAAACATTATATGCCCAACGGACGAATGAATTTTTCATACATGGAAAAAATGAGTAAGGGATTTGGGAAAGCAAATGTTCATCTTAATTGTTACAGAGTTTTGTTGTATCCAACCACTTTTACACTTCATCCCTGGTGGTATGAATGGCTTGCGTCAGAAAAAAAAATTATTAAAGAATCATTCATGTCGATTTTCTCATCCGATAAAAATATCATTTTACAGGCCAAAGCCAGGAAGGCTTACTGGAAAGGATACGCCTCACAAACATGGAATGACAAATCCCTGGTCAGGGAACATATAGCTTCGCTAAAAGAAATTTTCCCCAAAAAGTGATTTTTCTTTCAGAAATGATTTATTGTAAAATGTTGGCATTACCGCATGACCTTCCTGATCGAATTATCTTAGCTAATTTTCATTTTTTTGATACTTTTGAGGATGGTTTTTTCGTTATTATGCCCGTATTCCGCACCCCTTGACTGTTTTCAAGCATCTTTGTAAAATCCAAACTAATGAAAGTCATCCTCTTTGAACTTAATGAAGTTCCCTACAAGGTTATTCAGCACTTTTGTAAACTCTATCCCGAATCAAATTTAGCCAAGGTATTATTAAAAGGCAGGAAATACGAAACTTATGCTGAAGACCAGGGCCATCTTTCTCCATGGATCACGTGGCCGACAGTGCATCGGGGCGTTACCAACGAAAAACATTTTATCTCTGATTTTGGGCAAGGTCTGGCAGAGCAGGAAAAACAGTATCCTGCTATATGGAATTTGCTTTCAAAGAATGGAGTCAAAGTTGGTTTATTTGGATCCCTTCACACTTATCCGTTACCGGCCAATAACCCAAATTTTTCGTTTTATGTGCCAGATACTTTTGCTGCTGGCAGCGAATGCTTTCCCAAAAAACTAGAAACATTTCAGAAGTTCAACCTGGCAATGGCACGTGATAATAGTCGTGTTGTTAGCAATAGAATTCCTGGCAAAGAAGCAATTAATTTTTTAATGAAGCTGCCAGATATGGGTTTGAAATTCAAAACGGCAACTGATATAGCTACACAATTAGTGGACGAAAGAATAAATAAATGGAAAGTAATAAGAAGAAGAACCTATCAATCGATCATTGGCTTTGATATATTTTATAAACAACTTGAATCAAAAAAGCCAGACTTTGCCACATTCTTTACCAATCATGTGGCATCATCACAACATCGTTATTGGGCCGCTGCATTTCCAGAAGATTATGAAAGTTTGAAACTTGGCAGGGAGTGGATCGAAAGATATAATGGTGAAATAGTTTACACCATGAAAAAAACTGATGAAATGATCGGCAGGCTTGTAAAATTCATCGACAAGAATCCCGAGTATTCGCTTTGGATACTTTCCAGCATGGGGCAACAAGCTGTTGAAGCAAAGGAAATTTATACCGACTTGTTTGTAACAAGTGGCAAAGAGTTTATGGACAATTTTGATCTCGGCACCGCATATTATGAATTAAAACCTTCAATGGTTCCTCAATTCAACGTGCAAATACATGTAGATAAAAGAAAAGAGTTTGAAGATAAACTGGCAACTTTCCGTATTAATGATCAACCGATCCATTCACGTCAAAAAGCGGAAGGTTTTTATAGTCTTGATATTGGGTTGCCGAATTTGGATGAAAGCAAAATAAGGATTGAATTAATGGGACAAATAATTCCACTTGAACATTCAGGAATGGAAAATGTAAAGATCCAGGACAGGTGTGGTGCAACCGCTTATCATATTCCTCAAGGATCATTTATTATTTATGCACCTACGAAAGGACTTAATGGTGATGATATTGCAAGTGTTTCAACTACCGAGATAGCTCCAACAATTCTGAGAAATTTTAATATACCTGTTCCCGGTTATATGAATAAAGGAATTTTTCTCTCTAATTAGATGTGCTGCTTTCTTACAAAGTAAATAGCAGATATTTGCAGCCCAATAAAAATTCCTTACTTAATTACAATGAATTTCCCGAAAATAAGTGTTGTCATCCCGTCCTACGATCAAGGGCATTTTATAGAAGAAACGATCCTTTCAATTATTAATCAACAATATCCGAATCTCGAAGTTTTTGTTGTCGATGGTGGCAGCAAGGATAGTTCTGTTGATATTATAAAGAAATATGAGCAACATCTTACCTGGTGGGTGAGTGAAAAAGATAAAGGACAAAGTGATGCGATCAATAAAGGTTTTGCAAGAGCTACAGGTGATATCGTAACATGGTTATGCAGCGATGATCTTTATACAGCTGGGGCGTTAAAACGAGTTGCAGAAATTTTTTCCGAATTGCCAGATGATGTTGGTCTTATTTATGGGGGCGCTACATTATTTGGCGAAAATATGAAGTCAAATGAAACATGGGGATATGAAAAGGCCGGAGTAGAAAGATATATAGCAGGTCAGGCCTTTCCACAGCCATCAAGTTTTTTTAAAAGAAAATATTTATTGGAAGCTGGCAATTGGGTAAGAGAGGATCTTCATTTGGGAATGGACTTTGATCTTTTTGCAAGACTTGGTTGTGTATGCAAATTCCATTCAGTAAATGAAATATTTTCACTTTATCGTTTACATGAGGCCAGTAAAACAGTTTCACAACATTCTCGTTTAATTGAAGACTGGACCCGAACATTCAGTAATCTTTGCCGTAATTTAGAATGGCATGATATAATTGAGAAAATGCAAGCCATTCCTCAGGTATCAGGTTTTTTAAATTATCACTATCCTTTTAAGGCAAAAGAAAGCATAGTTAGAAGTGCTGATAAAAGACTTGCTTTGTTTTATCACTTGTGTTACTGGATAAAATCTTGTTATCAATATCAAAAACGTGACGATGCGAGAAAGCTTTTAGCAGTTTTAAGAAAAGATTATCCATCGGAATGGCTTGCTAAAGAAAAACATATTCCCCAGATCATAAGAAGACTTATGTTTCCGGATCCGTTGTTGAATGTCCTGATAAGTCTTAAAAAAGGGTATAAAAAATTGGTTAGTTAGAAATACCATCTTTTCAAAAATTACAGCCTTAGGGTAAAGGCAGATAAACATATTGCACTTTATAACGAAATGATTAAATGACCTTTTTTTCGATAATTATCCCGGTTTACAACCGGTCACATCTTCTAGGCGAAACAATAGATACGGTGCTGGTGCAAAGTCACTTTGATTTTGAGATCATTATTGTAGATGATGGAAGTACCGAGGATATTAAAAAAGTGCTTGATGATAAATACAATAATGAACCAAGAATAAAATACTTCCGCAAACAAAATGAAGAAAGAGGTGCTGCAAGAAATTATGGATTGAAACACGCCAGTGGTGATTACGCAGTTTTTTTTGATTCCGATGATTTTATGAAGCCCCATTACCTGGAAACACTTAATAAGATAATAACTGAGAACCCGGGAGTAAAAATGCTTGCTGCCAAATATAATTATGACAATAATGGAAAAATAGAATACCATCCTTTTCTAAAGTCCCTTGCCGAAGGCTGGTATGATCAAAGCTTATTCCTGAAAGGAAATATTCTTGCCTGCAATTATAGTATCAGGATAAAGGATAATGACTTTAAATTGTTTCCACCCGGGAGAGAACTGTCTTCAATGGAAGACTGGTTATTTTTACTGGAGAACCTTGTCAATGAAAAAATGTTTATTAAAGATGAGACCTGCATAACCATGCGCCAGCATGATGAACGTTCTATGAACAACAATCAGAAAGTAATTGAAGCAAGAAGGAAAGCAGTTAAATGGGCATTGGCCAAACTGGAATTATCTTCTGAAAAAAAGAAAACACTGATAGCATGGTCGCATTATTTCTGTGGTATCCATCAGTATCTTGATCATAGAAGATCCGATGCAATTAAAGAAGCAATAACAGCTGTGAAAACGGAAGGCCCCAAAAAACAATTCCTGTTTTTAATAATGAAATCTATAGTTGGTAGAAAACTTATAAAAGCAATTCGATGAAGAATGAAAAATAACATTCTCGTATTTTCGCAGTGGAGTTTTAAAGATGCATTGATACAAACCTATACTTTGCCTTATGTTGACATTATTCGAAATATAATTTCGCCAGAAATAAAAATATTCGTTGTTACAGCTGAACAGCAAGAGATAGCCTTAACTAAAGAGGAGATAAGTGATGTAAACAAACAATGGGCTGTTAAGAATATGGAACTATTGGCTCAACCTTATAAAAGATTTGGTTTAAAAAAAATAATGACGACGTTTGGAGATATTTTCAGTTGGTGTAAACTGATTAAAGAGGAGAAAATAAAAACCATTCATGCAGTTTGTACTCCGGCAGGAGGGATAGCTTATCTACTAAGCAAGCTAACAGGGACAGAACTTGTGATCGATAGCTATGAACCGCATGCTGAAGCTATGGTAGAAAATGGCACATGGCAAAAGAATGGATTAGCATATAAAATCCTTTTTTCTCTTGAGAAAAGACAAACCCGCAGAGCGAAGGCTCTTATTGGAACAACAGCCGGAATGAAACAATATGCTGCAGAAAAATATGGTGTACAAGCAAAAAATTTTTTTGTAAAACCGGCATGTGTCGATATGCAAATTTTTTTCCCAAAAGAAAAAGATAAAAAGCTTCTTAAAGAATTAAGCCTCGAAAATAAAATTGTGTGTGTGTATGCGGGTAAACTGGGGGGTATTTATTTAAAGGCTGAAGTATTTGATTTTATTAGAGTATGCTACGATCGGTGGAAGGATGATTTTAGTTTTTTAATGCTCACTAATGCATTACGTGATGATATTGATACAGAATGCGAAAGAGCTGGGCTTCCTAAAAATGTTGTTATTAGCAAATTTGTTTTTCACAACGAAATACCTTCTTACTTATCGTTGGGCGATTTTGCAATAAACCCGGTAAAGCCAGTACCTACAAAAAAATATTGTACGTCTATAAAGGATGGCGAATACTGGGCTATGGGTCTGCCTGTAATAATTTCTCCAAACATTTCTGATGATTCCGAAATTATCGAGAGAGAAAATATTGGTGTAATAATGGATTTTACAAATGAGCATCAATTTGGGGATACCATACAAAAGATCGAAGCTCTTTTAAAGAATAAAAGTGATCTGCAGAAAAAGATCAGGAAAATAGGCGAACAATACAGATCGTACAATATTGCTGAAAATGTTTATCGAAGTATTTATAGCAACGAAGCTTTATAAAAAAAGAGGATTCTATTTTTTAAGACAATTTTTAAACTAGTAATAACATGAAATCATTAGTAACTGGCGGAGCCGGCTTTATTGGGGCACATGTAACAAACGAATTGATAAGGATAGGTCATTCTGTAGTAGTACTCGATGATCTGAGTGGAGGGTTTGAAGATAATATTAACCGCAAAGCAATTTTTGTAAAAGGATCAGTAACAGATCAGCAATTGGTAAAAAGGCTATTTGAAGAACATAGATTTGAGTATGTCTATCACCTGGCAGCTTATGCTGCAGAAGGATTAAGCCATTTCATCAGGAAATTTAATTATGAAAATAATCTTATTGGCAGCATTAATCTCATTAACGAAAGTATTAAAAACAAGATCAAATGTTTTGTTTTTACTTCATCTATTGCAGTATATGGAGCAGGTCAATTACCAATGTCAGAAGATACAATACCTCAGCCGGAAGACCCTTATGGTGTTTCGAAGTATGCAGTTGAACTCGATCTTAAAACTGCGCATGAAATGTTCGGACTGAATTTTGTTATTTTCAGACCACATAATGTATACGGTGAGTATCAAAATGTAGGTGATCGTTATCGGAATGTAATTGGGATTTTCATGAATCAATTAATGCAGGGAAATCCTCTGACGATTTTTGGGGACGGATCACAGACAAGAGCATTCAGTTATATCAGCGATGTAGCGCCACATATTGCAAAATCAGTTGACATACCTGCAACTTACAACCAGGTATTTAATATCGGCGGCGATAAAGAATATTCTGTGAACGAACTTGCAGGAACGGTTATGAAAGTATTGAGAAAAGAGCAGCCTATCCGTTATTTAACTGCCCGCAATGAAGTATTGCATGCTTATTCTGATCATACAAAAGCAAAAAAGATCTTTGGAATAAAAGACAATGACTTTGTTGACCTTGAAACTGGTGTTGGTAAAATGGCTACATGGGCATTGAATGCTGGTCCTCGTAAAACACCGAGGTTTACTAACATTGAAATATTTGAAAAGCTGCCTGCTATTTGGACAGAGTAAAAAGTTTTATGAAAAGAGTTTTATTCATTTGCCTGCATCGTCCAGACAGGTCGCCTTCACAAAGATTCCGGTTTGAACAATACCTGGATCACCTTAATGCCAATGGCTATCAATGCAATTTTTCATGGTTGCTAAATGCGAATGATGATAAATTTTTTTATAGCAAAGGAAAAATAGTATGGAAAGGGGTGATCGTTTTAAAAAGCATATGGAAAAGAGTACAAGAGGTTTTAAAAGCTTCAAAGTATGATATCGTTTTTGTACAAAGAGAGTGCTTTATGCTTGGCACTTCTTTTTTTGAGAAGAAGTTTGCAAAGAGATCAAAACTGATCTTTGATTTTGATGACAGTGTCTGGATACAGAATATTTCAGAAGCCAACAAGCTATTTTCCATTTTTAAAGATGCAGGCAAAACAAAAACTATAATTCAAGTAGCCGATCTTGTTTTTGCTGGCAATAATTACCTGGCTGATTTTGCCCGGCAGTTTAATAAAAACGTAGTGGTAGTGCCTACAACTATTGACACCGACCTGTACAAACCCGTAATAAAATATCCTAAAGAAAAAATTTGCATTGGCTGGAGCGGATCTGTTACCACTATTGAACACATGGAAACAAAGATCAAAGCACTTTCGGAGATTAAAAATAGATATTTGGAAAAGGTTTATTTCAAAATAATTGGTGACGGAAATTATTATAGCGAAGATTTGCAGACCAAAGGATTACCATGGATAAAAAATACAGAAGTTCAGGATATGTCTGAATTTGATATTGGCATTATGCCCTTGCCTGATACAGAGTGGGCCAAAGGAAAATGCGGGCTAAAGGGGCTTCAGTATATGGCATTGGGGGTTCCTACAATCATGTCACCGGTTGGAGTAAATGCAGAAATAGTTCTGGATGGAGAAAATGGCTTTTTGGCAGACAGCGATGAAGAATGGGTAAACAAATTAAGCTTGCTTATTGAATCATTTGAATTAAGACAAGAAATTGGGGAGGCCGGACGCAAAACTGTTGAGGAAAAATATTCTATTCATGCGAATAGCAAATCGTATCTCCGGTATTTTGATCAACTTACGTCATAAACTGTTATCGATCTAACAGAATGAATAAGATCAGAATTCATTTCTGGGTTCCCTATCCTGAACGGTCCGCACCTTCGCAGCGATTCAGGGTTGAACAGTATTTGCCTTATTTACCTCAAGACCAGTTTTCTTACTCTGTACTTTCTTTTCTTGACATTGATACATGGATGATCTTTTACAATAAAGGCAATAGCAGCAGAAAGTTTTTTGGACTGCTATTGGGATTTCTCCGACGCATCAAACATTTATTTTTATCTCTCTATGCTGATTATGTTTTTATTCTTCGTGAGGCGTCACCAGTTGGTCCACCAATTTTTGAATGGCTGCTGGCAAAGGCCTTCAGAAAAAAAATTATTTACGATTTCGATGATGCTATTTGGATACCCGGCGGTGAGGAAGCAAGTAGGGGTAAAAAATTTTTGAAAGCTACATGGAAAGTGAAACATATTATACGCTGGTCATACAAAGTTTCTTGTGGTAATGAGTTTCTTTGCGCTTATGCCCGGATGTATAATAAAAATGTGGTTTTGATACCAACTGTAATTGATACAAATAAAAGCAAGAATAATCAGAAGATGCCAAACCAGGGAGGGAATGTCGTTGTTGGGTGGACAGGCTCACATACGACCCTGCACAACCTGGAGGAGATTGAAAATCTTATTCCAGAGCTAAAAAAGGAAATGGATTTTGATCTTTTAATAATTTCTAATAAACCTCCTGAATGGAAATTCGATTTTAAATTTAAGAAGTGGGAAGAAGCAACAGAGATAGCAGATCTTTTGAAAATAGATATTGGGATTATGCCATTAAAAAAAGGTCCGTGGTTTGAAGGGAAGTGCGGATTTAAATTGATCCAATATCATTCTTTCGGTATTCCTGCCATTGCTTCCGATGTTGGTGTCAACTCTTTGGTGACGATACATGATAAAACCGGGTTTATTGTTGATGGGGCAGATCAATGGAAAAAGCACCTAAGACAATTAATACTTGATGATAAACTGCGGATACAAATGGGAAAGACCGGTAATGAACATATTGAAAAGAATTATAGCTTAAACAGTTTGTTTCCTGCTTTTATCTCTCTCTTTTCTTAATATTAGTTCTTGCTTGGGTGGGTGATACAAAATAATAAGAAAGGCAGTATAGAATGGCAAACACGGGATTTTATATCTTACCAATGAGCCAAAATTAGAAGTGGAAATACCAACAGCAAATGCAAATACTAAAGTAAATATCAGGCAAAATTGAAGTGTTTCATCAGAAAGAATTCGCTGTACTACCCTGATCGGGTTATTTCGGAAAACAACCACGATAGTAAATATTAAAAAAAACAAGGACTCAAGTGCGGAGATCATAACAATTGGTTTTCTTGCTTCCCATAAATATGGCCGGAACAAGGTAACATTTACACCAGCCGGTGCTTGCTGCAACATTCCCAGAAGAGTTGGATCAAAATCGCCAAGGGTATAACCAGAACCATCCTGTTCATTAGAAATTCTAAATAAGTAATCTCTGGTAACAAAGGATTTCTGGGCAACACTTTCAACATTATATTCTCCAAACATTTCGGCTTCTAATTTTCCGCCTACGACAAAAATTCCGCCAAGAGCAGATGCATATAAAAAATAACGTACGAAAAGGATCAACCTGGTGTCTTTTATTTTATAAGACAAAAGGCCAACCCCCCACAGTAAAATAGCGGGGAGAAACGCCATGACTATATAAGACTTGATAATATAAATGATATATAGAAAAATTAAAGCAAATATTGAATTGGCTACAATTTTTTTGTTTTCATAAAAAATTATATAGAAAAAATGAGTAACCCATCCCATACATGATAATGTGATGGTGTCTTTCATAAAACCGGAACCCCAAAAAATTACACTTGGAATAAACAGGACTGCATATGCTAACTGTTTTGAAAGCCTGGGATATAATTTCGTGAACACAATATATAATTTCCATATACCTATAAATGAAAGTGCAGCAAAAATTACAGCCGTGGGTAGATAAGTGGTCATTGTAAATAAACCAATCACGGCTCCTATCACTGATATTAAATATTCCGGCGTTCTGATACCATACCACCAAAACTGTGTAGTATAATTATAAACGTCAACATCATATATTTCAGCACTCCCAGTTACCAATTTTAACCAGGTCCAAAAGGAATCACTCATAGAGGAATTAATAATTTCTGTCTGTCGCCAGTAATTCAAACTATCACCGCCTTTATAATAGTATTGATAAATGATGCCAAGAAGAATAGCACCGATGATCTTAAAACTAAATGCAGGCATGAAATACCGACGTAATGGATGATCTTTTGGATAATATTTATTTCTAAAATGAGCAGCAAATACGAAGACGATAAAAAGATAAATTGGAAGTAAAATGAAATCAGTTATAGTGATATATTGCATAAAAATAAAGGATATTGTATGTGTGGAATTGCGGGCATAGTTGCTTTGACAGATACAGGCCGACAACAGGTTTCGAAATTACGACAATCTATCCGAACTCTGCAGACGAGAGGGCCTGATGACGAAGGTATATATCTATGTGATGACATGGGATTGGCTCAGCGAAGACTAGCGATCATTGATACAAGTGCAGCAGCTAATCAACCAATGTGGGATAAGACAGAGCGTTATACAATTATTTTTAACGGCGAAATATTCAATTACCAGGAACTCCGAAGCAAATATTTTACTGCTGAAGAGCAACAACAACTTCGTACGAGTTCAGACACCGAGGTCTTGCTTGAGCTTTTCATAAAGCAAGGAGAGAAATGCCTTCCGTTATTGGAAGGTTTTTTTGCTTTTGCGATCTATGATACGCAAACAAAAGAGTTATTTGTTGCAAGAGACAGGTTTGGAAAAAAACCGTTAAATTATTTTATTGATGATGATCGGTTCATTTTTGCATCTGAACTGAAAGCTCTTTATGATTTTGGTATACCAAAAGAATTAAATTATGAAGCGTTGCAGCTGTACCTACAATTATCTTATATCCCGCAGCCCATGAGCATGCTGAAGCATTTAAGAAAAGTAGAGCCAGGTGCGAGGTTGATACTTAAAGGAAAAAATATTGAAGAAAAAAAATGGTATGTGCTTATTCCGAAATATGAATATAAACATGCTCCGTCTTACGAGCAGGCCCAAAAAGAACTGGTTCCGTTATTGGAAGATGCGGTTGTGAAAAGATTGATAAGTGATGTACCCCTTGGGGCTTTTTTAAGCGGTGGTATTGACTCTTCTGTTATTGTAGCATTAGCCAGTCGTCATCAAAAATCTTTGAATACATTTTCAATCGGGTTTAAAGACGAACAATATTTTGACGAAACTCAATTCGCGGAATTGGTTGCAGCAAAATTTAAAACCAATCATGCTACTTTTCGTTTAGGTTTTGATGATTACTTGTCTCACATATATGATGTGCTGAATTATTTGGATGAACCATTTGCTGATTCCGCATCATTGCCTCAATTCATTCTTTGCATGGAAGTAAGAAAACATGCAACAGTTGCCATTTCCGGTGATGGAGGCGATGAAGTTTTCGCAGGTTATAATAAGCATTATGCAGAATGGCAGGCAAGAAGACAATCATTGGCTGGAAGCCTTGTAAAGATGGGTGCTCCTCTTTGGAAAATTATGCCGAAAAGTCGGAACAACCGTTTCTCTGATCTTTTCCGCCAATTGAACCGGTATGCTGAGGGAGCTGAACTTTCTTCAAAGGAACGATACTGGCATTGGGCTTCCACATTTTCTGCAGGCGATGTAGATAAATTAATTGCGAAGCAAACGTCCACGAAGATCAGTAGCGCAATCATTGATACAGTAAAAGAAAAATATCTTTCAAATATTAATGATGATTTTAATTCTGTATTAAAAACTGATCTTGATCTTGTACTCATAAGTGATATGCTGGTAAAAGTTGACCTGATGAGTATGGCAAACAGTGTGGAAGTGCGTTCGCCATTCCTTGATCATCATGTCGTGGAATTTGCTTTTACATTACCATCGGAATACAAAATAAACAAGGGCGGTAGAAAGAAAATTATAAAAGACGCTTTCCGAAATATTTTGCCACCAGAAATTTATAATCGTGGAAAAAGAGGGTTTGAAATACCGATGCTAAAATGGTTCCGTGAAGAATTATACACTTATATATTTGATGACCTGCTAAATGAAAAATTTGTAAAAGAACAAGGCATCTTTGATATTGAGTTTATCAATTGTATGAAAAAACAACTTTACTCTGCTGCTCCAGGGAATATTGTTGAGCAGCTTTGGGTATTGATCGTTTTTCAACATTGGTACAAGAAATATTTTATGTAAAACCTAATTGTGAGTAAAGGGATCTTTACCATATCACTGGACTTCGAACTCTTCTGGGGTGTTCGGGATCATCGCACACTGGAGAACTATGGAGAGAATATTCGCAATGTTCACCATGTTGTTCCCCGTTTGCTTGAGTTGTTCTCTAAATACAATGTGCATTGCACCTGGGCAGCTGTGGGTTTCCTTTTTTTTAATGAAAGAAAAGAAATGCTCACCTATTTGCCTACTCGACGACCTTATTATGAAAAGAAAGAGTATGATCCATATCCTTATCTCGAGCAAAATGAGTTGGAAAAAATCTATCATTTTGCCCCGGCGCTTATTGAACAAATAAAAAAAACACCTGGCCAGGAAATTGGAACACATACGTTTTCTCATTTCTATACACTTGAAAAGAATACAACGATCAGTCAATTTCAAAGTGATCTGCGTGCTGCAATTGCCATTGCAAAAGAAAAAGGCATAGAAATTAAAAGTATAGTTTTTCCAAGGAATCAATATTCCGATGAACACATCAAAGCGTGTTTGGAAGAAGGAATAAAAATTTATCGTGGTAACGAACTTTCAGGTGTATATAAACCAATATCCAGGGAAAACGAAAACATTTTCAGAAAAGGAACACGTTTTGCGGATACTTATATTAATATCACCGGGCATCATTGTCATGCCATTCCTGCAGCCAGTGAAATTATTAATGTGCCGGCAAGCCGGTTTCTGAGGCCGTATAATCCGAAATTTAAAATGTTTGATGGTTTAAAACTCAGGCGGATAAAACAGGGAATAAAATTTGCAGCAAAGCAAGGCTTGATATATCAACTGTGGTGGCATCCGCATAATTTCGGAAAATACATGGATGAGAATTTTAAATTTCTTGAACAGATTTTAGAATTTTATCATCAAATAAATAAAGAAGGAAAAATTGAATCTCAAAACTTGCTTGAGATATATTCCAATATCAAATAAACTATGGAGAAGAAGAAAATTGTTTTATTGACGAGAGATTGTGATTCGACTACGATCGTTTATAATTATCTCAGTCAACACTTTCCCATTGATACTGTTGTTTTTGAAAAGACCATATCAAAATCAGAACAGTTCAGGCGAAGAGTTAAGTTCATTGGCTTTTGGAATGCTATTGGCCAGGTTATATTTATGTTGTCTGCTTTCCCCTTTTTGAAATTAACCTCTCAGAAAAAAAGAAAAAAAATTTTAACTCAATATAATCTTGATCTTACAACTATACCTGCGAAAAAAATTAAGCGAATTGATAAACTTAGTTCAACAAAAGGAAGAGAGTTTTTGCAAGAGATGAAACCAGATCTCTTAATTGTCAACGGAACAAGAATTCTTTCTAAAAAGACCCTGGAATCTGTTTCAGCCCCCTTTGTAAACATTCATACAGGCATTACACCTGCCTATCGTGGCGTGCATGGGGGATATTGGTCCGTAGCTAAAGGGCAAAAGAAATTTTTTGGTACAACAATACATTATGTGGATCCGGGAGTTGATACAGGTGGGATCATTGAACAGGTTTTTGCAGAACCTGGAAAGAAAAATAATTTTTACACATATCCTTATATTCAGTATGCTACAGTACTTCCTGTGCTAAAGCAAGTCGTGCAATCTTTCGTTGATGGTCAAGTACCTCCTACAAAACCTTCGGTTGCAAATGAATCTGCTCTATGGTTTCACCCCACTATCTTTCAATGGCTCGGAAATCTTAAAAGAACATTTATTTTTTTATTGGTATCATCTTTAATCCAACTATTCTAAACTAATTTGTGGAGTAAATGCCAAGAGTTTTAAGAATACTTAATCGCCTTATCATTGGAGGTCCTTCGAAAAACGCAATATATCTTTCAAGGTACATGCAGCCTGACTTTGATACATTATTAGTTATCGGCGGTAAAGAAGATCATGAACAGGATGCCGACTTTTTAGCTACAGCAAATAATATTGATCCGACCTGCATTCCCGAAATGAAAAGACCAATTTCTCCTTATAATGACTGGGCCGCTTATAATAAATTAAAGAAATTAATTAAAGAATTTAAGCCAGATATCGTTCATACACATGCTGCAAAATCAGGCGCATTAGGAAGATTGGCTGCAAAGCATTCTAATGTGCCGGTTATCGTTCACACTTTTCATGGCCATATTTTTCACTCTTATTTCAATTCAGTAAAAACAAATTTCTTTATCAGGACCGAAAGATATCTTGCCGGTTTAAGTGATGCGATAGTTGCCATCAGTGATGTACAGAAAAATGAATTATCCGGAGACTTTAGAATTGCGGCAGTGGATAAATTCCGGGTGATCCCACTTGGACTTGATCTTGATAATTTCATAATCAACCAGGAAGAAAAGAGAAACAAATTCAGAAATGAATTTGGACTTGATGACGATTTTGTTGCTATCGGAATAATCGGAAGATTAGTACCCATAAAGAATCATTCACTTTTTTTAAAAGGATTGAAATATGTACTTAATAATACAACTGTAAAACTCAAAGCCTTTATCATCGGCGATGGTGAAAGCAGGACGGCAATCGAACAAATGGCAAATGATCTAGAAATAAAGTATACAAAGCAAACAGATGCAACGCATGCACATCCACTGATCTTTACATCCTGGAGGACAGATATTGATACAATATTTGCGGGGCTTGATATTATCGCGTTGACATCACTTAACGAAGGAACACCAGTTAGCTTAATTGAAGCACAGGCTGCCGGCAAGCCAATTGTATCTACAAGAGTGGGCGGGATCGCAGATGTGGTTTTGGAAAATAAAACAGCCTTGCTTTCTGAGATCACTGATGAAAAAACATTTTCCAATAACCTGCTTCAGCTTGTTAATGATCCCGAGCTTCGAAGAAAATTCAGTAATGCCGGCAAAGACCATGTAGTGAAAAAGTTTAGCTATCACCGGTTGGTAGACGACATGAGTGGTTTATATCATGATCTGCTTGACAAAAAAAATCATCGTAAGAAATAAATAATTTTTATGAAGTTGTGGGGAAAAAAAGATTCTGACGGATTTGACTATGGCCTCCTTAAGACTGACATGCACTCTCATTTATTACCGGGTATTGATGATGGATCGCCGGACCTGGCTACTTCAGTGGAAATGATAAGTGGGTTGATCCATCTTGGATTTAAAAAGCTGATCACTACTCCGCATGTCATGCAAGATATGTATCCAAATAAAAGAGATGATATATTAAAGCGATACGAGATCTTAAAAAAGCACCTGGAAGCAGAAAACATAAATGTGGAGCTTTGCGTTGCTGCAGAATACTTTCTTGATGATAATTTAAAGCAGTTACTTGCAGATAAAGAACCACTTTTAACATTTGGAGACAACCTTGTACTGGTAGAATTCTCAATGGCGAGCGAGCAATACAGTTTTAAAGAATTACTTTTTGAAATGCAAATGCAAAGCTACCAGCCGGTGATAGCTCATCCTGAACGGTATGTTTATCATGAAAAAAATAAAGAGTTTTTTGAAGAGTTAAAAGCAGCCGGGTATCTCTTTCAACTCAACATTATGTCACTAGCGGGAGTTTATGGAAAAACAGTCAATGAACTTGCTCATTATTTTATAAAGCATGAATACTATGATATTGCCGGCACCGATTTGCATAACACCCGCCATTTTTCTCAGTTACAAAGCTCATCAATAGCCCATGGATTAAAAGAATTGCTGAATGCGGGAAAGCTGCTGAACCCGGAATTATAAATTTAATTTGAACCTTTTTGCAGGTCATTTGTAATTATTAAACATGACCAAATTCACTATCAAGGACCTGGAAAATCTTTCGGGAATTAAAGCTCATACGATCCGTATTTGGGAGCAACGCTATTCTTTCCTTAAGCCTTCCCGGACTGATACCAATATCCGCTATTATAACAATGATGACTTGAAGACAATTCTGAACATTTCAATCCTTAATAAATATGGATACAAGATCTCACATATAAATAAAATGTCCGTCAACGATGTGCAGTCAAGAGTGGCAGAATTGAATTTAACCGGCGCACAACAAGAACGGATCGTGAATGAATTGATACAACTGATGGTGGATCTTGATACCGCGGGATTTGAAAAGACATTAGATAAACAGATCGCTTCCAACGGAATTGAGAAGGTGATCATTCGCATCATTTTTCCATTCTTCGAACGAATAGGTATTCTTTGGCAAACAGGTCATATCAATCCGGCACAGGAACATCTTACGACAAATATCATTCGTCAAAAATTGATCGTTGGTATTGACCAGGCCCGGACAGTTTTAAAGATCAAAAAATCATTCCTTCTTTTCTTACCGGAAAGAGAACATCATGAGCTGGGATTATTGCTTGTTTACTACCTATTAAAGAAACGCGGTGCAGAAGTTTTTTATATAGGCGCCAATGTCCCAGTGAAAGATGCACAATTTGTCTATGAAACTAAAAAACCGGATTTTATTTATATACATCTTACCTCCACTTCACCCGGATTTAATTTTGAAAAATTTCTCCGGCAAACTTCCGAAAAGATCTTAAAGGCAAAGATCATCATTTCCGGGTTCCCTACTTACGGCTATAAAAGATCCCTTCCTAAAAATGTTGAATTCAAACATTCTCTTGTTGAGCTGGTAGAATTTATTTCTTCACTATAGCCACCTATCCCTTTCTTTCCCATTTTTTGTTGAGCAGATTTGCTTTCTTTTCTTTTGATCATTAAACAAAGAGAAGGCAATAGTTATTGACTGTTTAATTTTACACTACTAAAAGTTAAACAGAATTTTTATGTCGGCAGCGGAATTTAATGAGTTATTGTTAGGTAATGCCAATCCTTTAAGGCCATTTGCGGTAAGTCTTACTCGTGACCAGGAAATTGCAAAAGATCTTTTCCAGCAAACGCTATACAAGGCACTGGCAAACCAGGATAAATACAGCACGGGAACAAATATTAAAGCATGGTTGTTTACAATTATGCGAAACATTTTTATCAATGATTATAGAAGGAGGTCAAGGCAAAGAACAATTTTTGACAATGGGACAAATGAAACGTTGATCAATTCAGGTAAAATAAGCATAAGAAATGAAGGAGAATGTTCTTTGCAATTGAAAGAGATTCACAGAGCAATACATCAATTACCGCAAATTTTTAAAATCCCTTTTTTGTTGCACTTTGAAGGGTATCGATACCACGAAATTTCTGAAGCATTGAATGAGCCTTTAGGAACGATAAAAAGCAGGATTCATTTTGCCCGTAAGCTTTTAAAAGGACAACTTAACAAGTATTAAATATTTTATATGTCATCTTCAGTGATTATAGTGGGTAGTGGTTTTGCAGGTTTATCAGCTGCTTCATTCATGGCAAAGGCCGGATGGAAGGTGACTGTAATAGAAAAGAACAGCGGCCCTGGCGGAAGAGCAAGACAATTAAAAGAACACGGTTTCACTTTTGACATGGGCCCAAGTTGGTATTGGATGCCGGATGTGTTTAAAAATTATTTTGAAAAGTTCGATAAGAAAGTTTCCGATTATTATTCATTGCAACGTCTTGATCCTTCTTACCGAGTTTATTGGGAAAATGACTTTACCGATGTGCCTGCCGATTATAATGCATTTAAAAGAATGGCTGATGAATTTGAACTGGGTGCAGCTGAACAGCTTGAAAAATATTTAGCGGAAGCTGCTTATAAGTATGAAACGGGGATCAATAAACTAGTGCATAAACCAGGAAGATCATTTACGGAATTTATCGATCATGATATTTTCAAAGGAGTATTTAGGCTAGATGTTTTTACGTCAATAAAAAAACACATCCATAAATATTTTAAAAACCCCAGGCTACGCCAGTTGATGGAGTTTCCTGTTTTGTTTCTTGGTGCTTTACCCGAAAATACTCCTGCACTTTATAGCCTGATGAACTATGCTGATATAAAAGGTGGTACATGGTATCCAGGTGGCGGGATGTATTCTGTTATAGAAGCTATGTATCATTTAGCACTTGAATTGGGGGTAGAATTTTGCTTCAATGAGGAAGCGGAACAAATATTTGTTCAAAATGGCACGGCGAAAAATTTGGTCACCGATAAAAAGGTTCATGAAGCTGATGTGATCATCAGTGGAGCAGATTATAATTTTACCGAGGAAAGACTTCTAGATGAAAAATACCGTAGTTATAGTAAAACTTATTGGGAGAAAAGAGTATTGGCGCCAAGTTGTTTATTATATTTTGTTGGCTTAAATAAAAAATTGAAGAATGTAATTCATCATTCTTTGTTTTTTGATGTCCCGTTTGAGCAACATGCAAAAGAGATCTATCATGATCCGCAATGGCCCTCCAACCCACTTTTTTATGTAAGTATAAATTCTGTTACTGATGATACTGTTGCCCCGGCTGGTTGTGATAATATGGTCCTGCTGATACCCATTTCATCTGGGTTATTGAACGATGATGAAACTACAAGAGAGAAATATTTTCAGCAGATCATCAAGCGAATGGAAAAACATACAGGGCAATCCATTCTTGACGCGGTTATCTATAAGAAGACATTTTCTGTTTCGGATTTTGTAAGTGAGTATAACTCATTTCGGGGTAATGCGTATGGTTTGGCAAACACATTAACACAAACTGCTATTTTCAAGCCATCCTGCAAAAGCAAAAAAGTAAAAAATTTATTCTTTACGGGACAATTAACCGTCCCCGGGCCCGGCGTGCCACCTTGTTTGATCAGTGGTGAAGTTGTCGCGAAAGAAGTGGTAAAAGAATACGATCGATATGCTAAACGGAGAAATCAAAAATTAATTAACGAATAAATTAAGTGGTAATGATTTCGAAATTCCATGCAGTGAGTAATAAGAGCAGTGAGATAACAACGAGGGAATATAGTACTTCCTTTTCTTCTGCTATTCGTTTATTACACCAGGATATGCGACAACCTATTTATAATATTTATGGGTTCGTTCGGTTTGCAGATGAGATCGTCGATACTTTTCATGAATATGATAAAGCCTCGCTTTTGGAAGAATTTAAAAAGGAAACTTATGTTGCCCTAGACAGGAGAATTAGTTTAAACCCAATACTAAATAGCTTTCAGCAAACAGCAAACGAGTACAACATTGATCATGATCTGATCGAAGTATTCTTTAGTAGCATGGAAATGGACCTGAGTCAAAGAGATTACGACACAAAAAAGTTTAATGACTATGTTTATGGTTCGGCGGAAGTAGTAGGGCTTATGTGTCTGTATGTTTTTTGTGAAGGGAGAAAAGAGTTATATGAAAAACTGAAATTTTCGGCACAGGCGTTAGGCGCTGCTTTCCAAAAAGTAAATTTTTTGAGGGATATGAAAGCTGACTACAATAGTTTGTCCCGCATGTATTTTCCAGGCTGCGATTTCAATAATTTTACAGCAGAAGAAAAAACGCAAATTGAAGCAGATATTCTTAAGGACTTTAAAACAGCTTATAAAGGCATCCTAAAATTGCCATTGAAATCGAGATTTGGCGTATATGTTGCCTATAAGTATTATTTATCACTGTTTAAAAAAATAAAAAGTTTAGAGGCTGCAAGGGTATTCGAAACGAGGATACGAATACCTGATTATGAAAAAGTAATGATCGTTTTAAGAGCAGGAGTCAAAAATCAGCTAGGTTTGATAGGATAATGGACAATGATAAAGTTATATTAGTGAATGAACATGATGACATGGTTGGCATCATGGATAAAATGGAAGCACATAAGCAGGGCTTATTGCATAGGGCATTTAGCATTTTTATTTTTAACACAAAAGGAGAAATGCTGTTGCAACAAAGAGCTTTTAGCAAGTATCATAGCGGCGGTTTATGGACAAATGCATGTTGCAGCCATCCTCTCCCCGGAGAAAAAACAAAAGATGCAGCACAAAGAAGATTGATGGAAGAACTCGGCTTCGAAACATCGATTGAGAAAATTTTTGATTTTGTTTATAAAGCAACGTTTGACAACGGTTTGACGGAGCATGAATTCGATCATGTTTTTGCTGGTGAGTATGATGGTCAGTTAAATATTAATCCCGACGAGGTAAATGATTGTTGTTATAAAGAATTCTCCGAGATAAAGGTCACAATGCAAACTCATCCGCAGAAGTATACAGCATGGTTTCATCTTGCCTTTCCGAAAATTGAAGAATGGTGGAAAAATCGATACGCAGATTCAACTATTGAACTAAAGTAATTATGATGTGGATTTATTATATACTTATTTTAGCTGCAACATTTATTAGTATGGAAGGTATAACATGGCTTACTCATCGCTATGTTATGCATGGGTTTCTCTGGTATTTGCATAAGGATCATCACCAGGTGGAGCCGGGTTTTTTTGAAAAGAACGATGCATTCTTTATCATCTTTGCTGTACCGAGCATCTTGTTGATCTATTTTGGCACATTTAATAATGTTTGGTGGATGCAATCTATCGGGTTTGGCATCATGGCATATGGTACTGGATATTTTTTGGTGCATGATGTCATTATTCACCAGCGATTCAAATGGTTTACACGAAGCAATAACGCTTATGTTCGTGCCATTCGATGGGCACATAAAATGCATCACAAACATCTTGACCGGCATGAAGGAGAAAGTTTTGGTATGTTGCTCGTTCACAAAAAGTATTGGGATAAAATAAGACGTGATAGAAAATTAATGGCAGGCAATAAAAAAGTGGAATATGCGTCGGAAGTTGAATGATCTTTTAATACCAGCTTCAGTTCCTTGATTAATCTTCTGTTGCGTCGCAATCCTTTCCTCGTCCCTATCTTTAATCATCTATTCTAGTTGTCACCCTCTTATAAATATGATTTTATTTTTTTAGGTGCAGGATGTGCTTCACTAAGCATTGTTATGCGAATGATAAAAAGTGGAAAATTTGCTGACAAAAGAATTCTGCTGATAGATAAAGAGCGAAAGAATAAAAACGATCGAACCTGGTGTTACTGGGAAGAGCAAGGCGGTTTCTTTGAAGCGATCGTTCATAAAAAATGGGACACGATCTCATTTTTAAGTGATAGTTTTTCTTCAGATATGAACATCGCACCGTACAAATACAAGATGATCCGGGGCGTCGATTTTTACCAACATTGTTTTCGGGAAATAGAGCAACAAAAGAATATTGATATTTTTTATTGCGAGGTAACACAAGCAGTTGTGCATAATGAAGGGACCACAATAAGTATTAATGGTGAAATGCGCCATTTTGACTATGGTACTATATTTAATTCAATCTTGCCAAAAGAGACGAATCCACGAGGCACAATTAATTTATTACAACACTTTAAGGGCTGGGTAATTGAAACACCCCAAGCAATTTTTGATTCCGCCAAAGCCATCTTCATGGATTTTCGTGTCACCCAAAAAGATGATACAACATTTGCCTATTTGCTGCCCCTTTCCACAACAAGAGCACTGGTTGAATACACAATGTTTTCAAAAGAAATAGTAGAGCATGTTGTTTATGAGACCGAACTAAAAAATTATGTTGAAAATATACTTCAATTAAAGGAGTACCAGGTAATGGAAAAGGAATTTGGTGTAATACCAATGACTAACAGAAAATTCTCATTTTACGAAAATGATTGTTATAATATTGGTACAGCAGGCGGACAGACAAAAGCTTCCAGCGGATATACTTTTCAATTTATTCAAAAGCAATCGCAAATTATTGTTGACTCACTCATAAAAGGAAGTTCATTAAAACAAATCCCCTCAAACCCAAAACGATTCAGATTCTACGACAATACTCTTTTGCATATTTTATATCACAGGAAGCTAAAAGGAAAAGATATCTTCAGCAGAATGTTTGAAAAAAACGACCCAGTACAAGTACTAAAGTTTCTAGACAATGAAAGCACTTTGACAGAAGAATTAAAGATCATTTCAACATTACCAACTCTTCCGTTCTTAAAAGCAGCAATTAATCAGTTTTAAATATTCTACTGGTCGGGATCCAATTGCATAAACTCTCTCTTTACTGCCTTTAGCATACTGAATAACTGCGCTACTTGTATTAAAAGCAATATGCCCAGGGCAAGAATTACGTACCATGGCAACCTGAACGTCTTGACGCCTGAGATATCCTGGAATTTTTCAATATGATAACCTGTAAGAGCAGAACCAATCGCCATACCTGCGACTAAAAAAGATAGAAGGGAGAATAAGACTTTTAAAAACATTATTCTCATGGTGGAATAACCAACTTTGAAATTTTCGAGAATAGCAGCAGGAATGATCAATACCAGTGCGATCCAGCTCCAGTTTTTATTGAACCATGCATCGTCGAGTGCAAGATTAAGCACCAGTACTAATACAATTGATAAAAGTCCCCACGGGAATATCAAAAATGAAGATGGTTTAGACGATGGTGACATGATAAAAGTTTTTTAGTGGGGAGAAAGATAAAAATAATTTGGCCATGATTGCATACTTTTATTACACATACTTACACCCGTTATTTATTAAAACTGGTAAATTGACATCTTATAATTAAACATGTTTGCTTATGAAAGTTCTTACAGGTAAAAAAGAATTTTTTCCCGGAGTTGGAAAAATAAATTACGAAGGAACGCAGTCTGACAATCCTCTTGCTTATCGTTGGTATGATGAAAATAAAATTGTGGCTGGTAAATCAATGAAGGATCATCTTCGGTTTGCGTGTGCATATTGGCATAGCTTCTGCGGGAGCGGTGCTGATCCTTTTGGCGAACCCACACATTTATTTCCATGGAATGAAAAAACAGATGCAGTCGAAAGAGCAAAAGATAAAGCCGATGCTGCTTTTGAATTCATTACTAAACTTGGTCTGCCATACTATTGTTTTCACGACCTCGATGTAGTTGATTATATCAATGATGTAAAAGAAAATGATAAGCGATTAAATGCGATCACAGATTATTTAAGTGAGAAGCAAACAACAAGTGGTGTGAAGCTTCTTTGGGGTACTGCAAATTTATTTTCCAACCGTAGATATATGAACGGCGCTGCGACGAATCCCGATTTTCATGTATTAAGTCATGCAGCCGCCCAGGTAAAAGCTGCATTAGATGCAACAATTAAACTTGGTGGTGAGAATTATGTATTCTGGGGCGGAAGAGAAGGATACATGAGTTTGCTGAATACAGATATGAAAAGAGAGAAAGAGCATTTTGCAATGTTTCTCCATAAAGCAAAAGAATATGCAAGAAGTAAAGGATTCAAAGGAACATTTTTTATAGAACCGAAACCTTGTGAACCAAGCAAACATCAATATGATTATGATTGTGAAACTGTAATTGGCTTTTTAAGACAGTATGATCTTTTAAAAGATTTTAAAATAAATGTTGAAGTGAATCATGCAACATTGGCTGGCCATACATTTACGCATGAATTACAAGTAGCGGCGGATGCAGGATTATTGGGCAGCATGGATGCTAACCGTGGCGATTATCAGAATGGATGGGATACTGACCAGTTTCCGAATAATATAAATGAACTTGCTGAAGCGATGATCGTGATCCTTGAAGCAGGTGGTTTTGGAGGGGGTGGCATAAACTTCGATGCGAAGATCCGCAGAAACTCAACTGATCCCGAAGATCTTTTTCATGCACATATAGGAGGGATGGACACATTTGCAAGAGCATTGATCATTGCAGATAATGTTTTAAGTAGATCGGATTATCAAAAAGTCAGAAAGAACCGGTATGCTTCATTTGATAAAGCACAGGGAAAAGCGTTTGAAGAAGGAAAATTGTCACTTGAAGATCTGAGAACTTATGCAATTGCCAACGGCGAACCATTAACAAAGAGTGGCAAACAGGAATACATGGAAAACATTATCAACAGGTATATTTAAGCTCCTAAACTTTCATGAATAATATTAGTGGAACAGTTAATTGGGGCATCATCGGTTGTGGTGATGTATGTGAAGTTAAAAGTGGACCGGCATTCAATAAAGTTCCCGATTCCAAATTAGTTGCTGTAATGCGCCGTAACCTCGACAAAGCAAAGGACTTTGCGCAACGACATGGCGTACCAAAATATTATGCAGAAGCCGCCGAACTGATAAATGATAAAGAAATAAATGCAGTTTATATTGCTACGCCACCTTCTTCACATGAATCATATTTAGAAATGGCTTTAAAGGTTGGAAAGACAGTGTATGTTGAGAAACCGGTTACTGTAAATTCTGCATCGGTGGAAAGAATGATAGAGATGGAAAAGAACTATGATGGTAAAGTAAGTGTGGCACATTATAGAAGAGGATTACCACTGTTTAACAAAATAAAACAATTAGTGAATGCCGGAGCAATAGGAAAAGTGAAGTTGATCTTGTTGAGAATATTGCAGCCTACGGTAAGTAAGATAATAACTCTGACAAGTGATAATTGGCGGGTCAATCCCGAAATATCAGGAGGAGGTTTATTTCATGATCTTTCACCGCATCAGCTTGACATTATGTACTGGGTATTTGGAGCGCCGCAACAAGTATTTGTTCAGGCTGCTAACCAGGGAAAACTATACAATGCACCCGATTTGACAATGGTGCAGATCGCATTTGCAAATGATATTTATTTTAGTGGTGTATGGAATTTTAATGTGGGAGAAACAGCTACGAGTGATTCATGTGAGATTATTGGAGACAAGGGAACCATTCGGTTTAGTTTTTTTCGTGTAAGTACAATAGAATTAGTTACAAGTAACGGCACAGAAATATTCGAATTGGAATATCCAATAAATATTCAACAACCACATATAAGTAACGTAGTAAGATTTTTTCGTGGTGAAGGAGCTAATCCGTGCAGTCTTGAAGAAGCATTAGTTACTATGAAGGTGATGGATAAAGCAAGTTGATTTTTAATTTTTCTCATATCCATCAACCGACCTTTTTTAAAACTGGCTCCCTCGATTCTTCCAGGCAACTAAAAACTATTTTATAAAATTCCGGATGCGACTGCCAGGTTTTTCCTGTAACAATTTTCCCATCTTTTACTGCTTCATCCGGGGTAATGTAAATTCCACCACATGCTTCCACTTCAGATTTTACGTGTTCATAACAAGCTATCTTCTTATTGTTCACTAATCCTGCAGTCACCAAAATTTGCGAGCCGTGACAAATAGCAAAAATATATTTATCACTTTCCGAAAATTCCTTTACGATCTGAATTACTCTTGAATCATTACGCAAATATTCTGGCGCCCTGCCTCCGGGCATCAAAACTGCTGCATATTCAGAAGTATCCACCTCATCAAATGAAATGTCTGATTCAATGAGGTAGCCCATTCTTTCTACATAGGTATCCCATCCGGGTTCGAAATCATGCATCACAAGGTTCATTCTTTTTACAGAAGATGCGGCAATTACAGGGATATAGCCTTCTTCTCTTAAGCGGTGTGATGCATAAAGAATTTCAAAACTTTCACCTGCATCTCCGGTGATGATCAGAATCTTCTTTCCTGCTACCATAAAATGATATTTAATAAGTTTAAAAGATAGTAAGAATTTTTTAGAGCATTTTCAAATAAGCTTCCGCAAATCTATTCCCCATCGTCCGTTGTCCTTTAGAATCAAAATGCAAATGATCGCCTTTGTCTTTTAAGTCTTTTGTCGAAATTACACTACTGTTTTTATCTTCAGCCGAATATTCATGTATTGCTTTGTTTATCAAATTAAAGTTTTCGGGATTTTCTGAAAAAGAACCTAGTTCTCCAAGTAAAACAGGCAATTCATTATTTCCAATAGCTGATCTGAATTTTGAAAATAATGCACGAAGCCTTTGTTTATGGAGAGGAATATCTTTCTCGTTGGCATCACTTTCACCCTGGTGCCAGAGAATTCCTTTAATGACCCCATTTTGTTTGGCAATTTCAACTTTTGATAGAAAATTTGAAAACAGTTTTACATTACGATAAGTTGAATCACCTAGCCATTGTCTTATTGAGCTACCGCCCACAGCAGTTGGAATAATTAATATAGAAATACTGTCAGGAATTTTCTTAATAAGAGACTTTGCAAATGAAAGCCCGCAGTCAAGACCTGTTCTTTCGGGTTCATAAAAGTGTAGTGGTTCTTTGGCTATGACGATCTGTCCATCTTTATTAATTGACAGAATTCTTTTATCAGTAACCGTGTCTTCCGGTTCAACAACGCCACGACCGGCCATATTCGATTGACCTGCCATTATAAATACCCAAACATTTTCTTTGTTCATGTTGGTTGACATTACTTCAGTTCCTTTTGAGAAATAGGTTTTTCTTTCAGCTACAATTTTATAGCTGCATAAAATTGAAAAGATAAATAGCAGGATAATAAGACTGCGTATCATTTAATTACTTCTGATCTTAGAGTGATAAGCTAACTTTTTTGCCACTTTTTATTGATGCATAAATTGCATCAATGATCTTCAGATCTTTCAAACCTTCTTCACCATCAACAGGCACTACCGGTTGTTTGCCTTCTAAAATAATTTCTGCCATTCTATCCATCTGGACAGTCTGATGAGTAACATGCGGATAATCCAACTCGCCTTTATTTGTTCTTCCTTTTATGGGGCCATAACCAGTAGAAGGTAGCATTTCTGCAAATCCTTTTTCAGCATTTAAGAAAAATCGGTCAAGGTTGTTCATGCTATAAGTAGATAAACAGGATGCCACTGCTCCGCCTGGAAAACCTAATTGAAATTGAATTGTTTCATCAACACCTTCCTTAAATTTTTCTTTGTCCGTTTTTGTTTCCTGCGCAGTTACCCAGATCGGTTCCTCACCTACCATATACCTTGCACCATTGATCGAATAGATCCCAATGTCCATCATTGCACCGCCACCTGACAATTCTTTTTTTAATCTCCATTGTGTTGGATCGCCAATGCGAAAACCTGATAACCCCTGGAAGAATAAAACTTTTCCAAACTCTCCGTCTTTTCTCATGCGGATTATTTCAAGTGTCTTTGGTTCAAAGTGCATGCGATAGCCTACCAGCAATTTCACATTTGCTTTTTTACAAGCAGCAACCATTTGTTCGCCGTCTTTAGCGTTGATCGACATAGGTTTTTCAGAAATAACATGCTTGCCGGCTTTGGCTACTCGTATCGCCGCTTCTTTATGTAAAGCATTTGGAGTAATAATATAAACAGCATCAATATCCGGGTTGTTTTTTATGTTATCATAATTCTCATAGTTGTAGCAATTCTTTTCAGGAATACCATACTTGGCCTGCCATGCAGTGATTTTCGAGGGAGTACCGCTTACTACACCAACCAATTTTGCTTTTGTGCAATCTTTCATTGCATCCGCTACCCGGGTTCCATAGCTACCAAGACCCATAATGGCAACACGCAATACAGGTCCTTCGTACTTCTTATCATTTATAGCTTTAAAGTTTTCTAAATATTCATTCTTTGATAAGAAAGGTATTGCAATAACTGAAGCAGTTATATTTTGTAAAAACTTACGACGTGAGTTCATATTTTTTTAATTTATTAATGATCGGAACATTTAAAAAAATGGAATTCCCGGAAAGGCATATTTATTCATTTCCTTTTCACATAACAAAGATTAAAAAATGATGAAAAAATCATACCTCATTTTTGATTGCTTCTTTTTGTTCTTCAATATCTTCTTTGGGTATACGGTTATGCCACCAGCTTGCCAATGTTGAGCCTGTAACATTCATTACGGGGCCGAATATGGCAGGAGCCAACCCTGCCGTAGCCAATTTTCCCATTGATAAAGCGAGACCAGATGCAAGACCTGCATTTTGCATTCCAACTTCCAATGCGATCGTTCTAGAATCTTTTTCGGTGAATTTTAAAATTCTTGCTGACCAGTACCCAAAAAAGTAACCGGCAAGATTGTGTATAAGAGTTGCCACGATCAATAATCCGCCGACCTTTATAAGATTGTCTCTTCCTGCTGCAGTAATGATGGTTAATATAAATGCAATACCACCCATTGAAAGAAATGGCATGGCTTTGTCAAGCCATTTGAATTTTCCGTGAACGAGATAGTGAAAAGCGAGGCCAGCCGTAACAGGAAGTATAACGATCTTAGTGATGTCCCAAACCATACTCCAGAAATTGATCTCAACAAAACTTCCTCCCAACCATCGCATTAATAGTGGAGTGAGAAAAGGAGCAAGAATTGTTGATATCGTGGTTACAGAGACTGATAAGGCAAGATTTGCTCTTGCGAGATAGGACATTACATTGGAAGCCAGACCACTTGGGCAACAACCAACGAGAATAATTCCTGCGGCAATCTCGTTTGGAAAGTTAAAAAGATTGGCGATACCAAATCCAACAAGCGGCATAATGACATAGTGCCCTACAACACCAATAATTATTCCCCTTGGCATTCTTATCACATTGGCAAAATCTTTTAAGCTCAGTTCAGTGCCCATACCGAACATGATGATCTGGAGTAAAGGAATGATCAATGCAGATAATTTGTAATCGCCGATCATTTTAAAATATTGCGGATGATACATGGCAATGCTAACTGCTCCAAGTATCATCATAGTATAAGAAAGGCCTTTTAGTGTCCTGCTGCTCCTGAATGCAAAAGCAATACTGAAGAAAAATGCCATCAATAGCCATCCGCTTACATTATGCATTTCTTTCAATGAAAAAAATGCGAACAATAAAATACAGATCGCTGCAAGGCTGTAAAAAAGCCGGGAAATATTTTTTGAAGAATCCATAAACTAATTGAATGTTTGATTAACTAAATATCCTATCATGCGAACGTTTATCATTCCATTGCGGCGTTGGTTCAAAATAAGTTTTATCTGAAGGATGAAGATGTTGTTTGACTACTTCATCATTCAGTTCAATGCCGAGCCCAGGTGCTGATAAAGGCAGATTAGCAAAACCTTTAGTGATCAATTTTCTTCCATCAGTAGTTTTTACTAAACTTTCCCACCATGGCAAGTCAATTGAGTGATGTTCCAATGCTAAAAAGTTTTGGGTAGCTGCTGCACAATGCACATTGGCCATAAAAGAAACCGGGCTTCCTGCCTGGTGCATAGCCATTGCTACACCATGTTCTTCTGCATAGTCACCAATTCTTTTTGTTTCCAGTAAACCACCGGATGAAGCTAAATCTGGATGAACAATATCTACAGCATGAATATCAATAAGAGGTTTAAAATTTTTCAACAGGTAAATATCTTCCCCGGTAAGGCAAGGAGTTTCTAAAGCATCAGACATCATTTTCCATTGGTCTGTCAGCTCCCATGAAACAATATCTTCAAGCCAGGCAAGCCTGTATTTTTCAACGGCTTTTCCAAGTCTGATACCGTTGTTAAAATCAAAATGTCCATAATGATCAGTGGCAAGTGGAATGTCATATCCTAACATACCTCTTACTGTGTCTACGAGTTTTGCAAGTTCATCAAGTCCTTTATCGGTAATTTGAATTTGCGTAAAAGGATGAAGCGTATTTCCATAAGACATATAATTACTCTGATCACCCCATTGCGCTAAATCCCCCTGTGCATTTTGCCAGAACTTATCATTTACTAATGCTCCCGGTATTCCTTTAAGTTCTCCGATACCGAGGTCCATCTTCAACCATGTATATCCCTGGTCATTGATCCGGTAGTTCATTAATTTTTTTTGTTCTTCCGGTGATCCTGCTTCTGGTGTATCTGCATACAATCTTATTTTATCACGATACCTGCCTCCTAATAATTGCCAGCATGGTACATTATAAGCTTTACCACATATATCCCAAAGTGCCATTTCAACACCGCATACACCGCCAGCTTGCCGGCTTTGCCCACCGAATTGTTTTATTGATTTGAAAATCTGTTCTACGTTACATGGATTCTGTCCCAGTAATCGGCTCTTCAGCATTAAAGCATAACGTTCATCGGCACCATCTCTTACTTCACCCAAACCATAAATACCCTGGTTGGTATCAATGCGGATTATGGATGTACGACCAAGTACCGTTGTAGTAGCATAACGCAGATCTGTTATTTTTAAATCCGATGGTGCTCCGTAACGGCTTACTTTCTGAGTACTTTGTGCAACCAGGTCTTCAATAGGTGAAAACATAAATGCACCGCCTAATGCAATTCCGCCCAGGGCAGATTTTTTAAAAAATGAACGACGGCTGTTTTCATTTTCTTCTTTCTTATTGATAACATCAGAACTTAAGTCTTGATCTTTTAAACCAAGTTTTTTTAAATATTTTTCTGAGGGTGTCATAGCTGTATAATTTTAAGTTGTTAATTATTTGTCTAGATACTAGCATCCAGCGACCAGTTTACCAGTTACGGTCTTTCATAAACTTGTCTAATTCCTCTCTGGTCATCGGCAGTTTATCAGGATTATCTTTTATCCATTGCAAAAAATCTTTTTTGATCTCATCTGTCCACTGTGTATCTATTTGCCCGGGGGTATATTTTCCTTCACGCAAACGCTGATGGCCGAATTGATCTCTTAATGCTATAAATTCAGCATTTAGCACAACAGTATCCAAAAGATGCGCAGGAATAAAAACTACTCCATATTTTTTTGCAAGTACAGCATCACCTGGCAAAACAGTTGCCCTGCCAATCCGAATAGGAACATTAATACCAGCAAGCATCATCTGCTGAATATAAGATGGATCATTTCCTTTTGTCCATGAATTAAAACCGTTGATCTCATCCAGGCCTTCCACATCTCTTACCGAGCCATAAAAAATTACACCACGATGTGACTTAGCATAAATTGCATTCCCGAGATTATCCCCGATCAGTGTACCATCAGCCATTTTACCGTAGCTATCTGCTACATATACATCACCATCTTTCAATACATCTATGGGCCATGAGTTCGGGGCTCCGATCCGTTTCTCATTCTTACCAATCTCTTTTACGATCTTATCAACGTCAGGACGCATAGGCATGTATTGTGCAGTCACTACTCTTCCGGTCATTACAGAATCGGGAAACTGGATCATCCAATCGCCTTCAAATTGATTTTGATATCCTTTATTGCGGAGCACTCCCCATGCTTCTTCTAAATGAACTTTCTTTAATCTTTCCAGCATTTTGTCAGAGACTTTAGGTCTTCCGTCAGGAAATCGTTCACCTTTCCATTCGGGAGTTAATCCTTTGATCTGCTCTGGTGTGAGTGTTACCTGTTGTGCTTCTATTGAAAAACAATAAGACAACAAAATGATCATTAGCAGCATTAATTTTTTCATATAGCGTGGTTTTGTTTAGTTGAAAATTTATTTTGTTTTTATTGAAGGTTAGCGATCGCTTCAAATTCTGGTGCCAGTTTGGTACTTAAGCGTCCAAAAATTTCGAAGTATTTCATATATGCATTGTGATTTTGTTTTTCTGGTAAGTATTCATCCGGCAACACAACTGTTTTTGCAGCTTCATCCAAATTTTTATAGATACCCATTTCTGTCGCAGCAACAAGGAATGCACCATAACTGACACTATGAAAATTTTGACGTAGCTGTACTGGCTTATTAAAAATATCCGCGATCATTTGCGTGCAAAAAGGAATATTGGCAAAACTTCCATTGATGGAAAGTCGTTTAATACCGCGATGTTCTTCTAATGTTTTTCCAATGCTGTATATCTCATAAAGAATTCCTTCAATAGTTGCTCTTATAAAATGTTTCCTTTCGTGTTTTATATTTAAACCGAAATAAACTCCCTTTGCATTGGCATTCCATATCGGCGCTCTTTCACCGAGTAAATAAGGAAGGAACAATAATCCCTCAGAACCGGCCGGAACTTTTGATGCTTCTGCGATCAATTCCTGCATACTGTGGTCAATATCGAAAGGGTTTTTAAAATCACCGAATTGTTTTGAGAACCATTCAAAAATTATCCCGCCATTATTGGTTGGCCCGCCTGAAACATAACGATCATCAGTAAGCAGGTAATTAAAAAAACGTTGTTTATCATCTTTTAAAACTTTATCACCCATCACTCTCACAGCGCCACTATCTTCAATTGTTATCGTTGCTTTACCTTCGCCTTTCACACCATCACCAAGTATTGCCATACAGCCGTCGCTTGAGCCAACAATTATTTTTGTATCAGCAGGTAAACCAAGTGAACTCTGGTATGCTTTTTTCAATTTACCCAATGGAGTAAATACGGGAACAAGATCGGGTAACATAACGGAGGTTATTCCTGCAAACTTTAAAGCATCGGCATCCCATTTTATCTTATGAATATTTAATAAACCCGTTGCGGATGCTATGCTGTAATCGATAATATATTCATCAGTCAATTGCTTGATGATATAACTTTTAATGGATAAGAACTTACTTGTTTGTCTGAATCTTTCTTTATCGTTATTTTTTATCCAGGCAATTTTCATCAAAGGAGACATTGGATGCAGTGGAGTTCCGGTGGCTGTATAAATAGTTTTTCCCAGTACAGATGTTTTTAATTTATGTGCTTCTTTTTTTGCCCTGTTATCAGACCAGGTAATTGCATTCCCCAAGGGATTTCCGTTTTTGTCGACTGCCAGTACGCTATGCATTGATGCGCTGAAACAAATGGAAGCGACCTTATATTTTTTAGGATGAATATGTTCATTCAATAAGTTTTTTAATGCATACAACATAGTGATGAACATTTGGTCAGGATCCTGTTCACTGTAATCGGGCTGGGTGTGAAAAGTGGGATAGTAACCCCGCTGCGAACCGATGACATTGCCGTTCAGGTCAAATGCAAATACTCTTACTGCATTAGTGCCAAGTTCAATGGTGATTATACATTTCATAGTATGCAATTAATCTTGTGATAAATTATTTTTTCTAAACTCACTCGGTGTGTAGCCGGTGAGTTTTTTAAAAGTTGTTGAAAAATGTTGTGATGAATAGAATCCTGTATCTAAAGCGATGTCTGTTATACTCACATCTTTTTTCTTAAGCAATTTGATCGCTTCCGAAATACGGATATTGATCAGATAGTTCAATGGAGTAAAGCCAGTATAGCTTTTTACTTTCTCATTAAATAAAGTAGTTCCCATGCCCGCTATGGCTGCCATTTCTTCTACAGTCCATTGCTGGGAAAGATCTTGACGCAATGCCTGCTCGAGTTGCATAAATACTTTCGGAAAATCTCTTGCACGATTATTTTGTTTTGTCAGGTGTCTTGTAATAGTGATAAACAACTCGTCAATAAGCTGATTTGCTCTTGTCGTATACCCAATTTCCTGGTTTAAGATCTCATCATGTATATACCGAAGTATTCTTCCGGCTTCTGATAATTTTGAAAGAACCGGCATGGCATTCATTAAAAGAACCTTGCTGATGGCCTGGCTTTCTGTTTCTGAAAGACCGCTCCACTTTCCTGTTAGCAATTCATTATTGCCGTGGTTGAGTATTTTAATATGTATCCATGAGATGCTACCGATCTCAAGCAGCCCTTTTTCATTCCCGAATTTTTCATTTGGCATGATCAATGCAACATCCGTGGGATAAAGTATATAAGATTCGTCGTTCACTCTCCATTCAAATTTTCCTTCATTTACATAATAAATGCGAATAGACGCTGAAGTTGATTGAGGAAATGAATTAAGGTGGATTGCCTGGTTTTTTTTTGCACCAAGCTCTATGATGTGTGGGAATAATTGTAATTCCCCCGAAAGCCCTTGCTGAAATACAAATTGGTGCATGCAGTCGTTAAGTTAAGCAATCATTCTTGCTGCTATAAAGAAAGGAATTTATCCTAATCCAACCTGTACAAAATTCATCACTGTTTTTTTTTGGAAGTTTTTGAGTGAGGAGTCAGATACTTTAGTTCCCGGATTAGTCGTTTAATCCAGTTTTCGCGATTGCTATTGTTAATCAAAACAAATTGCTATTATGAAAGTAAAGACAAAGCCGAGGCGCAATCCCGGCTTCATAAAGCTAATGCTGTCAGTATTGGCTTTTTCTTTTTTTACAACTGTTCAAGCACAAATTGTTTCGGGCACCGTTTCGGATGAGAACGGAAAATCTTTACCAGGTGTGTCAGTAGCCGTTAAAGGAGCGACGGGCGGTACTGCTACCGACGTTGCAGGTAAATATTCTATTACGGCATCTTCGACAGCAACTCTTGTATTTAGTTATGTCGGCTATACTACAACAGAAATTGCAGTGTCAGGCCGGACAGTAGTGAATGTTTCGTTGGCTGTTGATAGCCGAAATATGAGTGAAGTAATAGTAACTGCACTTGGAATCACAAAAGAAACAAGGCGATTAGGTTATGCTGCTACGAGTGTAAAACCTGATGAACTTACAATTAACCGAACATCTAATCCTATCAATGCATTGCAGGGAAAAGTAGCAGGGCTTAACATTTCAACTTTGGGAACAGGTCCTGGCAGCACATCCAAAATTCGTATACGTGGACAGTCCTCTATTTCCGGACAAAATGGTCCGTTGATCGTTATAAATGGTGTTCCAGTTGATAACACAAATTTTAACGATAATACAGTTAATACGAGAGGTGGTGGTGTGTATGCTGATGGAGGTGATGGTTTATCTAGCATAAATCCGGATGATATTGAAAGTATGACAGTTTTGAAGGGAGCACCTGCCGCCGCTTTGTATGGTTCTCGTGCAAAAGATGGAGTGATCATGATCACAACCAAAACAAAAGGAAAGGGAAAAGGGATTGGTGTTACGTATAACCTGAATTACATGAATGAAACTCCTTTAGATTTTACAGAGTACCAAAAGGAATATGGACAAGGCGAAAACGGTGCTTTTCCAGCAGGTCCAAATCCAACTTCAGGACAATGGTCTTTTGGAGTAAAATTTCAGCCAGGTCAAACTGATACTTTATTTAATACACCAGGCATTCCATATGAACCACAGGGTAGTCGTATAAAAGAGTTTTATAGAAATGGTCAGAATATTTCCAATACAGTTGCCTTTGATGCTACAAGTGAAAAGGGTGGTTTGCACATGTCATTAAATAATACTGATAATACAGGTATCACACCAAACAATAGTCTGAATAGAAAAACGATGAACCTGGGATTTAATTATAATCTATCTGAGAAGTTTAACTTTTTCGGAAATGTCAATTATTCGAGAGAGAATAATAAGAATCCCCCAAATATTGCCAACCAGGACAATTCCATTCCAACCACTTTGATGGCAATGGCCTCATCGATGCCTTTAAGTGTATTGGACGCTAATAAGTATAATCCTGCTAATGGCAATGAATATATCTATTCACGTTTCATGAATAGAACAAACCCATATTGGGTGCTTGCGGAACAATTCCATAACATAACAAGAGACAGAATTTTTGGAAATGTTGGAATAAAGTATAATCTCTTTCCATGGCTTTCAGTCCAGGGACGTTTTGGACAAGATTATTGGAGTCGGAATGAAGATGTAAATAATTTCCCAACCGGCCATGCATCAAGAGCGGCTGCTCCAGCACCTTATGTAAATGGTGTATACACGCAGGAATCCCGTCGCTTTAGAGAAACCAACCTTGACTTTTTGGTTACAGCAGCGAAAAAATTTGGAGACTTTGATGTTACACTTACAGGCGGTGGAAACCAAATGCGTCGTCGCATGGACGTTAATAATGTGCAGGTAACAGACTTTGTTATTCGTGGTCTTTATACAGTTCAGAATGGAAGAGCAAAGGATCCTGTCTATAGTCTTTTTGAACAAGGTGTAAATTCTTTGTATGGTTCTGGTGAAGTTTCATGGAAGCGTAAATTTTATCTGAATGGTACTTTGAGAAATGATTGGTTCTCTACATTATCACCTGAGAACAGGAGTATCTTATATCCATCTGTTTCAGCTGCCTATGTTTTTTCAGAAACTCTTAGTGGACTATCATGGTTAGATTTTGGTAAATTAAGAGTTGGTTATGCAGAAGTCGGAAGCGATGGTGATGTAGCCCCATTTTCTGATCAATTGTTTTATGCAGTAAATGCGAACTCTATTAACAACCCTTCAGGAACAGCCGTGCCAGTAGGTACAAGTGGAACTACAGTGCCAAATCCAGATCTAAAACCAAGTCGTGTATCAGAGACAGAAATTGGTTTGGATTTAAGGATGTTTAAAAACAGGGTAAATCTTGATGTAGCTGTATACAAAAAAATTACAAGAGATCAGATCGTTAATGTGCAGATATCCGACGCGTCAGGTTTTGTTAATACTCGTATTAATAGTGGTGAAAGTGAGAATAAAGGTTTTGAAGCATTGTTGAATCTGGTTCCGATCAAAACAAAGAATTTTACCTGGGAATTCACTGCCAATACTTCTTATAACAAAACAAAAGTGTTAAGCATATTAACCAATACGCCGGGTGAAAGAATTACGATCGGTACACACGTATTTAATGGAGAAGTGAGACATGTTGTTGGCGAAGAAATGGGACAGTTAGCGGGTTTTGGTTATGCAAGAAATGCAAAAGGTGAAAGAATTTTCAAAAGCGACGGAATACCACAGGCAACTTCTGCGTTTGTTTTATTCGGTAGCGCATTGCCAAAATGGGTCGGCGGGTTCCTGAATGCATTTAGTTATAAAGGCTTGAACTTTTCTTTCCTCATAGATTATAAGTTGGGCAATAAAGTTCTTTCCGGAACAAATTTCAATGCTATACGTCATGGTTTGCATATGAGAACTTTAGAAGGTAGAACAGGGGGTGTAATTGGACAAGGTGTGAATGCAGCTGGAAATCCAAACACTGTTGCAGCACCTGTACAAACTTATTGGGAACATCTTCGTTCGCAGGGAATTGTTGAGTCTGTTATTTATGACGGCGGGTATTGGAAGCTTCGTCAGATGAGTCTTGGATATGATCTCAGCAGATTTATTCCAGCCAAATGGCCGATCAAAGGTTTAAAACTCGATGTTGTGGCTAGTAATGTATTGATCATTAAAAAATGGATTGACAATGTAGATCCTGAAACTTTCGGTTATGCTTCAGATAACCAAGTTGGCCTCGAATCTCCTGGCCTTCCTACCACAAGAGGAATAGGATTTAACCTGAATATTAAATTTTAATCCATCTGGTTTATCAATAAAATAAAATTTATGCAGATGAAAAAAATATTAAGCTACAGTTTACTGGTTGTTTTAATGGTGTCTTCAGTTTCATGTGATAAGGGATTGGAAGAACTAAACGTAAACAAAACCAGTCCCAGTTCACTTGACCCCGCTCTTTTACTTAATAACGCCATTATCAATACATCTTTTCCTTCAAGGTCATTGATTTTTGATGTAGGAATTATTCAGCAAATGATCTCACCCAATGGAGGCGTATTAGCCGGGGCTAACTTCAACCTCGATAGCAGGGATGGCACTATTGCAGCTATTTGGACTGTGTATTATCAAAATGTGGTCAAATATACCCGTGATGTACTTGCACGGACGAAAGGTAATACTGCACGGTCGAATATGTATAATATGGCTCGTATATGGGATGCATATGTATTTATGATATTGACAGACGAATATGGTGATGTTCCTTATACCGATGCTGGAGCAGGTTATCCGAACCAGGTGCTTTTACCAAAATATGATGCCCAACAAGCTATTTATCCAAAATTGATACAGGAATTGACAGAGGCTGCCACTGCGTTAAATGCAGCAGGTACAATAGAGACTTCAGATGTTTTGTATGCGGGCAATGTTACTAAATGGAAGAAATTTGCATACTCTTTATTGCTAAGAGCCGGCATGAGATTGTCAAAGGTGGATGCTGCAAAAGCACAGTCAACTGTACAAGCAGCTTTCGCCGGCGGAGTGATAACTGATAATGCAGACAATTCATATATGCGACATGATGCAAATTATACACAACCTTATGGTGGCACTTTGAATAGCACGGAAGCTGCCAACTTTTATTTGACCAAACCCTTTGTTGATCAATTAAAAAACACAAACGATCCACGTTTATCTGCGATTGCTATTCGATATGTTGGCGCTACATCTGGTAATGGGCAAACTGTTGCTAGTGGTAACACAAGTGCCTCAGTACAAGTTGGCATGCCAATGGGAAAAGATAATGGAACTATTGGTGCCGCAGCTGCAGCTGATGGACTCGCAAGTTTTTATGATTATAGCCAGGCAGATCGCAGAAGAATTGTTAAAACCAGTTCACCAGTTTTCTTTGTAACAGCTTCTCAAACAAATTTATTGCTAGCAGAAGCAAGATTCAGAAATTGGATATCAACCGGTACTGCTGCTCAATATTTTTCGGATGGTATAAAAGCGCACATGGATCAAATGGCAACATATGATCCAGGCTGTGCTGTTGCGGCTGGAGCAAGAGATACCTATATAGCAGCAAATCCTTTGGGTGCGGGAACAGAATTACAGCAAATAAATACACAATACTGGATCTCTTCATTCCTGAACGGCCCTGAAGCATTTGCTAATTTCAGAAGAAGCGGATTCCCGGCTTTAACACCGAATCCATACGGACAACCAAACAATCCTGATGTACCAAATGGTACATTTATGAGAAGACTTACATATCCTACTTCTGAATTATCTGTAAACACAACGAATTTGAATGAAGCTATATCAAGACAAGGACTTGATAAATTAAGCACCAGGATCTGGTGGGATAAATAAAAATCCTTTCTCATGCAGGCAAAAGCAATAGTAGTGAACCCTTGTTTTTACAGGGGTTTTTTTTCCACGACCGATGATCTGTGGATGGGAAATATATATTTGCCCCATTCATACAGGATCATGGATTTGAGTATACAAAAAAACTATTATGATCTAACTGAACATTTATTTTTACATAAATGAAAGCGAATAAAAAATTAAGAAGTCAGGATTGGTTCGGACGGAAAGATAAAGATGGGATCATTTATCGTAGCTGGATGAAGAACCAGGGGATGCCTCCTGATCATTTTGATGGACGACCTGTTATCGGCATTTGCAATACATTCAGCGAACTGACGCCCTGCAATGCACATTTTCGTGAACATGCTGAGAGTGTAAAGCGTGGTGTACTTGAAGCCGGGGGATTTCCTGTTGAATTTCCGATCATGAGTTTAGGAGAAACATTGTTGAAGCCAACAGCAATGTTGTTTCGAAATTTGGCAAGTATGGATGCCGAAGAAAGCATTCGCGGCAACCCCATTGATGGAGTAGTGTTGTTAACGGGTTGTGATAAAACAACTCCATCAACGGTGATGGGAGCTGCAAGTGTTGGTTTGCCGACGATAGTTGTGCCCGGCGGCCCGATGCTGAATGGAAGATATAGAGGAGAAACAATTGGATCAGGTACTCATGTATGGAAGTTTGATGAGGATATGAAGACCGGAAAGATGACGCAGGAAGATTGTGAGTTTGCAGAAAGTTGTATGAGCCGCAGCATTGGTCATTGTATGACGATGGGAACGGCGAGTACAATGGCATGTATGGTTGAATCATTGGGATTGACCTTGAGTGGAGCTGCTGCGATACCTGCTGCTGATTCAAGAAAAAAAGTAATGGCGCAATTGAGTGGAAGAAGAATTGTACAAATGGTGAAGGATGATCTAACGATCGACAAGGTTCTTACACGAGAAGCATTTGAGAATGCGATAATGGTAAATGCGGCAGTGGGTGGCTCTTCAAATTTTGTTATTCATTTGTTAGCGATCGCTGGAAGGATCGGGGTAAAGCTGGAGTTAGAAGATTTTGACACCATTGGTAGTCATATCCCCTTATTAGTAAACCTGATGCCATCGGGAAAATTTTTAATGGAAGATTTTTATTATGCTGGTGGTTTACCGGTAGTGCTGAATGAATTGAAAAATAATTTACATAAAAATGTTTTTACAGTTACAGGAAAAAATCATCATGAGAATATCCAGGGAAGTACGGATTGTTATAATGAAGAAGTGATCGCTGCTTATAATAAACCATTGATCGCTGAAGCAGGTTGCGTTGTAGTAAAAGGAAATCTTGCGTTGAATGGGGCAGTAATGAAACCATCTGCTGCTACTCCGGCATTGATGAAACATAAAGGCCGGGCCGTTGTATTTGAAAGTATTGAAGATTACCATGTAAGAATTGATGATCCGACTTTAGATATCGATGAGAATTGTGTAATGGTATTAAAATATGTAGGCCCCATCGGTTATCCCGGTATGCCGGAAGTTGGTAACATGGCATTGCCCAAAAAAATATTGGAGAAAGGAATAAAAGATATGGTTCGGATAAGCGATGGCAGAATGAGCGGGACTGCTTATGGCACTACAATACTACACGTGTCACCGGAATCTGCGATTGGTGGTAATCTTGCTTTGGTACAGAATGGAGATATGGTCGAACTGGATGTTGCGCAGAGAAAAATACATTTAGATGTTTCGGATGCAGAATTGGAAAAACGAAGAGCCAAATGGACCCCGCCAAAACCTGCTGCAGACAGAGGTTATGTTAGTATGTATATAAAGCATGTCACTGGAGCCGATAAAGGCGCCGATCTTGATTTTTTACAAGGAAGTTCAGGTTCGGTAGTAACAAGAGACTCACATTAAATTATGGTTATGAAAAATCTTTTTATCTTTTCGTTATTTGCAATCATCGCAGCGTGTAACAATGACCAGGAAAATAAAGAACAAAAAATGAGTTATAAAAATATTGGAACTATTGAGCGATTTGACGGAGCATTGGATAATATTATTTCAACGAATGCCAAACCAGAAATAATTGCCGAAGGTTTTGAATGGAGTGAAGGACCGTTGTGGGTTGAAAAACAGAACATGCTTTTATTTAGCGATGTTCCGATGAACACAGTTTATAAATGGACAGAAGCAAAAGGAAAAGAAGTTTATTTAAAACCCTCAGGCTATACAGGCACTGAACCATCTTTATGCAAAGAACCCGGCAGTAATGGTTTGATATTCGACAAAAACGGGAATCTTGTCTTATGTCAGCATGGAAACAGGCAAATGGCAAGAATGGATGCGCCACTTGATAAGCCGGAAGCAAAGTTTATCACGCTGGCAGATAAATATAATGGCAAAAGATTCAGCAGCCCGAATGATGCTGTATATAATAGCGCAGGCGAATTATTTTTTACAGATCCGCCTTATGGATTACAAACACAGAATGACAGCGATGCTAAAAAAGAAATTTCATTCAATGGGGTATATAAAGTAAAAACTAATGGTGAAGTTACCCTGCTGATTGATTCTATTACCAGGCCCAACGGAATAGCATTAGCGCCAGATGAAAAGAAGCTGATCGTTGCCTGCTCTGATGGAGCTCATCCTAACTGGTACGTTTTTGATGTCAATGGCGACTCATTGGCAAACGGAAGAATATTTTACAGCGCCACAGAGGAAGCTAAGACGATGAAAGGTGTTCCTGATGGCTTTAAGGTCGACAAAAAAGGAAATGTATTTGCAACAGGACCCGGTGGTGTTTATATTTTTAATAGCGAGGGGAAAAAACTTGGGCATATAAAATTGGATGATGCAACGAGCAACATTGCTTTATCGCCTGATGAAAAAACGATCTACATCACGAATGACATGTATGTGCTACGACTTAAAATGCGAGAATAATTCCCGTCATCATGAATAAAATAATTTTATTTTTTATTTTATTTGCTAATACTATTATTTGCTTAGCACAGGATTCAATTTATCATCTTGGTTCCGATTCTAAGAGAAAAGAAGGTGTTCCTAAAGGAAGTGTTACTAAATATGAATGGCAAAGCAAGTTGTATAATAATTTCCGCGAATTCTATGTGTATATTCCTGTGCAATACGATTCAACTAAGCCGGCTGCATTAATGGTTTTCCAGGATGGCCATGCTTATGTAAATGATAGTGGTGACTTTCGGGTTCCTCTCGTTTATGATAATCTTATTTATCAAAAAAAACTACCTGTTACAATTTGTTTATTTGTAAATCCCGGTCACAATACAAAAGATTATCCGGAGAGTCGTTTCCGTGCAAGTAACCGGGCCGATGAATATGATGTGCTTGATGATCGGTATACTACTATGCTAATGGATGAGATCATTCCTGAATTAAAAAAGAAATACAATATTAGCAATGACCCAAAGATGCATGGGATAAGCGGGTTGTCTTCAGGTGCTATCTGCGCTTTTACTGCTGCATGGGAACACCCGGAATATTTTAATAAAGTACTTAGCCAGATCGGAAGTTATACGAACATTCGGGGCGGCAATAACTATCCATCTATTATCCGTAAACATAAAAAGAAGGATATTAAAATTTTTATGCAGGATGGAAGCAATGACCTGAATAATGAACATGGTGATTGGTGGCTTGCTAATCTTGAAATGGAATCCGCATTGAAGTTTAAAGGATATGAATTCAGGTTTGAAAAAGGAAGCGGAACCCATAGTGGCAAACATGGCGGTGCCATTTTACCCGAATCATTAATATGGTTGTGGAGCGATATTAAAATCAAATAATCTTTAAATATGAAATTATACAGGACAAAGACAGGCATAGTTATAGAAAAAAATGATCAGTTTTATTTAGTTCAAAATGAGAACTGGGATACATTTATTAATGATGATATGCTTATTGAAAAAATTGAAGATCTAATTCTTGTAGTAAAAAAAAGAGACAATTCTGTTCTTGAAGATATATTGGCTCCAATAGGCAGTCAGCAGGAATTATGGGCATGCGGTGTCACTTATTTAAGAAGTAAAGTAGGAAGACAGGAAGAAAGTAAAGCGTCAGGGGGTGCAGATTTTTATGGAAAGGTCTATGAAGCCGAAAGACCTGAAGTGTTTTTTAAATCCACTCCTCATCGTATTGTTGGTCACAATGCATTTGTAAGAATAAGAAAAGACTCAACATGGGATGTACCCGAGCCAGAGTTAACATTGATCGTTACCTCATCAGGAAAAATTATTGGCTATACGATCGGCAATGATATGAGCAGCCGCAGCATAGAAGGAGAAAATCCTTTATATCTTCCACAGGCAAAAACATATGATGGCTGTGCCGCATTGGGTCCTTGTGTTTATGTTACAGATAACCCGCTTGATAGCAATACGACAATCTCTCTTGTGATCAACCGTGATAATAAGAAAGTATTTGAAGGCTCGATCGCAATCAGTCAAATAAAAAGAACATTACAGGAACTTGTTTCATTTGTTTATCGCGAATGTAGTTTTCCAAATGGCTGCCTGATCATGACAGGAACAGGCATTGTACCCGGGAGTGATTTTACGTTAAAAAGCGGGGATGAAATAAATATTTCAATCGATAATATTGGTACATTGAGCAATACTGTTCAATAAATTTTTATGCAGCTTGTCATAATTGTTCTGGCCATCGGGTTACAAATATTTCTTACTTATAAAAAAGTCAGCCCTTTTCTTTCGTTATTGATCGTTGCATTACTCGCAGGTCTTGCATTTGGAATGCAGCCTGATACATTATTAAAGGCAGTGAAGGCAGGTGTAGGAAGTACGCTGGGCGATGTAATATTGATCATTTGTTTGGGTGCTATTCTCGGAAAGATCTTAGAGCTGAGTGGCGCTGCCACCCAGATCGCCAATACACTTATTCGTTCTTTCGGTAAAAAAAATATTCAATGGGCCGTATTGCTTACCGGTTTTTTTGTCGGCATACCATTATTTTATAATGCCGGGTTTATCATTTTAGTTCCATTGATCTTTTCGATTGCACGAACTGCAAAGCTACCTTTATTATATATAGCAATACCAATGGCTGCAGGCTTGAGCACCACACATTGTTTTTTACCTCCGCACCCGGGACCAATGTTCCTGGTTGGAGCTTTCAAAGCCGATCTTGGAAAAACTTTGATGTACGGTCTTGTCATTGCCATACCTGTAGTGATCATCGCAGGCCCCCTGTTAGGGAGATTTTTGAAAAGATTAAACATTCCAATTCCTGCACAGGAGAAAATTGAAACAGAAGAAAAAAAATTGCCAGGCGTGTTTGAAAGTTTTGTGCTGGCATTGCTGCCTGTTCTATTGATCGCTCTTGCAGTAATAGCAAATACTTTTTTCCCTGGTGAATCAATTGTGAAAAAAATGATCCTTTTTATTGGCGATGCCACTATTGCTTTATTACTTTCAGTTATGCTCGCCGTTCTTTTTCTTGGAATAGCGAAGGGAAGATCAATGCAGAAAGTAATGCAATGGTTGAATGATTCAATTGGCGGCGTCGCGGTTATATTACTCATCATTACAGCGGGGGGAGTTTTTAAACAAGTATTAATTGATAGTGGCACGGCAGATTATATTACTTCCTTTAGTACGCAATGGAATATTCATCCATTACTGTTTGCATGGTTGATAACTGCTTTATTAAGAGTAGCAATTGGCTCAGCAACTGTTGCAGGAATAACGGCAGCGGGCATCGTTTCTCCTTTATTGGCAACTGGAACTGTATCGCCGGAATTATTAGTATTAGCCGTTGGAACGGGAAGTGTTTTTGGTTCTCATGTTAATGATTCAGGTTTCTGGATCTTCAAAGAATTTTTTCAGATCTCCTTAAAACAAACATTTCTTTCCTGGACGGTGATGGAAACGCTTATCTCTATTTTGGGATTGGTAGGGGTAATGGTGTTGAGTGCTGTTATATAGAAAGCTGAACAAAAATTTATTCAACTTTTATAGTTATCCCCGAAAATTTCCGGTTTACGATTTAACGAAAGCCACCTGCCATAAAAAAGAAGAATTGAGGTTTGCCAGTTAGCGCTAGCTTTTTGTTCAGAGAGATAGGAGGATACGTTAATTAGTTGTTGTTCTTCCACTCTTTTTTGGTTTTGAATTCAACCGTTCTTTACTTGCCTCCTAAATTGTGGGTACAGGGGTTAGTAATAAGATCAAATCTTTTTCTCCAAAGATCTACTGGAGAGAAGTAGTAGCTGTTCTCATGCTGCTATTAGCAATTGTTTTTTTTCGCAGTGAAAGAAAAGAATTGCATGCCATCATTCCCCAAATAATTGCTGCAGATCCTTTATGGTTATTCGCAGGTTGTGCTTTAACTATCATTTATTTTTATTTATATGGAGGCATGTATCGAAAAAGTTTTTTGGCTGTCGGCCTGTTGCTTCCATGGAGTGATGCTGTAATATTATTTCTGAAAAGAAATTTCATTAGTGTTTTTTTACCGGCAGGTGGCATTAGTTCTCTTGCTTATTCTCCTTCGCAGATCCGTAAAGCGGGATTCAATAGATCGCAGGTGCACCAGGCAAGTGCATTGTTTGGCTTTATTGGGTTGCTTAGTGTATTTATAGCCGGTTTGCCTATTATCATCTTCACCGTATTTTATAAGAATCAATTTAATAATGCATGGATCGGTCTGGTGATCTTATTTTTATTACTTGTTGTTTTATTGGTTGCTGCCAGATCTATAAAACAAAAAAAAGGGGTTTATAATTGGATCAGTAAAAAATTCCCGACCGTTGTATCGTTTCTTGACGAAATTTTCTCTTCCAATATAAATAGAGGGGAATTCACTAAAGCAACATTTTTTTCATTGGGGATCGAAGTAAGTGGAATACTTCATATCTATATTGCCATGATGGCCTTGGGATTGCCCGCATCATTCACCGCATCTGCAGCCGTATATATTATTGCCGTATTGTTGATGATCATTTCCCCATTTTTAAGAGGTCTTGGTGCAGTTGAGTTATCTATGGTATTTGTATTGGAACAGTTTGGATATTCTTCTGTTCATGCTTTGTCCATTACTATACTTTATCGTGTATTTGAATTTTGGTTGCCGTTGCTAGCCGGTTTACTGACTTATGCATGGAAAGGTAGAAAGCTTTTTTTCAGGATGGCGCCTGCAGTACTAACTTTTCTATTGGGGATCGTGAACATTATATCAGTTGTGACGCCGCCAATCCATCAACGTTTGAATTTGTTAAGAGAATACCTGCCTTTAGATGCAATTCATGCTTCAAATTTGCTTGTATTGTTCATAGGATTGTCACTGTTAGTGACTGCAGCTTTCTTATTAAGGGGTTTACGAAATGCATGGATCATTGCGTTAGTGTTATCAGTTCTTTCCTTAGTGGGTCATCTTACTAAAGCTCTTGATTGGGAAGAAGCAATTGGATGTGCCATTACAATAATTACATTGATCGCAACAGCAAGCCAATACCGGATCCGTAGCAATAGCAAATGGATGCGGGCCGGTTTTAAAACTTCTGTTATCAGTATTGTAGCTGTGCTGATGTTTGGAATTATAAGTTTTTATTTTATTGATAAAAAACACTTTGGTATTGATTTTACCTGGTGGCAATCAATTTTGTATACATTAAATTCTTTCCTGCTTGTAACAGATAGTTCCCTTCATCCCGTTACAAGATTTGGGGAGGAATTCATATTGTTTTTGAGAATACTGGGCTTTCTTACATGGGGATTTCTTTTGTTTACGTTTATCAAACCACATTTTACAAAACAAATTTTTAATGAGTCCAATAAAGAGAAAGCAAAGTTTTTATTGGATCAGTTTGGTAATTCGTGTACTGATTACTTTAAACTTTATAAGGATAAACTATATTTCTTTTCTGACCTCCATGAAGCATTTATTGCCTATCGGATTTCCCGTGGATTTGCAATTGTTTTGGAGGAGCCTGTGTGTGCAGAAGAAAATAAAATTAATGTACTGAAAGAATTTGACAGGCACTGCCGGAAAATGGGTTTAAAAACTGCCTTCTACCGGGTGGAAGAAAGCAGCATGCCATTGTTCAAAGAATTGAAAAAAAGCAAACTCATGATCGGCCAGGAAGCTATATTGGAACTAAGCAAATTTTCTTTGGAAGGCAGGGAAAAAAAATCATTTCGAAATGGATTGAACAGCTTACAGAAAAAAGGATTTACGATCACAACACACCAGCCGCCGCACAGTAAGATATTTGTTTCACAACTAAGGAAAGTGTCTGATGAATGGTTGGAAAATTTTCAAAGAGAAGAATTTGTTTTCTCACAAGGCATGTTTGATGAAAGAGAATTAATACAGCAGGATATCATTACTGTTGCAGATGACACAGGAGCGATAAAAGCATTTCTGAATATTATTCCCGATTATGCGGAAGATGAATGCACCTATGATCTTATTCGCAAAACAAATGATGCCCCAGGCGCCGCGATGGATGCACTTATCATTAAACTTATAGAATATGCTAAATCAAAAGATAAATTATTCCTTAATCTTGGGATGGCTCCTATGACCGGCATTACACAGCCAGAGAATACAGCTGAGCAGATCATTAAAATAGTGGTTGCTAAGGTAAAACGGTTTAAACATTATCATGGTTTGCGTGAATTCAAAGAAAAATATGCAACGGTATGGGAGAATAAATATCTTATTTACGATAACGATTTTGATCTTTTGCAATTACCGATGGCATTAAATAATGTGATGAAGCCATGATGAAAAAAACATTCTTTGCGTTTATATTTCCTCTTTTTGTTATTGTCACTTTTGCACAAAAAAGCAAACTGCCCTTGAAAGAATGGAACTCGGCAGCTGACAAACCACTTGTTTTTTATATCAGTGGCGATGGGGGATATACAAGTTTTTCTGAAGGTGTGTGCACCACAATTAATAAAGCAGGATATAAGGTTACGTCCCTAAATTCAAAATCATATTTTGATGATCAAAAAACCCCGAAACAAACTACAGATGATATTGTAAACTATCTCAATGATGAGTTCAATAAAAGAAAAGATCAGCAGTTTATACTTATCGGGTATTCGTTTGGCGGAGACATAACACCTTTTATTAT